>Ga0326727_10021642_pt1 | contig 12552 bp, 7 predicted proteins | sample MB2enrmetagenome_FD_207643 | JGI IMG/M metagenome (GOLD analysis project Ga0326727, IMG submission 207643) | Lab enriched peat soil microbial communities from McLean, Ithaca, NY, United States - MB29MY | ecosystem: Environmental > Terrestrial > Soil > Wetlands > Peat | place: USA: New York...
GCCGGCGAGGCGGCAGCGCTCCGCGTCGCCTTTCATGGCGCGAGCTGTCAGGGCAAAAATCGGAAGATGCCTGCCGGTGCCGGTCTCCGCCTGGCGGATGGCCGCGGTGGCTTCGAAGCCATCCATCTCCGGCATCTGCACGTCCATCAGAACCAGATCGAATCCCTCCCGCTCGACGGCCGCTACCGCTTCCCGCCCGTTGGCAGCCAGCGTAACCCGGTGCCCCTGCCTTTCGAGCAGCCGTACGGCCACCATTTGGTTGACCAGATTATCCTCAGCCACCAGAATCTTGCGGCTGGCCGCGGCCTGCGCCTCGCCCGGCAAACCTCCGGTGACCGGCGCCGGCGCTGGAGGCGCTTCCGCGTGGCGATCGAGTACCCGGCAAATCGATTGGCGCAGTTCCCAGGAACCCACCGGCTTCGTCAGATGGGCCGCAATGCCCAACTCGCGGCAGCGCGCCAAGTCGCCGCTCTCGCTGGCGGAGGTCAGCATGATGATCGCCGCCCCAGCGCACTGCGGGGTCTGCCGGAGTTGTCTGGCGAAGTCGAACCCGTCCTCCTCCGGCATGTGCCCGTCGGTGATGACGAGCGGAAGCGGCGACCCCGCATCCGCCGCGGCCCGCGCAGATGCGAGAGCGGCCTTGGCGCTCGGCTCCGCCCTTACTTGCATGCCCCATCTGGCGAGCGTCTCTTGAAGAACCAGGAGATTGGTCGCGTTGTCGTCCACAACCAGAACCGCGACATCTTTCAGGTCCCGCTCCGGCTGGTCCCCGCGCTGCTTGTTCGAGACACCCAGGCGTGCCGTGAAATGGAAGCAACTGCCGTGGCCCGGTTCACTTTCGAGCCACAGCCTGCCCCCCATCATTCCCACCAGGCGCAAAGATACCGTCAGCCCAAGACCCGTGCCGCCGTACTTACGAGTGGTGGAGCCATCGGCCTGCGAGAAAGGCTCGAAGATCTTTTGCTGCTTCTCCACCGGAATCCCGACGCCCGTGTCGCGGACGGAGAAGTGAAAGGTGATTGCCTCCGCATCCTGGCTGGCGACCTGGGCCTGAACGACGATCTCGCCCTGGGCCGTGAACTTAAGGGCATTCCCCAGAAGGTTGGTCAGCACCTGGCGCAGGCGCGTGGGATCGCCCACCACCATGTCGGGAACTTCCCGCGCCTGACAGATCAGCTCGATCCCCTTCTGGCCGGCGCTCAGGCTGAAGCTCTTCATCAGTTGGTCGAGCCAAGCTTGCAAGTCGAATTCCACCGGGTCGAGATCGAGCTTGCCGGCTTCGATCTTGGAGAAATCCAGAATGTCGTTGATGATGCCGAGCAGGCTCTCGCCCGAATTCTTGACCATGCCCAGATACGAGCGCCTTTCGGGCACGGTCTCGCTATCCAGAAGAAGTTCAGTCACGCCCAGGACGCCGTTCAGTGGGGTGCGGATCTCGTGGCTCATGTTGGCGAGAAACTCGCTTTTGGAGCGGTTGGCTGCCTGGGCCGCCTGTTCGGCGCGCTGCCGAACCTCGACTTCCCGGCGCAATTCGGCCGTGCGCTCCCCGACACGCTCGGCCAGTCTGCGCTCGCTCCGGCGCAGATCCCGCACCCGGATTTTGTAGTAGCCGACCCCCGCCGTGCAGACGGCCAGCACGCACAGCGCAGCGAACCAGAAGGTCTGATAGAAGCGCGGCCGGGCCTCCAGCGAAAACGAAGCGCCGCTCTCATTCCAGGCGCTGTTCATGTTGCGCGCCACCACGCGGAACCGGTACTTGCCAGATGGAACGTTGGTATAGTACGCGGCGCGCCGGTTGCCGGCTTCCACCCAGTCCGCATCGAAGCCTTCCAGCATATAGCGGAATTGCGTGAACTCCGGAAAGAGAAAGGTGAGGGCGGTGTAGTGGAATTCGAGATTGCTTCCGGCGCGGATCCACCCGCCCGCGCCAACCGGCTTCTGCCGGCCGTCGGTTACGCGTTCGATCAGTACCGGCGGAGGGCGCCGATTGACAGTCAACCGCGCGACGTCGATTTCCACCATGCCGCCGTAGGTGGCTAAGTACAGCTTGTTGCCCCGGCCTTTCCAAATCGATGGCGTCACCCCGAAGGCAAACTCGCTGCCAACTCGCATCCCGGCGGCCTTGCCAAACGCCTCTGGCACAACGGCGCGCTTGCGCCCTTCGGCAACGGCATCCAGGTCCGCTTGCGGAACCCGCAGCATCCCACGGCCCACCATCCACAAATAGCCATCGTCGTCTCGCACAATGCAGCCGCCGAGCTCCGGCACGCCTTGGGACTGGGTGAAAGCCGTGAAATGCGTCCCGGCGATGCGGTTGAGACCGGACAGCGTCAGTGCCCACACGTGTCCGGCTTCGTCGGCTTGCATGCAGAGCACCAACTGGCGCGGCCCGGGCCGGGCCAGCACGGGACCGAATTGTCCGCCGTCGAACCGCTGCACACCCAGCGCCGTTCCCACCCAAATGGCCCCGTCCGAGCCCTCGGCCATGGCCGTCACCGGCACGGAGGCCAAGCCCTGTCCCTTGCCGAAGACCGCCATCGAGTCGCCCTGAAACCGGATGAGGCTGTCCCCCGAAGCGGTCCACACCGTGCCATCCCGTTGCTCGAACAGCAGACGGATGGGACGCTGAAACCTCCACACTTGCTGCGGCTGGCCTTTTGGCTCCCCGCGAAACCTTCGTAGGACGCCATCTTCCGACCCCGCCCAAAGGTTGTTGTGCCGGTCGCGGATCACCGGCCACATCAAGTCGCGCGAGGGCCCGCCTTTCGAACCGTATAACACCAACTCTCCCGAGGCCCTGAGACGGGCGATGCCGTTGGCGGTGCCGAGCCAGATGTCGCCAGTGCTGTCCTGCTGGATGGAACGGACACTGTCGCTCGGAAGCCCTTCCCGCATGGTGCGCATGGTCACGCGATATTCCTTGAAACGGTTGATGCCGCCGCCGGCGGTTCCCATCCACACGCTGCCTTCGTTGTCTTCGTACATGCATCGAATGATCTGATTGGAGAGCCCGTCGCGGGTCTGATAGGAGCTGAACTTCCCTTCGGCAAACCGGCTGAAGCCGCCGCCGTCGGTGCCGATCCACAGCGCGCCGTCGCGGTCTGTAAGTAACGCCAGAATGCCGCTGGGCGTGAAACCGTCGCGTTGGTCGTAGGTGTGGAAGCGCCCCTGGCGGTACTCGCTCAGCCCCCCGGTATGCGTGCCGACCCACAGCGCGCCCCCGGCGCCCGCCAATCCCCAGATCGAGTCGTCCCGTAGCCCGTCCTTGGTTGTGAATACCCGTTCCACGCCGCCTTCGAACCGGTGCAGCCCGTTGTTGGCGCCAACCCAGACCGTCCCGGCGGGGTACTCCAGCATGACGTGCACGTTGGCTTCCCACCCGCCTTTGAAGACCGGAACGGCCCGGCCCCCAACGAGCCGCGCAACGCCGCCGTCGCCGCCGATCCACAACACGCCCCGCGAATCCATCAGCAGCGAGCGGATACTGGCTTTGGCTAGTTCCGGGTCTCCAATATTCTCAAAGCCGCCATTGCGGTAGTGCAGCAGCCCGCTGTTCCCAGTGCCCATCCACAACGATCCATCCGGCGCCGCCTGCAAAGAGATTATCCCCGCCTGCTTCAATAGCGGTGAATTCGACTCGCCGAATACCGTGAAATCCACGCCATCGAAGCGAGTCAGAGCGTCGGTGGTCGCGAACCAAAGGTATCCCTCGGCAGTCTGCGCGATGGCGCGGACGGAGTCATTTGGCAGCCCGTTCGAGGTTGTCCAGACGTCGTGGCCGAGTTGTGTGAGAGCCAGGTTGGGATCCAGCCCCCAGGCGGGGACACACAGCAGGACCGTCGCCAACAGGCCAGCCGGACCAAAGGTCACGAACCTATTATCAGCCCCGCCGAGGCAACTTGGGCATAGAGTTTGCCGTTGCCAATGGTTAATGCAAGAGTGGGTTGGAATCGTCGTACTCCGCATCGGCCTCGATCGGCGTGCCAGTGCGATCGGCACCGGCGCCGGTTCGGCTTTCCGTTCCCGGCGTGGGCGGGCAGCCATCGACAATGGCGTAGAGATCCGCGGAGTTGATCGGCTTGGGGAGATAGCCATCCATACCGGCGAGGCGGCAGCGCTCCGCGTCGCCTTTCATGGCGCGAGCTGTCAGGGCAAAAATCGGAAGATGCCTGCCGGCGCCGGTCTCCGCCTGGCGGATGGCCGCGGTGGCTTCGAAGCCATCCATTTCCGGCATCTGCACGTCCATCAGAACCAGATCGAATCCCTCCCGCTCGACGGCCGCTACCGCTTCACGCCCGGTTGCAGCCAGCGTAACCCGGTGCCCCCGCCTTTCCAGCAGCCGTGCCACCACCATTTGGTTGACCTGATTATCCTCAGCCACCAGAATCTTGCGGCTGGCCGCGGCCCGCTCCTGGCCGGGCAGGCCTTCACTGGCCGGCTCCGGCGCTGGGGGCTCTTCCGCATTGCGATCGAGTACCCGGCAAATCAGTTGGCGCAGTTCCCAGGAACTCACCGGCTTCGTCAGGTGAGCCGCAACCCCCAACTCGCGGCAGCGCGCCGAGTCGCCGCTCTGGCTGGCGGAGGTCAGCATGATGATCGCCGCCCCGGCGCACTGCGGGGTCTGCCGGAGTTGTCTGGCGAGGTCGAACCCGTCCTGCTCCGGCATGTGCGCGTCGGTGATGACCAGCGGTAACGGCGACCCCGCATCCGCCACGGCCTGCGCAAACGCGAGGGCGGCGTGCGCGCCCGACTCGGCCCTCACGTGCATGCCCCAGTTGGCCAGCATCTCTTCAAGAACCATCAGATTGGTCGCGTTATCGTCCACCACCAGAACCGCAACATCCTTCAGGTCCCGCGCCGGCTGGTACCCGCGCGGCTTGTTCGAAACACCCAGGCGTGCCGTGAAATGGAAGCAACTGCCATGGCCCGGTTCACTTTCGACCCACAGCCTGCCCCCCATCAATTGCACCAGGCGCAAAGACACCGTCAGCCCAAGACCGGTGCCGCCATACTTGCGAGTGGTGGAGCCATCGGCCTGCGAGAAAGGCTCGAAGATCTTTTGCTGCTTCTCCACGGGAATTCCGACCCCCGTGTCGCGCACCGAAAACTGAACCATCATCGTGTCCCCGTCCTGGCTTGCTACCTGGGCGCGGACCACAATCTCGCCATCCGCCGTGAACTTGAGGGCATTCCCCAGCAGGTTGGTCAGCACCTGGCGCAGGCGCGTGGGATCGCCCACCACCATGTCGGGAACTTCCCGCGCCCGGCAGATCAGTTCGATCCCCTTCTGGCCGGCGCTCAGGCTGAAGCTCTTCATCGTCTGGTCGAGCAATGCCTGCAAGTCGAAATCCACCGGGTCGAGATCGAGCTTGCCGGCTTCGATCTTGGAGAAATCCAGAATGTCGTTGATGATGCCCAGCAGGCTCTCGCCCGAATCCTTGACCATGCCCAAATACGAGCGCCTCTCGGGCACAGTCTCGGTGTCCAGAAGAAGTTCGGTCACGCCCAGGACGCCGTTCAGTGGCGTGCGGATCTCGTGGCTCATGTTGGCGAGAAACTCGCTTTTGGCGCGGTTGGCTGCATGGGCCGCCTCTTCGGCTGTGCGTGCCGCCTCTTCGGCGCGCTGCCGGACCTCCACTTCCTGCCGCAATTCGGCCGTGCGTTCCTCCACACTCTCCGCCAGTCTGCGCTTGCTCCGGCGCAACTCTCGCACGCGGATTTGGTAAAATGCGACGCCCGCCGCGGAGGTGGCCAGCAAGCACAGGGCGGCGAACCAAAACGTCTGGTAGAAGCGCGGCCAGGCCTCCAGCGAAAACGAAGCGCCGCTCTCATTCCAGGCGCTGTCCATGTTACGCCCCACCACGCGGAACCGGTACGTGCCGGCCGGAACGTTGGTGTAATAAGCGGCGCGCCGGTTGCCGGCTTCCACCCAATCCGCATCGAAACCTTCCAGCTTGTAACGGAACTGCGTCAACTCTGGAAAGAGAAAGGTGAGGGCGGTGTAGTGGAATTCGAGATTGCTTCCGGCGCGGATCCACCCTCCGGCGCCTACCGGCTTCTGCCGGTCGTCGGTTACGCCTTCGATCAGCACCGGCGGGGCTGGCCGATTCATCACCAACCGCGCCAGGTCGATCTCCAGCAAGCCGCCGTAAGTGGCGAAGTACAGTTTGTTGTCCCGGCCTTGCCAGGCCGTCGGCGACGTTCCGAGGGCAAATTCGCTGCCGCCTCGCATCCCATCGGCCGCGCCGAACCTTCGTGGTTCGACGGCGCGCTTGCGCCCGTCGGCAACGGCATCCAGGTCCGCCCGCGGTACCCGCATCAGCCCGTCGCGGCCCACCATCCACAGATAACCTTCGGCGTCCTCGAAGACCCAGGCCATGTCGAGATCCGGCATGCCTTGGGCCGGGGTGAAAGCCGTGAAATGCGTCCCGTCGATGCGGTTGAGGCCGGAGTTGGTCTGCGCCCACACGCGTCCGGCGGCGTCGACGTGCATGGCGTAGACCGTCTGGCGCCCTTGGGACCGGGCCAGCACCGGACCGAATCGTCCGTCCTCGAACCGCTGCACACCCAGCGCGGTTCCCACCCAAATGGCTCCGTCAACGCCCTCGTCCAAGGCCGTCACCGGCACGGCGGCTAAGCCCTGTCCCCTGCCGAAGACCGCCATCGAGTCGCCCTGAAACCGGATGAGGCTATCTCCGGAGCTGGCCCACACGGTGCCATCCCGCTGCTCAAACAGCGTGCGTATGGGGGGCTTAAACCTCCACTCGCGCTGCGCACGGCCTTTTGGTTCCCCGTGAAACCTTTGCAGGACGCCCTCTTCGGAGCCGGCCCACAGGTTGTCGTGGCGGTCGCGCAGCACGGGGAACATCATGTCGCGGGAGAGCCCGTCCTTCTGGCGGTATACCAGCATGCCTCCGGAAACCGGGAGACGGGCGATACCACTGCCGGTGCCGAGCCAGATATCGCCGGAGTGGTCCTGCTGGACGGAACGGATACTGTCGCTGGGAAGCCCCTCGCGCATGGTGCGCATGGTCATGCGATATTCCTTGAAGCGGTTGATGCCGCCGCCGGAGGTTCCCATCCACAGGCTGCCTTCGTGGTCTTCGTAGAGGCATCGAATGATCTGATTGGAGAGCCCGTCGCGGGTCTGATAGGAAGTGAACTTCCCCCCGGAGAACCGCATGATGCCGGCGCCGTCGGTGGCGATCCACAGCGCGCCGTCGCGGTCCGAAAGAAGCGCCAGGACGCCGGTTGGCGTGAAGCCGTCGCGCGGGCCGTAAGTGCGGAAGCGCCCCTGGCGATACTCGCTCAACCCCCCGCCATGAGTGCCGATCCACAGCGAGCCTCCGGCGCCCGCCGCCAACCCCTGGACCGAGTCGTCGGGCAGCCCGTCCGCGGTTGTGAATACCCGTTCCACGCCGCCTTGGAACCGGTGCAGCCCGTCGTTGGCGCCCACCCAGACGGTTCCCGCCGGGTACTCCACCATGGCGTGCACATTAGCTTCCCATGCACCTTCAAAGACGGGGACGACGCGGCCGCGATCGAGCCGCACCAGGCCTCCGTCGGTCCCGATCCAAAACACCCCCTGCGAATCCACCAGGAGCGCACGGGTAGTGCCGCCGAGCAGGCCCGGAATCGCAATCTTTTCAAAGCCGCCATTGCGGTAACGCACCAACCCGGTGCTTCCCGTGCCGATCCACAGCGATCCATCCGGCGCCGCCAGGATGGCGGTCAGCGTGTTCCGCTTTAAAAGCGGCGTATAGGAGCCGTCGAACACCGTGAAGTTCATGCCATCGAAGCGAGCCAGTCCGCCGACCGTCGCAAACCAGAGGTACCCGTCGGCGGTCTGCGCGATGGCGCGGACGGAATCATTTGGCAATCCGTTCGAGCTGGTCCAGACATCGTGGCCGAATTGGGTGAGAGCCAGCTTGGGATCGAGGCCCCAGGCCGGGACGCACAACAGAGCCATCGCCAATAGGTTGACCGGACGAAGGGTCACAATCCTATTATCGTCCTCGCCGGGCAAACCTTTATCGGTCACGGGATTGTACTTCACCGGCGGTGCTATGTTACCTTGGTGGCGGCTGCCCGCCGGACGGCGGTATTTGAAATGAAGTTAGCTTATATTCGTTGGAAAGATGCCGTGGCCGAAGAAGCCGCCGATGCCGCTTCCAAGAACCCCCAAGCGCGCTTGGTGGAGCTGCAAGAGATCGGATTCCTCCTGGATGAAAACGAAGAGGCCGTCGTGATCGGGATGGAGATCAATGACGACGCCGAAGTGCGGCCGGGGCGCTGGCGTCTGCATATCCCCAAAGTCAGTATTCAGGAAATGCGCGTGGTGGAGTTGGACAAGGCATTCACCAGAAAGCGCAAGAAGACCGTGTAGGGGCCGGGCATGCCCGGCCCCTACTATGCGAATCCATGTCACACTAGGAGTGTGATGAAGGCACTGACCAGGAGAGCCCACGTCATCCTCCCCGAGGATGTCGTGGCCGGCATAGACAGGCTGGTCGGCAAGCGCGGGCGGAGCGCGTTTCTCGCCGACGTGGCCCGCGAGGAGATTCAAAGACGCCAGCAGCGCGAGGCGCTCCAGGCCAATGCCACATACTTTTTGGCATGCCAGGCAGCATCCATGGATTGTGGGGCAGGATTGCATCCTGCGCGCCGGTTTTCAACCGGCGCTGGGCGGGTTACCAACCCGCCGCAGATTGCCAATCTGCCCCACAATTCTCGCCAAATTCCAGGCTTCGGGAAAAGTATGTGGCATTAGGCAGGAGTGCCTGCGCTACGTAAATCCGCGGGCCGCGGATGGTGTACCATTATTGCAAGCCGCTAAGGAGGATTAAATGGGAACTAGCCCGAGCCCGCGCCAGGACCGGCGCACGGTTGTCTCGTGGCTGCTGGGAGGCGGCGTGGCGGCTTCGCTGGCCTCGTTTTTCTATCCCGTGATTCGCTTTGTGAACCCGCCGGCGGTTTCGGAAGCCTCCATCAATGAAGTAGACGCAGGCAAATTGCAGGAGCTCAAGCCCAACTCGGGCAAGATCGTGAAGTTCGGGAATAAGCCCGCCCTGCTGGTGCGGATCAGTGACACCGATTGGAAGGCGTTCTCCGCCGTGTGCACGCATTTGAACTGCACCGTCCAATACCGGGAATCGGGCCGGGACATCTGGTGCGCCTGCCATAACGGCACCTATAACTTGAACGGCCAGGTAATATCCGGACCTCCGCCCAGGCCGCTCGAGGAGCTGGTTGTGCAGATCCGCGGCGACGAGGTTTTCATTTCGCGCCGGGCCTGAGGGAGAGAACCAACTTGCCTGCGACCGAACCGAAAAACAAAACGCTCGACTGGCTGGATGAACGCACCGGCTGGCGCATGCTCCGCGATCTGGCGGACCACAAGGTGGTACCCATACACGCCGGCACCGCCTGGTACTACTTCGGCGGAATCACCCTGTTCCTATTGGGAATCCAGGTGATCACCGGGGTTCTGCTGCTGCTGTACTACCGGCCCACCGTCGCCGAAGCCTTCGACAGCGTGCGCTTCATCATGACCCGGGTAGAGTTCGGGTGGCTGATACGCTCGATCCATAGCTGGTCGGCCAACCTGCTGATCCTGGCGGCGTTCGTGCACATGTTCAGCGTGGTTTTCACGCATGCGTACCAGCGCCCGCGCGAGCTGACCTGGCTGAGCGGCATCGCGCTGCTGGGGCTGATGCTGGGTTTTGGATTCAGCGGGTACCTGCTGCCATGGAACCAGATTTCGTATTTCGCCACCAAGGTGGGGACCGACATGGCCTCGAGCGTCCCGATAGCCGGTCCCCCCATCGCCCGGTTCCTGCGCGGCGGCGATGACGTCGGCGCAGCCACGCTGACCCGCTTCTTCGCTTTCCACGTCATGATCCTGCCGCTGATTACGTTTGGGCTGGTCGGCCTGCATCTGCTGCTGGTCCAGTTCCACGGCATGAGCACACCCAGCGGCGTTTCCGCTTCCCGGCTGGCGCACATGAAGTTCTTCCCCAACTTTTTTCTCCGCGAGCTGGTGATCTGGTACGGTGTGCTGGCGGTTCTGGGGACGCTGGCCGCCATCTTTCCCTGGGAGCTCGGGCAGAAGGCCGATCCGTTTGCCTCGGCCCCGGCGGGCATCCGGCCGGAATGGTATTTCCTGGCGGAGTTCTACACTCTGAAGCTGATCCCCAGCCACGTATGGTTCTTCGAAGGCGAGCTGCTGGGCCTGCTGGGCTTCGGGCTGCTGGCCGCCGGATGGGTCGCGCTGCCGTTTTGGGCCACCGGCCGCAACGGCGAACAGCGCGCCAGGCTGGTCACGGGCGCGGGCGTCTTCCTGATCTGTTACCTCGCCACCTTCACGATTCTGGGTTACGTCAAATGAGAGCGCCTGCCATCATACTGTTCCTCTATTGGAGTCCGATCATCGGGGCACCCCCCGCGTTCGCCGCGGACTCTTGCATGACCTGCCACTCCGCCATGGAGGAAGGCACGCACGGTCCCTCCACGCTCATCAAGAACGACGTCCATATCGCGCACGGCCTGAGTTGCGCCGATTGCCACGGCGGCGACCGCTCGAGCGACGATCCCGGCGTAGCCATGAGCAAAGCCAAGGGCTTCAAAGGCAAACCGGCGCGAACCGCCATCCCGAAATTCTGCGCGAGCTGCCACGCCAATCCGGACATCATGCGGAAATTCGCGCCCTCGGAACGCGTCGATCAATACGAGCTTTACCAGACCAGCGTCCACGGCAAGCGCCTGGCGGCCGGCGATACCAACGTGGCCACCTGCATCGACTGCCACAGCGTCCACGACATCCGCGCAGTGAAGGACAGCATGTCCCCGGTCTATCCGCTGCACGTCGCCGAAACCTGCTCGCGGTGCCACTCCGACCAGGTCAAAATGGCCCCGTACAAAATCCCCACCAACCAGTTTGAAGAGTACCGCAGCAGCGTGCATTGGGAAGCCATGACCAAGCGGGGGGATCTTTCCGCGCCCAGTTGCGCGTCGTGCCACGGCAATCATGGCGCCAAGCCGCCGGACGTGGAATCGGTGGCGGCGGTCTGCGGAACGTGCCATGTGCTGTTCGCTCAGTTGTACGAGAAGAGCGTTCACCAGCCGATTTTCTCGGGGGGGGTGCCCTCCGGGCCCGGCGGCGGGGGGTGCATCGTGTGCCACTCCAACCATGGGATTCATCAACCTTCGACGGCCATGCTGGTTGGCCCCCACGCGGTTTGCTCGGAGTGCCACGACGCGGGAACCGCCCCGGCCCAGACCGCCGCGCAGATGGCGGCGTGGCTCGACGGCCTCGACCGGGCGCTGAAACAATCCGAGACGGTGCTGGCGCGCGCCGAGGAGTCCGGGATGGAAGTCTCCGAAGCGCAGATGGGCTTGACCGGCGGCCGCGAGAACCTGGTGAAAGCGCGTCTGGCCCTGCACGCCATGGACCCCGGCGAGATGCGCAAACCTATCGACGCCGGCATGGCCATTGCGAAGGAAACGCTCGACGCCGGCCAAGCGGCGCTGCGGGAGAAGAATTTTCGCCGCTGGGGCCTGGCCGTGTCGGTGCTTTTGATTGGTATCGCGATTCTGGCTATCCGCTTCCTGATCCGCCGCATCGAATCTAACGAAAACCGCGAAGTGCGCGGCCCACAACAAGGACCTCTATGAAAACAATCGCAATTGCAACACTCTCATGGATCGTCTCCGCCGGCCTGCTCTATGCAGGCGCTCCGGAGGGGAAAGAACTGTATGCGGCCAAGTGTCAAGCCTGCCACGGGGCCAACGGCGAGGGCAAAGCCGCCATCGGCAAGATGTTCAATGTCACGATGCCGCCACTGGCCTCGAAGGAAGTCCAGGCTAAGCCGGACGCGGAGCTGAAGAAAGTCATCCTTGAGGGCAAAGGGAAGATGAAGGCGGTGGCCGGAGTCACGGAAAAACAGGCCGGCGACATCGTGGCCTTCGTGAGAACGCTGAAGTAGGAAGGCGCGCGCCCCCACCCTGCGCCGCTTAGTTCCGCGACTGGCGAGCCTTGATCTTTTGCCTGATGTCGAAATCGTTCTTGAACCATGTTGGCGTGCGTATCGCCCAACTGGTTTTGGGATAGCGCAGATGCAGAACCCGGAATGCGGCGCGTGTGGTTTTCCAGGTATTCACGTCCGCGCAGCCGTAGTGCCCAGCCCGCACCAGCCAGTAGAGGGCTTCCGGAACGCGAGCATCGTCCGGATGCGATTGCGCGAATGGAAGCACGATGCCGCCCAGGAAATCGGTTGCGGCGCCGAGCGTTTCGAGCGTGTCCATCTCGCGCTTGGATTCCGCGGATGCGCTTCCGGCAAGAAACTCCGGGGTAACAGCGGCCGCCGATTTCTGAAGCAGATTGGGGGTTGGGGTCCCGTACCAGGCGTAGTTGGCGCGGGCATCGAGCCCGATTTCGATATCCATGGGACACCACCAGTTGTCGCGGTATTCATCGAGTTTGCCCGGGTGCAACTGACGGCTGATTCCCGCGGCGAAGTACGGCCGGGCCTCGGGGCGGTGCAGCAGAAGAAA
>Ga0326727_10021643_pt1 | contig 12552 bp, 14 predicted proteins | sample MB2enrmetagenome_FD_207643 | JGI IMG/M metagenome (GOLD analysis project Ga0326727, IMG submission 207643) | Lab enriched peat soil microbial communities from McLean, Ithaca, NY, United States - MB29MY | ecosystem: Environmental > Terrestrial > Soil > Wetlands > Peat | place: USA: New York...
TTTATTATTTGGGGGCGGCGGCCTTTCTCGCGCGCCGGGGGGGTGCCTTGGCGGGGGCGGGGGCGGGTGCCGCTGCGGCCGCGGGCGCCGATGGCGCCGAGGCGGCGCGGTGTCCGAGCCCGATCTTGCGGGCCAGCGAGGAGCGGTGTTTCGCGTAGGTGGGGGCCACCATTGGATACTCGCGGCCCAGTCCCCATTTCGCCCGATACTGGTCCGGCGTCATACCGTAAGCGGTCTTCAGGTGCCGCTTGAGCATCTTCAACTTCTTGCCGTCCTCCAGGCAGACGATATAGTCAGGGAACACTGATTTCTTGACGGGAACAGCCGGCTCCGGCTTCGCCGGTTCTTCCGCCGCCTTGCCGAGGCCGGTCAGGGCCTTGTGCACGGTCTCGATGAGATGCGGCACCTCGTTCCCGTCCAGCTTGTTGTGGGCCACATGCGCAGCCACGATCTGCACCGTCAGGCGGCGGAACAGATCGACTTCGACTTGACCTGACATATCATTACAACCATCACCCGCGGCAGCCAGCACATCGCGGCCGCCATCAGGCGCAAAGCACTACAAATCCTGCGAGTCGCGTCAAGACTTCGCCGTCGATTTATTGCCCTCGCCGGCATTATTCGGCCCGATTTTGCCGCCCGGCCAGATCAGCGGAAGCAATAGGTCGCCGCGCGGCCCTGGACGTTTCAGCTCTGCGCCTCGGGGGACAGCACGATGCAGCCGTTATGGCCGTGGCCGTGGCCAATCCGCTCGCAGGCCTGCACGGCAGCGTCGCGCGACAGCCCGGTGAGCCGGGCGCGGTAGAGCGTGGCGCTGGTGGCGTGCGGGTGTACGGTTCCCACCATCGGCTGGGCGTGGCCGAGCAGCTCGCGCGCCTGGCCCTTTGCCGCATCGGCGGCGGCGCGGGCCTGGCTTTCGTTGCCGAAAGCGCCGACCTGGATAGCCCAGCTCCCGCTGACCGTTCCGCCCGCGGCGCGACTGGCCGGCAGCGTCTCGGCCATCGCCGGCGAGATCAGGTGGAAGCCGCCGCCGCGCGGCGCCGGCGCCGGGGTGAGCCCGACGGACGGCGGCACCGGGAGGGACGGGGCGACCAGGGAGGCGGTCTGTACCGTCCGTTGCGGAGCCGAACGGGAGGGCTGATTGGCGGCCAACGCCAGCGGCGCCGGGGACCGCCGCGGATAGCGCGGCCCCGGCGGAATGTCGATCGGCACCTGGTTCATCGCGTAGGCGGCGGCCTGCGACGGCTGGTTCGGCTCGATGCCGACGATGTAGGGCGCGATCTTGGCGACGTAGTGGCGGGTCTCGTCGGGCAGCGGACGGTTGTGCATCAGGTAGTCGTCGAGCCGCGCCGGCCCGGCGTTGTAGGCGGCCAGGAAGCCCGGGAACCCGTAAATGTCGTACATCTCGCGCAGGTAGGCGGTGCCGGCCATCACGTTGTCGTGCGGATCGTAGGCATCGTCGCCGAGCTGGTAGCGGCCGCGCAGCTCGTCGTAGGTCTGCGGCATCACCTGCATCAGCCCCATGGCGCCGGCCGAGGAGGTGTCCATCACCCTGCCGCTGGATTCGACCCGCATCACCTGGCGGATCCAGGGCTCGGGCACGTCATAGCGGTGGGACGCCTCGACGATGTAGGGGCCCCACGGATCCGACGGCGGCCCCGGCGGGGCGTAGTTGCCGCGGGCGCGGGACTGGTACTGCGCCGCTTCCTGGGTGGCGCTGAGCCGCGGGCCATTGTGGGCGCAGGCGGCCACCCACGCCAGGATTGAAACAGAGACGATGATGCGCAACTGCAGCGCGAGGAAGCCGGGTTTGGAGCGCGGGCAGGACGGCATCACGTCGCAGGCCTCCGTCATCACGCGGCCGGCATGACCGGCCGGGTTGTTCAGACCGCCTGGGCGGCCGTCATCCTGGACGCACCCAAGAGGCTTGCAGGCCATCCTTGAGTGAGTCGGTAAGCTACCGGGTATAACCCCTTAATCCGGTTTACCCGTGAACGCAATACGTTCGCCTGCCCGATACAGTTTTTTGTGCATCGATCGCAGCAGTAGTATATGGCAGGAGAAACTTGTGCTAGCAGTTGTACATGGGACGACCATGGCAAAGCCGTGACGAGCGGCGTCAGGCGCACCGGCAAGGCATCGTTCCCTTGGCGGTGCTGTTGGGCCTGTTGGCAAGCCTTTCCGCTTGCGCAACGCCAGCGGCCCGGCCGGCCGGCAAAGAAGCCCGCCAGCCCTCAGCCACCTACGGGGTGATCGTGTCGCGCCGCCCGATCGAGGCGCCGGCCGACGGCGCCATGCGAGCCAGCATCCTCGGCGCCCTGGGCAGCGGCCTGCCGGCCAGCGGCGTCCCCGCCGCTTTGTCGGAGTTCATCATCCGGCAGGACAACGGCCAGACCGTTTCGGTCGTGCAGGCCGATACGGGCGACCTGAAGCCGGGCGAGCGGGTGGTGCTGTCGCTCGGCCCGCGGACCCGGCTCGCGCCGGCGGAGTGATCCGGCACCAGCGCGGAGGCGCCCCGCGCGGAGCGATGGCTGCATCCGGTTGCGGTGGGCGGGCGGATCGGCTATCGCCGCGCCACCCATGACGGTCGTCCTGCGACACACCCAGACCCGCGGCAGCACGCTCGACATCTCGCCGGATCTCGCCTTCTCGGCGCGCCAGCGCATGTGCCTGCTCGACCTGGCGGAGACAGCGCGGCTCTGGCGGCTGTGCTGGACGCTGGCCTGGCTCGACATCCGGCTGCGCTATCGCGGCTCGATGCTCGGGCCGTTCTGGCTGACGTTGTCGACCGCCGTCATGGTCGGCTCGATGGGCTTCCTCTACGCCTTCCTGTTCCGCATGGACCTGCACGAGTACCTGCCATTCCTGGCGCTGTCGCTGGTGCTGTGGGGCTATCTCAGCGGCCTGGTGACCGAAGGCTGCACCGCGTTCACCCAGGTCGAGGGCATGATCCGCTCGGTGCGCATGCCGTTCTCGCTCTACGCGGCCCGCATGGTGATCCGCAACATGATCGTGCTGGCCCACAACGTGGTGGTGGTCGTGGTGGTGTACGCCCTGCTCCGGGTCTGGCCGGGGGCGAGGGCCGTGCTGGCACTGCCCGGCGTGGCGCTGTGGCTGGTCGACTCGCTCGCGGTCTGCCTGCTTTTGGGCGCGCTGTGCGCCCGCTTCCGCGACATCCCGCCGATCGTGGGCTCGATCATGCAGATGGCATTCTTCATCAGCGCGGTGATCTGGAAGCCCGAGCAGCTCGGCCAACACGAATGGATGCTGCTGCCGAACCCGTTCTTTACGCTGCTGGAAGTGGTGCGCGCGCCGCTGCTCGGGGAGCTTGCCTCGATGGCCGTGTGGGCCTCGGCGCTGATCTATTCGGCGGTGCTCGTCGGCATCAGCTGGCTGTTGTTCGCGCGCGTGCGCGGGCGCATCGCCTTCTGGGTGTAAGCGCATGCAGGCCGCCATCGACGCCGAAGGCGTCAGCGTCAGCTTCCCGCTCTACCACAGCAATGCGCGCAGCCTGAAACGGGCGGTGATCGGCACCGTCTCCGGCCGAGTGGCGGCCGACGCCAAGCGCCGGGTGGTGGTGCAGGCGCTGCGCGACGTCAGCTTCGCGCTGCGCATCGGCGACCGCCTAGGGCTGATCGGCGGCAACGGCGCCGGCAAGACCACGCTGTTGCGCACGCTGGCCGGCATCTATGAGCCGCAGGCCGGCCGGGTGCATGTCGAGGGCAGCCTGAACGCGCTGCTCGACCCCAACCTCGGCATGAACATCGACCTCACCGGCCGCGAGAACATCATGCTGCGGGGCCTTTACAATGGCCTCACGTCGAGCGCGATCCGCCGGCTGGAGGAGGACGTCGCCGGCTTCGCCGAGCTCGGCGAGTTCCTCGACCTGCCGGTGCGCACCTACTCAACCGGCATGGTGGTGCGGCTCGGCTTCGCGCTGGCCACGGCGATCCGCCCGCAGGTGCTGCTGATGGACGAGTGGTTTCTGGCCGGCGACGCCAACTTCATGGAGCGGGCGCGGGCGCGGTTGGAGGGCATGGTGCGCGGTGCCGACATCCTGGTGCTGTCCACCCATGTGAGCGAGGTGGTGCTGACCTGGTGCACGCGGGTGATCTGGCTGGACCAGGGCCAGGTGCGCGCCGACGGCCCGGCGGAGACGGTGCTGGAGGCCTATCTCGGCCATCCAGTCGTCGCGCGGAGCGCGTAACTGAAGGCCATGGGCGCTGCCCCTGGACCCCGCAAAGGGCCGAGAGGCCCTTGGATCCCAAATCATGGGGTCCAGGGGCCACATGGCCCCTGGCGGGTCGAGGGCGGAGTCCTTGCGGAGCGCGAGGCAGCGCCTCGCCAGCTATCAGTCGGCGGCGGCGGTCACCGGCACGGTGCGGTGGCGGACCGCTTCGCCGAACGCCTCGAAGATCCGGCGGGAGACCGCGTCGCGTTCCCAGTCGTATTCCGGGTGCCATTGCACGCCGACCGCCAGCGCCGGCGCGGCGGGGGCCCGCACCGCCTCGATGGTGCCGTCCGGGGCGACCGCCTCCGCCACAAGGCTGGGCGCCAAGCGGTCGATGCCCTGGTTGTGCAGCGAGCTGACCGCGATCTCGGTGGCGCCGGCCACGCGATGCAGCCAGCTGCCCCTGACGATGCGCACGCTGTGCGCCTTGCCGGTGCGCACGCGGGGATTGGGCTGCATGGGGGTCGAGTGGTCGATGCGGCCGGGCAGGTCCTGCAGGCGCTGGTGCAGGGTGCCGCCCATGGCGACGTTGAACTCCTGCAGCCCCCGGCAAATCGCCAGCAGCGGCACGCCGGCTGCCACCGCCCCGCGGATCAGCGGCAGGGTGACCGCATCGCGCTGCGAATCCTCGGGCGTGCCCTCGGCGTGCGGCGGCCCCCGGTAGGCCACCGGCCAGACGTTCGAGCGACTGCCGGTGAGGATGATGCCGTCCAGCCTCCCCAGCAGGGTGGCGATGTCCGCCCGGCCGCCGTTGGCCGGAATCAGCACCGGCACGCCGCCGACCACCATGTCGGTGGCGCGCACGTAGGTATCCGACGCGGCGTGGTTCGGCATCCCATACGTGCCGAACAGCTTGGTGCAGCAGGAGATGCCGATGAGCGGTTTCATGTCGGCGTGCATTATCGTTGAAAATGGCGACAAAATGAAGTCATCGGTGCGGCATTGGTGGCGCGCGTCAGCCGCCGCCGCCCGGCCCTCCTCCGCTGCCGGTGGTGGGAGTGAACACGAACAGATCGGGGTCGAAGGTGCCGCCAAGCTGGACGTCGTAGAGCGTCACCCGCGTCTCCTGGTGCTGGGCGTCGACGACCGACCACTGCCTGAGCCCCAGCGGATTGTCGGAGAACACCAGCGTGAGGCTGCCCTCTCCTGGCGAGGCGGTGCGCACGACGCTGACCTGGATCTGCCCGGGCAGTCGCTCCACGCCGGTCACCGTCACCTCGCCCGAGAGCTTCAGGTGGTCGCTGAGCAGGATGCCGAGCGGAGTCGCGCTCAGCGGCAGGTCGGTGGTCTGGTTGACCTGGCTGTCGTGGAAGAAGAACAGCCCGTGCCCGGCCACCAGCAGCAGCGGGCTGGGCGGGTCGTACTGGAAGCGCATGCGGCCGGGCCGCTCCATCCAGACGGTGCCCTCGGCGGTGGCGCCGTCGGGCGCCACCTGCAGGAAGCGCGCCTTCAGCGTGCGCAGCCCGTCGAGGTTGGTCTCGATGCGTTTGAGGTCGGCCTGATCGGCGGCGGAGAGTTGGGCGGCGCGCGCCGCGGCGGCGGCGAGCGGCAGCAACAGCGGCAGGGCCAGGAAGGTGCGGCGGTTCATGCCGACCATGTGGCGTGCCGCGGGCCCGGAATCAAAGCCTATTCCGCGGGCGCCGGGCGGGCATCGGCGAGCGCCCACAGCTCGGGGTGCAGTTCCTCGCGGCGGTCGGGGAAGAACACCGCGCAGAGCAGCGTCACCACCGCGAAGCCGGCCAGCACCAGGATCGCGGACACCAGGTTGCCGCTGCGCTCATGCAGCACCGATACCATTGGCGCGGCGGCGGCCGAGCCGAGGAAACCGACGAAGAAGCGGAGCGAGTACATCCGCGTGCGCAGTTGCGGCGAGATGTAGCGGGCGGTCATCGTCTCGTTCACTGTCACCTGGCCGAAGATGGCGACTGCGACCAGCCCGGCCATCACCACCAGGGCCAGGCCGCGGGCGAAGGCGAGCGCCACCAGCGCCGGCACCAGGATCAGCGCCAGCGGCAGGAACACGCGCTTGAGCGTGATGCGGTCCATCATCCGCCCGACCGTCAGCTGGGTCAGCGCTCCGCACAGCGTGGCCGCTGTGGCGGCGACGCCGGCGACCCACAGCATGTCTGGGCGGTCGATCAGGCGGTCCTGCATGAGCTTGGGGACCAGGATGGTGAAGGTATTGAACACCAGGCCGGAGACCGCGGCGATCAGCAGCAACACGGTGACGGCGCGCCGCACCAGGCGGGGCGGAATCGGCGGGAACGGGCGCATGGCGGCGCGGTGGTGGCCGTCGACGGAGGGCGTGCGCAGCCACACCAACCCGAGCGCGATGCAGGCCAGCCCGGGCAGGACGAAGGTCCAGCGCCAGCCCAGCACGCCGGCCAGGATGGCGGTAAGCATCGGCGCGGTCGAGGTGCCGAGGTTGCCGAACACGCCGTTCACGCCGAGCGCCCGGCCGGGCTTGTCGCCGGCGAGATCCACCAGCATCGCGGTGCCGACCGGGTGGTAGATGGCGGCGAACAGCCCCGCCCCGGCCAGCGCCGCCCCCAGTTGGAGGGGTGTGTGCGCCAGCCCGGTGAGCGCCAGGCAGGCGCCGGTGCCGAGCCAGAAGATCGCCATCAGCGCGTGCCGCCCCAGCCGGGCGGCGAGCCAGCCCTGCGGCAGCGAGAACAGCCCGTAGAGGATGAAGCCGCCGGTCGCGAGCTGGAGGATCGGACCGTAATCGGTGCCGAAGCCGCCGGTGCGACTCACCATGCTCAGCACCGCGGTCGGCAGGATCAGCAGAGAGTAGTGGGTCAGCGAGTGCGCCGCGTTGATCAGCGTCCGCACCCGCTGCGGCGCGCTGGAGGCAGGAGTGGGGGCGGCGACGGGCATAGATGGCCTTTCCGGTCTCGACGTCAGCGGACCAGCCTAGCGCGCCTCGTCTCGTTTGCCACCATCACGCAACCGCGGCCGGCGTGTTCCCGTTGATAGGGGGCAGGAGGATCCCGCCATGCAAGGACAGCCAGAACGTCGCGGTCGCCAGGGCTTTGCCTCGATGGATGCCAACCGACAGCGCGAGATCGCCTCGAAGGGCGGCAGCGCGGTGCCGCCGGAGAAGCGGCCGTTCGCGCGCAACCACGAGCTTGCCGCGCGCGCCGGCCGCAAGGGCGGCCAGATCGCGCACGGGCGAAGCCGGACGGGCTAGAAGGCCAGGGGCTCCGCCCCTGGACCCCGCAAAGGGCCGAGAGGCCCTTTGATCCCATTCGTTTTTTGGCGCTTCGCGCCGTACTCGCCGCGGCACGGTCCGGCGCGGACAGCGCCTCGCTATCGGGGGGCTCCTTCGCGCGCATCTGGGCCGAGCATAGGACGGCGCGGGAGGCGCGGCGACGGGATCGAACCCCTCCCCTTCCCCCCTGCCCTCAAGCGCGGCTAACGCCGCACCCGCAGGCGTTCCAGACGGGGGTCGTGGCCCGCCGCGAGGATCGCGATCGCGGAAACGACCGGCGCCGCCGCCAGGCACAGCAAGCCGATGTTGGTGCTGCCGGTCGCATCCTTCACCATCCCATACACCATCGGCCCAAGCCACCCGCCCAGGTTGCCGACCGAGTTGATCATGGCGAGGCCGCCCGCCGCGGCGGCGCCGGTCAGCATGGAGCTGGGGATCGACCAGAATACCGATGGATAGACCTGCATGCTCGCCTCCGCGATGCACAGCAACACCATCGAGACGACCGGGTGCTCGGTGCCGATCAGGATGCCGCCCGCCAACCCGAACGCGCATATCAAGCATGAACCCGCGGTGTGCCAGACCCGTTCGCCGAAGTAGTCGGAGCTGTAGCCGGCCGCGATCATCACCACGAAGGCGCAGCCGAAGGGCAACGCGCTGACCAACCCGATCCAGTCGGTGCCGACCCCGATCCCCTTGACGATCAGCGGAATGAAGAACACCAGCCCGTAGCCCACCATGGCGTTGCCGAAAGTGGCCAGGCACCACAGCAACATCTTCGGGTTGCAGAGCGCCTCGCCGAGGGAATACTTGTGCACCGCCTCGCGCTGCGCGGTCTCGGAAGCCAGCCGCTCCTGCAGCCAGGTCCGCTGCTCCGGCGCGAGCCACATCGCGTCCTTCGGCCGGTCGGTCAGCAATCCATAGACGACGAAGCACATGACGACCGCCGGCAGCCCCTCGAGGATGTAGAGCCACTGCCAGCCGTGCAGCCCCGCAACACCTTCGAGCCGTAGCAACAGCCCGCCGATCGGTGGCCCGACGAACAGCGAAATCACGCTGGCCGACTGGAACATCCCCATCATCCGGGTGCGGTAGTAGGAGGGGAACCACCAGGTCAGATACAGAAGCACGCCGGGATAGAATCCGGCCTCCGCCAGTCCGAGCAGGAAGCGGATGGAGGAGAAGCTCCATTCGTTCCACACCAAGCCGGTCAGGCTGGCGATGATGCCCCAGGTGATCAGGATGCGGGCGATCCAGCGCCGCGCGCCCATCTTGTTGAGGATCAGGTTGGAGGGGATCTCGAACAGGAAATATCCCAGGAAGAACAGGCCGGCCCCGAAGCCGAACACCGCATTGGTGAACCCGAGGTCCGTGACCATGGTCGTCGCGGCCATGCCGACGTTGGAGCGGTCCAGATAGGCGCAGAAATAGCCGAGCATCAGCAGCGGTATCAGCCGCCAGGTCACCCGTTTGATGGTTTCCCGTTCGATCGGTTCGATTTCCGTTACGCTTGTGGGCGCGCTTACGTCCATGGTCGATTCCTCCCTGGCCCCGACGTCTCTCAGGCGGCGCGATTTCCATCGCCGAGCGGATCGGGGGCAAAGCCGATGATGCTCTCGAAGCGTTCGCTGTAGCGTGGCCAGGCTTCCGGGTTGACCAGTCGCGGGGGCACCCGGCCACGCAGCAGCGTGATCCATTGCTCGGCGGCCGCCTTGCCCGTCGCGCGGGAGGTCTCCACGGTGGCACCGGCGACATGCGGCGTCGCAATGACGTTCTTGAGCTGCAGCAGTGGTTGGTCGGACGGCGGCGGTTCCTTATCGAACACATCGAGACCGGCACCGGCGATCCTGCCGCCAAGCAGGGCTTCGAGCAAAGCCGCCTCGTCGTGGATCCGACCACGGGCGGTGTTGATGAAATACGCGCCCGGCTTCATCCGGGCGAACTCGGCAGCGCCGAACATGCCGATCGTCTCCCGGTTGCGCGGGCAATGCACCGAAATGAAGTCGGCCTCGGCGAGCAAGGTGGCGAAATCGACCTTCGTCGCGCCTCGGTGGGTGATTTCCTCCGCGCTGAGGTAGGGGTCGCAGGCCAACACCCGCATGTCGAACGCGCCACAGTATTTCGCCACCAGGCGGCCGATCTGGCCAATGCCGACGATGCCGACCGTCTTTTCCCTGATGTTGTTCCCGGTCAGCAGGTAGCGATCGGTTACGGTGCCGGCGAGCACCGCGCGGTTGGCCAACCCAACCCGCTTCGTGAGGTTGAGCATCAAGGCCATCGCGTGTTCCGCAACCGGCTCGCTGTTGATGCCGGACTGGTTGACCACGATCACGCCCGCCGCCGTACAAGCATCAACGTCGATCGGGTCGAAGCCGGCGCCGGAGGTGGAGATTGCCAGCATGACCGGACAGCGGTCGAGCAGGCTGGCGGTGCCGAACCAGGGTTCCACCAACTTTTCTTGTGAGGTGACGTGGTAGCCGTGGGCGCGCTCGAAAGCCGCCCAGTTCTTCGCCTGGGGGTCGGCGTAGTGCAGTCGTATCAGTTCGATGTCATCCTGCGCGCCGAGGATTTCCTCGGCGAGGGGTTGAGACCATTTCTCGAAGAAGACAAGTTGTTTCCGGTTGACGATCATAGGGAACCAGTTCCTTCCACGAACAGGCCTCTCAGCTGGGTTCGGTCAGGCCGTCGCCAATCCCGTCCTCCAGCATGAAGCCGTTGCCAATGCCGACCAGACAGTCATAATAGCTTTGGTACAAGTACGCCAGCGGCTGAAGAGCCACCCCACAGAGCAAGTCGGTGGACCGGTACGGGGACGTCGGCGGGGTCTCGATCGACATAATCGTTGCCCCAACTCTCGGGGCGGCCTAGCGTTCGTACCGGGTTGGCGAAACCATCGGCTGGCTAAGAGGCCCGAATATGACCAACAATTTTCAGGTTCCGCCGCGGATCCGCGCCATACAGGTCGGCGCGGTCGCCATGCTGCTGTCGATTCAGATCATTAACTTTCTCGACCGCACGGCACTGTCGGTCGCCAATCCGCTGATTCGCCAGGACATGGGACTGTCGGTCGCCGAAATGGGGCTGTTGCTGTCGGCGTTCCTGTGGGCGTACGCATTCGGGCAGCTGCCAAGCGGCGTGCTGGTGGACCTGTTCGGTCCGCGCCGTGTACTCGCCATCGGCCTGACGATATGGTCGGTGGCCCAGGCCGCGATCGGCATCGTGGGCACGATGGTCCAGTTCGCGCTGGCCCGGGTCATTCTCGGCCTTGGCGAAACGCCAACCACGACCAGTGCCCTGCGGGTGATCCGTGAATGGCACGACACCGGGCGGCGGGGCCTGCCGACCGGCATCTGCTGCGCGGCGCCGGCGATGATCGGGCCGATGATCGCGCCCCCGCTGCTGACCTGGCTGATGCTCACCTTCAGCTGGCGATGGATGTTCGTGATCCTTGGAGTTGCGGGCTTGGCTCTGGTTCCGGTCTGGTTCGGCAAGTACCGGGAAGTGCGCGAGTTTCGGTTGGATGCCGATGAGCAGAGGTATCTCGCCGAAGGCGGCGACATGGGAACTCCCAAGTCGGTCACTTTCGCGGACTGGTTCCACCTGTTCGGCTTCCGCACGACCTGGGGCCTGCTGATCGGCTATGGTGGCCTCAATTATTTCACCTGGATCTTCCTGGCCCGGTTACCAGGGTATCTCGAGATCGAGCGCCACATGAGCTTGACGAAGACCGGTATCGTCGCCTCGATCCCGTTCATCGGCGGCCTGATCGGAGTGCTGCTCAGCGGAATGGTATCCGAGGGGCTGATTGCCCGCGGCGTTTCGCCGATCAAGAGTTGCCGGCTCCCGATCGTCGTCGGCTTGATCGGGGCGGGCCTGTGCACGATCGTGGCCGCGGAAACCGCTTCCGACGTGGTGGCGGTTGGTGCGATGTGCTGCGCGTTGTTTTTCGGCCAGGGTGCCACCGCCATTTGCTGGAGCCTGACTTCGTTGACGGCGCCGCCCAGTTGCACGGCTTCCCTCGGCAGCCTGCAGAATTTCGGCGGCTATCTGGGTGCCGCAATGGCGCCGATCGTAACCGGATTTGTCGTCCAGGCAACCGGTAGCTTCATCCCCGCCTTGCTGGCTGGCGCAGCAGTCGTCATCATCGCGGCCATGATGTATCTTGTCGTGATTCCGAACCGGCCGATTGCGCTGCCGGATGCCGAGGCAAGGGAATTGACGGCTTAAGTGTCGTGCCTGGTGGATAACCATTCTCCTATCAAGGGAGCAACCGATGACGATGTTCGACCTCAGAGGCAAGGTAGCGGTGGTCACCGGCGGCAACGGCGGTATCGGGCTGGGCATGGCACGCGGCCTGGCCAGCGCCGGTGCATCGCTGGTGCTGAGCGGACGCAATACCGCCAAGGGCGAGCAGGCCGCCCGCGAACTTGGCGGCGGCACCGTCTTCGTGCGATCCGACGTCCGCCGCAAGGCCGATTGCCAGGCGCTGGTGGCCGAGACGGTGCGCCGGTTCGGCCGGCTCGACATCCTCATCAACAACGCCGGCACCTCCATCCGCGGCAAGCCACAGGACCTCACCGAGGACGAGTGGCACCTCATCCTGGACACCAATCTGACCGGCACTTTCCTCCTGAGCCAGGCTGCCTACCCGGAAATGGTGAAAGCGGGCGGCGGCAAGATCATCAACATCGGCTCGATGATGTCGCTGTTCGGCGCGCCGTTCGCGGTGCCGTACGCCGGCAGCAAGGGCGGGGTCGTGCAGCTCACCAAGGCGCTCGCCACCGCCTGGGCGCCGGACAACATCCAGGTGAATGCGGTGTTGCCGGGCTGGATCGACACCGAGCTGAGCCGGGGGGCACGCCGGGATGTCCCCGGGCTTGAGCAGGCGGTGCTGCCACGGCTCCCAGCGGGCCGCTGGGGCGTGCCCGACGACCTCGCAGGCATTGCCGTGTTCCTCGCCGCGCCCGCCTCCGACTATGTCACCGGCACGGCGATCCCGGTCGACGGGGGCTACAGCGTGCGCGGCTAGCGGTCAGAATCAGACAGATGGTGCCCGGTACCATGGTGAAGGCCAGGGCTCCGCCCTGGACCCGCCAAGGGCCGAGAGGCC
>Ga0326727_10021644_pt1 | contig 12551 bp, 11 predicted proteins | sample MB2enrmetagenome_FD_207643 | JGI IMG/M metagenome (GOLD analysis project Ga0326727, IMG submission 207643) | Lab enriched peat soil microbial communities from McLean, Ithaca, NY, United States - MB29MY | ecosystem: Environmental > Terrestrial > Soil > Wetlands > Peat | place: USA: New York...
GAAGATCCTCACGGTGAAGGATGCCATCGACTTTATTCAGTCGCACAGCTGATGCGGCTTCGCCGCGTCGGTCGGCCTTCCGGGGCGCGGATCGACGCGGATACTCTCTTTTCGTAACGGATAAGCGGACCGCATGAGACGAGTTGTCATCACCGGCCTTGGAATGATCACACCGCTTGGTGTGGGGGTTTCGGCCAACTGGGATCGCCTGACGAAGAGCGAATCCGGCATTCGCCCCATCGAACGTTTCGATGTTTCCGACCTTCCCGCGAAAATCGCCGGACAGGTGCCGACAGGGGTCGGTGAACCCCACCTTTTCAATCCCGACGATGTCGCGTCCTCCAAGGACCGCCGGCGCATGGACGATTTTATCGTCTTTGCCTTGGCTGCCGCCCAGGAAGCCATCGCGGATTCGGGCTGGAAGCCGGAGTCTGACGAGGATCGGGAGCGAACCGGTGTGATGATCGGGTCGGGTATCGGAGGATTGCCGGCGATTGCCAATGCGGCGCTGGTGATGCGGGAAGGGGGACCGCGCAAGCTGTCGCCGTTCTTCATTCCAGCCTGCCTGATCAACCTGGCCTCGGGCCATGTGTCGATCCGCTATGGCTTCAAGGGTCCCAACCATTCGGTGGTGACGGCCTGCTCCACCGGTGCCCACGCCATCGGCGATGCGTCGCGGCTGATCATGTTCGGCGATGCCGACGTGATGGTCGCGGGCGGAACCGAGGCAGCGGTCTGCCGGTTGGGTATGGGCGGCTTCGCCGCGGCCCGGGCTTTGTCCACCAGTTTCAACGACACGCCCACCAAGGCGTCTCGTCCGTGGGACAAGGACCGCGACGGTTTCGTCATGGGCGAAGGGTCCGGTGTCCTGGTCCTTGAGGAACTGGAGCATGCCAAGGCCCGTGGCGCCAAGATCTATGGCGAGATCATCGGCTATGGCATGTCGGGCGACGCCCACCATATCACCGCTCCGGCCGAGGACGGCGATGGCGCCTTCCGCGCCATGCGGGCGGCGGTGAAGCGGGCCGGCATCGCGCTGGAAGACGTCGACTACATCAATGCCCATGGGACGTCGACGCCGCTTGGCGACGAGATCGAACTGGGTGCGGTCAAGCGGCTGTTCGGCGATCACGCCTACAAGCTGTCGATGTCCTCGACCAAGTCGGCCATCGGCCATCTGCTGGGGGCCGCGGGCAGCGTCGAGGCGATTTACTCGTTGCTGGCGATCAACAACGGGCTGGTTCCTCCGACCCTGAACCTGGAGAACCCGTCCGAGAGCTGTGACATCGATCTGGTGCCGCATGTCGCCAAGGAGCGCAAGGTGCGCATCGCGCTGTCCAATTCCTTCGGGTTTGGCGGCACCAATGCATCGTTGATCTTCAAGGCATTCTGATGTCGTGATGACTCGTTGGCCGGTCCGCCTTCTTCTTGCCGTCGTGATCCTGGCGGGCGTTGCCGGGGTGGCGTGGCGGTGGACCGAAACGAGGGTTTCCCAGCCGGGATCGGCGACTGAGCCGATCACCGTGCTGGTTCCCAAGGGAACATCATCCACCGAGATCGGCCGCCTTTTGGCCGAGGCCGGGGTTGCCGAGCGACCCTGGCTGTTCGTGGTTGGAACCCGGCTGGCCGGACGACCGCCCTTGCGGGCCGGCGAATACGCTTTTCCCGCCCATGCCAGCATCGCCCAGATCATCGACATGATGCGCCGGGGCCAGACCGTCGTGCACAAGCTGACGGTGGCCGAGGGCCTGACGGTCTTTCAGATCATGGGGCAATTGCGCCAGGTCGCCATTCTGGTTGGCGGCGCGGCACAACTGCCGGAAGACGGCAGCCTGTTGCCGCAGACCTACTTCTATTCCTATGGCGACACCCGCGAGGCCCTGCTGTCCCGGATGACCCGGTCGATGAACGAGGCCATCGACGAGATGTGGCCGCAAAGGGCGCCTGGACTTTCGCTGGCCAACAAGATCGATGCCATCACCCTGGCCTCGCTGGTGGAACGCGAAACCGCCCTTGCCGAAGAGCGACCGCACATTGCCGCGGTGTTCCTGAACCGCCTGAAGCTGCATATGCGCCTGCAATCGGATCCCACGGTCATCTACGCGCTCAGCAATGGCGAGGGGGTTCTCGACCGTCCCCTGACCCACGACGACCTGGCCCTCAAAAGTCCCTACAACACCTATGTGGTGGACGGCCTGCCGGCGGGACCGATCTGCAATCCCGGCCGGGCCAGCCTGGAGGCAGTGCTGCATCCGGCCGACAGCGACGACCTCTATTTCGTCGCCGACGGCAGCGGCGGCCATGTCTTCGCGCGTTCCCTGACCGATCACAACCGCAATGTCACCCGTCTGCGCAAGATCGAAACGGATCCGGTCAGCCGCAAGACGAAGAATGAGGGCCGCTAAGGCGCGGGGTAGGCACCCCGATGGCGGGACGCCGGGCGTCGGTCGTGGTGCCGGCGATGGCGCGGTGCGATCATGGGGACAGGCGGCTGGCCGGGCGACGGGGGCGGGCCGGCGGCTGGAGGGTGGCGATCAGAGGGGCATGGTAGCTTCCCGGCGGCGTTCGCACCAGAGCCGGCGCCACCAGTTCATCCCCCAGGGTCTCGTTGTGCACTTCCGAGCCGACATACCAGCCCAACAGGGGCCGGGACAGCAGGATATGGTCCAGCATGACCGGCCTGCCATGGTGAATGACCGAGAACCGCTGGGTGGCCGGCATGCTGCGCTCGGCGCTGACCAGGGTGCGCATGGCCAGATGACCGTTCGCCGTATCCTCCTCGTCGCCGCGCACGATGCGGACCGGCGTTTCGTCGTCCGATGCGTTGAAGTCGCCACAGACCGCGATCAAGGCTTGCGCGTCGGCATCGAAGATGGTGTCGACCAGCAGGCGGACCTCCAGGGCCTGGCCGCTTCGTTTCAGGTTGGCCAGGAAGAAGCCCTCAGCCCACCCGCCGACCGAGGTCCAGACGCCATGATCCTTGTGTCCCGGCAGAAAGGCGGCACGGGGGGCGCGAAGGTGGACGTTGACGATGTGCAGAGGACGCGCCAATCCCAGGTCCACTTCGATGTGCAGCACCGGGCGGTCCCATTCGATGGTCAGGTCCGGCCCTGCGGTGGTCGGATGGTAGGACGGCGCCGCCACCAGATCATGCCAGATCTGGCGGGTCCGGACGATCGGCCAGCGCGACAGGATCACCAGATTATGCCGGTCGGAGAACCGCTTGCCCAGACGATTGACGCTGGCGAAGCGGGCATAGTCGGCGTAGTCGGTGCCGTCCAAAAGCTGATCCAGCGCGCTTAAGCTGCGCAGGCCGTGGCGGTGTTCTTCGCGCGCGTTAACCTCTTGCAGGCACAGGATGTCGGCTCGCAGACGATTCAATTGCGGGCGCAGGATGGCGACGCGGTCGGGAAAATCGCGGCCGGGGTGGGTCCGGTCGTCCAGGCTTTCCAGATTGAAGGTGGCGATCTTGAGCCTTGCGGCCATGATCACACGCTGTCCCCTGCTGCCAATGGCGCCCGGCGGCACGCCGGCTAATAGCCAATTCTGCCGCGATTTTTCGGCGGAGGCCAGTCCCCTGCCCGGTCATCCCCGGTGAAAACGGATCGCCCTTGCACACAGCCGGGTCTCAAGGGCTGCGGTCGCCAGCGTCTCAGGGCCACCATCGCAAAATTGAACAAGTCGTCATAAAAATTGGCTTGTCGAAGATAGGCTGGGCGAAGACACTCACAGATGGTCACCGGGGTGTGGCGCGTCATGTCCGGAACGCAGGACGTTTGCGCGCAAGTCTTCGGCGGTGACTCCGGTGGGCGATGATCCTGATGCTTGAAGAGCCGCGTAAGGCGCACCGGTCTAATCTGCCATTATCAAGAGGAAACGGCACCGTGGCTGAGAAGAAGCTGTTTACTGCGGAATTGCAGAGACTGAAGGCCGTGGGGGTGCCGGTCGTGCCCGTGCTGTCCCACGATATGTCCGAAGTGCTGGCTGCGATCAATGCGCTGCGCGAGGAGGTGCGAGCCCTCAAAAAGGTGACCGGACCGGAAGAAGAGGTTGTCGAGCCGGTGACCGTGGCACAGGAGGGCGACCGCAGCCGGGCGGAAGTCAGCATGCTGAAGAACGAGGTGCGGGCCCTGTCGCTGGCCATCCAGCATACCAAGGCCGAGATCGCCGCCCTGCGCCCCCAGAATTCCAATGATGACCGGTTGATCGCGGTGACCAACGAGTTGGACGCCATCGTGACCTCTACCGAGGGCGCCACCAACGGCATTCTCGAGGCGGCGGAGCGAATCGACACCATGGCCGGCCAGTTGCAGGCCCAGGCCAACGAAGGCTTCGCCTGCCACGTCGCCGAGGACATTCGCGAAGCGGTGGTGGCCATCTTCGAAGCCTGCAATTTTCAGGACATTACCGGCCAGCGCATCACCAAGGTGGTGAAGACCCTTCAGTACATCGAGGATCGGGTCAACAAGATGATCGAGATCTGGGGACCCGATACCTTCGAGGATCTGGATGTGCCGGCAGAGGTGTCCGAGGACGACGAGGCGCGCCTGCTGAACGGTCCGCAGTTGGAGAACCAGGGAGTCAGCCAGGCCGATATCGATAAGTTGTTCGGCTAGTGTTTTTCCCAGGCGGAGAATGACGCGACAGGCCCGGTCATGCTATCTTGAGATAACCAGATTGCAATCAGCAAAGGAGGGCGGCCATGCCCGACGTCCAGAAAGCAATCCAGGCTATCATGACCGTTATTCACACCGTCGGTGAGGGACAAGCACTGTCTCCCTCGCGGCCTGTCGTATGTATTTCACGCGACTATGGAACCGGCGGCGACGAGATCGCCGCTTTGTTGGCAGACCGACTGGGCGTCGCGGTCTTTGACCGGATTATTGTTGAGCGTATTGCTCAACGTCTTGATGCGGAGCCGGAGACCATGCGGGCCCTGGACGAGGGGGCCAGCAAGATCCGCGACATGTGGCTATATTCGCTGGTGACCGGCCAGAATCTGCGTGCCGACAGTTACAAGCGCCACCTGGTCAATGTGGTGGTCAACATCGGCCGTAGCGGGGGCGTCATCGTCGGCCGTGCGGCGCATCTGATCCTTGCCAACAGCGGCGCCCTTCGGGTCCGCGTCACCGGCTCGATGGACGTCTGCGCCGAGCGTGTGGTCCGCGCCGAAGGGATTGGACTGGAGGCCGCCCGCAAGCGTGTCGAGGAGGTCAACCACAACCGGGCCAAGTTCGTCTGGGATCACTTCCAGCAACGAACCAATGATCCCAGGACATTTGACCTGATCATCAACACCGACCATATCTCGGATCACGCCAAGGTTGTCGACATGCTGGTCGATGCCCTGGCCATGGTCGGTCAGAAGGTTGCAAGCCGGGTCGCCGTCTGACCGCGACGGGACCGTCCCGGGCGCGCGGGCATTGCGCCAGGGATTGGGTGCCGCCCAAGGGGGTCGCCCCCAAGGCGGCCCCTTCTCCAATGGCTGCCATGCCAGGTGAACAGAAGGCGAAAGGGTTATCCTTGCAGTTTCCGATCGAGCATCCGCCGCTTTCCGGACAGACGACAGCGGTGGCTCCGGGCGTTCTTTGGCTGCGCATGCCGTTGCCGTTTGCCCTCAATCACATCAATCTTTGGCTGATTTCCGACGGAGCCACCTGGTCCCTGGTCGACACCGGCATTCCCGACCAGGCAACCAGGACCCTGTGGGAAGAGGTCTTCACCGGACCCCTGGAAGGACGGCCACTGGGGCGATTGCTGGTGACCCATTTTCATCCCGACCATATGGGGCTGGCGCATTGGCTGGAAGAACGGTTCGGCCTGACCGTCGAGACCACCATGGCGGAATGGCTGTTCGGGCGCATGTTGAGCCTGGATGCCAGCGCGGCCTTCGTCGAAGCGTCGCGCCGGTTCTACCAGGGGGCCGGCTTCGGCCCGGATCTGCTGGACCTGGTGACCGAACGGGGCAATGCCTATGGCCGCCGCATCCGTCACATTCCGACGCGATTTAGACGGCTGCGCGACGGCGACCAGGTGACGGTCGGCGGCCATCCCTGGACCGTCGTGGTGGGCGAAGGGCATTCCGCCGAGATGGCCTGCTTCTGGTGCCCGGAGCGCAACCTGCTGATTTCCGGCGACCAGATACTGCCCAGCATCAGCCCCAACGTCAGCGTCTGGCCCAGCGAGCCCGATGCCGATCCGCTGCGCCTGTTCCTGGGGTCGTTGCAGCGCTTCCGCGCCCTGCCGGAGGACTGCCTGGTGTTGCCGTCCCATGGCCGCCCCTTCATCGGGTTGCACGACCGGATCGACGCGCTGGCGACCCATCATCGCGATCGCCTGGATGAGACTCTGGCGGCCTGCGGCGGCTCTATCACGGCATTCGACCTGCAAGCGATGATGTTCCGGCGCAAGCTGGACAATCATCAGCTGTTTTTCGCCATTGGCGAAAGCCTGGCTCACCTGCATTACCTGGTGGGCCAGGGTCTGGTCGCCCGGGAAACCGGGGTGGACGGCGTGCATCGGTTCCGCCGCACGTAGGAACGGACGCCCTTTGCCGGTCGGTCGCTTCCGCGAAGATGGACGCGGGCGCTTGGCACCCAAGCGTCTGGATAAGGCGGCCCACCACCTGATTGACGTGCGGCGTCATTTCGGACCGCCGCTCGATTGTTGTAAAATCGGCAAAAGAATAGTTCTAACGCGGTCAATTGTTGTGAAAAGTCCCTAGCGGTACAGTCGGCTTCAAGAGAACGGAAGGCCCTCTCCTTCCCCCCCTTCGCTTGGAGCCCCCGATGACGACCCAGACCTTATCCTCCACCCGTCCCCTGATCCCCGCTCTGCGACCGCTCTATCAATCGCTTACGCCCCTGGCCGAGCCGATGGTTCGCGCTGCGACCGGCCTGTTCCTGCTGCCCCATGGGGCCCAGAAGTTGTTCGGTTGGTTCGGTGGCTATGGCCTTGAGGCGACCAGTCAGTTCTTCGCCGCCAAGCTTGGCCTGCCGCCGGCTTTGGCGCTGATCGCCGGCCTGATCGAATTCTTCGGCGGCATTGCGCTGGCAATCGGACTTGCCACCCGCGTCGCGGCAGCCCTGGTTGCCGGAATGATGATCGTGGCGGTGGTTCAGGTGCATCTCGGCGCCGGCTTCTTCTGGACCAGCGGCGGCTTCGAATATCCGCTGTTCTGGGCGATCGCCGCTCTCGCCAGCGTGATCAAGGGCGGCGGACGCTTCTCCGTCGATGCCCTGATCGGCCGCGAAATCTAAGCCTTACCTCGTCGAAATCCTCGTGGGACAGGCGCTTAAGTCCTGTCCCACTGTTCTTGTCACGCCCGGGCAGGTGCCATGGCGGAGGTTTGCCCCATGGCGGCCAGGACCTGGGCGACGATGTGGCGGGCATTCAAGCCGGCCTTGTCGTACTGAACCTGCGGGCTGTCATGGTCCAGGAAACTGTCGGGAAGGACCATCGGTCGTACCTTGAGCCCGGTGTCCAGCAATCCCTCATGGGCCAGGAAATGCAGGACGTGTCTGGAAAAGCCGCCGATCGAGCCCTCTTCGACGGTGATCAGTAAAGCGTGGTTCAAGGCCAGCCGGCGAATCAGATCCTCGTCCAAAGGTTTGGAGAAGCGGGCGTCGGCAACCGTCGCCGACAGGCCGTGCGCGGCCAGGTCGTCGGCCGCCTTCAGGCATTCACCCAGCCGGGTCCCCAGCGACAGCAGTGCCACGGTGGTGCCTTCGCGCAGGATGCGGCCTTTGCCGATGGGCAGGACTTCGCCCCGCTCCGGCAGTTCGACGCCAACACCTTCGCCGCGGGGATACCGGAAGGCCGAGGACCGATCGTCGATGGCGGCGGCGGTGGCCACCATATGCATCAGTTCGGCTTCGTCGGCCGGCGACATCAGAACGATATCGGGCAGACATCCCAGGAACGCCAGATCGAAGCTGCCGGCGTGGGTGGCGCCGTCGGCGCCGACCAGACCGGCGCGGTCGATGGCGAACCGTACCGGCAGATGCTGCAACACCGCATCATGGACGACCTGGTCGTAGCCCCGCTGCAGGAACGACGAATAGAGCGCACAGAACGGCTTGTAGCCTTCGCTGGCAAGCCCAGCGGCAAAGGTGACCGCATGCTGTTCGGCAATGCCGACGTCGAAGCAGCGCTTGGGGAACAGGGTCTGGAACTTGTCCAGCCCGGTGCCCGCGGGCATGGCTGCGGTAATGGCGACGATCTTGTCGTCGTGGCGCGCCTCTTCGATCAGCGACTTGGCGAAGATCGACGTGTAGGTGGGGGCGTTGGCCTTCGGCTTGGCCAGTGTGCCGGTCACCACGTCGAACTTGCCGACGCCATGATACTTGTCGTGCGCCGCCTCCGCCGGAGCGTAGCCGTGCCCTTTCTTGGTCACCACATGGACCAGGATGGGCGCCGCATCGCCGGCATTGCGGACGTTCTTCAGCACCGGAACCAGATGTTCCAGATTGTGGCCGTCGACCGGTCCGACATAGTAGAAGCCCAGTTCCTCGAACAGGGTGCCACCGGCGACCATGCCGCGGGCGAACTCTTCGGCGCGCCGGGCCGCCCGCTCCAGCGGCGGCGGGAACATGGAGGCCAGATCCTTCATCAACTGGCGCAACGACCGATAGGATTTCGACGACAGCAGGCGGGACAGATAGTTGCTCATCGCGCCCACGGGCGGCGCGATGGACATGTCGTTGTCGTTGAGGATGACCACCAGGCGGGAATGGGTGGCGCCGGCGTTGTTCAAGGCCTCATAGGCCATGCCGGCGCTCATGGCGCCGTCGCCGATGATCGCCACCACATGGCTGGCAGCGCCATTCAGGTCGCGGGCCACCGCCATGCCGAGGCCGGCGGAAATGCTGGTCGAGGAATGGCCGGCACCGAATGGGTCATAAACGCTTTCGCTTCTTTTGGTGAAGCCGGACAGGCCACCGCCCTGGCGCAGGGTTCTCATCTGGCCGCGCCGGCCGGTAAGAATCTTGTGCGGGTAGGCCTGATGCCCGACGTCCCAGATCAGCCGGTCGGTCGGCGTGTCGAACACGTGATGCAGGGCCACGGTCAACTCGACCACGCCCAGTCCCGCCCCCAGGTGTCCGCCGGTCACCGAGACCGATTCGATCATGTCCTGGCGAACTTCGTCGGCCAGCAGCTGCAATTCCTGGATGGATAGGCCACGCAGATCCTTCGGATCGCGGACCTTGTCCAGAAGAGGGGTTTTGCTCATGGTTCCACCGATCCCTTACTGGCGACGCTCGACCACGAAGCGGGCGGCTTCGCGCAGCAGGTCGGCCTTGTCGTCGAAGCAGTCGAGATGGCCGCAGGCCTGATGCGACAGCATGTCGGCCTGGGCCCGGGCGCGTTCGACACCCAACAGCGAGACGAACGTGGCCTTGCCGGCGTCGGCGTCCTTATGCAGGCCCTTGCCGACCTGAGCGGGGTCTCCCTCGACATCCAGCAGGTCATCGGCGATCTGAAAGGCCAGGCCCAGGTCGTGGGCATAGGCTTTCAAGGCGTTGCGCAGCTGCCGGGGAGCCTTGCCCAACACGGCGCCGGCTTCGCAGGCGAATCCGATCAGGCGTCCGGTCTTCAGATTCTGCAGCCGCGTAACGGCCTGAACGTCCATGTCGAGTTCGGCGGCGCGCAGGTCGAACATCTGTCCGCCCACCATGCCCTGGGCTCCCGATGCGGTGGCCAGCTCCCAAACCAGTTCGCAGCGAACCTGCGGGTCCGAATGGGTGGCCGGGCCGGCAACCACTTCGAAGGCCTTGGTCAGCAGGGCATCGCCGGCGAGAACTGCGGTGGCCTCGTCAAAGGCCTTGTGACAGGTGGGACGTCCGCGGCGAAGGTCGTCGTCGTCCATGGCCGGCAGATCGTCGTGGACCAGGGAATAGCAATGAACCATCTCGATGGCGGCGGCGACCCTGAGGGCCGCCTGCTCGGCCACGTTGAACAGGCGTGCGGTCTGCAGGACGAAGAACGGGCGCAGGCGCTTTCCTCCATCCAGCGTCGAATACCGCATGGCCTCGATCAGCCGGTTCTCCGGTCCCTCGATCAAAGGCAGCAAACGATCCAGTTCCTGATTAACCGCGGTAGCGGTGTCCGCCAATGCGGCCCTCAATGTACTCACAGCAAGCAATTCCTTTAACCGATATCGGCCGGTTGCGTTGAAACGGCGCCATCCGGTCCGAGGACGATGCGGTCCACACGCGCCTGAGCTTCGGCCAGCTTGGCCTCGCAACGTCGCTTCAGCTCGACGCCGCGGGTATAGGCGTCGATGGCTTCGTCGAGTTTGCCCTTGCCTTCTTCCAGTTGGCGGACAATCCGCTCCAGTTCGGCCAGGGCATCCTCGAAACTCATGGTCGCAATGTCGGTGGGCAAGTCTGCCAACACGTCACTCCCCAGGCTGAAAGGGCCGCAGTTTACGCTGTCGTCACGCCGCCCGCAACAAGGGCGGGGGGAATAGTCAACGGTTTGTCAACGGCGGTCCGATGGCTACTCCTGTCGCGAAGGCTGGTCAAGCGGATCGCAGTTGGGCATCATGCCGGCCCATGGAAAAGACACGATTAGACCAGTTGATGGTCGACCGCGGATTGGTGGAAAGCCGGGCGCGGGCGCAGGCATTGGTGATGGCGGGGCTGGTTTTTTGTGGCGAGAAGCGTCTGGACAAGCCGGGCCAGGCGGTTGCCGTCGACGCTGCCATCGAACTGCGCGGTCAGGACCATCCCTGGGTCTCGCGCGGGGGGCTCAAGCTGGTCAAGGCGGTGGAGACTTTCGGGCTTGATCCCGCCGGTCTGGTGGCCATCGACGTCGGCGCCTCCACCGGGGGCTTCACCGACGTGCTGTTGACCCATGGGGCGGCCAAGGTCTATGCGGTCGACGTCGGCCACGGGCAGTTGGCCTGGAAACTGCGCACCGACCCGCGGGTGGTGGTTCTGGAACGGACCAATGCCCGTCACCTATCCGCGGCGGACATCCCGGAGCCAGCCGACCTGGTGGTCTGCGATGCCAGCTTCATCGGTCTGGAAGTGGTCCTGCCGGCGGCGTTGGCGCTGACCGGACCGGATGCCTGCCTGGCGGCGCTGATCAAGCCGCAGTTCGAAGTGGGCAAGGGGCGGGTCGGCAAGGGGGGCGTGGTGCGTGATCCGGCCCTGCACGAGGAAGTGTGCGAGCGTATTCGCGCCTGGCTGACCGCTCTGCCCGGTTGGGAGGTGGTGGGCATCGTCGAAAGCCCCATCACCGGACCGGAAGGCAACAAGGAATTCCTGATCGTCGGCCGCAAGGGCCGCGGTCTGGTGGCAAAAGAAGTCTGACGCATAAGTCTTTCGATCCAGCAGTGGGGACGTGGGTCCGAGCGTGCGAACAGCGGGTGGGACGGGCCTGATCCGCTTGCCCTTCGGCAAAGCCGAAAGGGTGCTATTCTTCCCCTCGTCAATGGACGGGATGTTTGGATTCTAGCCGCAAGCGGGGCTATTGCGCCGCGACCTGTTCGGCCGGCTGGAGGCGCCCAGCCATCCGATGGGCGGAACCGATCAGCAGCAAGGCGATCAGGATGCAGGCGCCGCCGGCAATCAGGAAGGCCTGCAGATAGGTGTCCAGTTCGCTGCGCAGGACCCCGGCGCCGAAAGCCGCGGTGGCGGCCCCCATCTGATGGCCGGCGGAAATCCAGCCGAACAGCACCGGGGCATCGCGGTCGCCGAAGGCGGTGGTGGCCAGCCGCACGGTCGGGGGGACGGTGGCGATCCAATCCAGTCCGTAGAACACCGCGAACAGTGACAGTTCGAAAAAGCTGAAATCGGAAAAAGGCAGGAACAGCAACGACAGCCCTCTCAGTCCGTAATACCAGGCCAGCAGGGCACGATTGTCGTAGCGGTCGGACAGCCAGCCGGACAGGGTGGTCCCGACCAGATCCAGCATACCCATGGCGGCCAGCAATCCGGCGGCGCGCACTTCGGGCAGTCCGTGGTCCAGGCACAGGGCGATCAGATGGGTGCCGATCAGGCCGTTGGTGGACAGCCCGCAGACGAAGAAGCTGCTCCACAGCAGCCAGAACACCGGCTGGCGGATGCCGCGGCCCAAAGCCTGGAACGCATGGGCGAGGGGGTTGCCGATGCCCCTGTCGACGGGGTCGCCGTCCCGGGCGCCATAGGCGGTCAAACCCAGGTCGGAGGGACGCTCCGGCACCAGCAGGATGATGACGGGGATGATCAGGGCGACGGCGCCGGCAACCATCAGGCTGGCTTGCCGCCACCCGGCATGTTCCACCATGGTTGCCAGCAAGGGCAGGAACACCAGCTGTCCGGTCGCGGTACTGGCGGTCAGCAGGCCCATGGCCAATCCACGGCGCTGACGGAACCAGCGATTGACCACGGTTGCCCCCAGCACCAGGGCGACGGTGCCGGTGCCGATACCGGTCAGGACGCCCCAGGTCAGGACCATCTGCCAGGGGGTGCGCACCAGGGTGGTCGAGGCGACGGAAAGCGACAGCAGGACCATCGCCCCGATCATGGTCGGCCGAATGCCGAACCGCTGCATCAAGGCGGCGG
>Ga0326727_10021645_pt1 | contig 12550 bp, 15 predicted proteins | sample MB2enrmetagenome_FD_207643 | JGI IMG/M metagenome (GOLD analysis project Ga0326727, IMG submission 207643) | Lab enriched peat soil microbial communities from McLean, Ithaca, NY, United States - MB29MY | ecosystem: Environmental > Terrestrial > Soil > Wetlands > Peat | place: USA: New York...
GCATTGCCCGCCTCTGCTTTGCCGACGATGCCAGGATAAAGCTGTTGCCCGATCCGGGGAAAGGACCTATCATTGAACGGGAACAGTGTCTTAACTGCTTGTCTCAGCCGAGGGGGCAGGCGCATACAGCCGCGCCATCGAAAAGCTCGCCACCCGTCAGAACAGGCCGGATGTCGTTATTTGTTGCTTGCTTGATGCCGTGATCCGTTCTTGCTGGAGCATAACGCAGACCCTTACCAAAGCGCAGAAAAGGGCCATTAAACGAGAAGCCGAAAGCATAGAGGCCGGGCAAATGTCATTCTTCGAAGGGTGGGAACCTGAGGAAGACCCTGGAGACCTGCTCACGCGGGACTTCCGCCGGGCTCTCAAAGCGCGCGCCATGGCCCACAAGATGCCGATCCAAATCGGCCGTGACCGGCTCTTCCTAGATGCCGACGGCAGTCAAGACCCTGCGACACGAGCGTGGAATATGAGCGTCGCCCTCTACTACAAGGCGGGAGGAATCCCATGGCGGTTGAGACTAGAGGGGCCACAAACGTGTTTTGTCGGGATCACCTTCCATCATATGACGACAAACCGCCGCCGCTTGCCCCAGCACTGTAGCGTATTCGTCAGTGACGTTGGAACTCTGCAAGTCGATCGGTAGGATGCTAAGTGGCCGAGAGATCTTCCCCATAGATGCTGAGAGCAAATAGTATCAAAACTCGCGGTGCCCTGGTTCCGTTGCGATCGCCGATTGTTTTGCTGTCAGCTGACGGCCTTGACGGCTTGGGGAAATTGGCCCAATCACCCTCCGCAACGGAATGGAATGCTCCCGATTTGATTCCGGTTGACGAATTGCGTTGACGCCTGCGGAGAGCCTCGTTTCTCCTGTTACGGCAGCTTTAGGTTCGTTCAGCCATGCCGACAAGGAACTGCCGTCTACTGGCAGCACAGGCGCTGATTGGGCCACCGACGCTGTGGCAGTGAGGATAGGCTGCGGTCATAAGAGAATGCGTTTGACAAATCCCCTTGCAGCGCCTTTGCGTACAGCCTGGCATGAAACCTGGCAAGTTTGGCCCACCGCTTCAGTTCGTTCAACCTGCGGTGAACGAGAAATGTCCACCGGTGCGTAGGTGCGCCGGCACATCGACCTGTTTGCCAATGATAATTTGATCCGAATCCGTTCTCATCATGAACGCGCCGGCATCACGGCCGACGAGTCTGCCGGCATATTGCTGTCCCGGCGTTGCTGTCGCGATGTACGTCGTGTTCCAAGGAAACCGGTTCGCGTTCAGGAACTCGATTGCCCTGCGAAGGGGTCGGATGCGCTCATTATCCGTGATTTCTTGAAACAACCGGATCATCATCGCGGCGTCGCCCGCCGTCGCTAGGATGCTCGCCCGGATCATGCGTTCTTGGCTGACGACATCGAAGTGGACTGCGTGCCCGGCCTGGCGCGCCAGCGCCTCGACGAAGATTCTCTGCGTGCGCCCATTGCCCTCCCGATACGGGTGCAGGTTGTTCAGGTCCACCAGCAAATATGCCCCTTTCCTCGCGAATTCCGGCCGCGACAGTCCTTTGAGGAGATTGGCGCGATGGAGTCCGTCAAAGATCCGCTGTGCTTCATGCTCCAGCAGGTGAGGTGGCGTGAAGTAGGTTACTGGCCCGCCGATAAACTGGGCCTTGCGAAGCATCGTGGTCCGGAACTGCCCGGCCCAGGGATAGACATCCTGGAAAACGTGTTTGTGAATTGCCTTCAGGTGGGCAGTGTCGAAGTTTCCAGCGGTGGGCTGCACCCTCAGTTCGTACATTCGGGCGCCGCTGTTCAACGTCTCGAAGGCCGTGAGGTCTTTCGTGTTCCGGATGCCCGGAATATTTCTAAGAACGTCCGTTCCCGGATAGAGATAAGGGTCTGAACTTGCGCTCATTCAGATCGTCAATCGCAGCACGAAATTCTTCGGAAGTGATGTCACCATCGACGTGCCTTTGGAAGATCCGTTTTGCTTCCTCGTCCATCTCCAGCCCCTCGAGCCGGAGGTTCGTTACCGCATCGCGAAACGCCTCTTCGCGTACTACACGCTCCCCTTCCGTGATGGTGCCGATAGCTGCCATAGCGCCTAAGTCTCTCTTCTTTCAGTATTTTACCACAGTCACGATTCCTTCAAATAAGATCTTTTTCGTCCGCCGGCACGGCGGCGCGGTAGTGGAAACCGGGCCGCTTGGCCTCACTGCGACGGACATTGGCCAGTGGGTCGTGTTTGCGCGGTGCCTGTTCAGTCTTGGCCGTGTTCACGACCGGCGGGGCTAGCGGTGGCGCCGGCGGCGCGGTCACCGAGACGCCTGGAAGATCGCGACCATCTGGCTGGGACCTCCGCAACTGGTTTACATAGTCGGAGAGGCGGGCGTAGCCGATTTCGATGCCGATCTCATTCACCCAGGCGCAAACGTCCTTCAGGGTGTGCCCGGCGGCGAGCAGCGCACGGATTTCTGGCCAAGCTTGCCGGACTTGACCGGCCTTGGTTCGAGGCTTTTTCCGCGCGAGCGCGCGGAGTCGGGCCAAATCGAGTTCGTCGGGGGAAGTGCTGCCCATGCGAGCATTGTACATCGGGCAGTTTCAGAAATTATACGATCGGTACCCAAAAGATTTCAGAATATTTCAGTTTGGCCTCAGCGGGAAGGATCATCGCGGGCAGATTTCAGCATGTTTCAGAAAGTTTCAGTTCGGGTGTGGGTGACAGTGAGGTCCGGCGCAGCGAAGAGCTGGTAGTGGAACATAAAGGAAACGGGATGCGGTCGCCGCGTTTCTTGGCCGCTAATGCTTTGCTTTGAACGGCTTAGGGCGGGTTGCATTTTTCGACTGCTGCATCCCGCTCGGGATGCGGCGATTTTCGTGCGGATTTCCCCGCTTCGAGTCGTCCCGAAGTGAGATGGGGAGGCCCTTAGTACTTAGAGGGTTCGACATGCCGCAGCGCACAATTCGATTCTCAGAAAAGGCGGTGGAGAATTTGAAAGCCGTATCGCTCCAACGTGGTTTCGCGTCCGCAACTGCATTCATCCGATACGCTGTCGACCAGGAGTTGTCCGCCCGCCAGGACGGCCTAACAGGAGCCGAGGACCGCCTTGCCGCCAGCGTGGAGCAGGTGCGAAAAGACATCTCCCGCCTTGCCCGTGCTCAGCAAGCCCTGTTCGCGTATCTCGATACTCTGGCCAAGGCGCTTCTCACCTGCGTAGCGCGACCCTAAGGTGGAAGACAAGGGGACCGGCACTCAGCGGCACAGCGTAGTAGACACCAAGAGCGGACACGCAATTCAAGACGGCAAAGGCAGTCAGAAGCTCACGGCGGCCGATCACGAGTTGAGTGCGGCGCGCACCATTGCGACTGACGCTCTGGGCGCATCCGCTCGGACGATTGAAGCGCTTACCGAGAGCGGCATCTACCGCGGAGCAATCATCGGCGAAACCGCGCAGTATCTTTTGCAGCGACAGTCCGCGAACACCGCCGTCCTTCATCCCAAGCAGTTGCTTGACCGGCAACCGGCTCCAGGCGAAAACGTTGCAATCAACTACTCGAACGCCAGGGGCGTTGTTCGAGAGGTACGGGCGCGTGGCAAGGCCCAGGATCTCGGGCGATGAACCGCCAATCCGAACTCTACCGGACGCCTCAGAAGCCGGGCTATCTTGGGGGCTACAACTGGCGCGCGACCTGTTTCGGTTTGCTCCTGCTCGTCGTCGTGAACTTCGCAGCAACGCAATTCATCGCCGCTCGATTTGAATATCAACCGGCCCTTGGCCGGCCGCTCTTGCGCAGCAAGACCGGTGGCGGAGTATATCAACCCTTCGCTTGGGTAATTTGGGGATGGCATAACTCCACATCGCAGGACCCGCGCGTTCGTGGGCCCCTCTTTCAAGGGGAGATGATCGTATTCGCCGGCAGTCTTCTCTGCGTTGGCATCTTTTTCGCCGCTGCCAGCCGGCGATCCCGCAAGCTCATGGAGAACGCCGATGATCTCCACGGTTCCGCCCGATGGGCTACGGAACACGACATTCGCGCGACAGGCTTAATGGACGCTCAGCGGGGTGTCTACGTCGGTGCCTGGTGCGCCGAGAACTCCAGTCGGCTCCATTATCTTCGTCACAGCGGCCCCGAGCACATTCTGGCGTTCGCACCGACCCGCTCCGGCAAAGGCGTTGGACTCGTCATTCCAACACTGTTGGCATGGGCTGAATCGGCGGTCATTTATGACATCAAGGGTGAGAACTGGGCCAAGACCGCAGGATTTCGTCTCCAGCAGGGCCATCTCTGCTTCAAGTTCTCTCCGGTGGAAGAGAACGCCAGCTCTCGATTCAATCCTCTCTCCGAAGTTCGCTTATTCACGCCGCGCGACGTCTCCGATGCACAGAATATCGCCAACATGATCGTCCGCACCGGTGAAGACAGTCCGCAGGAGCGTTATTGGCAGGATGCGGCTGCATCGATCACGACGGGCATGATTCTGCATGTGTGCTACGAGGCAGCGTTACAAGGCCGGGTAGCTTCCCTTGCGGATCTGGCCCATGTTTTCACCACGCCGGGTTCGAGCTTTCGCGATACCCTGGAAGGCCTCCTCAACTTTCCGCACGATCCCGAATACAAGCACGACTGGCGGATGCCGAGCGGTGACAAAGCCGCGACACACCCGGTTGTCAGGGAGAAAGTGCAGGAGATGCTCGATAAGGAGGAGCGGGATTTCGGTGGTGTCCTGAGCACGGCGAAAACCGCATTGACGCTGTACAGTGATCCCCTCGTAGCGAAAAACACCTCCGCCAGCGACTTCACGATCGCAGATTTGGTCAACTACCACCGGCCCATCTCCCTGTATCTCGTGGTTCCCCCTTCCGACAAGATCCGTTTGCGCCCGATTATCCGCCTCATGTTCACCATGGTGGTCAACCGCCTGACCGAGAGAATGGTCTTCGAAGGGGCTGAACAAAAGCGGAACAGACACCAGTTGCTTCTTTTGATTGACGAGTTTCCATCGCTGAACAGGATGGAGATCTTTGCGGACGCACTTTCCTACATGGCAGGATATGGCCTGAAAGCCTACCTCATTACCCAGGACATCCGGCAGATTGTCGATGCCTACGGGCACAACGAGAGCATCGTCTCCAACTGCCACGTCAGGATCGCGTTCGCTCCCAATCAAGTCGAAACTGCCGAACTGTTAAGCAAAATGACGGGGACCCAAACCGTGCAGAAGGCCAGCTACAATTTCTCGGGCTCGCGATTCTCCCCGGTGATGGGCCATATCAACGCGAGCGTCGATCACATCGAGCGTCCGTTGATGACGCCTGATGAAGTGCTGCGCCTCAAGCCGCCGCAAAAGCAAAGAGACCGCGATTCCGAGAGGATCGTGGCACCCGGCCAGATGCTCATTTTTGTGAGCGGCAATTACCCCATATTGGGCACGCAGGTGTTGTACTTCCTAGACCCGGTCCTGACTGCTCGCGCCGGCGTCAAGCCACCAACCGAATTTCTCGCGCTGGAACATGGCAAGCCGGTGTCTCAACGCCCCATCGACCGGACGCGGAACCGACTTAGCAAACCCGAAGCCACGGTACCCGATTCTGATCCTGAATCGGAAGTGGACCGCGGCTTCTTCGAAGAGTACCACCTTACGAAAGGAGCTTGATTCCCGATGCAAATGAACCGCGTCGAGGTCGCAGGCCATCTGGCGAAAAAGCCCGAGGTGAGGTATCTCCCTTCGGGGTTACCCGTCGCCAATGTGCGATTAGGCCAGACCTATCGTTTCCAGGACAGCAGCCGGCAGTGGCAGGAGCGCACGAACTGGCACAGCCTCTCATTCTACGGCGACCTGTCCAAAGTCGCGCTCACCTTCGACAAGGGCGCGAACATCTTTGTCGAGGGCACCATCGAGCAGCGTGAGTTCACTCCTAAGGACGGCGCCAAACGGGTGGTAAATGAAATCATCGTGCGACACTGCCACCTGATCGCGCCGGCCCGAGGAGTTGTCTCCAACGCCGAAGCAGCCCCCACGCCCCCCTCCAATGGCGGTGAGCCTGCCTCAGATCTGGACGGAGTGGCAAGTCATGACGATGATTGGCCTGTTCGCTAAACTCTGGCGCGCGCTCCGTTCACCGACGTTCTGGCCTGGGATCACAGTGCCAGCCGTCCTCATCGGCCTGTTTGAGCTGTGGAGCGTTGTCGGGCTGAGAGTGAACGTATCTCCCTCTTTGCCAATCGGTCTGTACATCGCGACCATCGATGCACGCGCGAATCTGGTTGAGTTCTGTCCAGCTGAGCCGTTTGCGAGCCTTTCGATATCCCGTGGCTACCGCGATCGAGGCAGCTGCAACGATGGCGCTGCACCGCTCTTAAAGCCAATCGTAGCGGTCGCCGGCGATACCGTCGAATTTTCGGCAGGCGGCATTGCTGTGAATGGCAGGCGTTTGCCCAACTCGGCTCCCCTTACGAAAGATACGAAGGGCCGGCCTCTCCTCCCGTGGCCTTTTGGGCGCTATATCGTGGCTCCGGGAACCGTCTGGGTAGCCTCCTCGTACCACCCACGCAGCTTTGACAGCCGGTACTTCGGGCCGATAACGACCGCAGCGATTCGGGACCGAGTGAAGCCATTTTTCACATTATGAACAGCCGACTCAGAGACACACTGGCTCTCGGCTCCTCGATCGCCATGGGCTTGGGCATGTCAGCTGGTTGCCCGCTGGGAATGATGCTGGCGGCGGGAATGCCGGTGGCATGCCTCGCGTCAGGGACACGGAGGGGCACAGCGCGCCGCCAGACTGTTCTAACAGCGACTTAGAAAGGACACGTCGCCATGAAACGACTCTTACTTCTGGGTGCGGCGCTGCTCGCTCCCCTCGGCGCTCAGACGGTGATCCAGGAAACCAAGATTCAAGCCCCTGGTGGGGTGGCGGTCAACGGCACAATCGTGCTCACGCCCACCGTCGCGTTTGTGGCAGCGGATGGCGTTCGCGTTGAGATGCAACCGCAGGCCTTCAGTATTGTGAACGGCGCAGTGACGATCCCGTTGGAGCCCAACGACACGGCATCTCCAGCGAACACCGCTTACACGGCGGTCTACATCTTCAACGTGACGAACCGGCGCACCGAGACCTGGGTGGTTCCTACCTCGTCCACGCCGCTTCCGATTTCACACGTCGCCCAATCGGTTGCTCCAACGGGCACCGCCGCCGTGCAGTGGGGCCAGATGAACGCTGCGGGCTTGGCCGACGGGACGTACTGCGTGACGGTTCTTTCGCAGCAAGTAAGTCTGCTGCCGTGCTCTGGAGGAAGCCCTGGTTCCTCCATCAAGCTTTCGACTCTAACCAACGCTCAACTGACGGCGCTCACCAACAACCAACTAAGCTCGTTGAGTAACTAAGTGGACTAACTAACCACGATGAAACAACTTCTTGTATTCGCGCTCGTTGGATCTGCTGCCGCTTACGCGCAGGGATGGTCCGATTTCAGCTTGCAGACGGCTTCCACCATCCTGTCGGGAGCGATGAACGGCAAGGTCAATTGGCAGGTGTCCGCTACCGCTCCGGCGACTTGCAAGCAAGGCGCGGACGTGTGGCTAAACATCGCCACCACGCCGAGCACGCTCTATTACTGCGACGCCACGAATCATTGGACCTCGCAGACCGGATCTACCGGCGCCACGGGCGCGACCGGGCCTGCCGGAGCTACTGGCGCCGCCGGAGTTACCGGTCCCGCCGGCCCTACTGGGCCCGCCGGTCCCACGGGACCGCAGGGATCTGCCGGCGCAACTGGCGCGTCCGGATCTACCGGCGCAACCGGTCCCGCCGGTCCGACCGGTCCCGCAGGAGCGACCGGCGCCAACGGCAATACGATCTGGAACGGCGCGGCCACGCCGCTGTCTTCGACCGGGGCGAACGGCGATTTCTATCTGGACACCCTTTCGAATTGCCTGTACGGGCCGAAAGCGGCGGGCTCCTGGCCGAGCGCGTGCACCGCGTTCGGTGCAACCGTTTCTCCGTCTACCGCCAATCTGGTTGCCCAGTATCTGCTCAACGAAGGAACGGGCGGGTACGCTTACAACTACTCCTTCCCGCCGCAACCGAACTACAACATGATCGGTCCCTCCGAGCAGGACTTCAACACGTCCACTTCGAACGGTCCGGTGCCGTGGACCGCCCCTGGGATGACGCTCACCGACGAGTACGCAGCCAATCCTAACGGCGACTTCGTGGCATCGCGTCTGCAGGCTGCCGCGACTGGCGGATACCTCACCACGCAGAAGCAGCCGCCGTTTGTGACGGGGCAGACGTACACGATTTCGATCTACGCGGCGAGCAACACCGGAGTTGCTCAGACGTTCCGCATGGCTGACAACAACGTCAACTATGGGCCGCCGCTTACGATCCCGGCCACTGGCTGGGCCCGGTACTCGTACACGTTCACATCGACGTCGACCGGCAACGGCTCTGCGCTCCCGGTGGCGCAGGACGCCGCCAACGATCACCTCGACATACTCATTTGGGGCGCTCAGTTGGAGATCGGATCGCATCCAACGACTTACGTGTCGCCGGTCTACACCATGGTCGAAGGCGCCGGTCCGCAGCAACCGGCATCGGCCTGCACCTGGGTGGCGGCGGGAGTGGATTGCACGACCTGCGCCAGCGGGTACTGCGGTTGGCTGCAGGCGACCGGATGGCAACCGATCAATATGTCAGTCGGGACCGCGTATGCCGCGGTCAGGCAAACCGGCACGGAGGCTCTGGCCGGGTACGCGCCGATCATCAACGACAACTATCTGACGACGAACCTGTTCTGGCTTGCCGGATCGGCGAACGGCACCACCACCCCAGGGTTCCGGTGGCGCAGCTATAACGCCTGGGCTTACTCCGCAAACGTGCTCGACGGCAACTGGCATATCATCGCGGGCGAGTACGACGGCAACAACATCTCGATCTACATCGACGGCGCGCAGGTGGCGATCTACTCCGCAGGTTCCTTTCTGCCTATCGAGTTCCAGCAACTCTTCCTGAGCAACATGGGCGGCGCGGGATTCTGGCCTGGGCAGATCGGTTACGCTGCCATCTACCGGGTGGCCCACTCTCCGGCGCAGATCGCCGCGAACACGACGGCCATCCGTTCCATCATGGCGGCGCGCGGTGTTTCGATTCCACCGCTCACGCAGTTCCTGGCATTTGAGGGGGACTCCATCACCGATCCCACGACTGGCGTCGTCGGGACTTCGAAGTACCCGTACGTTGCGCAATCCGCGATCAGCCCGTGGCCACAGGGCGGCAACGACGCAGTGTCGGGGAGCGGCATGGCGGCGGTGGTCGCGCGCGCGCCCACCATCGACTCCTGGTTCGCCGGCATCTCCGGCGTCAAGGTGCTTATGATCTTTCTGGGCGCGAACGACCAGGGCGACGGCGCGGCCACGTTCGAAGCGAATCTGAAGGCCTACTGCCTGGCGCGGAAGGCCGCCAGTCCCGGTTTGAAAGTGGTGGTGGCCACGCTGCTGCCCCAGACGACGGCCGGCTTCAACACTTTCCGCGATGCGGTGAACGCGCTGATCTACGCTGACCATTCGTTCTACGACGCCCTGGCCGATTTCGCGGCCAACGCCACCATGGGATCCGCACCGCCGCCTCCCCGATGATCGCCAACTTCTGCACAACGGCGCTCCGAACCAACTCCGATTTCCGGAAGCCTTCAAAATCCGTTTCTCCAAGAAACCCGGCAATGTGATCGGCAGCCTCGATGATGTCATCGAGGTACAGGTCGTCACGCCGCATAGACGAGCCGTGCGTCTGCAAGCACCGAAGACCGGATGCGAGGTTTGAGTCCGTCCTTCGATACGAGGTCGACCTTCCTCCCGAGAAGCCGCGCGAGGTCCAGCATCAACCCAGCATGCTCCACCAGGCCCACTTCCGCGCTTGGCAGAAACTCAACCAGCAGGTCGATGTCACTGTCCGGCCGCATCTCGCCCCGCGCGGCCGATCCAAACAGCGAGAGTTCCCGGACCTGGTATCGTCGGCAGAGGTCGGCCAATCTGGCCCCGTCGACTTCTGCATCTCCGAGATGGAGCATCTGGCTCATGGTACTCCCCTCCATTATGCCCGACTTGCAAGCCCAACGCGCGGCGTGAGTTCGAAGAGGATTCGTCTTGCTGCAAAGCCGCCCAGTTAACAGCCATAGCACCCACGGCGACCTGAATCGCGTTGCGGAGCAAGGCCTGATAATCAGAATTCTCGCCGGATACGAAGAGGGTGCTACTCGGTCGCGTAGCGCGAGACCCGCGAGAATTCTCCGTTTTTCACTATGAAGAGGGTTTCTCTCGGAGAGCCAAATTAACTCCTTCATTTTCAACGTATCCCCTACAGAACACGCGGTTTGCGGTCGTGTGGCCGGGCTGTAGGCCGGAATCACGAATTACCCATCTTTGCTCAAATTTACCCGCCCGTGGACACCGGGGTCCCCCCAAAATCTCCCCAGTGAATAGCGAAAGGCAAAGCGAGACGGGGCGGCGGGTGCGCGCGAACGCAGAAGGCTGGTAGAACGCGCCGTCCTGCGGCGCCATGGCGCAACGTGGGCCATGTGTGCGCGAACGGGGCGGACTTAGGAACGCGTCGCTGCCAGGCTAGCTAGGGTGCGACCAATCTCCAGACGGGCAAAGACAAATGTGCCGTGCGTTATGATTGGTGACGAATGGCCGAGCAGAAAGAGATTGATCTCCGGTCCGCGATCAACGCGATCTCGGACGTGGTGCAGAACCGGCCGCGGCCCCTCCGGGAACTCGATCAAATCTACATGAAGACCGGCGACATGGTCCTCCAGAGCGAATTTGTCGCAAAGTGGGCCGACGGGAAGCGCCTCGCCTTCATTGGTGATGGGGATGCAATCAGCGTCTGCGTTGCATATCTTTCAGTCGCTGCAACTGGAGTTGTGGCGACCTCCAGAATTCTTTCCACTTGCTCGATGTCGCCAGCGGCGAGCCGGGTGTAGTCAATTGCGTTTTCATCTTCTACCTCGTGTGTCAATTTGATCTGCTGGGTTTGCGGCGCCAGCCGCTGGAGGATCGTCTGAATCGCCCAGGGCTCGCGCTTGCGGGCGGACTCCCACAGCAGGGATGCCGCCTCCTCCGGCGCACCCTGCTCGATTAGGGCGCCATAGAAAGCCTCTTCGAATTTCAGGCGGTTGCGCGCGATGCCGGACGGATTGCCCGAGGCGACACCACTCCCCACAGGTCCACGCTGTCGACCGCCATCCCAATAATCAGAGAATTCGCAGCATGGACAATTTGCGGCGGAACGCACATGCTGAGAGCGCAGCATGGCGGTGCCGTAAGCAGAGATCACACAGCCTATATGGGCCAGTCGCCCCATCCTTCACCTAGCGCGGCTTCGGCTTGGGCATCCGTCACGATGACAGGCTGCTTGGCGGCGTGATATTTCCACCTTGGATAATGCGCCTTCCCAGATGGCGAACCTTGCGGAGGCGCCGCAGCAGACCGCGCCATTGTGGGAGCGTTGCGCCCAACGCAGTGCGCCGCTGCCTGGGTCGCGCTGCTGCAGGGAGTGCCACATCGCGAGCAACAACGAGGCTGGAGCGGTCGGCCGCCGCGGAACCGTTTGCGCCGGGCGGCCATCTGGATAGCTTCTTGCTGGGTCAGTTTGCGGGCCAAGCGACCTCCGCCAGTACCATCCGACTATAGCAGTTTCAATCAACAACGTATTGGTAGTTCCAATGAACTGCTATGGACAGTTACAGGAAACAGTATTTGCACTACCGATGCCGCGCCGTTCTCCCGGGAGAGGGGAGGTGTGTCCGTCTTACCGCCTTCTGCAGGTCTTCGGCGCGCACCAAGACAAACGACGGAAATGCGGTTGGTGTGACTTCCTCCGCTGGTCCTCCGCTGCTCCAGCGGCATGGGTGGAAGGACGCATTTCCGCACGGTGCGCGACTTGTAGCGAACCTCCGCACTCCCTGCAACCGCCCAGCTCCGGGCCGATGGTCGGCCACTCGGCGAGAGCAGGCTCGCCCAGGCTTCCGAAGCGGAGTCGCTAACGAGAATGGCGAATATCGCAGCGGCGGAACCGGCACAGCCACTTCCGCGGGTAAGGGCGTTTCCCGGGCAAGTGTACCTAGCTAGGCGAAGGTTCCGATCATGCGCGATTCTTCGTTACTCGACCCGAATTGCCACCATCAGCTCAACCCCTGCAGCGCGCCAGGCGGGAATCACGGAAGCGACCAGGGCTGCTAGGCCAAGCAGCAAAGTAGCGAGCGCGAGCATGACCGGATCCCATGGCTGCACACCGAATAGCTGACCGCTCATCAGTTTGCCGGCCCCAATCGCGGCCGGTAGGCCCAGCGCGACTCCGACGCCTACCTGCCAGAATGCGCCGCCGAGCACCATTGCCACGACCCGCGCGCGGTCCGCGCCCAGCGCCATGCGCACGCCGATTTCGCCGGTACGCCGCTCCACCATGTATGCCAGCACGCCATACAACCCTACGGCCGCCAGCACGAGTCCGAGCGCGCCGAAGAGCGTTGTCAGGGTGGCAATCATGTTTT
>Ga0326727_10021646_pt1 | contig 12550 bp, 8 predicted proteins | sample MB2enrmetagenome_FD_207643 | JGI IMG/M metagenome (GOLD analysis project Ga0326727, IMG submission 207643) | Lab enriched peat soil microbial communities from McLean, Ithaca, NY, United States - MB29MY | ecosystem: Environmental > Terrestrial > Soil > Wetlands > Peat | place: USA: New York...
GCTTTGTTCAGCCCGGTGCCGACGTTCGTTTTGAGGTGCCGGATTTTCGACCAGTGCGCCTCTTCCGGAACGAAAAACGTGTACTTGTCCGGATTGAGCAACTGCTTAGCGATCACCTTGTCGGGCATACCCTTGGCCTTGAGGTCCCTGGCAAGTTGCTCCCGTTCCTGGTCGAACAGGTCGCTCAGCCGCTTCAGGAACAACATGCCGAAAATGTACTCCTTGTACTCCGATGCATCCATATTCCCGCGAAGGTCGTCGCAGGCCCGGAAGAGGAGACCGGAGAGTTGGCTGAGAGTGAGCTTTGTCATTGTAATTGTGCAGTCCAGCATTCCGTCTGCTTGGAGTCCACCACATGGCACCGGAACAGTGGCGCCTGGACTGCCCGGTACGAACCACCACTGGCAAAACAACAGTTTAGCTGTCCAGGGGCGGCGTGTGAAGCGTATTCCGCGTTCGCGCGTTCGCGAGGGCAGGCAGGCGCCGTGCCTTTCGGTTTCAGCCTGGCGGTTGTTAGGGGTGGCGCTTGTGGCCACCCGCAGAAATCCCGGCGCCAGCGGCAGGACAGTAATGGAGGGGTAAAGAAATGCTGGCGCTCTCACGCCAAAGGCCGACAAACTGCGCGAGCCGCTCGCCCGGGATGATTGGGGCCGTGTCGCTTCTCTGTGGAACCGTGCGCCCTCGATTTTCCGTCGACCTGGCCCCGCACTGAGTTCCTGCGCAGTTGAAGGGTGGCCGCTGAACACCGGAGTGTGCTAAATAATGTGCAAGAAATCGGTCCCAGCGCCATCTGCGGTGAGCGGAAGCAGATGCCCTGATTTGATGTAAGCCTTTGGAATTACGGCAACTCCAAGTAGCCGATGGAAGGCCGTTTCTTGCTTGGGGTGCAAGAGGTCCCGGGTTCAAATCCCGGCGGCCCGACCAATTACCCCCTTAAAATCAATTCGCACTTCACGCCCAGATTTTAAGGACAGGTCTCAGTAAATCGATGAAACGATTGGAGCCACCCGCCGGGGTTGAACCGGCGACCTGCTGATTACGAAACCATACGTGTCAAGTCTCATGAGTGATTATTTTTCTTGTTTTCGGCCTGTTTTGCACGCTTTCTGAAGTGTGTCGAGACGCCTGATCAGTGTGGAAAACACATGGGACTGGACCTTCGTGCTGACAAAACTGCTGACAAAAAAACTCTCGAACAGGAAAGCGAAGACACCGCGACCGCGTCTGCTTGCCATCACAGACGAAGCTAAGCCGGAGAACCCCCACGGAGCGGCCGACCTGGTGACGAGCTGCAGCAGAATCTACGCAGACCAACCAGTCGCTCGATCAGATGGTCGTGGCCATCGCAGAGATCAACACACAAAGCGGCAAGATCGCCAAGATCATCAAAGTCATCGACGAGATCGCCTTCCAGACCAACATCCTGGCGCTGAATGCGGCTGTAGAAGCAGCTTGGGCGGGCGAAGGGTCCGCCTTTCGCGGTCACGCCCGCCGCCAGAAAGGGCGAAACGGCCCCAGCGTCTTCACCTTCTCCACCATTTCGGTCACTACCTGGACGAACTTCTCGCCCTCTCCGGCTGAGACGTAGTCGAAACGGCAACGCTCCTTCTCGATCCCGAGTTGGTCCAGAAGTTTCACTAGTCCCCGGTGGCGTTCGGCAGCGCGGTAGTTGCCCTCCTTATAGTGGCAGTCCCCCGCGTGGCACGCCAGGATCAAGACTCCATCGGCTCCGTTGCGGTAGGCTTCGAGGACGAACTGCGGATCGACCCGTCCCGTGCACATCACGCGAACGATGCGCACGTTCGGCGGATATGCCAACTGTGCCGCTCCGGCCTTGTCGGCGCCCGCATACGAGCACCAGTTGCAGAGGAACCGACAATCTTCGGTTCAAACCGTGTGTCTACCACCGGTTCATGCGTATGGATCATTTTAGGATCGCCTCGATTTCCGCAAGTATCTGGTCGTTGGCGAAGTGGTTCCCATCGATCGCGCCCGCGGGACAGGCGGCGACGCAGGTGCCGCACCCAATGCCACTTAAATAAGCCTCGCCAGAACATAACTGCTGATTTATGTTTGTGGTTGATGGATCAGCGATGCGAGGACTGTCAGGCGTTGTTCGAACGCTGTATATCGAGTTCCGTTATGGAACTTCTGCAGAGGCAAGCCAAGCTGAAATGGCGACGCTGTATTTTCACGGTACAAGTGGTGATCTGGCTGATGATCGTACAGCACATTCAACCCAAGGGGACACTGACGACGGCTGTGGATGCCTTGCTCGCGGGGGTCGCGGATCGGCTTTTGAGCCGTTGTCCCCGAGCGCAGGAAAAGCGGATCTCCCGTCGCACCGGTGGTTACAGTCATGCCCGACAGCGGCTACCAAAGGTATTATGCAAGCAAGTGGTAGAGGAACTCATCACACGCTTGCGAGAGATCCTGCATCCGGCAGAAGGACCGGTTTGTTATGTGGTAGACGGGTCCTCGCTGGAGTTGGAAGCGAGTCCGTCGCTACGGAAAGCCTATCCGCCGATTACCCACCAGCACGGCCGTGCGCATTGGCCGATATTAAAAATTGTGGTGTTGCACGAAGTGGAAACAGGTCTGGCGGAGGAGCCGCGTTGGGGGCCGATGTATGGGCCGAAAGCGGTGAGTGAGCAGTCGCTAGCCAACGCTGCCATGGCGGCACTTTGCCCGGGATCGGTTCTCATCGGGGATCGCAATTTTGGGGTGTTTACGATCGCTTGGGAGGCGCAGCAACGCGGCCTGAACAGTGTCATCCGCCTCACCACAGAACGCGCTCAGAAGATCGCAGGCGGGCCGATTCCCGCAGCCGGAGAAAAGAGCTTGACCTGGACGGCGAGTCGCTGGGATGGTCGACGGCAAGGCGGGGTGCCGAAAGAAGCTTGTGTGCCAGGGCGATTGATTAGCGCACGGATGGGACGAGGGAAATCCAAACAATGGGTCCATTTGTTTACCACCTTGTCGTGGCCAGCGCCAGAAGTTCTGAAACTCTATGGCAAGCGCTGGAGGATCGAAACGGATCTGCGGTCCCTAAAGAGAACCGTCCGGCTGCAACATGTGGCAGCGCGCAAGGAGAGCATGATGGAGAAAGAAATCCTCACTGCCATAGCCGCCTATAATCTGGTGCGGGCAATCATGGCTTTGGCTGCTCGCCGGCACAACCTGGCACCTCGGCAACTCAGTTTCGCGTTTGCCATGACCGTCGTCAACAGCAACTGGCATCGCCTGCAAAATGCGACCGGCACCAGTGCCTATCCAGACGAAGTATTCAACCTGCTGGACATCTGCGCCCAGGGCGTTCATCCCAAACGCAAGCGGCGGTCCTTCCCTCGCGAAGTATGGCCTCACGGCGACAGATACCCAACTCGCAAGGAGGTCCGATGACTTATTTAAGTGGCATTGGGTGCCGCACCCCCGGCACAGCAGTGCGTTGACGAACGCACTGTCCCGGTCCGGCGGGTAGCCGATGGCCTTAAATGGGCACACCGTACCGCAGATCCGGCAGCGCGCGCACCTCCGTTCGTTCACGAAGGCCGTGATCGGTTCGATCTCCAGCTTCCGGCCTTCCGCCAGACCCGATAAGACGTAGCCCGCGGACGCCATCCCCTGGCTGATCGCGCTCTGGATATCCATCGGCGCCTGGCAAGCGCCCGCAAGGTAGATCCCCTTGATCGTGCTTTGTTCCGAATCGAGGCGTCCGTGCAGTTCTTCGAAAAAGCCGCGTTTTCGGACCAGCCGGGTCTCCCGTCGGCCTTGCGCCGCCAGCCCTCGCCGTAGATCATTCCCGGTTCAGCGGCCTCCCCGCGGTGCCCTGCGGAATGCCGCCCATCGCCCGCGGGTCATCTAGTCATCTCCGCACGCCTTCCAATTCGTCCCGCAACGGACATCGCCGTCTTCGATGTCCTCAGCGATCTTCACGCAACGCTCGCGTTCGGCGCTGAGGAGCTCGACGACCAGCCGGCGGATTGCGGTTTTGAGGCGGGGCCAACTCGACCGCACGCTCCCTGTCTGCTTACACCTCCCGTGAGATTGCTGCCCCCTCCCCCGCCGAGCATAATGGCGCAATTTAGGACGCCCGAAACGAGAGCCGCTGATTCGCGACAATTTCGGTGCGTAGAAAACTACAGTTAGATAACGCACTGTTGCGCAGTAAGCTCTTGAAATCACAGTAGTCAGTGCTGGCGTCGCAAGTTAGCCGTTGAATCCGGCATCGAGGCGGCGGCCAGCCCGGCGCTGGCGGCCAACTCGGTATTCGTACCTCAGCTTCGCTGTACAGCTTTGGCAGGTAGACGTTCAGGTTCGGACGCAAACTCTGCACGGTACCACTCTTCATGAAGAACGTTCCTTTGCCCGAGTTTGTCAGCCAGCATTCGGGCGATCTTCTCGACCCAGCCTCGATGCGGCTGGGTGGCCAAACTGTCCCAGCGTTTTGCCAGTCATTGCTAAAACTGCCAATTGGAGATCCACCCGCAAGCTGGCGGCGAAGTTTAAACAGCGCCGCGCCACGGCTCGCGGAGACTAACGCCAGTTGTAGCTGGCCACCAGCCGGCCGTCATTGCCGACGAGCAACAGTGCGGCACGGCCGTGCTGGAGCGTGCCGCTGAAAGCTTTTCCGCTGATCTCGTCGCGGAAGCTGATCTCCGACGCCGAGGCTTCTGAGGTCAGTACGTAGAGCGTCGCATGGCCAAATCGGGTCGGGCAGATCAGCAAGCCGGGGTCCTGGACGTTGGTGGTGTAAGTTGGCGTAATGCCCGCGGCTTTGAGCGCGTAGCGGTAGACATCGCCGGTAACCTGGAGCCGGTCATTCAGCTCCAGCGGCGGTGCGGAAAACAGGATTCTTCCCCTGCCGTGAGGGATCTCCGCCCACGTGCGGTTGCCGCTCAGGAACGCGCGCGTCAGCAGCGTCGTTTTATCGCCGCCGTAAGTCAGGCGCGCTTCGCCGCCCGGCCATTCGAGCATGTCCTCACGGATGGTCAGGGGGCCGTCGATGGAATCGATGCCCAGCGCGCGGGTGCGATCCGTCGGGTGCATGTGCGCGTCGAGGTCAAACGGCCCGGAGACGAGCAGTGCCGTGCCCGCGGAGACCTTGTCGAGAATCGCGTTCCAGGCGCGCTCGGTCAGTCCCATCGGCGACGGCAGAATGATCAGCTTCGGATTTCCGAGCAGCTCGATCTGATACTCGCCCACGGCGTACGCTTCCGCTCGCGCACATTGATAAATCGCGCGCACGCAGCCCTGCTGCGCCGCGAGCGCCATCCGGTTGTACGTCGAGAGCTGGAACGATTGCGGCAGAACGGTGGCCACCTGCGGCGGAATCAGTTCGCCGCCAGTGGCCTCCTGAGCGGCGTTCGCGAACCGGCCCATGTCGCGCATCATCGGCTGCCAGATTTTCGCGGAGCCGTCGCTGCGTTTCATCCCGAAATAGGATTCGCGGTCCCAGTCCCACTGCACCGCACCGGTGTTCCCGGCCGCGAAACCGAGCGCCCATTTCCGCTCCAGCAGCGGCTTCCCGTCGATCTCGTCATAACGCCACTCGCCGTCGGGCGCCCACACGGGCTGGTAGCCGGTCTCGCCGACTATGTTGGGCGTGCCGGGCCGCTTTGCCGCCACCGAATCCCACAAAAGCGCATCGTCGTTCCAGTAGGTGTGGTTCGTGGTAAAAGATAGATCGCCGCCATAGAACTGGTTGAGCACGCGGTCGCCGACTCCGCCCTCATCCTGGCCGACGTCGATCAGCTGACCGCTGCCGGCGCCTCGAATCACCTTCGTCATCCCACGCACCCACTCGCTGAACATATCCTGTGCAAACAGGTTGTAATCGAGTGCGCGGACAGCGTTGGCCTTGCCGTATCTCGAAAAACTCAGGTCGGCGTCGGATGGCAGCGGTACGTTCTCGAAGCCGCCGAGGTTCTCCGGCGTCACGGACCATGCCGAGGCCAGTTCCTTCATGCTTGCGTACTTCGTGCGCAGCCAGCGCCGCCATGCCGCGATTTCCGATGGGTCGCCGTCCGGAACATTTCCGTGAAAGATCTGCCGCGGGTTCGAGAAACTCGGCTCGTTGATCAGGTCCCAGCAAAGCCAGGGGACGTTGCCGAATCGGTTCACCAGCGACAGTACATAATCGTGTTCCCACCGCAGAGCGCCGGGGTTCAGGTACGGATTCGGATCCGTCTCGCCCGGCTCCAGGGCCCGCGCCGGCCGGTCCGCCGGGATCATGCCGAACAACGTGAAGTTCACGACAATGCCGTGCCGACGCGCGCACAGCAGGAAAGCTTCCAGATTGCGCAGGAACCGCTCATTCGCGCCGCCTGTCTCCGGTTCGACGAACTTCCCGTGGCCGAACCAGACGCCCGTGCGCACGAAATTGACTCCGTGTGCCGCCATGTCGGCGAAGTCGCGATCCCAGACCCACGCGTTGCGAGGACCCGAGAAATCCCAGCCGTTCCCTTCCGTCGTGAAGTAATTCGTGCCCACGGGGAAGAACGGTTTGCCGTCCCGCGTGATGAAGTCGCCTTTCACACCCAGAACGGGGCCTGAGGTGAGCGTGGTGGGATCTTCCACGAAGAACCCGTTCTGGTAGAACTCGCGTGCACGACCGTCCTGTTCATACGTGCCGCGTACGATGTACAGCCCAGGGTCGCGCTGTGCCGCGAAGGTGAGTTGGGCGTCTGTGCGCGCACCCGCGCAGGGAACGTGCTTCGCGTCCAGTACGCGATCGCCGGACAGCAGTTCCACCATCACCGACCCGGCTTGCGGAAGTCCCCGTCGTTCGCGCAGCAGATTACTCAGGTGCACCGTGACGATGGCCGGCTCGCCCGGTTGCACCGCGCCGAACAATGTCTCGAGCCAGAACGATGTCTCGCCCTGCCGGGCATAATCGGCTGCCGTGCGGATCAGGGTCGCGCCGTCGGCGGAGTCCCAATATCCGGGCTCCGGCTCGAAATCGAGCATGACGACGCGCGAACCGCGGCCTGGGCTGCTGACGATCACCGGCGCCGCCGTCTCCTCGCCATTGGACGCGGTCATGTACCCGAGCCCTCCAATGCGGCCCTCCTCGACGAAGACGCGGCGCGCGCGGAGGGCGAGCGATGGTAGAAACGAATAGCCGTACTTCCACGCGAACTTCACATTGGGATGTGCGGGAGCTTCGTAGGTGTGCCAGATACCCAGCTCCCGCGCGTAAGAGTCCTGCGGCTGGCCTTTGTCGAGGGCGCCGCTCACCCGCGACACGGGGATGCGGAATGGCTCGCCGCCCAGCGTCAGCACGCAGCCGCCGTTCTGAACATAGTGCGTCACCGCCATCCAGATATCGGCCGGCGCGGCGGAGCCGTATGGCAGCACCAGGAGATCCGCATCCTGCAGTGCGGAGCCGCCCTGCAGCGCATCGATATCAAGAAAGACGGGGCTGTCGAGGGCCTTCGTGAGCGTCGCCTGCGCTACCGGCTGGCTTGAGATGGTGGGGAAGCCCGGCTGCCAGAAGACAACGGTCCGGGCGAACGCGCTCGAAGCGACGAGCGCGAGGAATGACAGAAAGAGTGTGCGCATGAGAAGAAACAACCATCGTTTTATCACTCCACGCTTAGCAAAACATTATTGTGCTGGGCGCCATCGCCGCCTTCGATGCCCTCGGCGATCTTCGTGCAGCGCTCGCGTTCGGCGCTCAAGGACCAAGAGTCCCTCCGGCAGGCGATGCGGGAGCTATTGGCGAAGCAGCGGGCCGACGGCGGCTGGAGCGATCTGGACACGATGGAAAGCAGCGTGTTTGCGACGGGCAAATCGCTTAACGCGTTGCAGCTTGCGGGTCTGCCACCGTCGGATCCGGCGTATCGGCAGGCCGTGAAGTTCCTGCTCGATACGCAGCAGGAGGACGGGTCGTGGTACGTGCGCTCGAGGGCAATGGGGTTCCAGCCCTATTTCGATGCGGGATTCCCGCACGGGTTCGACCAGTGGATTTCCGCAGCGGGTACGAATTGGGCCACGCTCGCGTTGGCGCAGGCGTATCCAGTGAGAACAGCGATGGCGAAGTAAATAGGACCGCGAAACCTTTCTTGCGAGTAGTCTAGATCTCCTCGTGGATTGCGCCAAAAACCCGTCCCGCATGCGGTGGAATCGGCGGTCGCGAAAACAGTCTGCAAAGTGGAGGCCCGATACTCTCCTTTTGTTCGTCAAATTTGGTGTGTTGCCAACACCTTAGCAGCTAACCTGCGGCTGATGGTCATCGGTTAAGCGGAACCCCTTCCTGCTGCACCCTTGGTATCCTAATTTGGAATCGATTGACATGCCTATCAGCAAGCTGGTGGAGGCTAAAATCGGCATCTGCGTCCTCGTGGTGGACGACGACGCCGAGGTGCGAAGCATCTGTTCCAGGGCATTGCAGACGGCTGGATTCCGGGTCGCGGAGGCCAGTTGCGTTCCTGAGGCGATCACGATTCTGGAGGACGGCTCGGTCGAGATCGTGCTAAGCGACGTCTGCATGCCGGACGTCGATGGCTTGCGGCTGTTGCATATGGTCCGCGAGTATTACCCTGCCACCAGCGTCGTGATGATGACCGGCTATGCCACCATCGCGAACGCTGTCGAAGCGATGCGGATGGGGGCCAGCGACTACCTGACCAAACCGATTACGCCGGAGGACCTGACCTGCAGGCTGTCACGTTTGGTGGAACTCCGGAGCATTGAGATCGAGAACCGCGCGTTCCGGGCACAACTAAGCGGCCTCACGGGCGTCGGGAAGCTAATCGGCGCCTCGGCGGAGATGCAGACGGTATTTCAGTTCATCATGAGGGCCGCCCCGGCCCGCGCGCCGGTTCTGATCCAGGGCGAGAGCGGGACGGGGAAGGAACTCGTGGCCCGGGCGATTCACGACAACGGCCCATCGAAGGACCGCCCTTTCGTAGCCATCGATTGCGGGGCGCTGCCTGAGAATCTGATTGAGCGGGAGTTGTTTGGCCATGTTCGAGGCGCCTTCACCGACGCGCGGCAAGATCAACCGGGCCTGCTGGCCAGCGCTGCAAACGGCACGGTTTTCTTCGATGAGATCGCCGAACTACCTCTAGGACTACAATCCAAGCTCTTGCGAGCTTTGCAGGAGAAGGAGTTCCGGCCCCTGGGGAGCACGCAATACGTTCCTCTGCCGGCGCGCATCATTGCCGCGACAAACCGCGACCTCAAGCTCGCGCAAGCGGAAGGCAAGTTTCGCTCCGACCTGTACTACCGGCTGAACGTACTGCAGATCGTGCTGCCCACGCTGCGCGAACGGGGCAGAGACATCGAATTGCTCGCAAATCATTTTCTCTACAAGCAGCGGGAAACGGGATGCGCGGTGGTCGGGATCTCACGCCAGGCGCGCGATCTCCTGTCGCGGTACGCATGGCCGGGCAATGTCCGGGAGCTCGAAAACGCCATCCAATTCGCCGCGTTGTTGGCGGGCGGATCAACGATTGAGGCCGCCGATCTTCCGCCGGATGTGCGCTCCCTGCCCGAACCGGGTCCAAGAGAGGACGCCGCACCGGCCGGAGAACTTGGTTACCTGCGGGAGGCGGAGCGAAGAACCATCCTCGAGGTCCTGGCGGCGGCTCACGGCGACCGGAAGGAGGCGGCCCGCCGGCTCGGGACCAGCAAGAGCTGGATCTACGCAAAGTTGAAGGAGTACGGCATCGGCGGCTGACTGGCGCGCCCTTGACACGCTGAAGAAGGCCGCGCATGATTCAGAGGAGGAGACGGCCATGGTCCGACCGCTTGCCGCGCCTATTTTAAAAAGAGAGGATCTTGCGGGTTACGCCGCGCTAGTCCACCGCACGACATTGACCGTGCTTTTGGCGGTCTCCGCATTCTGTCTGACCGCGGTGTTGCTGGTTCCCGCAAACCGTCAGCGCTGGATCGGGGTGGCGCTGAGCTATGCGGCGTGCACACTGGCGGCACTGGCGATCAACCACTCCGGACGGCCCTGGCACGCCAGTCTCCTGCTGACATTCTTCAACTGGTCGCTCATGACGGCACTGGCTTGGACCGGCGGTGGGCTCCAAGCGCCGTCCTCGATCGGCTACATGATCGTGGTGTTTATCGCCGGCTCACTGTTGGGCGCGGCCGCGGGGATTTATGTTGGAGTCTTCTGCTGTCTGACCGGTGCTGGGCTGGTCGTCGCCGAACGGCTCGCACTGCTGCCTCAGGGCGCTGTTGTGCTTACCAGCTTCAACCGGTGGATCGCGGATGTTGCCATGATCGCGATGGCCACCGGCATTCAATACCGGAGCTCCAGGTCGGGCAGGGATGCTTTAGAGCGGGCGGCGGCAGCGTTGGAAATACAACGGCGGCTGAGCGAAACGAAGTTCCAAACGCTCTTCGAGAATGCCGGCGACGCGATCCTCCTCATGCAAGACGGCCGGCTAGTCGACTGCAATCCCCGCGCTCTGGAGATTTTTGGTTGCCAGTCACGCGATCAGATACTTGGTAAATCGCCCAGCGATTTCTCGCCGCCCCTCCAGGCGAATGGCCAGGACTCGAGTGAATGCGTGTTGGAGAAGATCGCTGCCGCCTCGGCCGGTCAGCCGCAGCGCTTCGAATGGCTGCATAAGAGGTCCGATGGAACGCCATTCTCCGCCGAAGTGACTTTGAACGCCGTGGAATTGGCCGGCGCGAAATCGCTGCAAGCGATCGTGCGTGACATTACGGAGCGCAAGCGCGCCGACGCAGTGCTGCGGGAGAGCGAGGCCAAGTTCCGGGCGTTGTTCAATCTTGTGCCGGGCTCCATGGCCATTCATGATCTCGATGGCCGGCTTCTCGATAGCAATGCCACGTTCTGTCGTGCCTGCGGTCGAAGCCGTGAGGAGATCGCAGGGCGCCTCTTCTCCGATTTCTATGAATTACATCACAGCGGGAACCGCGAAGGAGACCTGGCTCCGGCGCTGGCGGTGTTGCACGAAGCGCTGCGAATGCCGGTTGAGCTCACCGTGGTTGATCGCACCAGCGGGAGTTCAAGGATCGTCATTCTCTCCGCGGTGATGATCACTCTGGATGGCAAGCAGCGCTTTCTCACTTGCGGGCTCAATATTACGGAGCTGCGCCGGGTAGAACATCAGTTCCGGCAGGCCCAGAAGATGGAAGCAATCGGCAGGTTGGCCGGCGGCGTGGCCCACGATTTCAACAACTTGTTGACGGTCATTGGCGGCTACACGCGACTGGCGTTGACGGAATTGTCGGAAAAGAACCGGCTCTATGGTTCCCTGCTGGAGGTGAGCAAAGCGTCGGAGCGGGCGGCATCGCTGACGCGCCAGCTTCTGGTGTTCAGCCGCGATCAGGCGCTCGCGCCCGCCGTTGTAGACCTGAACGCGCTGATCCTGGACACGGCAAAGATGCTCCGGCTGTTGATTGGAGAAGACGTGGATCTGAGCATCAGCCTGAGCGAGGGGCTGCCATCCGTGCGAGTGGACTCCGGACAGATCGTCCAGGTGTTGATGAACCTGGCAGTGAACGCAAGCGACGCCATGCCGGAAGGCGGTCGGCTCGTCATCGAGACGGACGTCGTGGAAATCGGCGACCAACGCGCGCGGGCAACGAATCTCCAGCCGGGCGCGCATGTGTGCCTGCGCGTGAGGGACACGGGTACCGGCATGGACCAGGAGACTCAATCGCATATCTTCGAGCCGTTCTTCACCACGAAGCCCGCCGGTCAGGGCACGGGGCTAGGCTTATCCCTGGTCTACGGGATTGTGGCGCAAGGCGGCGGATCCATCGCGGTTACCAGCCAGCCGGGAGCCGGAAGCGTCTTTGAGATTCTGCTGCCCGCCGTGGAGCCGGCCGAGTTGACGCAGGAGCAGCAGCCCTCGGAAGCTCTGATCGCCGGCACCGAAACCGTTCTCCTGGCAGAGGATGACCAGGCGATTCGCAAGCTCGCGATGCAGGTTCTCGGACGGGCCGGCTACGCAGTGCTCGAGGCCGCCAACGGCACGGAAGCGCTTACGATCGCCCGGTCCCATGAGGGCCCCATCGATCTGTTGGTGACTGACGTGAAAATGCCCGGCGGCGGCGGACTGGAAGTGGCGCGCGCCCTGAGGAACGCGCGCCCCGAGATGGCGGTTCTCTTCATGTCGGGCTACTCCAACGAAAAAACACTGGAAGAGATACGGGCGGACGGAAGGGCCGAAATGATCTGGAAGCCGTTTTCACCCGCCGCCCTGCTGAAGCACGCACGGCGAGCGTTGGATGCGCGGCCCCCCGGCGCATCGCGGAAAAGCGCCATGTAGCGGCTTTACCTCCGTCCTTTCCCACAGTCCGCTGGTCCTGAGGAATGGACTATTCCAGGACTCTGGACTCACCAGACTTGACCCGGATCTCCGGATTCCCCGTATATAGCTGATATTTCGATCATTGTCCCGTCACGGCATTTGGCACATTGGCTGCACTTTTGGTTGCGGGATGCCAAACAATACGGAATCTGAAGAGTCGTCTGGGGAAGGCCTGGTTCAATCGCGCATGGCAGTGCTCGCCTTGGCTGAACGGCTGAAAAATGTCACGGAGGCCTGTCGGCGCGCGG
>Ga0326727_10021647_pt1 | contig 12550 bp, 10 predicted proteins | sample MB2enrmetagenome_FD_207643 | JGI IMG/M metagenome (GOLD analysis project Ga0326727, IMG submission 207643) | Lab enriched peat soil microbial communities from McLean, Ithaca, NY, United States - MB29MY | ecosystem: Environmental > Terrestrial > Soil > Wetlands > Peat | place: USA: New York...
TCCTGGCAGCTACCCGAGCCGGACCTGCCCCGGCTGGCGACGACGAGCTTCTCGCTGTCGGTTCAGCTCAAAGGCATCACCTCCAGCTTCTGGGCGCACGAAACGGGCAGGCTAGCTGTCCGCAGTCTACCCAGTCAGGACGTTTTCAACCCAACACCTTGATTCGCAAGGCTCTTCTCACTTACTGATTGGCTACACTTGGCTCACGGGGCAGCGGAGTTGGCGATCAGAGCCTTCTCATGGTCACGGACGCATGTCTGCCCTCTCGCAGCAGCCGGTCTATCGCAGCCACTGTGGAGATCACTCTTTCTGGTTCGGAGACTTGCGGTTCGCTGATGAGCGGCGGCTACTGGCTGATCCGGTACTACGCGCCACGCTAGAGCCGTCCTGGTGCGTGACAAAGAGAGAGACCTGGCCAGGTCGCCTACTGCGGTCTCAGCAGACGGAGCATCTCACGGCGCCAGGCAGACCGAGCACGAGCGGCCTGGACGGTCTCGGGGTGCACCAGACGGGTGATCTTGGGCGCATCTGCGCCCCGATGGAACGCGAAGGCGCGCCCTTCGACCTCCCGGTCCGCATTGGTGTAGTGGTCGCGCTGGAGCAGGTAGCCGTTCCAGGAAGGCACGAGGAAGGTCTCAAAGAACTTGCCGTGTGCGGTCACATCCTGGAAGACGCTCCAGCGTGTCCCTCCGAGGCGTCGCCGCACGATGCGCAGCTCGGCCATGGCGACCAGGAAATCGTCGACGTCCTCGCCGTCGACTCGGTACTCGATGAGGATCAGGACGGGGCCGTCGTCGGGATGGACGTGCTCCCCGATGGGCAACGACGGGCTCGCGACCACCTGCAACGAGGAACGGTCCACGACCGGCAGGCGGTACCGGGGGATGAGCAGGATGCCGGGAACAAAGGCGCAGGCGGCGACGAGCAGAGTCTCGCGCAGGGGCAAGAACGTGTCGATGACGCCGAATCCGAGCCCGCCGAGCACGAACGGCCCTTGCAACACGACGTAGTAAAGCGACAGCGAACGGGTCTGCACCCACTCGGGGGTCACCTGACGGGCAGCGACGAGGAAGGACACGGGCGCCCAAACCCAGGCAGCGCCGTTGACGAGGAGCACGGGCACTGTTGCCCAGCGCGTCGGCCAGATGACGAGTGCGGCCACGGCGAGTAGGTCGGCCAACGTGGCGGCGGCGACGACGGTGTCCAGGTGCAGACGTCCTTGCAGGCGAGGCAAGAGGAGGGCGGCGATCATCGCGCCCACTCCGCTGAGTGCCAGGAACAGGCCGTAGCCGAAGGCCGAGGTGTGCAGGTAGTGCGCCGCGAACAGCGGGAACAGTGCGCCGAGCGCCACCCCTGGTGTCACGAACAGAGCCGTGCGGGCGGCGATCGCTCTCAGGCCCGGCGTGTTCGAGAAATAACGCCAACCGGAGGATATTGCCCCGAGGAGGCTTTCGGCCGTGGGCCCGCCGGGTGTGGACAAGCGCAGGTCGTTCCTCCCGCGCCAAAACACGAGGAAGCAGACGAGAGGAATCATGACAACGGCGCAGAGAGCGAAGAATACCGTTGTGCCTGCACCCCGCAAGACTGCGCCTCCGAGCAGCGGTCCAACGACCTGGCCGATGTTCCACTGGAAGTTGTCCAGGCTGAGCGCGACAGGGACGATTTCGGGTGGCACGAGCCTTCCGACCGTCGTCCACCACGACGGCGACAAGGTCCCGCCGGCTACCCCCATGCCGGCAAGCCCGATGAGGAGCGTCGCAGGCGTCAGCAGATGCGAGGATGACATCAGGACGAGGAACGTCACCGAGCTGATCAGCAGGATCTTGGCCAATAGCAGCACGGCCCGGCAGTCGCGGGAGTCCGCCGCGGCACCGGAGAAGACGACGGCGCAGATGCCGGCGAGCGGGCTCATTGCCGCGGCCAGGGTTACCAGGACCGGCGAGGTCGTGAGCCGCTCCATTATGTAGCCGCCGACAAGCGTGATCATCCAGACGCCGGCGTTGGAGAAAAGGGCCGTTCCCTCGAGCCACCGGAACGCCCGGCTTCTCAGCGGGGCGAACAGCTCGGTCACCTGGGCACCAAACAGGAGGGAAGTAGCACGAGTCAGCTCACGCGCACGAGCCCGCAGGAACGGCGTTATGCGCAGCGCGGGTCAGCATGCACCGCCTTCTGACGGCTGCTCGACAGCGACTCCAAACCTTGCATGGTGGCGGCCGGGCTGACGAACCGAACACCTTCGACGGTAGCGCGACCCAAAACAAGTCCTCGCTCTCGAGCCTTTGAGCAGCTGAAATGTGCGATCAACGGCGACGCGGGGATTGATCCTCGTTCTGGGAACGTTGGCGAAGACAGCTGTCAGCACCGGGATCGCTCTTCGGGGTGCTCCCATTTCATCCGTACCGTCAACGACTGCGTCTCGGCTGGCTCCAACCATCCCGGCAGGGTTCCTGGAACGGCAGTCATCGGTTCGATCGCGATACCGGACTCCTCGGGGTCGTACAGGCCGATAAGACCACTATCTGAGGAAACCAAAAGGCGAACTGCGGTGGTGTCGCCGACCCACTCGCAAACTACGGCTCCTTGCGTACTGAAGCAGTTATCGAAAGGACCTTGTCCTGGAGCAATCCATCGACCGTTTGGCTCTTCTTCGCTGCTAGGTTCCCACATACGCGCGTCTCCTGGCAGCGTTAGCTTCATTTCCGCACCGCTCGTCAAGCGCCGCCTGAACCAGGGATGCCATCCGATCGCAATCGGCATCTCGCAGTCGCCTGCGGTAACGTCGAGCCGCACTACGACCTCGTCCTCTTCGACAGTTGGTTTCAATTGCGCAGTTCCACCGAACGGCCATTGTTCCGGGAACGCAACGGTAAGCACGTCTCCGGCGACTGCCCATTCGGACTCGCTCAACAGCCCGTGGACGCGGTCATCACCCCAGTTCGGCGTGAAATGATACGTGACTCCGCCCACTTCCAGAGACGCACCGGGCAGGAACCCAGCCCATGGAATGAGCACGAATCCGCCGAACGAGAAGCCTCCACGCGGATCTGTTGTGCGTAACAACTCCAGACCGTCGAACCGAAGGGAAACCAGACGCGCCCCGTCTACGACGTCGAAACTTGCTCCTGTGTCGGGTGTGCCAACCTCGAACATCGTCATTGTCTTCCCTCTTTCTCCTCTGATGTGGTCACGGTTCGTTTCGCCCAGCCACGGCTGCTCCGGAGGAGCTTGACACCGGGCAGCAGTCAGGTACACGATTACTAGCATATCTATTGGGAACACAATTCTCCGTCGTTCTGGCGACTGCCGGGTTGGTCAGAGGAATGGCGCCCCAACACTGAGGCGGGGATTGTTCCCGTTCGCGGGCGAGATGACCGCATGTTCGATTGAGAGGAGGATGGGGAGCGGGCCCTCATGAGTACCGCGCCCCTGACGGCCAATGGTGAAATGTGTTCGCAAAGTGGACTTCAGGATTGATTGCAACAATGCCTGTTGACCCGGCGCTAGTCCCAAAGCGGAAGCTGCATACGGGTGCCCTGATGCCCGCCATCGGGCTGGGTACCTTCGGCTCAGACCGCGTGCCGGCTGATGCAGTCGCTCAAGCGGTGAGCGGTGCCCTGGAAGTCGGCTACAGACACTTTGACTGTGCCTCGGTCTACGGCAACGAAGACCGTATCGGGCAGGTTCTCGAAGGATTCCCTCGCGAGCAGCTTTGGATCACGTCCAAACTGTGGAACGATAAACACTCCCAAGAAGATGTTGTCCCTTCCTGCGAAAGGTCGTTAGCTGACCTTCGCATGGACTACCTGGACGTGTACCTCGTGCACTGGCCGTTCCCCAACTTCCACCCGCGCGGCTGCGACGCAAGCTCCCGCAGCCCAAACGCCCGGTCGTATATCCACAGGGAGTTCATGGAGACCTGGCGTCAGATGGAGAAACTCGTCGACTTGGGTCTCGTCCGTCATATTGGCACTTCGAACACGACGATCCCCAAGCTGGAGCTTCTCCTGGGGGATGCCCGAATCCTCCCAGCGGTGAACGAGATGGAGTTACACCCGCACTTTCAGCAACCCGACCTCTTCGCTTACGTCCTCAGCCGGGGCATTCAGCCAATCGGCTTTTGTCCCATCGGGTCGCCAACTCGCCCGGATCGTGACCGAACGCCGGAAGACACTGTGGACATAGAGGATCCGGTTCTGGTCGGCATCGCCCAGGATCACGGCGTGCACCCGGCTGTGATCTGCGTGAAGTGGGCAGTGCAGCGTGGGCAGACCCCGATACCGTTCTCGGACAGGCGCAACGAGTATGAGTCCAACCTCGAGGCGGTCGTGAGTGACCCGCTGACAGAAGGCGAGATGCGAGCCATCGCGAGGATTGACAGGAATGACCGCCTGATAAAGGGACAGGTCTTCTTGTGGAAGCCAGATCAGTCCTGGGAAGACCTGTGGGATACCAAGGGCGTCATAGTCCGGTGAAACAGGCTCTGCGCGACTGATCGCCGAAGCTCAAGTCGAGTTTGGCCTGTTGCCTGCTACTCCTTCTCCTGGAACCTGTCCACCAGATTGCCGAAGGAGCTCGGCGACAATCCCAATCACCTGCTTGCAAGGTGAGCTGAAGACCATCGCGGCTCCTCGCTACCGCAACAAGCCAGCTCGGGTCGGGCCGATACCGGCAACGCGGTTGGCCACGCCTCTTGGTGTCGATTCCTTCTGTACACGAAGTGATAGCCGCGACGAGCAGATAGTACTCCCAGTAGCGTTTCACAGAGACTCAATGATGCCTCAGGTCAACGTCAACTAGGCCTGTGACTGTCAAATGCCTAGGTAGTGCGACCATTACCGTGTCCTTCACAACGCAAGCCGTCGGAAGAGCACGACACCGTTGTCGAATCCAGGGACCGCGCAGAGTGCCACGCCGGCCTCGAGGGGTCACTGCTCAGGCCTGTGGACACTCCCCGGCTTGACACTGGTCTGCGATCATGTACACGATTACCCCACGTACTGTTGATAGTTCCCGGCAGCCCCTGGACCGCTCGTCCCACATTCTTGAAACCTCATGCAACAACAAGTGAAGGGCTTTCAGCTCGGCACCGCCGACGTGAGACGGTCAGTAGGCAGCACTGTGATGAGCATGGGAAACCGGTCGCGAGCGGGAGTTGCGCCACTAGACGGAGGAACAAGTGCTCAAGGTCGTAACTCTCGGTGAGATCCTCGTGGAGATCATGGCGGATGAGCCAGGTCATGGCTTTCGCGAGCCCCTGCAGTTGGTAGGGCCCTTCCCGAGCGGTGCTCCCGCGATCTTCATCGACCAAGTCGCCAAGCTCGGTCAGGCATGCGGCATCATCGGTTGCGTCGGAGACGACGACTTCGGCCGGGTGAACCTGGATCGGCTCAGCCACGACGGCGTGGATATCAAGGCGGTCGAGATCCATCCGGCCGATGTGACGGGCAGCGCGTTCGTCCGGTACCGCGACGACGGAAACCGCGACTTCGTGTTCAACATCAAGAACAGTGCTTGCGGTCAGTTGCGGTTGACGGAAGCTGCATTGGAACTGCTTGGAGAGTGCGACCACCTGCATGTCTCCGGAGCGTCGCTTTCCTCCCCGCGCATGGTCGAGATGATGACGAGGGCGATCGAGTTAGTGAAGAGCAATGGCGCCTCGGTCTCCTTCGACCCGAATATCCGCAAGGAAGTAGTCCGTGACCCGGATGTGCGTGCGGCTCTCGAAGCCATGCTGGCACACTGCGACACGTTTTTGCCCAGCGGAGAGGAGTTGACGCTGCTGACCAGGGCCAACACACCGGACGCCGCCGTCTCAGAGATTCTGGGCTTGGGGGTCACCGCCATCGTCGTGAAGAATGGGGCCAAGGGGGAGACCTACCACGACGCCGACGGCAGCCGGAACGCGCCGGGTTATCGAGTGGAGGAGTTGGACCCGACAGGCGCCGGTGACTGTTTCGGCGCCACTTTCGTCACCTGCCGCCTGCAGGGTCGCAGCGTGGAGGAGAGCCTCGATTACGCCAATGCGAGCGGAGCCCGGGCGGTGACCATCAGAGGCCCAATGGAAGGTACCTCGAGCTTCGCCCAACTCGACGCGTTGAGGTCAGGCGCCTGGGTGCGTCACGGGACGCGCCTAAGGGACTTCGTTTCGTCCGGCGGTCGCGGTGTCGGCGGCGAGCTGCCGGCATCACCTCGGTGTGCTCGGCACATCCGCTGGTGGTCGAGGCTGCCATGCGCCAGGCAGCCGCCGATGAGACGACGGTGCTCATCGAGGCGACCTGTAACCAAGTCAATCACGAAGGTGGCTACACGGGTTTCACCCCGGTCGCCTTCCGCGATCAGGTGCACAACATCGCCGACGAGGTGGGGTTCCCGCGCCAACAGATAGTTCTTGGTGGCGATCACCTTGGACCCAATCCTTGGCGGCACCTGCCCGCGGAGGTCGCCCTGGCACAAGCTGAGGCCATGGTGGCCGCATATGTCGCCGCCGGGTACGAGAAGATCCACATCGATACCAGCATGGGTTGCCAAGGCGAGCCGGACCACCTGCCGGACTCCGTGACTGCCGAACGCGCTGCCCGTCTCGCCGTGGTCGCCCAGACCGTGGCATCCAGTGCCGGCACGGCACCTCGTTACGTCATTGGCACCGAAGTACCGGTCCCCGGTGGCGCACGGGAAGCGATCGACCATCTCGAGGTGACTCGACCAGAAGCCGTCGCCGCCACCCTGGAAGCCCACCGGCTAGTTTTCGCCGCCGCTGGAGCCGAGGCCGCTTTCGAGGCGGTGATCGCCTTGGTGGCACAGCCCGGGGTCGAGTTCGACGACAGGAGCGTCGTGGTTTACAAGCCGGAGCGCGCCCGCAAGCTCAGTGCCGCGTTGGGAGGGATGCCAGGGTTGGTGTTCGAGGCCCATTCCACCGACTATCAGCCCGCAGAGAGCCTCGCCAGGCTAGTGAGCGATGGCTTTGCGATCTTGAAGGTCGGGCCCGGTCTCACTTTCGCTTTGCGCGAGGCCCTCTATGGGCTCGACCAGATCGCGACGGCGTTGTATCCCAGCTGGTCTGAGCACTCGTTGGTTGCAGAGATGGAAAGGGAGATGCTCGCCAACCCGCGATACTGGCAATCGCACTATCAGGGCGATCCGGAGGAGCAGCGTGTCCTCCGCCATTTCAGCTACAGCGACCGTATCCGCTACTACTGGGCGTCCTCGCCGGCGCAGGACGCGGTCCGGCGGCTCTTGGAACGGCTGACCGGAACCAGTGTCCCGGCGCCCCTGATCAGTCAGTTCCTCCCGACGCTCTATCCCCGCGTGGCCAACGGAACCCTCGATCCGACACCCAGAACCCTGGTCCTCGAAGCGGTACGGGACGTGCTTCGTGTCTACGCGGCGGCGTGCGGTGAAACGAAGTCCGCGGGACGGCGATCCGCCCCGGGGAGCGGCCCGAAATGACCGCGCTCACCAACGGGCCAGTGCCACCCTGCGAACGATCCAGCAAGAACCACTCAACAGCCACAGGAGATGCCATGACCGAAACACTGACCCGCCGACGCGTCATTGTCAGCAGCAACGACACAGTCGAAGTGATCACCGAGACCGTACCGACTCTCGAGCCCGGCGAAGCGCTGGTCGAGATGTCGGTGTCGGGAATGTGTGGTTCTGACAAGGCCGGCGTCCACGGCGAGCACGCTTTCATGAAACCCCCCTACTACCCCGGCCATGAGGTAGTCGGTGTCGTGGTCGCCGTCGCCGACGGCGTGGACACCGTTGAGGTTGGGGACCGGATCACGATCGAGCCGACCCTTCCGTGTGGGCACTGCAAGCCCTGCCTGCACGAGATGGAGAACCTCTGTGAGAATCTGCAGTTCTTCGGCTGCGGGTACAGAGAAGGTGGCATGGCCGACGTCTTCTCGGTCCCGGCGGCACGGCTGCACAAGATCCCCAAGACCTTTACCGACTACCAGGCGGCGCTCATAGAGCCGTTGGCCACACCGGTGCATGCTGTGCGGATGGCCGGGAACTTGGCCGGCAAAGCGGTAGCGATTCTCGGCGCGGGCACCATCGGCTTGCTGACCCTGATCGTCGTCCGCCGTGCCGGGGCGGCCAAGATCGTGAGCACCGACATGTTGGCAAACAAGCGCGACCTGGCTCTGGCCCTCGGAGCTGATGCTGTGGTCGACGCGGGAGTTGAAGACCTGGCCGGCGTGGTCCGGGCCGAGCTCGGAGAAAGTGCCGACGTTGTCTTCGACTGCGTGGCCAACCAGGCCACCCTCGGAGAAGCGATCAAGATGGCCATCAAAGGGGGCACCGTCGTGGTGCTGGGAGGCCCGCGCAAATTCGCGACCGTCGACTTGCCGGTGATCCAGGAGTACCAGATCCGCGTCCAGGGAGCGGCCACCTACCGGTGGGAGGACTTCGACGACGCCACCAAGATCATCGCCAGCGACGACTTCGATGCCGATCGCTTCATCACCGCGACCTTCCCCCTTCCCAGGGCGGCGGAGGCCTTCGCCGCCATCGCGGCCGGTGGCGAGGTCAAGATCCTCGTCGTGGCAGATCGAAGTGACCACTGATAGCGGAAGACGCCGTCCTGGTCCCATGACGCTCCCCGACGCAGGCCGCGCCAGACGCCCTGACACGCATCAACACGCTGATTACGTCCCTGAACTCCTGCACTTCGTTGTCGGCAGGCCCCGTCAGCCGTGACTTTCAAGCTGCCTCAAGCAGAGACCGTTCCGCGCTCCATGGCCCCACGAAGCCCTCACAACGCCTTTCTTCCTCCAGGACCTCCACCGATTTGTTCCCTCAAACCGCCCCAGGGCGGCTTGAGGGAACACCGTCACTGCTACTTCACATACCACCGGTTCTCATCGAACTCCGCGAGCCACCGTACAGCGTGATTGTTCGCGACACGATTTGCCCCAAACTCGATCGCTCCTATCGCATCCTCCACATTATCCACTGAGCCGGACGCCTTGATCAGGAGCCTGTCACCAACCACAGCCTTGAACAGCCGAATATCACCAAGGTGGAAGTTCTCATTTAGCGGAAAGCCCGTGGCATTCTTGATGTAGTCCGCCCCGGAGTCGGCCACGACGTTGCATACCTCTATCTTCTCACGGTGGTTGAGGCAGACACATTCCACTATGACTTTGACAACCACGTCCGACTTCCTGGCCTTCATTGCCTCGACGAACTCGCTCAACTCCTTCTTGACGTAATCAGCGTCACCGTCCGTGAACCGTGAAACATTCATAACGATGTCAAGGTCAGTGGCCCCATTCTCGATCGCGTCGTACCCCTCGAACACCTTTACCTTCGTCGTCTGGGCACCCTGTGGAAAGCCCACTGGGCTACCGACTCCCGCCCTGTCACCGATAATGCTCTTCGCCAAAGCCACGTCGCAGGCGTTCGTGTACATCACAGCGAACCCATACTTCAGGACTTCTTCACAACCCTTCTCCACATCCTCCTTCTTGACTGACGTGCCAAGAATGGAGTGTTCCATCATCTTCGCGAACTCTTCCTTTGTAATCATTTCGATCCTCTCCACGCTCCGAGTGTCTGACACATACCTGGCTAAGGGAGGGGTACGCAGAACACGCGGTTCCCGGCGGGGACGTTTCGCCGCCTAGGGCCTTCGTCAGTGTGTGCCGTTTGGGTTTGGAGTAATCGTGTACCCTGTTGCGTCCGATGTCAAGTCGGCGTGGTTCTGGCAGATGCCGGGTCCCGATGCGGCGAACGCCAGCAGTAAGATTGCCTGGCTATGACCACTATCGTCGACGTGGCCCGCGCAGCCGGGGTTTCGTCCGCCACAGTCTCTCGAGTGCTCAACAACCAGCCACAGGTTGACCCACGCCTGGTCGCCACCGTGCTGCAGGCTGTGAAGGAGCTGGGGTACCGCCCGAGCCGGGTTGCACGCAGCCTCCGCACCCGTCGCAACCGAGTCTGGGCACTGATCATCTCGGACGTCCGTACGGGGCCATTCTTCGGCGAGGTCGTGCGGGGGGTGGAGGACGTCGCCTACGGGGACGGATACTTGCTCTTCCTATGCAACAGTGACGAAGACGTTGCCAAAGAGGCCTCTTACATAGAGCTCGCCGTCGGCGAGAACGTCGGAGGCGTGATCCTCACACCGTCAGGGCCACACACCGACCTGTCGCCCTTGGTGGACTTTGACATCCCCGTCGTGCTGGCTGACCGGACGCTTCCCGGTCACCTGGCCGACAGCGTCGTCGTCGATAACGTTGCCGGCGCTTGCGAGGCGGTGAGCCACCTGCTGTCGGGTGGCTACGAACGCGTCGCGTGCATCACTGGACCGCTCACGGCCATGACCGGCTACCAGCGCCATTTCGGGTATCGCAAAGCCCTCAAGAAGGCCGGCGTGGCCCTGAACGACTCCTTGGTGCGTGTGGCCGACTTCCGCGAGCTCGGCGGTCAGCTGGCCATGCAGGAGCTGTTGGACCAGGACCCGCGCCCCGACGCGGTGTTCGTGACCAACCACCTCATGACCATCGGCGTCCTCCAAGCAATTGCCGACGCGAAGCTGGCCATTCCCTCTGACATTGCCGTTGTCAGCTTCGACGACATGCCCTGGTCTTCACTGTTGCAACCACCACTCACGGCCGTGGCTCAGCCGGCCTACGACCTGGGAGTGGAGAGCGCCCGGCTTCTCTTGAGCCGGCTGGAAGGCTACAGAGGCGACGCTCGGATGGTCACTCTTCCGACATCGTTGCGGGTCAGAGGGAGTTCGTTAGCCACGTCTCGTGTTGCCGCCCGACGCCGCTGAGAACCCTGCATGCAGGGCTATTTCCAGGATGAGAATGCTTCCCCGACGCGGCCGGAGGCAATGGACGTCCCCTGAGCGTGCCACCACTCGACGACCTCGTCGACGCAATGCGAAGAATGGCCATCGATACAATGCCCGACGAGCTTGCCCGGAGGTTCAGGCGGTCATCGAGAATGCCACCTGCAGGCATTGACCGACGGGCGCCTTGCGACGCTTCGCCTTCGACGGGTCCGCTGCGGTTGCTACGCGGTCGTCCTCACCGGAGAATGCCCGTCCTTCGGAAACGTGTTGATCAACAAGGGAGCCATCCCCCCAGAGAACAGACCGGAGTTTGGCGCGAGTTTCGCGTCGTCTCAGGTAGATGGGGCAACGGAAGAGAGGCGTTCCCCTACGCGTGAACTGAACGTCCTGGTCAGGCGATTTCGACCTTGGACCAGGTTGAGGTGTCGACGGCGAGGGCTTTGAGCACCTCGGCGTGGAGGACATTGCGCCGGTTCACGAGATTGATCCGTTTGCCGCCGGCGGAGATGTGCTGCGCCGGGACCTCTTTCAACAAAGCGAGGACCCGCCGCGGCGTCATCGACTGGAACGGCAGGTCGGGATTGGTCAGTTTCGCGTTCACGATGTCTTGTGCCATGACGGCCTCGGACGGCGACCGTCTCGAAATAGCTCGAGGTGAGGTCGTAGCAGACCAGGCGCAGGTCCAAGTTCGCCAGGTTGCACAGCTCCGAGTAGAGCAGGGCCTCGGTGGCCTCCTTGTTCTCGGCGAGGGCGTCGATCACCCGGTAGCACTGGTCGAGGCTCGGGGTCACGACGCCGACGGGCAGCGCCACCGAGGCGAGCCACTCCTTGATCGTCCGGCGCTCGGAGAAGGGACCTGTGAGCCGGTTGGCCACCATCGCAAAGACCGTGTCGGAAAGAACCCGTGAGCGACGGCCGTCGCCTAGCGAGGAGAAGTGCTCCTCGAGGCCGAGCCGGCGAAAGTACGACCAGGCGGCGGCGACCGCACCAAAGCTCGGCGAGACACTCCGGCGATAGCCCAGGTCCTTAATCGCTTGCAACACGGTCGCGGCCAGGCGGGGGTCGACCTGCGGATTCTTGTTGAGCACACTGGAAACCGTCGCGGTGGAGACCCCGGCGGCGCGGGCCACGTCGAAGATGGTGGTCATGGTTGCTCGGTGTTGCTCATCGCGCCTCGGTGCCCCTCCTGGAGGGCTTGACAACACACGGCGACAGGGTACACGATTACTAAGGACCCATAATGACATACACAGACGTCGGTTCCAGGCGGCGAACTGTCACCGCGGGGAAACCGCGTGTTCTGCGTGTCATTGCTCGGCGCCAAGGATGTGTTTTTTCGCGCTCTTGAACCGGGTGTCACCTATGGGCTAACCGCAATCAAATGACGCGCCAAACAGAGAGGAATCTTATGACTAGACTCAAGGGAGCGATCATTCGGACTGCAGTGCTACTGTCAGTGATGGCAACAATGGCGGCTACCGTAGCTATCAGTGGCGGCTCAATGAGCTATGCGTCCGCACGTGGGCATGTGCAGTCGCATACCACCGCGGCATCGACCCCACATAGCAGCGCAGTGACTATCTCCTTTACGGACTGGGACCCGAATCAGCTTAAGATCATCGACCTGCCTGTAATCGCAGCGTTCGAGAAGGCCAATCCGAACATTAAAGTAAATGCTGCGCAAGTGCCCTACGCCGAGTATTTTACGAAGCTGGAGACGGGGCTCGTTTCCGGAACAGCGCCTGA
>Ga0326727_10021649_pt1 | contig 12548 bp, 11 predicted proteins | sample MB2enrmetagenome_FD_207643 | JGI IMG/M metagenome (GOLD analysis project Ga0326727, IMG submission 207643) | Lab enriched peat soil microbial communities from McLean, Ithaca, NY, United States - MB29MY | ecosystem: Environmental > Terrestrial > Soil > Wetlands > Peat | place: USA: New York...
GGCCGTCGAACCGGGCCGCCCGCGGCGGCGCGTAGGGCAGCTCGACGATGGCGCGGACGGCGGGCGCGGGCAGGGCGTCGCGCAGCAGCCAGTGGTCGAAGGGCCGGTCGACCCGCTCGGCGCGATCGAGGCAACTCAGCAGGCTCCAGGCCACCCCGCCGTCGAACCCGCCCGTCTTGGCTTCAGCGAGCATGGAAGGGATCCAGCCGCTTGATCGCCGCCGACAGACGATGACGCCCGACGTTCTTGAGCAGCGCCGCGTCCGACCGCAGCCAGTTGAACATCAGATAGCGACGGCGGCCCTCGAACGGCTTGTGGCCGTGCCAGGAGTTGTCGGTCCGCCGAAACGCGACCAGGGTCCCGCCGGTCGGCGCGACCTCGGTGATCACGTCGTCGACATCGGCGCTGCGCAGCAGCCGCAGCCGCCCGCCGGGCTCGTCCCAATCGGGGTCGTTCAGGTACAGAAGGCCGGTCGCGACCTTGTCGAGCGAGTCCACGTGGCTGCGCCCGTCGCGCCGATCGCAGACGCCGCGCACGGTGATCATCATCGGCCGGTCGACCAGGTCGACGCCGAGCTTGCGTTCCATCAGCACCGAGAATTCGCGGCGGCGAAGATCGCTGACCAGGCGGCGGAAGGCGGGGCCGTAGTCGAGGTCCGACAAGGGAAACAGGCCGGGCTGGTCGATGTCCGGGAAATCCTTGGCCACCGCCGCCAGGATGTCCGGGTCGATCACGTCGGTGACCGTGAAGTGGGCGAAGGGCGCGTCGGCCACCGGGGCCGCGGCCAGCTGGGCCAGATTGATCACCGAGGAGACTCCCTGATGCGCCGGTCGGGCCTGAGATGGCGCCGCCGCCCGCGAGCGACGTTGATCTGCATCAGCCCCCTCCGATCGCCGATCGCGCGGCCGCAAAAAAGAGCCCGGGGCGTTGGGGCCCCGGGCCTTCAGGTTCGCAACCGTCGCGGGGGAGCGAATATTCGGTTGCGTAGGCGACATGGGCCTCGGCGGAGCCTCGAGGGCGTTCTCGTCCACCCGGCCGGCATGGCGCAGGATCGCGGACACGCCCGCGGCCTCGAACTTCGGCCGAACCTTCGACGAGCCGGCCCCATCCGCCGGCTCGAAGGCGATCATAAAATTGACGCCGGCGTCATGGTTAACCTGGATCAGGAGGAACGCCCGGTGGGATCGGGTCAGACCCCGCCGACGCTGCCGAAGGCCACGCCGCCGTCGACGGCGATGGTGAAGCCGACCACATAGTCGCCGGCGCGCGAGGCCAGGTAGATCGCCACCCCCTGCATGTCGGCGTCGACGCCGATCCGGCCGGAGGGAATCCGTTTGGCCACCTCATCGCCATGATCGCGCGCATCGCGGTTCATGTCCGATGCGAAGGCGCCGGGGGCGATGCCGCTGACCACGATATGGTCGCGGATCAGCTCGGCGGCCATGCGGCGGGTCAGATGGATCAGTCCGGCCTTGCTGGCGTGATAGGAATAGGTCTCCATCGGGTTCGGCCGGATGCCGTCGATCGAGGCGACGTTGATCACCTTGGCGGGACGCTCCGGGCTGGCGGCGGCGCGCAAGGATCCCGCCAGGGCCTGGGTCAGGAAGAACGGCGACTTGAGGTTCAGGTTCATCACCTTGTCCCAGCCGCTCTCCGGGAATTCGTCGAACGGCGCGCCCCAGGCGGCGCCGGCGTTGTTGATCAGGATGTCGAGGCTCGGCTCGCGCTCGGCGTAGGCGGCGGCCAGTGCGCGGCAGCCCTCCACCGTCGAAACGTCCTGGGGCAGCGACACGCAGGCTCCCCCGCCGGCCGAGAGCTCTTCGGCCGTCGCATCGCAGGCCGCGGCCTTGCGCGAGGAAATGTAGACCCGCGCTCCGCGCTCCACGAAGGCGGCGGCGATCATCTTGCCGATGCCGCGCGAGCCGCCGGTGATCAAGGCGCTGCGCCCCTCGAGCGAAAACAGATCGTCAGCCAAGTCAGCCTCCCGGATGTCGTTGCGCCCACGCGTGGCGGGCTAGGCCGTCATAACCGTCCGGCGCCGCGCCGCAAAGCCGGCGCCGGCCAGGCTTGAATTGATCGAGAGCAAGGCGCTACGAGCGCACCGCGTGAATCGTAGGCGGTCCGATCGGGGGGTCCGGCTTGCGGCCGCAGTTGCAAATGATTATCAAGAAGAACTCAGTCGCATCACAGGTCGCCGCGTGTTAGCAGCCGAAACCGCCCGTTCCCGCCCGTTCCGCGCGCGCCATTGGCTGGCGGTGATGGGACCGGGTCTTCTGGTCATGCTGGCCGACACCGACGCCGGCTCGATCATCACCGCCGCCCAGAGCGGCGCGCAGTGGGGCTACAAGCTGCTGGCGCTGCAGCTGATCCTGATCCCGATCCTGTACGTGGTGCAGGAGCTGACGCTGCGGCTGGGGCTGGTCACCGGGCGCGGCCATGGCGAGCTGATCCGCGAGCGATTTGGCAAGGCCTGGGCCTGGCTGTCGGTCTCGACGCTGATGGTCGCCTGCGTGGGCGCCATCGTCACCCAGCTGAGCGGCATGGCCGGGGTCGGCGCCCTGTTCGGCGTGCCGCCGTGGCTGATGATGACCGTGGTGATCTCGCTGATCCTGGCGATGGTCTGGACCGGCTCCTACCGTTCGATCGAACGCATCGCCATCGTCTTTGGCCTGTTCGAGCTGGCCTTTGTCTTCGTCGCCTGGCGCGCCGCGCCCCAGGCGCCGCAGATCGTCGCCGAACTGTCCCAGGCCCCGCTGGGCAACCCCAAGTACCTGTATCTGGTCGCGGCCAACCTGGGCGCGGTGATCATGCCCTGGATGATCTTCTATCAGCAGTCCGCGGTGCTGGATAAGCAGCTCGACGTAACCGACCTGAAGGTCGCGCGGATGGACACCGCTGTCGGCGCGGTGATCACCCAGCTGGTCATGGCCGCGGTGCTGATCGCCACCGGGGCCACCATCCATCGCACCCAGGCCAACGCCTCGCTGAACACGGTCGAGCAGATCGCCCACGCCATCACCCCGTTCCTGGGCGACGTGGTCGGGCGGGTTGTGTTCGCCGCCGGCATGACCGGAGCGGCGGTGGTGGCGACCATCGTGGTCTGTCTGACGGCGGCCTGGGGCGTTGGCGAGGTGGCCGGCTACAAGCGCTCGCTGGAGGACCATCCGCTGGAGGCGCCCTGGTTCTACGGCATCTTCACCCTCTGCCTGATCGGCGGCGGTGTGCTGGTCACCTCGGGGATCAACCTGGTCAACCTGTCGATCGCGGTCGAAGTGATGAACGCGCTTCTGCTGCCGATCGTGCTGGGCTTCCTCTACCTGCTGGGCCTGAAGGCCCTGCCCGATCCCTATCGGCTGAAGGGCCCCTACGCCTGGCTGGTCGGCGCGATCGTGGCGGTGACCGCCGGCTTCGGCGTCTATGCGGGCCTCACCGGGGCGATCGCCGGCGGTTGAGCCTTACCAGACCGCCGCGGCGGTCGACACATAGTTCCAGAGCGCGCCGAACACCGCGCCGGCGGTCCCCGCAAGCCACCACAGATGGGTGATCTGGAACACTTTGGAGGCCACCGCGACGTTCGCGGCCAGACCGATGCTGCACAGGGCGCAGAACTTCAGATAGCCGAGCAGAAGGTTCAGCCCCCGGCGGCGACGGTCGCGATAGGTGGTCTCGTTGTTGATCAGATAGTTCGAGGTCATCGCCACCATCGAGGCGGCGAACTGGGCGAGGGTGAAGCCCAGGCCCAGCGTCAGGAAGACCTTGAGGCCGACCAGCTGGACCACGACGCCGCTGCCGCCGACCAGGCCGAACATCAGCGCGCGGGTCGGCACCAGGCCCCCGCTGAGCTTGGAGAGCAACAGGCCGAGGTAGTCGATGACCACCCGGTTATCGAGCTTGCTGCCGCCCGCCTCGCGCTCCCGGAAACTGTACGGCAGCTCGACGATCCGCAGAGGCTGGGGCTGGGAGGCGATCAGGTCGAACAGGATCTTGAAGCCTTCGGTCGCCAGCTTGGGCGCCACCCGATCGATCGCCTCGCGGCGGACCATGAAGAAGCCGCTGACCGGGTCGCTGACGTCCTGGCGCAGCACCCGCCGCCCGAGCCAGTTGGCGAAGCGGCTGCCGAGGCTGCGGATCGGGCTCAGCCCCTCGGCGACCGCGTCCGAGTCGAGGTAGCGGCTGGCGATGACCAGATCGGCCTCGCCGGCCGTCAGCGCCGCCAGCATCCGCGGCAGCAGCGTCTCGTCATGCTGCAGATCCCCGTCGATCACGCCGACGTAGGGCGCGGCGCTGGCGAGGGCGCCTTCGACCACCGCCCCGGCCAGACCGCGGCGCCGCACGCGCCGAATGCACTGGATGCGCGGATCGGCCGCGGCGATCTGTTTCACCGCCTGGGCGGTCCCGTCAGGGCTGTCGTCGTCGACGAAGATCGCTTGCCAGGCGACCCCGTCGAGGGCGGCGTGGAGGCGCTCGACCATGCGCGCGACATTCGCGCGCTCGTTGAAGGTTGGCACGATCATGGTCAGGGCGGGGGCGCCCACCGTCGCCGCCGAAGCAAGGGGCTCCGGGCCTGGGGCGATGGTGGGCCGCACGCGCGATGCAATCGACAATGAGGGCTCTCCCTGACGCGCAGGTTGCGCGCCGCGTCCTGGCGATGGCCGAGGATTTACCACGCGGGTCTTAACGTGTCGCGACCGGCCGCCGGGGGCCGGGAAAGGCGCTGCGACAATGGAACGCGTGATCGGGCGGTTTACGCAAACCGCCAACGCGCCAATGGTTCGCCCGCCTCCCGAGGCGAGTGAAGTGGGGTAGAGTCGTGGACGAGCACGCCACATGCGGAACAGCTGAGGCCATCGATGGGCCGAGGGTCTGCGCGCCCATGAGCGAGTTGCGGGATCTGCGCGACGGCGTCGATTTCACCTCGCGCCAGGCCGAGCGCTGCAAGATGCGGCTGTGGCTGACCGCCTGCACCGCCGCCGCCGCCGTGGCCGTGCTGCTGGTGGTCTCGATCAGCGTCCTGCACGCGAGCTGACGTCGCCCGCATTTGCGGGTTGCGGCGGAATTCCCCGAACGCGAAAGTCCTCGCGGTCGAAGATTTGCAGTCGAGGACGCGCGCCGCCGATGGCCGACGAGATGATTCCGCTGGGCGAGAAGCTCGCCCGCCGCGCCCAGGCCGCTCCGGACGCGCCGGCGGTCAGCTGCGGCGAGACCACCCTCACCTGGGCCGAATTCGAGGCGCGCGCCAACCGCATCGCGCGGGGGCTTGAACACCTGGGCGTCAAGCTCGGCGACCTGGTCACCATCGGCCTGCCCAATGGGGTGGACTTCATCGAAGCCTGCTGGGGCGTCTGGAAGCTGGGCGCCACGCCCCAGCCGGTGTCCTTCCGCCTTCCGGGACCGGAACTGCAGGCCATCGTCGATCTGGCCGACCCGCCGCTGGTCATCGCCTTGCCGGGCATGGAGACCAACCGGCGCCGGGTGACCGTCGAGGACATCCTGGCCCTGTCGGACGACGATCGTCCGCTCGAACCGCGCACCGCGCCGGTGCTCAAGGCGCCGAGCTCGGGCGGCTCGACCGGGCGGCCCAAGCTGATCCTGTCCGGCTCGCCCGGCCTGACCCTGGCCGAACCGGCCGATCCCGGCGGCTGGCGGTTCGGGCGCGGCGAAACCGCCCTGATCCCGGCGCCGCTCTACCACAACGGCCCGTTCATCACCGCCCTGACGGCCGTGACCCACGACGCCCACCTGGTGCTGATGCCCCGCTTCGACGCCGAGGCGGTGCTGGCCGAGATCGAGCGGCGACGGGCCACCTGGGTCTATCTGGTGCCGACCATGATGAGCCGGATCTGGCGGCTGCCCGAGGCGGTGCGGGCCCGCTACGACCTGTCGTCGCTGAAGACCCTCTGGCACCTGGCCGCGCCCTGCCCCGCCTGGCTGAAGCAGGCGTTCATCGACTGGCTGGGGCCGGAGGTGATCATGGAGCTCTATGGCGGCACCGAGGGCCAGTCGGCGACCATCATCTCCGGGACCGAATGGCTGGCGCACCGCGGCTCGGTGGGGCGGCCGTCGATGGGCGAGATGTGCGCCTTCGACGATCAGGGCCGCCCGCTGCCGCCCGGCGAGGTCGGCGAGATCTACATGCGCCGGGCCAAGGACGCGCCGCCGACCTACGCCTACCGCGGCGCCGAGGCGCGCAGTTTGCCGGACGGCTGGGAGTCGCTGGGCGACATCGGCTGGTTCGACGAGGACGGCTACCTCTATCTGGCCGACCGGCGCACCGACATGATCCTGGTGGGCGGCTCCAACGTCTATCCGGCCGAGGTCGAGGCGGCGATCGACGAACATCCGCTGGTGCAGTCGAGCGCGGTCGTCGGCCTGCCGGACGAGGATCTGGGCTCGCTGATCCACGCCATCGTCCAGCCCCATCCGGGTCTGACCAGCGAGTCGCTGATGGACCACCTGGCCGAACGGCTGGTCGGCTACAAGCGGCCGCGCTCGATCGAGTTCGTCGAGGAGCCGCTGCGCGACGAGGCCGGCAAGGTCCGCCGCACCCAGCTGCGGGACGAGCGTATCGCGCGGGCCCGGTCGGCGTCGGACTGACCGGCGCCGGCGGCGCTTGTTCTGGCGCCGGCCTTGGGCGATATCCGCATGGCGGAGCCGGACCCGGCCCCACCCCTTAGCGTGAGGCGATCTTCGCGATGGCCGACTTCGACGAAAGCGCGATCCGTTCGCCGCGCCTGGCCGGCGAGACCATCCGGCCGGGGGAGGTCGCGCCGTGGATGGTGTGGAGCGCCGCCGCCGCATTGGCGGCGCTGGCGGTCATCGGCCTGTTCCTCGGCCTGCGCGGCCGCCCCACCGAAGGCGTGGCGCTGGCCCTGACATCCGGCGCGGCGGTCAATCCCGCCGCCGTGGCCTCGGCCACGCCCGCCGCGCCCATGCCCAAGGACGCGCAGTGGTCGATCCTGAGCGGGACCGAGATCAGGCCGAAGCCGGTGGTCGCGCCGCGGTCCACGGCCGGCGAAGGCGCCGGCAGCGGCGAGGAAGCCTCGGCCGAGCCCGCCGCGGCCGCCGCGGCGGAGACCGAGGCGAGCGCCGCGCCCGCCGCTGCGCCGGCGCCGCAGCCGGCGGCGCCGACCGCCGAGACTTCGCCCGCGCCCGACGCCCAGCCGGGCGGGCCGCCGAACTGACGCCGGGCGTCGTGTCGAACTAGATCACGATGATTTTGGATTGAATCAATCCAAAATCATAAAACGTGATCGATTCTAAATCGTTAGAGCGGGTTGCGGGCGGAAAACCGCTTCGCACTTTTCCGCTGGCCCGCCCTAGTTGTTGTTGGCCGGCGCGGTCGAGACGCGCGAGGTCATGCCCGCCGCGGCGGCGTCGTCCTCGACCTCGGGCGACGGCTGGACCGTGGGCGCCGACGGCGCGCTCGAGGTCGCGGCCAGGGTCTCGATCTTCTTCTTGACCGGCTTGACCGGCGCGCTGGGCGGCGCGGCCTTGGTGATGTGGACCTGGCTGGAGACGGCTTCCTCGGCCGCGCTGGACCGGTCGGAGCCGCTCATCAGGGTCTGGACGCCGAGGGTCGCGGCGATTCCCGCGAGAAATCCCAGAAGAGTCCAGCCGAGCGCTCCGCCGCCGCCGCTCTCGCGCGCCATCGTCCCCCCTCAGGCCTGGTCGTCAGGCGCCATGCCAGGACCGGACCGGACCGACATCGACGTGGACGAAGTTGGATTCCGGATAATAGCCGACGCCGCCACGGCCCAAGCTTAGCGCGGCGGCGTGCAGGTGAGCCAGTTCGACTTGCGGAAGGCGGATGTCGATGGCCATGCCGGACATGTGGAAGCTCTTCTTGGCCACCTCGTCGCTACGTTCGCGCAGCATGGCGTTGGTCGCCGGCGAGCGGTAGCCGGAGATCACCTGGAACGGGGCCTTGGCCTCGGTCAGCTTGGCCAGGGAATCCAGCAGGTCCAACAGCCGCGGCTCGATCACATGCACGTCGCCCGTGCGATAGTCGCGCAGGTGCAGGTTGACCGCGTCAAGGACGTCGGGGATGTAGGCGCCCTGGTCCCAGTAGACCGCCTGCATTGATTCGCCGGTGTGGAGGTTGTCCAGGGCGACCGAGCGCATCTGGGCGCCCGAGAGGTCCTCGGCCAACGCAAACCCTGGCGCCGCAAGGCCCGCGCCGATCGCGCCGAGGCCGAGCCGGAGTAGCGAACGTCGTTCAAGCAACGCGGTTTTCACCCTGGTTCAGGCGGCGGCCCCCCGGCCCATACGCCGAGGAACACAACAAAAGCCGCCTGCCCCGTCAAGCGGCGCTATGGTCGCTGTCCGCCAGCTTCTGAATCAGGATGTGGTCCCAGTTGTAGGGATCGTCGCGGAAGTTGACCTGTCCGTCGGGGCCCACATAGGCGGTCCAGTAGAGCAGGAACACGGCGATCGGCTTGGGCAGCGACGCGCGCACCGTATCACCCGCGGCGATGGTCGCGTTGATCGCGTCGGGGGTCCATTGGGACGAGCCCTGCATCACCGTATTGGCCAGCAGCAAGGGCTTTTCCAGCCGAACGCAGCCGTGGCTGACCATTCGCGCGTACTTGCCGAAGGTGCTGTGGGTGGGGGTGTCGTGCAGATAGACGCCATACTTGTTCGCGAAGTCGAACTTGATGTGGCCGAGCGCCGCCTTGTCGCCGGGCTTCTGCTGCAGGCGCACCCCGCCGTCGGGCGTGCGGATCACGACAAAGTCATTGCGGGCGAGATAGCCGGGGTGCGCTCGCTCCTTGGGCCAGAGCTCCTTGGCGGCGATGTCGGAGGGCACGTTCCAGGGCGGATTGAGGATGATGCTCTGGATCTGCGACTGCAGCATCGGCGTCTCGTCGTCCGGCCGGCCGGTGACCGCGCGCATCGACAGCACCGGCGTGTCCTCGTGGAACAGGGTGAGGACCGCCGCGGCGATATTGACCTGAATCCGATCGGCCGGCAGCACGTTCGGCAGCCAGCGCCAGCGCTCCATATTGGCGATGATCTGGTCGATCCGCTCGTCGACCGGCACGTTGAGCGCGGCCAGGGTCGACTTTCCCAGCACCCCGGTCGGCTCGAGGCCGAACCGCTTCTGGGCCCGTATCAGGGCCTCGGCGAGCGGCGCATCGAACGCCTCGCCCCCGCTCGCCGCCACCGTCGGGTCTTCCGCCGCCAGCCGGGCGCGCAGTTCGGCGACGCGCTTGCCGGTCGACCCCAGCTTCAGGTCCGGCCCCGCCTCGATCGGCGCCCAGCCGCCGCGCGCGGCGATGCCGCGATAGGTCGCCAATCCCCCGACCAGGGCCTGGAACCCGGTGTAGGGCGGCGGCAGGCCGTCGAGCCAGGCGGCCAGCCGATCCTGGGCCACGGCCTGGACGAAGCCCGGCGCCGGGTCGTAGGGCGCGGGCTTCAACCCCCACTCGTAGAGGAAGTCGGCCGGCGCCAGGGCGCCGGAGCGCATCGCCCGGGCGTAGCGCAAGGTCAGGGCGACCAGCGCCATCTGGCCCGCCTGCCGCGTCGCCGGATCGGGGGCGTCGAGGTCGGCGTCGACGTCGGCGGTCGAGAAGGCGCTGGGGTCGAAGCCGTAGCGGTCCGCCGCGCTCAAGGTCCGCTCGAGCAGCGCGATCTGGTCCGGCCGCAGGCGGACGCTGGACGTCGGACGGGGCGCGGCGGCCTGCGGCGCCGAGGACTGCGCCGGCGCCGCGCTCGGGCCGGGCTGGGCCTCGGCCGGGCCGCCGAGCGCCAGGGCGCAGGCGCAAGCGGCGAGCGCCAACCCTCGCCTCGAGAGCCTTTCGCCGACCATCCGCGCCGCAGCCGCGCCCCTCATCGAAATCCCCATCGCCTTCTCGCCCGAGATATGGACGGCGGTCCGCTCAGATAAGCAGATTCCCGCCGCGGCGGCGCGCCGCGCGCAGGAAATGCGCGAGTGCGGCTTTTCTGCATCCCCGCCGCGCCGCGCGGATTCGCCGCCGGCCCTTGGCCGCGCGCGCCATGCGGGCCAAGATGGGCCGCGCAATCGATAGAATGCTTCCGTCTCATAGGGAGATTGGCCAATGGACCTGTCGCACGCCCGCAGCGGGCTTTCGACCGAACGGCTCGAACGGATCACCGATCACCTCAATCGCAGCTACGTCGATGCGGGCAAGATCGCCGGCTGCCAGGTCGCGGTCGCCCGCCACGGCCATCTCGCCTACTTCAAGTCGCTCGGCCGGATGGACCTGGAGCGCGGCAAGCCCATGGCCGACGACGCCATCTTCCGCATCTATTCGATGACCAAGCCAATCACCTCGGTCGCCCTGATGACCCTGTTCGAGCAGGGCTATTTCCAGCTGGACGATCCGGTCTCGCGCTACGTGCCCGAGTGGAAGGACCAGAAGGTCTGGGTGTCCGGCGACGGCGATCAGATGGAACTCGTGGCGCCCAACCGGCCGATGAGCTTCCGTCACGTGCTCAGCCACTCCGGCGGCCTGACCTATGGCTCGCTGCTCGCCGCGCTCGGCGCCCCGGACGACGGCCATCCGGTGGACAAGGCCTACGCCAGACACGGCGTGCGGCGCGGCGAGGGCGAGACCCTGCACGACTTCGCCATGAAGCTGGCCAAGGTTCCCCTGCGCTACCAGCCCGGCGAGCGGTGGATGTATTCGCTCTCGACCGACGTCTGCGGCTATCTGGTCGAGCGGATCTCCGGCAAGCGGTTCGACCGCTATCTCCACGAGGTGATCTTCGAGCCGCTGAAGATGGTCGACACCGGCTTCATGGTCGACAAGGCCAAGGTCGGCCGGCTCACCGCCAACTATCGGCGCCTGCCGGACAAGACCCTGGCCCTGGTCGACGCGGCCGAGACCAGCACCTATCTCACCGAGCCGAGCTTCTTTTCCGGCGGCGGCGGCCTGGTCAGCACCACCGCCGACTATCTGCGGTTCTGCGAGATGCTGCGGCGCGGCGGAGAGCTGGACGGGGCGCGCATCCTCGGGCCCCGCACCATCGAGATGATGCGCAAGAACCACCTCAGGGACGGCAGGGACCTGACCCAGATGGCGATCGGCGGCTTCTCGGAGACCGCCAACGAGGGGGTGGGCTTCGGCCTCGGCTTCGCCATGACCCTGGACCAGGTGACCACGGGCGCTCTGGGCGAGGGCGACTACTATTGGGGCGGCGCGGCCTCGACCATCTTCTGGGTCGATCCGAAGGAGGACCTGGTGGTGGTGTTCATGACCCAGCTGATGCCCTCGGGCGCGTTCAACTTCCGCGGCCAGCTGAAGAACATCATCTATTCGTCGATCGTCGACTGAGCCGAGCATCGGAGCGACCGAGGCAAGCGCCCCTCCCCCGATGGCCCTACTGGCAAGCGGATGGGCGCAATTGGTCATCCCCTTCGCGCGCCCGGGCGGCTATGTAGCAGCCCTAGCGACGTGACCTAACGGACGGGGCCGCACCATGACCAATCCGCTGATCGAACTCGAACAGGCCGGTCAGTCCGTCTGGCTGGACTTCATCGAGCGCCGGCTCCTGGAGGACGGCGCGTTCCGCGGCCTGATCGATCGGGACGGCCTGTCCGGCGTCACCTCCAACCCGGCGATCTTCGAGAAGGCGATCGGCGACTCCGACGAATACGACGGCGCGGTGAAGGCCTTCCTCCAGGCCGGCGACGCCGGCGTCGATGCGGTGTTCGAGCGCCTGGCGATCGACGACATCCGCGCCGCCGCCGACCAGCTGCGCGGCGTCCATGAGCGGACCGGCGGGCGCGACGGCTTCGTCAGCCTGGAGGTCTCGCCCTACCTGGCCATGGACACCGAGGCCACCATCGCCGAGGCGCGCCGGCTCTGGGCCGCGGTGGACCGGCCGAACCTGATGATCAAGGTGCCGGGCACCCGGCCCGGCGTTCCGGCGATCAGGACGCTGATCGGCGAGGGGATCAACGTCAACGTCACCCTGCTGTTCTCGCTGGAGGCCTATCTGGCCGTGGCCGAGGCGCATATCGCCGGCCTGGAGCGGCTCAAGGCCAAGGGCGGCGACGTCGCCAAGGTCGCGGGCGTCGCCAGCTTCTTCGTCAGCCGCATCGACACCGAGATCGACAAGGCCATCGACGCCCGGCTGAAGGCCGGCGCCGGCGCGGACGAGGCGGCGCTGAAGGCCGTGCGCGGCCAGGTCGCCGTCGCCAACGCCAAGATCGCCTACCAGCGCTACCAGGGCCTGATCGCCTCGCCGCGCTGGGCCGCGCTGGCGGCGGCGGGCGCCGCGCCCCAGCGCCTGCTGTGGGCCTCGACCGGGACCAAGAACCCCGACTATTCCGACGTCCTCTACGTCGAGACCCTGATCGGGCCCGACACGGTCAACACCATGCCGCCCAAGACCATGGACGCCTTCCGCGACCACGGCGTGGTCCGGCCGACCTTGACCGAGAATGTCGAGGCCGCGGCCCATGTCTTGGCCGAGGCCGAGCGGCTGGGCCTTGACCTCGCCGGAGTCACGGAAAAGCTGGTGGTGGACGGCGTGCGCCTGTTCGCCGACGCCGCCGACAAGCTCTATGGCGCGGTCGCCAG
>Ga0326727_10021650_pt1 | contig 12547 bp, 19 predicted proteins | sample MB2enrmetagenome_FD_207643 | JGI IMG/M metagenome (GOLD analysis project Ga0326727, IMG submission 207643) | Lab enriched peat soil microbial communities from McLean, Ithaca, NY, United States - MB29MY | ecosystem: Environmental > Terrestrial > Soil > Wetlands > Peat | place: USA: New York...
GTTAATAACTCGGCATATAAGAACAAGTTGCTTGCGTTCATTGGTAGGCACTACATTAATTATGTGTGTCATGGTAAATAATGGTTTATTTGTTGCGCTTTTTTGTTCCATTGCTACACAAACCCCCTATGCCGCAATTTGAATATTTGCCGTATCGTTATTACAATAATTTGATATAAGTAATTCTTTTTTCAAAGTACTCTTATCTTTCCGCGAAACAGAATATCGAACGCTCACTTCTTCTATGTTGAACCCTCTGTACAGCTCTCTAATATCCGGATGGTCATTAATACTCATCAAGTATCGACCTTGGATCCGCGCCAACACATCTCTGAGCCTAACATGGTCTTCCACCGTAAAGTTTCCACTTCCCTGCGTTTGATATCCTGTCAGGCCATAATACGGTGGATCACAGTAAAATAGTGTGGTGGCCCGATCATAGCTTAAAATTAATTTCTCGAAATCTCGATTTTCGATAATCGTATTTAAAAGCCGAGCCCTGGTTTGTTTAATTTCTTGCTCCAATGTTTTAAGTACGAACTTAACACCCGTTGGACTAATGATAAAACTTTGCATTCTTGCACCAAAACTGAAATGCACCAAATAATAAAATCTAGCTGCCCGTTCTATAGTATCCAGTTCATTCGGGTTTGCTATTTTATATTCTTCGAAGATCTGCCTCGAGACAAGAAGATGTTCAAAAGACCCAATAAAATCCTGTGTGTTGTCACGAACGACTTTAAAAAAGTTAACGAGTTCACCATTTATATCGTTCAGTACTTCTACCTTAGAGAGAGATTTCGCGAATAATACCCATCCAGCCCCGCCGAACACTTCAACGTAACAAAGATGATCATTAGGCAACATTTCAACGATTTTATTTCTCAACCTGAATTTTCCGCCCATCCATTTAATCGGACTGTTCATTTCTCTCACTCCTTAGAATAAATTAGAACGTATGTTCTTATTTATTCTATCAACTTATAATGTTATAAGCAAGTGAGAGAAAACATTTTTTCAACTAGGTTGAAGGCGAACCAAAGAAAAACCAGCTCATAGAATTCGTGCCTAGATAAGGAGCTAATAAGCAAAATAAAAAGGTTTTGGTAATTTCCTTATCACCAATTATTGCTCCATAAATCATAGCTATTAAAGCAAGACCGGAAAATAAAAGGAATACTGGAGTAAGTAAAACATCCATAAAAGAACCCTCCCATCTTAATTTTGATTTACAGTTATATACATAAATGGATTACCAAAAATAACCTTCCACCATATAATCCGAATAGCCATAAAATAATAATTCCCGTAACGATCGTAACAACCATCAGCAAAACGAAAATATTCTGAATCCCCCCATGTCTAAAGCCAGGGGGTTCTCAGAACCTAAAGTTGACTGCGCTCTAATTGGCTCTCGCCCGAAGACTACAACATCCAAACTCTTACGCTCAAGCAAGTTCTCTTTTTCGGACGACTCGCTCTGACTCCGGTAGACTCCGAAGGAGGAAGGGCTTACCCTTCCACTCGCAAGTTGTTGCGAATTTCTCCACGCCGCCCGCAGGATCGATTCCGCACCTGACCAAGACAAACTTGCCTCGGTTGCATGGAGAACATCGTCTTTGACAAATCGGGCTAAATTATCACTTGAAATGCCACCTACCACCTCCAAATCCTTATGTTCTTACCGATACCTGCCTTGCACTAACGGCGTTTTGAGTCGATTCTATGTGATACTGTTTTATGACTTCTTCTTTTGATTGCCTCTCCATATCTTCTTTCAATTTTTCAAACCATCTTCGATGACTTTTATTTTTGTGTATGAACCCCTTACGATCTGCCACCGTACGATACTCCTTAAGCTCACCACTTGCCCAAGCACGAGGCAGATAGAGCCACCATCGCTCATATTTTATGGAGAGCTTGTCCGCCCAACAAAGTTTGCTAGTACTAATTTTATGGATCTGTGCATAACTGCGGCTGTGCCCAAGCACTAGCTGCCGATACTCTTCTCCAAACATTCGTCCTACCCATTCCGCACCAGTTTCAGGATGCCTTGCTCCTTCGTCACCGTCCATGTTTTTCATGCCCCAGTAACCAATATCATGAAGTGCAATACAAACTGTTTCATTCCAGCTAGGCGTTCCATAGAGTTCTTTCCATGCTAACCAAACGGTGAAGGGGTGCCATAAAAATTGGTGAACGCCAAATAATAAACTTCGAGTGCCTATCGAACCGAACATTTCACTTTACCTCTCTTTCTCCTTGAACCCACGAAATAGTACCACCAAGCGCAATTAGCAAGCCGATTGAAATTAACACTTTAATCACTTTACAGTCTCCCCTCTTCTCTAACTTATTTTCATCAGTCCACCATCTGGCCTGATCGAGTACACTGAAACTCTGTTGTCAAAGACTTTAAATTCAGTGCAACATTCTGCACAGAAATAATGATCTTTACCAATACATCTTACTGCCCGACTCGAACACAAAACACATTGTGTTTGTGTTTCGTAAGCGCTCTTGAATCGTTTTACCGACTTGACCTTTTTGTCCATCTTTTCACCTTCTCCCTTTATTAAAAATTAATAGTCACAAGTAAAATCTCTCGTATTTACTCGATTTCGTACTCGCACTGATAGTTTCCGCTGTTGTACTACTAACCCGTTTTGGTGGATTTTCGGCATTTTTCATATTTTCTCTTTTAAGGTATAAATTGTCAATTTGTTTACGTGTTATGATACTATTTTTCAGATAGTCATCAAGAATTGGTTTCAGGTAGGCGATCAAACTGTAAAGATCCTTTTTGATAACACACCTTTCCAGTCCAGCTATGACAATAGATTCCGGATCATCACAATCCGGATGCGCTCGAAACCGTTTACACCAATCTATCAGCTCGTTGCGCTCGAAATCAGATAGCGCATATTTTAAATTCACCTCTGCAAACTCAATGGCTTTTAAACCAATCATCATATCCGACCTTGGTAACGAGTTATTATTTTGGTCTTGTAATCTCCCCGTGTCACCCGGTGCATCTTCACGCACATGTGCAATTTCAACAGCTGCTGCAGCTATATAATTTTGTGGAGTAATCTGTGGAGTAATCTGTGGAGTAATCTGTGGTATTGTCGTTTCATTTTGAAACAGGGGTGTTTCATCCTGTAACAGGGGTGTTTCATCCTGTAACGGGGATGTTTCGTCATGAAACAGGGGTGTTTCATTTTGAAACAGGGGTGTTTCACTCCCCTCGTATCCTCTAACCAAGATGCTTTTAAGTTTAGACAAAGCCTCATAGTTTAATGAAAACCAACGGGTATTGTCATAACTTTTCTTATTGAAGTTGCTCTCTATTATTAGGCCTTTATCAAGTAAGCTTTTCGCTGTTCTACTTATAGTGGCTATACTCCAAAAGGCAAATGCCTTTTCCTGCATTTGTCTGACGCTTTGGTAAGTCCATCGGCAGTTATTTATAAAATGCTCCGATATAGAAATCCAATATTCAATTTGAAGTAACATAATGGATTCGTTTAGACCTATCTCGCTGGCTAAAGCCGGAGATAACCTAAGGGAAAGTTCATTTAAAGTAAACATCCTTGTATGATTATTTCTGCTTGCATTTCCCATCCTTTTCTCCCCCTCTTTTCTGAACATCAGTGTTAAGTAGAATTAGGGATAATATCTAACTTGCGGTACATGATTTGCAGGTTCTTTTTCATTAGGTGTCACCCAAACTTCCAGAGCACTCATTTCCCAGGTTATACCCTCCGATGCAACAAGCAATGCATGTAAGGACACCTCCCCCATGGCTTTAGCTGACCCTGGAGGAACCATGTTGCCAATTCGTTCCCTCCAAGAAGCATCCGACTTGCCTGCTAATCTGAGGGGTTTCCCATTAACCATTAACGGAAGGCCTTGGAGAATTGCTAATTCTAAGGTAGTCAACGGTCTATGCCAGTGACCGTCAAGAGAAATAATAATTGGCGGAGGATCCGGACGTTCGTTATCTCCCGGAATTCCAGGATCGACAACAGCTGCTACTTCATTGGAACTAGTAACGTGTGCTGACCCATAAAGGTTTGGTCGCGAATTACACCTCAACCGTGTATCTCCGATCGCAACCGCCCCAGCATGAATATCTCCTGATCCAATCACCGTTTTACCCGGCTTATTCCAGTCTTGGACTCCCATCGTACCAGATCTCGGTTTACATCCTAATCTTGTATCTGCGACCGAAAGTGCTCCTGTTTGTAAGTCTGTTTGGCTAATGATTGTACAACAAGACTGATCCCACTCGATCACCTTGTATGTTCCAGAGTATCGGCCATGCCGTTGATTTAAACGAGGATCCGCTATGCTAATCGCACCATTGTTGGGTCCATGAGCTCCAGTGACAGTATTGGCTACCTCGCCCCACTTATTTACTTGATAGATCGCCGTGTGAGTGCTAGGATTGAATCCTGTTCGTAGATCCCCAATGGCCGACGCCCCCGATTCTTGGTTGCTCCCATAGTGTTTCAAGCGTGGATCCCCGACTGCGGCTGCGTTACTTCCTTTAATTCCAGCGTTACCAATTACGGTACAGCTCGGTTTATCCCAATCCATAACTCCGTAAGGACCGCCACCTCGAGGAACATACTCTAACCAATACTTTTCTGGCGCAATTCTTTCGAGGTCCCGCCAATCTCCACCAGCAGGAATTAGTGCTAACCTCTTCCAAGTTTTAACTTGCAGACGGGGTAGCCTGTGCATATCTCCACCTCTTGGATCGTCCGGCAGCGGGAGAGGCCCGATGATCTCTCCAATCGATTTAACCCGTTGTTTTGGAGGTTGGTACACGAAAACTGGAATCTTTTCGAGGTTACGTGCTATTAATAGATACCTCTTTCTATGCTGGCCGAGTCCGCCAAGCTCTCCACAATCATGCGTACGATCGTCGATGACATAACCGTAAGAACGAAGCATTTCCTTTATAGTATGTAATAACTTTTTGCCCCTTCCGCTATTTATGCGTGGGACGTTTTCGAGTAAGATAATAGATGGCAAATCCGTTTTGAATGTCTCTAATGCTAGAAACATTCCCCTAATTACTAGGCGATTAAGTGCCTGGTATTTTTCTGTTTCAGCTGTTTTCTGTGGGAGCAGCCCGGACAATCCTTTGCACGGAGGACTAAGAAATATCACATCTGGGTATTCCCCCTGAGCAGCTGCCAATAGATCCTCGGTCGTTGATTCGTGCCATTCCGCACCGGGTTCGTGACCATGGAAAGCGACATAATCCCGGCGCTCAAAAAGATCCATTTGAGTAGCTTGTACCCCTGTTAGATATTTAAAATCTTCACAAGCCAATGGATCAACGTCCACTCCACCTAGCGTTCTGAACTTGCCTATAATGCCTTTAAACTCATCTTCCGAATCTTGAAACCCCAAAGCCCCTCCTCCGGAACCTGAGAATAAATGAAACACTTTGAACTCTTTAAAACGAGCATTTAACTCTTGTCTTGAATGATTTGTAGCTAATTGAGCCTGCTTGAGTTTAGTGCTTGCATCCAACCGATGCGGTTCTGGTGTTACTTTGTCGTATCGTTTTTTCATCTTATTGTGAATTGACATTGGCCACCTCCACCTTCTCAAAATCTAGCTTCCTAAACAAATTCTTCCTGTCCCAACTACCATAAATCCATTGGTACACTTCTCGGTAAACATCTACAGACAGATGCCCTTCCTAACGAGCATCTTCACTGTGTTACCACCTCTTTCTCAATGATTTCATGACCAGTGTTCTCATCAAAGCCCAACCGACGTCTCACCTCCTTAAAACCCCAGGCACACCGACCTGTTCGATCCGTGTATTCAGCCGCAAAGCATCGTTTATAAAGCCTGACATCATTCTTCGTCATTAAATTTGAACCAAGTTTTTCATTGGCGATGTCCGCCACCCTCCGATTAATGAGCAATTTCCCCTTCTCCGTCTTTACCGTTTATAACCATTCCAGATCTTTTGCGGACATCGTACTCTGCTCTAATAGCTCCAGCAATCGCACTAAATTCAAAGTAGCGGTATTCTCTAATGGACATGGCATTCATATAAGCAAATATGCTTTCTTTAACTTTTCCTTTCACTCCCGTTTCCTCCACTTCTATGACTCGTTACAATTACACCTACTCTGAACTATCTTAAAGGGATCCTCTTTTCTAAAGAGAATTAATATTTACTCTACAAAATTACGGATTGTCATGATAGCGGGGATCCTCGTTTTCTTGATTGGCACAGTGGCTATTGTTATGAGCTTTAGGGACTGTAAAAAGGAGAACAGCTTATGGTACATTACTTATTTCTTTTACTTTTTTTCCTCTCGATTTTGATGCTTGGTCTTTGTTTGATTTTGTTTGTTATTTTTTTAATTAAGAACATTTTTCTACTCATAGTATTTATTCATGAGCTTGGCCATACTCTTATCGCAAAATTAGTAAAAATTCCAATTGAATATGTCTGCATCGGAAACAACGACAGTGGCTATATAGAATCAATTCTTTTTCATACCTCCTTTAGATTTGGTAAAATGCCTATTTCCTTTAAAATGGGTCCATCAGGTTTCACAAACCATTCAGATGTTGAAGTCGACATTTTGAAATACGTGGTTTATGCCCTAGGCGGAGTTCTATTTTCTTTAATTTTTGCATTTATCGGTTTTTTGAGTTTATATTTTCTTTGGTCTCCTCCTCAAAAAAATAACAATTCATTCTTGTTATGGGCCCTATATTCCCTACCTTTCATTTACAGTTATTTTGAACTAATGAACCTTGTTCCACGTCGCCGATCAGATGGCTGGCATATCAGAAAATTACTTGAACTTAGGAGAAAAGGGCTTAAAAAGATTATCTATCATACATTCCCTGTACCCATGCATTACCAGAGCGGAGATTTTACTGAGATTATAGACGAAGGAACGAACAATGTCTGCGGAACTATCTTGTCTTTCATATTGATCTTAATAAGCCTAAATTTTATTTTTTTAAAAATAACGCACGGCGACTTTAATTTAATGGCGGTTTTGTTTGATTCTCTAATAAAGCCATCTTTAACAAAACCCAAATCATAAATGAAGTGTAAAATATTAGCATAAATACTATTCCGAGAATCGGTTCATATAGCACTAATTGCAAAGACGATAATGTCGTCATTATATAAACCATTCTTCGCGCCATTACAATAACTTTTATAACTTTTTTATAGTCATCTTCATGCGTTACGTCAGGGGATAAGTCATTAAAGTTGATAGTGATCGCCCGCTGCAGCACCACTAACGCAACACTTAGCCAAGTAATGAATAAATATAAAGAGTCAAACAGCAGAATTATTCCAACCCATTGTGGATGGTAAACATGGAGAGGCCAAAACCCAATCTGTATTAATGAGTTCTTTAAACTCAAATTAATTGGTAAATTGAAAAAGTCTTCTAAATGCATTTGCCAAAAGTCTATCATTTGTGAATTTTATAACCTCCTTTGCAGTTGCTTTTTGTATTCATTTAGTTGTGGGACGGAAGGCTATCTTCTATATGAGTTATAGTTTTTTTAACTTTGAGTTTTAATTTTGTTTACTCATCCAACAGCCGCCTTCGTTCCTCAATCTCTCGATTAGTCCAATTGACAATTTCCTCAAAGAAAAATCCTCTGTGACAATGTGGGCAACTTGGGAGCATCTTTTTCCCCCGATAGTTACTCTCAAGATTACGAAACACAATCATGTGAGGTTTATAATTAATAATTTCCTTACGCTGTTCTAAAAGACGCTGAACCTCTTCTTCCAAGCGCTCATAATGCTTTGCCATGTCATAGATTGCATCAAATGGATCGACTCGCGACCCACATTTTTTACAAGTGACCTCACGGTTTTGGGGATCCACTTCATATTTCCTTTCCCAATATGCACATCTGCATCGTTTGTAAATATCTCGATTGATCCTTAAAGTTTCGATCTTGATAATTTTTTCTGGTAGCTTATCTGTCACGGTCTTCCTCCTCTTAGCATCTTTCAGAAGAAACCCTGATGTAGTGCGGCTTTCGAGTTTTCTCCTCATTTTTACCGGCTGATCGCGTAACACTTTGAAAAGGTTAACCACATATATTTGAGCACCAATCCAACGCTCATAAGATCTCCTCTCTGGGATACCACTCCTTAGAACAGAGCAATTTGTTCAAATCTTTTATCTTCTGGATTTTGGATGTCATTTTTCTTTGCTCTCTTGCATCCCACCTTAACTAACCAATTTTCAACTACGGCGATTAATTCCTCTTGGTTTTTATACCTATCGAGACTCAGCGAAATGCTCCTTGATGATGTTGGCAGTGAAACATACATACTGTATAGACTGGCCATTTGGCTCCATTCAATAGCAAATCTGATTTTATCTCTTTCAGAGAATGATTTTTTAGTTAGTAAGCATACGTCTAACCGGGCGTCGACCACTTCTCTCCATTCTTTCTGAATACGATCGGAATCTTTCTCCATTTGATAAAAGAAAGCCCCTCCGAGGATTACCGGGGATTCATATTCTTTATGGAATGAGAAGGTAGGCTTGCATCCATGTTCTTTTAGGAGTCGATGTACCTCCTGAAATCGTTCCTCATACAACATTGCCATCACCTTCATCTAGTGCTCTCTTCTTCCAACTTAATGTGCTAGTCTACTTGGATTAGCACATTGCCTCCCTTCGATATTTGGTTCAACTTTATTCAAACTGTCCCTTTCAATCCAAATTATGAAAATTCTTGATAAAATAATTGGTCATCACTATAGATAATTGGCAACCCGAAATTTTCTGCAAGTTTAAGTAAATTAGCTTTTGCCGCTTCGCTGACATTCAAGTAATGACCATTTTTATCTATTATGGAATTACTTAAGTCAATGTAGTTCTTAAAAAGACAAAACATAGATACAACATCTACGAGTTGACGCTTAACTGTGTACAAAGAGAATTGGTTATTTACCTTGGTCTTATAATCAATTTCCACAATCTTTTCAATCCCGTCATCCTCATCTATACCTGTCACACTTACAATCTTGACCTTTTTAGCCTTGCGTAACAAAGCGCGTTTATCTAAATCATTTGTCGCAAAAGTATAAAAACTGTACATCATCCAATGAGCGTCACCATCAACCAATTGAGCAATTTTTATGTAATCATTGGGATAGCTAATACTCCTAATATAGTTCAGACCAGAGCAGATGGGCCGGGGATTTATCTTTAGCCTAATTAAATCATTTGAATCCTTGGGGAAATGATTTAATTTTACCAATCCCCGTTCTCTCAATTCTTTGAGTGACTTCACTATTTCATGTTCCCTCATTGACAGTACCTTTTCCATATAACCAATCCTCTCTTTCCATTTTGATCCCATATGGTCGCCTCGCCATTGTCAATTTTAATAATTTTCTTACGCTGTTCTAAAAGACGCTGAACCTCTTTTTCCAATATGCACATCTGCATCGTTTGTTACTATCTCGATTGACTCTTATTCTGTCGCATTCCTCTCTCTTCAGAATAACCTTGTACCTATCGCCAAGTTTGCTACGGGATTTAGCCAAAGTACCTCTTCTCGTTCGCGGCCCCCCTCGGCAAAGCCTTTAGCCGTTTTGCGTGTCCAATGCTTAAGCCTAGCGTCATATAGATCGCAAGAATATCCACTTAGTAAAACAGGTCCAGGATGAGAATCCAACACCTCGAGGAGTTGTACATGATCTTCATCTGTCATTTCATTGGCATACATGCGTTTTGATCTTGTCGAAAGCGGATAAGGTGGATCAGCATAAATAAGTACTTCTGGAAAGTGGTATTGCTTAATAACATCAAGGGCCGGTCTATTTTCTAATTGGGCATCCTGCAATCGATCAGCTGTCTGCTTGATCCGTTCCAATACACGTTTCCATTCCTTTGGACAACTTGAACTACTTCTTCCCTGTTTATCATGTCTCCATCCAGATCGATCACTTGTTTTGCTGCCCCTTGATTGCCACATTCTCACCAAAAGTCTTCGGGCATCCTCAAGCTCGTTACCAGTTCGTTGAAAATAACTTTCTTCACCAGCGAAGGTAAGTGTGTTCATATACTCTTCTCGGGCCCATGGGGTAAATTGAACTAATCTCACTAACTCTTCTGGTTGCTCCCTAACACCTTAAAAAAGTTAATAAGGTTCCCGTCTAAGTCATTCAATGTTTCAACCACAGATTTTTTCTTATTGAAAAATATCGCGCCACTCCCAACGTACGGTTCAAGATAAGTCCTATGAGGAGGCAGGTTCGATATAATCCAATCCGCAACTTGCCACTTTGCTCCAGGATACTTTAATACAGGTCCCATTGTTGCCATTTTCCACCTCACTCCTGTCGTCTCTCTCTACCCTTAGGTTCTTTTCTTCATCTATCTTTTACAGCCGTCGTATCAATAGCTTTGTTTGGTATTGACCGGAAATAAAGTCTTTCAAGAACATTGAAAATCACATCGAATGGATGATCAAATTGCGTCTTATCATCAGAACTTATATAGCATCTAATCATCCGACTAATCCAAATTGCTTATAATACTTCCAATACGGTGTTCCTCTCTCATGGATAGCAAGATAATCCTCATAAAATTCCATTCTATGAAATGCAGCGGGAACACTTCCCCAGTTTGCTAAGGGTATATATAGTTTTTTAGTCCCATCATTGATTAAACTTTCTGGTTGATCATCATAACATTTTAGATATCTCATAACGTATGCATTCATTTTTAACTTTCTGAGATGATTTAATCTAAATAATGCTTCCTCAATATCCTTTTCCAGAGTTTTGTCTTGATTGTCTTTACAGCCTACGAGGACATAAAACATAGCTTTATTTATCCCATACTTCTTAAGTATTGCTACCTTTTCAGTGATGACATCAGCCATATTGGGATGGTCAAATGCGAAATGGTATACGGCGTGCGATACATTGCTTAATACCTTCGCTATATCTTCATTCACTAATCGAATATCAAGCCCCTGATTCCAATCAACTTCTAAGTTTTCCTTATGTATCTGGCCGCAAATTTTGTAAAAATGTTCTGGCAGCTGAAGAATATTATTATCATAAAGAGTTATGGCTTTTGACTTACCATCCCATATATCGTAAATGTCTCCTACTGCGTGCGTTTTGCCTTCTTTCTTAGGAACAACACAGAATTTGCAGTTATTATTGCAACCACGCTGAGTCCAGCCAAAATTTATATTCAGCTTAATATCTTCGATATAATGTGGAAGTTTCTTTTCTACATCAAAGCCGGTTCCACCGCATTCCCATCTTTCGTTGATAAGAAGATGATCTTTTGGGGTAGAACTGAAGATACTTGAGCAATAAACCTTATCATACTGATCATTAAATAATGGTATATAATCCTCAACTATATCCCCTATGCCCTGATGATATATCCTAATTTTCTCGATAGCATTGTTTAGATACTGAGGCTCTAAATTTAAAACTGCTATATACAATTTTTCTCCTCCTTGCATCTGCGACGTTCAAATATCAAACAGGATGTTGTACTCATCTTAATTTGATACTTCTCCTTATTTCTGAAGCCCTCATCACAAGTTGGTTTCAATGTTAAAGTCATTTGGCGGAGTATAACACCGAGTAACTTATTTCTCGCTAAATAACTTTTACATCGGGTCTAAATGTATGTGCCTCTCCATGGTCAAATTCAACATACCCACTTGAATTTATGCCTGTGATTTTATGTGGTTTTGATAGGTCAAAACTTTGCCTAAAAGATCCTCCACCGGACCTTGTAATGAGAACGGTATCGCCTACATCGGCACCAAGGTTTTTTAGGCTATGCGGATTATGCGGTGGAAAAGTCACATAATTTACCTTTTACCAAATATCGAATAAGTGTGGGAATATCTTCTCATGGTTCATATTGTAATAGCATTTACATTTAGGCTATATCATGATGAATTTAATATAATCATTCCTATGCCTATCACTACGATACCCACTACATTCGAGACCGTAACTGTTTCATTTAAAAAAATAGCTCCCAAAATTAGAGTAACTATGGGATACACTGAAGTTATCGAAATTGCCCATCCCGTTGGATTATCTCGAAGTAAATACAAAATTGCCAGTGCAGCACTCGCTAGACATAATTCTGCAAAAAAACTATATATTACAACCTGTCTGTTTAATGCTATTTCTACACTGGACTTACGTAAAATGAATATGAATATTGGTACTTCAACAACAAACGCTGAAATAGCTATTATAATTGAAACTACTAGCGGATGGCCATACATGACTCCTTCTTTTTCAAAGAATCCCCAAAGACCCCATGCGATTATCGTTATAACAACAAGAATGACATTTAGCATGGATTTACCCATTACTACCCTTCTTTCTGTGCGCACGTTGTGCGCTTCATATATATTTCCTAGAAATCATCGCTCCTGCGGTGCGCACGTTGTGCGCTTCATATATATTTCGTAGAAATCATCGCCCCTGCAGTGCGATGTAAGACAACCGACT
>Ga0326727_10021651_pt1 | contig 12547 bp, 7 predicted proteins | sample MB2enrmetagenome_FD_207643 | JGI IMG/M metagenome (GOLD analysis project Ga0326727, IMG submission 207643) | Lab enriched peat soil microbial communities from McLean, Ithaca, NY, United States - MB29MY | ecosystem: Environmental > Terrestrial > Soil > Wetlands > Peat | place: USA: New York...
GGAATAGCCGGGTATCGCACACTGCCCGTTAGCGATCTGCCCAACGTGGACTTCCCCACGATTCAGGTGAGCGCCAGCCTTCCCGGCGCCAGCCCCGAGACCATGGCCGCTTCCGTCGCCACGCCGCTGGAGCGCCAGTTCACGACCATTCCGGGCCTGGATTCCATGACCTCCACGAGCGCGCGCGGCAACACCAGCATCACCCTGCAATTCGTGCTGGACCGCAACCTGGATGGCGCCGCGCTGGACGTGCAAGCCGCCATCGTTACGGCCCAGGGCCGTCTGCCTGTTGGTATGCCTACCCCGCCGACGTTTCGCAAGGTGAACCCGGCGGACATGCCCATCCTGAACTTGACTCTCAGCTCGCCCACGCTGCCGCTCTCGGTGGTAGACGAATATGGCGAGACCATGATGGCGCAGCGCATATCCATGATTGACGGCGTGGCGCAGGTGTTCGTCTATGGCGCTCAGAAATTCGCCGTGCGGGCGCAACTCGATCCCAGTCTCATGGCCGCCCGCAACATCGGCATTGACGACGTCGAGATCGCACTCGGCTTGCACAACGTCAACCTGCCCACCGGCACCCTCTGGGGACCCAGGCAGGCCTACACCGTTCAAGCCACCGGGCAGCTCGAGACCGCCGCCGCGTATCGCCCCCTCATCGTGGCTTACCGCAACGGCTCTCCGGTTCGCTTGGGGGAGCTGGGGAGGGTGATCGACAGCGTGGAGAACGACAAGGTCGCGGCCTGGTACAACGACACCCGCACCATCTACCTGATCGTGCAACGGCAGCCCGGCAGCAATACCGTCGAGGTGGTGGACGCCATCAAGGAGCTGCTGCCCAGCTTCCGCGAGCAGATGCCGCCCTCGGTAAACCTGGACATTCTCTATGACCGGTCGCAAGCCGTTCGCGAATCCGTCAACGACGTGAAATTCACCTTGGTTCTGACGATTGCGCTGGTGATCATGGTGATCTTTCTCTTCTTGCGGAACGTCTCCGCCACCGCGATCCCCTCCCTCGCTTTGCCCATGTCCATCATCGGCACGTTCGCTGTCATGGCGCTGGCGGGCTACACGCTCGACAATCTTTCGCTGATGGCGCTGACGCTTTCGGTGGGTTTCGTGGTGGACGACGCCATCGTGATTCTGGAGAACATCGTCCGCCACATCGAGATGGGGAAGCCGCGCATGCAGGCCGCCTTCGAGGGAGGCCGCGAGATCGGCTTCACCATCCTTTCCATGACCCTCTCCCTGGCCGCGGTCTTCATCCCCGTGCTGTTCATGAGCGGCATCATGGGCAGGCTATTCCATGAGTTCGCCGTCGTCATCATGGCGGCCATCGTCATCTCCGGCTTCGTCTCGCTCAGCCTCACCCCCATGCTGTGCAGCCGGTTCCTCAAGCCTCCGGGAGAGCGGCAGAACGCCTTCCAGCGCTCCTCCGAAAAGGTGTTCGACGGGATGCGCGACTTCTACGGGTGGACCCTCCGCGGGGTCATCCGCCACCGGTTCCTCACCATGCTGACAGCGGCCGGGACGCTGGCGGCCACCGTCTATCTGTACGGGATGGTTCCCAAAGGCTTCATTCCCAGCCAGGACACCGGGCAACTGAGCGGGACCACCGAGGCTCCCCAGGACATTTCGTTCGATGGCATGGTCCAGCGGCAGAAGGAGGCGGCTGCCGTGATTCAAGCCGATCCCGATGTCGAAGCCTTCGCCTCGAGCGTCGGGCAGGGCGGCGGTATTTCATCCGGCAACCAGGGGCGCTTCACCGTGCGCTTGAGGCCTCGCAGCCAGCGGCGATCCACGCCCGAGCAGATTATCGAGAGATTGCGGCCCAAACTGAACGCCCTTCCCGGCATTCGAACGTATCTGCAGAATCCGCCGCTGGTGCGTATCGGCGGGTTTGTCAGCCGAAGCCTCTACCAGTACACCCTGCAAGGGACCAACATCGCCGAACTCTACCGTTCCGCCGACGCTTTCGAGAAACGCGTGCAGATCGTGCCGGGCCTCACCGACGTCAACAGCGACCTCCAGATTTCCAGCCCCCAGATCACAGTGGATATAAACCGCGACCGCGCCTCCGCTCTCGGCGTCACCGCCAGCCAGGTCGAGGATGCTCTGTACGACGCTTATGGCGCGCGCGAAATCTCCAACATCTACATGCCCACCAACACCTACTACGTGATCATGGAGCTGCTGCCGACATACCAGCGCGACCCCACTCGCCTGCCCCTGCTCTACATCCGCTCCAACCAGGGGAAACTGGTGGCGCTCGACTCGGTCGCCAAGCTGCGCACGGAAGTCAGTGCGCTTACGATCGCGCATCTCGGCCAGTTGCCGGCGGTCACCGTCTCCTTCAACCTGCTGCCCGGAGTTTCGCTCGGCGAGGCCGTCGACCGCATCGAGGAGCTGGCGCGCGAAACCCTCCCGGCCTCCATCCGCACCAGTTTTCAAGGAACAGCCGCGGCCTACCAGTCCTCGCTGCGCGGCATGGGAGTATTGCTGGTCATGGCCATTCTGGTGATCTACATGGTGCTGGGGATTCTGTACGAGAGCTTCATCCACCCCCTCACCATTCTCTCCGGCCTGCCCTCGGCCGGCCTGGGCGCTCTGGCCACGCTCCTGATATTCCACGACGAGCTCAACATCTACTCATTCGTCGGCATCATCATGCTGATCGGGATCGTGAAAAAGAACGCCATCATGATGATCGACTTCGCGCTGGAGATCCAGCACACCCAGGCCATTCCGCCGCCCGAGGCCATCTACGAAGCCTGTCTGGTGCGCTTCCGGCCCATCATGATGACCACCATGGCCGCGCTCATGGGCACGTTCCCCATCGCCCTCGGTTTCGGCGCCGGCGGAGAAGCGCGCCGCCCGCTGGGCCTGGCCGTGGTAGGCGGCCTGGTAGTCTCGCAAACGCTGACGCTCTACATCACGCCGGTGTTTTACATTTACATGGAGCGCTTCCGCAACCTAGGCGGGAAGAAGCGGAGCCGCCGCGAGCCGGCCGCCGAAGTCGTCCTGCAGTCGTGATCAAAACAGGCCGTCCAACCGCTCCCTAACGGTCGCGGCTCCGATGTGCTTTCAGAGCCGTGACCGTTAGGGAGCGGTTGGCACAGTTATTAGCTCAGCTCGTCAGGTTGTAAGTCAAACCAAACGGATCTTTGATGTAACATCTCGGAAAATTCGGCTCGTCCTTGACGATCTCGCAACCACTCGCGATCAGCCGGAGCTTGGCTTCTTCGACATTATCGACAGTAACTTCCAACACCGGCCCGAGCGACGGACCACGCTCGATGAATAGGTTGATGTGCGCGCCATGGAGACTGATTAAGTTCGGTGTCTCGCCGGTGATCTCGAACCCGAGCTGTGTGACGTAGAAGGATGCTGCGCTCTTGGGATCTTGCGCTTGAATCAGGATATCCGTGCCAAACCTGTTTCCCATATTCGTTCCAGCTTACCAGACGGCTTTCAGCCCAAACTGAATCTGCCGCGAGGCGGTGGAGGTGGCCGTGATCAATCCAGCCGTCACCGAAGGCGCGGCCGATGCCGACGAGAAAACTACCGTGTTGGGCGTCCCGAAGTTGGCGTGATTCAGCACGTTGAAAACCTCGGCCCGGAACTGCAGGCGGAGCCTTTCGGAAATCGGCGCGATCTTCACCGCCGATAGATCGATGCCGCGGGTTCCGGGCCCGGTCAGCGTGTCCCGGCCGACATTGCCGTACGTGCCGCTAGCCGGCGCCGCGAACGCGGCCGGATTGAAATACTGGCTCGGGTTGCCCTCGATCACCGGCCCCTGAAACGCGGGGTTCCACGATGGCCGGACGGGGTTGCGGCTGTCGCCGTCGTTGGATGGGTTGTAGCCCAATTGCGGCGTGAACGGGAAGCCCGATTGAACCGTGGCGATCCCGCTCAGGGTCCAGCCGCCAAGGAGCTTGCTCGCGGTGCCGTGGCCGCGCGCGACCGGCAGTTCCCACATGCCGTGAACCACCAGCGCGTGCCGCACGTCGTAGGTCGACGGTCCCCAGTCGAGCCGCGTATTCGGCGGATACATCACGAAGCCTGGAGCGTTTGCGCCCACGCTGCTGTTCCACGCCGTGCCGTCGTCCAGGCTCTTCGAGAGCGTGTACACACCGCGGATTTGGAAGCCGCGCGCCAGGTGGTGGCTCGCGTCCACCAGGAGGGCGTTGTAATTGCTGTGCCCGCTCGACCACCACGTGGTGGTATTGGCCACATTGGGGTTCGCCAGCGGTGTGCCGGGCGCTATGTAAAGAGCGCCCGCCGGCAGGCCGGCCGGGCATGACGATGCCGGGCAGATCGCAGCCGCCGCCAGATTCGCGTCGATGGAGAGAATCTCGTGGTATCCGCGCGAACCCGTGTAGCCGGCGCTGACGCTCCACGACGGCGCCAGCTCTTGTTCCACCTTGAAGGTGTAGGACTCCACGGTAGGAATCCTGGCGTCGGGTTGAATGCCGCTCGGCGAAACCAGGCTGCCGGAAGGCGGCGCGGCGCCTGGCACGATGGTGAGGCCGTTCAACGAAACGTTCTTCAGCGACACAGTGGTGTTGAACGGGCCGTTCTGGTCCAGGCGGTAGCTCAACGAATCCAACTGCGCGTGATAGATGCCAAATCCGGCGTGGACCACCGTTTTTCCGCGGCCGAACGGGTCCCAGGCGAGCCCCGTGCGCGGCTCCGGCAAGAACTTTCCATGATTCACCGTGAAGACCGAATCGCCGACGGTCGGCTGTGTTTGGATGACGCCATTGGCGTCGAACCCGTAGTTCGAGGCGCGGCCGTGGGCTTCGTGCATTCCGTTGGAGTGTTCCACGCGGAATCCCACCGACACTTCCACCCGCTTCCCCAGGCGGATCGAATCCTGAACATACTCCGCCGCCTCGAGCGAACGCCAGCCCAGCAGCGTCGATGCCGGAACCACCGTAAATGTGCCGACCGTGCCTTGGAGGAAACTCGTCAGGCTGCCGAACGATGCCTGCCCGTACTGATCCTGCGCCAGGTTGTCGTTGTTCTGAATGCGCTGAATCCAGGTCCCCGCTTCCAGGTGATGAATCCCGTGCGTCAGGCTCACGTGGTCCTCGTAGGTGAACAGATTGCGGACGGCCGAGAGATTGCTGCCGGCGTTGGTCCCCGCCGCGGTGATCTGGGAGGCGCCGTTCAACGCGGTGCCGCCGCCGATGACGACCGCCCCGATCGGAGCGCCTTCGACCCAGCCCGGAATGTTCACCGGCGTCTGCCCCGTAAAGTAGTACGACGCTCGCGAATAGCCCAGCCGCGCGGAGTTCAGCGCGCTGGCTGAGAAAACGTGCGTTTCCTCCACGCTTCCCACCTGCTCGCGCAGCGCTTCAAACACCAGGCTGAGCGGATTCGCCGAGGGCGTGTGGTCCTGGCTGTCGTCGACTGTGTACACGCCGAACAGGGTGTCCTTGTCCGAGAAATTGTGGTCCAGCCGGGTCGTGCCGAAGTCTTCCCGTATGGTTTGCAGTGGATGGCTGTAGGCTTCGCCGATGCCACCGCCCAGGCTCGGCCCGTTCTGCGACGGCCATAGCGCCAGAAGCTGCTGCGCACCGGGCGCCACTCCCACGTAGACCGGCGTGCCGCTCGAGTTCGGCAGATATCCGGCTCGCGCATTGTTGTCCGGCACCAGTGTCACGTCGCTCAAGCCCAGGCGCTGGCGGAAGCCCTCGTAGTTTCCAAACACGAAGGTTTTGTCGCGTTGGATGGCCCCGCCCGCCGACGCTCCGAATTCATTCCGCTCAAATTGCGGGATGTCTCCGAAGTCGAAAAAGTTGCGCGCGTCCAGCGCGCTGTTGCGCAGGAATTCGTACACGCTGCCGTGCGGCTGGTTGGCCCCGGACGCTGTTACAATGCCGATCTGCGCGCCGGGGCGCTTGCCGTACTGCGCTCCGTAGTTCTCGCTGACCACGTTGAATTCCCGCACGGCTTCGACGCCCAGCAACTGCCCGCTGGCGCCGCCCGGCGTCACGTTGATTTCCGACGCGCCGGTGTACTCGATGCCGTTCAGCAGGAACAGATTCTCCTGCGGCCGCCTGCCCGAGACGGCAAACATGCTCCCCACCGCTGAATTCGATGTGCCGATTCCGCCCGAACGCTCCGAAGTGTAGTTCACCGTTCCCGGGTTCAGGCTCAACAGGCCATCGTAGCTTCGTCCGTTCAGCGGGAGATCCTTCACTTCGCGTTCACCCACCAATCCCGAGGTTGAGGAGGTCGAAAGGTTCACGGCCGCCGGCGTTTCCACCACGTCGACTTGCTGGCTGAGTTCCCCCACTTGCAACGTGAGATCGACGCCGGCCTCCTGCCCCACTACCAGGTAGATTCCGGTCTTGGCCTGCGGTGCGAAGCCCGGTTTTTCGGCGCGCACTTCATAACGACCGACGGCCAGGGATACGGCCGCGTAGCGTCCCCCCGGGTCCGTCGCCACTTTGCGGACGGCGCCGGTTTCCACGTTTCGAATGGTGACCACCGCTTCCGGCAGGCTTGCGCCGGTTTGATCCTTCACAATTCCAAAGAGGCCCGAATCGGTTTGGGCCCAAGCTGCACTCGCCAAGGCCGCTACTACTAATAGGCTGCGCCAACTCTTCATGTGCTTTTCTCCAGATTAAGTGATTTGGAAAACAGGGATTACTGCTAGTAGCGGCAACAACAGCAGAAGCGCATAAAAAGAGCCTAACACACAATCACCCTATTGTCCATAGAAAATGTGATGTATACTGGATTGAAGTCATGCCGGACTCCTTGACCCACCTGGAAGCGCTCGAAGCGGAGAGTATCCACATCCTCCGCGAAGTGGCCAGTGAATTCCAGCGGCCGGTGATGCTCTATTCCATTGGCAAGGACTCGTCGGTTCTGTTGCGGCTGGCGCAAAAGGCCTTTTATCCCGAGCCCATTCCGTTTCCGCTGCTGCACGTCGATACGGGCTACAAATTCCGCGAGATGATCGAGTTTCGCGACGCTTACACAGCCAGCATCGGCGTGCGCCTGATTGTCCACACCAATCGCCAGGCCTTGGATGAGGGCGCGCAGCCGTTCCGCATCGGCACTCAACGCTGTTGCGGGCTGCTCAAGACTCAAGCGCTGCTGGACGCTCTGAGCGCCGGCGGCTTCGATGCCGCCATCGGCGGCGCGCGCCGCGATGAAGAGCGCTCCCGCGCCAAGGAACGCATCTATTCTTTCCGCGATGCTCACGGCCAGTGGGACCCGAAAAGCCAACGGCCCGAACTTTGGAATCTCTTCAACGGCCGCACCGGGCCGGGCGAGAGCATCCGCGTGTTTCCGCTTTCCAACTGGACCGAACTGGATGTATGGCACTACATCCACGCGGACAACATCCCCATCGTTCCGCTCTACTTCGCCAAGGAGCGGCCCATGCTGGTTCGCGGCGAGACGCTGATTCCGGTGGAACAGCCATTCATCCCCATGCTTCCGGGCGAGAAGCCGCAACTGGTGCTGTGCCGTATGCGATCGCTGGGGTGCAGCCCGTGCACCGGGGCCATCCGCTCCAATGCCGCCACGGTGCCCGAAATCATCCGGGAACTGATCGCCGTGCGGCGGTCCGAGCGCGAAAACCGCGTCATCGATTACGACCAGGACGGCTCCATGGAAGTCAAGAAGCGCGAGGGGTATTTCTGATGGCTGCCGCGCGCGCGCTGCTGGATTCGCCCTTCGAACAGCACCTGGTCCAGGAAGAGGCCAAGGATCTGCTGCGCTTCCTCGCCTGCGGCAGCGTGGACGATGGCAAGAGCACGCTCATCGGCCGCCTGCTCTACGATTCGCGCAACGTGTTCGAAGACCAGGTTCGTGCCGCCGCCAAAGCCACGCGCAACCGCGCGGCGGGAGAGGTGGATCTTTCGCTGCTCACCGACGGTCTCCGCGCGGAGCGCGAGCAGGGAATCACCATCGATGTGGCTTACCGCTACTTCGCCACCGCGCGCCGCAAGTTCATCATCGCCGACACCCCCGGCCACGAACAGTACACGCGCAACATGGCCACGGGTGCATCCACGGCCGACCTGGCGATTCTGCTCATCGACGCGCAGCTTGGGGTGCTGCCGCAATCGCGCCGCCACGCCTTCATCTGCTCGCTGCTGGGGATTCCGCGCTTCGTGGTGGCCATCAACAAGATGGACCTGGCCGGCTACGATCGCGCCGTGTTCGAGCGCATACGCGACGAGTTCTCCGGTTTCCTGGCGAAGCTCGGCGCGCCCGAGGCGTACTTCCTCCCGGTCAGCGCTCTGGCTGGCGACCACGTGGTCACTCGCAGCCGCAACATGCCCTGGTTCCACGGCCCGAGCCTGCTCGAGCATCTCGAGACCGTCGGCCGCGGCGCCAGCGGCGAGGGTACGGGATTCCGGATGCCCGTGCAGCGCGTTTCGCGGCCCGATCGTTCTTTCCGCGGCTACGCCGGGCAGGTTGCCTCGGGCGTTGTTCATCCGGGCGACGTGGTGACCGCGCTTCCCTCGGGCTTGCAGTCGCGCGTCAAGCGAATCGCGACCTTCGATGGCGACCTGGCCGAAGCATTTGCGCCCATGTCGGTGACGCTAGAGCTGGAAGATCCGCTGGATATCAGCCGCGGCGACATGCTCTATGCCGGTTCGGCGGCCCCGCATCTGGCGCGCCATCTGGAAGCGCACCTGGTCTGGATGGATGCGCGCCCTCTGGACGGGCGCCGGCGTTACCTGCTGAAGCACGCCACGCAAACCGTCTCCGCGGAAGTAACCATTCGCCACCGCATCGACATCCACACGCTGGAAGCCGAGCCGGCGCAGACGCTCGAAATGAACACCATCGGCGTGGTGGAGATCGCCGCCACCAAACCGCTGTTCTTCGATTCCTACAAGCGCAATCGGGTCACCGGCAGCTTTATATTGATCGACGCCGAGACCAACGCCACGGTTGCCGCGGGGCTCATACGCCAGCCGGTGGTTGCCGCGCGCGGCGCCGGTCCCGTCACCGCCGACGAAAGGATGGCCCGCTGGGGACACCGCGGCGCGGTGATCGAAACCGAAACCGCGGAAGTCGCCGCGGCGCTGGAGCGCGCACTGTTCGAACGCGGCTGCTCGGTCGCCGTGGCCGCCGGCGAATCCGCCGCATCCGCTCTCGAAGGCGCGGGCATGCTCGCCATCCTGGTAACGCCCGCCGCGCCCCGGCGCGACGTTCCGGCCATTCTGCGCCAGCTCGAACGGCGAGGCGTCCTGGTTTCACGCGACACCGTTTCCGCGGGAGGAGGCATCTGAATATGGACCGCAACATCGCCGAAGCTCACCGGTGGATCGACCAGGCTCTCGCAGCCGGCCCCGCGCCGGAATGCGTCACCGCCAGCTTTCAAGCCGAATGCGTCGTACTGGTCGACATGCTGGTTGCACGCCGCCCGCGCATCCCCGTGCTGTTCCTGGATACGGGCTACCACTTTTCGGAAACCCTCGCCTTTCGCGACCAACTCGCCGCGAAATGGAATCTGAACCTGGTCACTCTCACGCCCACGCTGACCGTCGCCCAACAGGAGTCGCAATTCGGGATCCTCTACCGGACGGCGCCCGGCCGCTGCTGCGGGATGCGCAAAGTGGAGCCGCTGTTCGCGGCGCTCGAAGACTACAACACATGGTTCACCGGCCTGCGGCGCGAGCAATCGAAATCGCGCGCCAATCTCGAGGCCGCCGCCGAATTCAAGCTGCCCTCGGGCAAAGTGCTGCGCAAGATCAGTCCGCTGGCGGATTGGACGACGCGCGACGTCTGGCGTTACCTCAAACACCATGGCCTGCCGAAGCTCGCGCTGTACGACGAAGGTTATACCAGCATCGGGTGCCAGCCGTGCACGTCGCTGCCGCTGGATGCCGGCGATCCACGGTCGGGCCGCTGGTCGGGCCAGAAGCTCGAATGCGGCATTCACATCCAGGGCTAAGCCGTCATGGAATATCTTCTTGGATTCGCGATCGCGATATTGATCGGGCTCACCGGGGTGGGCGGAGGCTCCGTCACCGCGCCGGCGCTGGCGTTGTTTCTGGGTGTGGGGCCGGCGGAAGCCGTCGGCACCGCGCTGCTCTTCACCGCCATAGTCAAGCTGGTGGCCGCTCCCATCTACATCGCGCGGAAACAGGTGGATTTCCGGATTCTCCGGCTGCTACTGGTCGGCGGAGTGCCGGGCGTTCTGGCCGGCTCCTACCTGCTGGCGCGCTTGAGCTCGGCGCAACATCGCGGCCCGTTGTACGCCGTGCTGGGCGCGGTCATTATCTTGATGGCGCTGGCGAATCTCTACCGCCTCTTTGCGCCACGGCCCAGCCCATCGACTCGAGACCGCACACGATGGCTGCCGTGGGTGGCGATTCCCATCGGCGCCGAAGTCGGTTTCTCTTCGGCCGGCGCCGGCGCCGCCGGCTCCCTGGTTCTAATGACCCTCACGCGGATGTCCACTGCTCAGGTGGTCGGCACGGACTTGCTTTTCGGCCTCGCCCTGTCGCTGGGTGGAGGCGGCATCAGCCTCGGAATGGGCAACTATCATGGCGCGCTGGCCCTCAAGCTGGCCACCGGCGGAGTGGCCGGAGCGTTTGTCGGCGCGCACCTGCTCTCCATTCTGCCGCCGCGCCCGCTGCGCGTGGCGCTTTCGCTGTGGCTGATGTCCATGGGCGGCCAGCTCTGCTGGCGGGCGGTTGCGGGATGAGGGGTCGTTGCCGAGAGCCCAAGCCAGAAGAACTTAGCCCATTTTCCGCACTTTTTGGGGGGTCTGTGTGTGTTATCAGGGGGTTAGGAGCCAATTCGGTTGCTTTTTGTCACTACAACCGTGAACGTTCTCGACCAGCTTCCAGTAGCGGTAGGTCTTGCCACCCCTCCGACGACCCGAGCTGGGTAGAAACATGGTTGTCACCCGAGCTGCGACTCATAACTCAAGACAATAATGGCAGAAGCATCGGAATTGATCAATGGGTCAAATACGAGTTGTCACTACACGCGTTTTTCTGGATTTTCGGAACCTAACTGCAATGGCTGCAACGTCGGGGATTCCAAAATGGTCGAACTACTACATCTGTTTGCGGAAAACGGGTTAGTAGCGCTAACGGGAATCGGAGGCGTTGAGGGGTGTCCCGGCAGGTGACAGCCCGTGCTATGTGGCTTGATTCTGCGTGCAGCCAGTTCATGCCATGACATCTGGTCCCGCCGTGTACCTGCATGGCGTGACACGACGGTGACATGGGAACCGCGCTGGGTTTGGCGTGCATCGCGACGGGGAGTGCAATGAGGCCCCTTCCGGGCCCAAGCCGGAGGGCCTCATTTTAGGGCTGGCTTGCCGATTGCTCGGAGCTTCTTGTCCAACTCTGCCCTTCTCCTCGATAATTACAGGCTGAACTATATAGAAATCAAATAGCCCCTCAAGGGTGTCTAGCTGCCACTCGGCTTGAGGTGACGGCTGGAGCGAGCACGTCCCAGAATTAGCCCTGCATCCACACCGGCTCAAATTCGTCGGGAGCATCCGTCTTTGGCCAGTACCAAGCGAGATCCACGGCTGTCCCATCGCGCCAAGTCCAGCGGACGCACTGCAATGAAGGGTCATAGCCTTGTTGGAATCCGGCCAGCGCCAGACGTTGTTCGACCGGTTCCAACAAGCGACGGGCCCACGCCGCAACGTCGTTAGGTGCCAGTGGACCACGCCTCTTCGTTACCACCCATGAAAACCGGAATGCCGCCTTGGGCAGCTTTGGATCGAGCAACTTCTGGAAATCACCTGCCAATCCAGAGAACATCAGTCCGGGTGGAGTGCTGGTTAACTTCTCCAGTTGCTTTTTGAACCAAATCTCGCTGAAGGCCGTCAGGGCTTTCTGCTCGAGCACACCGGCAATCTGATCGCACCGAGAAGGGTGCCCGAACCCTAGATCAATTCGTGCCCGCATTGTTCGGCTGCCCTTCCGCTGATACTCGTTGCTGGGAGTCCGCAGTTCCGGGTGTAGGCTGGCTGACAACGTGCCGATCCTCTTGCGCACGTCTTCGGGAAGATGGGCGATGAAGGCGCACCGCATTATTTGTTCCTGCCGCACGACTGCCGGATGGACGGTCGCCATCACCGCGCAAATCGTCGCCGCCACGTCTTCTCGTGCGACTGAAGCGGGTGCAAACGATACGTCAATGGACGGCGATTCCCGATGTCGGCTTCGGCCCCGCCTACTCTGCTCGTCTCCAAGCCGTACGAGCGCATTTTGCAGGTCAAGGTACTCCCCCTCGCCAACGGTTCCGTGCTCGTCGGCAATTGAAAAGAAGGCGGGTGGGTTCAGGTGATAACGAGTCTTCTTCCCCTTGGGCCAATCGAACATCACCCTATCCAGAATGCTGCCCTGCCAGTCATGTTCCGCCATTGCAGCCGCCCACAGAGGGCGTGCCCACGTTTCGCCTTGTCGTGGCATAGGTAGATTTTGACGCGGTACTGGCTACAATAGCCAGCCCGTTTTCAACAAACCCCTTTCAAACCGTGCGTGCGGTTTTCCCGCACACGGCTTAACGATGATCTTACTGGCGCGGCTTGCGC
>Ga0326727_10021653_pt1 | contig 12546 bp, 10 predicted proteins | sample MB2enrmetagenome_FD_207643 | JGI IMG/M metagenome (GOLD analysis project Ga0326727, IMG submission 207643) | Lab enriched peat soil microbial communities from McLean, Ithaca, NY, United States - MB29MY | ecosystem: Environmental > Terrestrial > Soil > Wetlands > Peat | place: USA: New York...
TCTCAGTCGCCACCAGGAGCAGACCGATTTCCCCGGGGTGTGCCTGTCCTTGCGCAAACAGACGGGCAGCCGCATTGGCCGCGAGGCTCACGGCGTCTTCCCACGGCGGCGCGATCGCCATCTGGTACGCGCCCAAGCCGACATGGATCTTTTCCACCGGAACCCCACGCGCAGCAGCCAACGCCTCCAGCGGCAGGGCGTAGCGCGGCAGGTAGACGCCGATCTGATCGATGCCCACAGTCATGGTGTCGTCCGTTCCTCGCATGTCCCCACCCTTCACCCTTCCGCGCTCTGACCGACAGGCACCGCTGCGTCTTGTGATGCTCCAGCGGCGCGAATGAGCCGCGCTGTTCGGGAACCTCCGGCGCCGTTGCCGCCGGCGATTTCATTTAGACGGGCGCGAAAGCGCCCGAGCGCCATCAGAGGAAAATAGTTTCGATACATGTGGTAGCGCAGGTAGAAATGGCGCGGGAAACCGGTCCCGGTGAATTCCGGCTCGTCCCATGAGCCGTCCGCGCGCTGCGTGCGCACGAGGTAGTCGACGCCGCGGCGCGTCTCAGCGCTCACGCCGCGTTCGCCGGCGAGCAAGCCGAGGACCGCCCAGGCGGTTTGCGACGGCGTCGCCGCGCCGCGCCCGGCGAGGTGCTCGTCCGCATACGTCTGCAGCGATTCGCCCCAGCCGCCATCGGGGTTTTGGTGCGCCTTGAGCCAGGCCACAGCGCGGCGGATGTACGGTGCATCGAGATCGTCCCCGATTGCACGCAGGCCCGACAGCACCGACCAGGTGCCGTAAATGAAGTTCGCGCCCCAGCGCCCCCACCACGAGCCGTCGCGCCGTTGACTGCGCATCACGAAGTCACGGGCTCGCTGCGCGCGACCGAAACGGAGGTCGAAACCGTAGGTCCCCATCAGCTCCAGCAGCCGGCCGGTGAGGTCCTCGGTCGGCGGATCGATCATGGCCTCCATGTCGGCGAACGGAATCCGGTTGAGGAACTCGGAATCGTTGTCAGTGTCGAAGGCGCCCCAGCCGCCGTTGCGGCTCTGCATGCCGAGCGTCCAGTTCATGCCGCAGGCGATGGCGCGCGCCCTAGGCGCGGGTTCGGCGGTGGCGATGCGTTTCAGCCCCATCAGGATCACGGCCGAGTCGTCGACATCCGGATACCAATCGTTGGCGAACTCGAAGGCCCAGCCGCCCGGTTCCAGCTTCGGGTTGTAGATCTGCCAATCGCCCGGATTGAAAATCTGGTTGTCGATCAGCCACTGCGCCGCGCGTGAGAGCGCCGGGTGATCCGCAGCCAGCCCGGAATCGAGCAGGGCCTTTGCCGACAAGGCAGTATCCCAGGTCGGGGACACACACGGCTGGAAGAACAAGCCGCCGTCGGCTTCGATGAGGAAATCATCGATGCCCTGCATGCCCTTCGCAACTGCGGGGTCAGTGTCGCTGTGGCCGAGCGCACGCAGGGCCATCACCGAGTTGATCATCGCCGGCTGAATACCACCCCAGCCGCCGTTGATATCTTGATGCGATAGAATCCACTGCTCGGCGCAGCGCAGGGCACGCGTGCGCAACGGCGTCCAGTTGGTGCGGCCGAGCAACTTGAGCGTGCGGTCGACGGCCAGAAAGAAGTTGCGCCACGTGAACCACTCGCGACTGGGCGGAAACCCAAGGTCTTCCAGTGCCGGCGGCTTGTGCCACAACTCGCTCACATCGGCATCCTCCGGAATTGCGATAGACGGGCGTTTCGCCATCAGCACGGCAAGCGGTACGACCGTGCCGCGGGCCCAGCTCGACAGCGCGTAGATGTTGATGGGAAACCAGGAGGGCAATAACACCAATTCCACCGGCATGGATGGCAGACCCGACCAAGGAAACTGCCCGAAGTAGGCGAGGAAGCCGCGCGTGAACACGCCCGCCTTCGCCAGACCGCCGCGGGCCATGATGAAATCGCGTGCTCGCCGCAGCGGTTCCTCCTCGGCGCCGCGGCCGGCCAGCTTGAGCGCGAAGTACGCCTCGATCGTATTGCTCACATGGCCGGGGCCGCCGTGGTAGAGCGGCCAGCTGCCGTCGTCCGACTGTGTCGTCAACATGTGCTCAACCACGCGTGCCTCTTGCTGCTCTGGCCGTCGTCCCATGAAACGGTTGAAGAAGACGTATTCCGCATCCATCGAGACATTGGCCTCGAGCGGCGCGTGCCAAAAACCTTCCGGCCGCTGCCGGACCAGAAACCACGCCTGGCTGCGCGAAATCACCTCATCGAGGCGATCCTCATCAAGGCGAACCGCGTCAAGACCGCTCTCGCGGACCTGATCACGCTGACGCGAAGTTGCGTTGTTCGAAACGACCTGCATCATCTCCTCGATCAACCCCCCGCTGCACAATGTCCGTCACAAACGCGCGCCAACCGGCACGCGTGAAGCTTTCCACCAACCGCTCGCGGTCAGCGTCGCACAGGCAAATCACCGCACCGCCGCCACCGCCGCCCGTCAGCTTTGCGCCCGACACGCCGGAGTCGCGTGCCAGCGCCACCATCTCATCGAGCTCCTCGGTCGAGATCCCCAAACGCTGCAGCAAGCGATGATTGGCGTTCATCAAGGCTCCCAGCGTCGGAAGATCGCCCGCGGCAATGGCGTGTTGCGCCTCGCTCACCAGACGATCGATCTCGTCGAACAGCGGCTCGTAGAGTGCCGGGCTGCTCTCCCATCGTTCGCGCAGGCCGCGCACGGCCTCTTGCGTTTCCCGCGGTGCACGGCCCAGCGCGATCACCAACGGAATCGGCTGCGCGGTGGCCAGCGGCTTCACGGTGCCGTCGCGTCTGAACGCGATCAGTCCGCCATAGGTCACAACGGTGTTGTCGATGCCTGAAGGGAACCCGTGAAAAATCTTCTCGATCTCGAAGGCCCGGGCGCAGACGACGGCATCCGACAGCGATTGTCCGGCGAACTTGGCCAGCGCCCGGATGAGCGCCACGCTCAAGGCGGCGGAACTGCCCAGTCCGACGCTTGCCGGCAGATCGGCGGCGACGGTGACTGTAATGCTGCCGGGGTCCAAACCGGTGAGTTCTGCCGCACGCTCAAGCGCCCGTAGTGGCACGGTGTGCCGTGCTTCTACGGTGTTGTGCACGTTCGCGCGGCGTATACCCGTGACCGCAACTTCAACGTATCGGTTGATGCTCGCTGCCAGGGCGGTGCGGCCGTAGACGACCGCGTGCTCACCGAGCAGAATCACCTTGCCCGGTGCCGCGCTACGCACCACACCCGAGTTGCCCGCAACCATCACCCGCCCACTTGAGCCGACTGCAGGATCTCGCGTGCCTTGCTCAGCTTGATCTCGCCCGAAGCGATGAGCTGCTCGGTGACGTGGTCGACCAAGCCGGCGGGCGCGCCGGCAGCCATTGCCAGCCCACGGGCGTGTAGAGCCATGTGGCCGCGCTGGATACCGTCGGTCACCAGCGCGCGCACCGCGGCGAAGTTCTGCCCTAAGCCGACCGCCGCGATGATCGCGGCGAGTTCTCTGGCAGAGGTGATGTCGAGCACCCGGAGCGCGAAGCGCACGCGCGGATTGCATTCCAGGTTGCCACCCACAATGCCCACCGCTAGCGGCAGCTCGATCGTGCCCACCAGCGTGTCGCGCTCGACGCGCCACTCGCTCAGCGGGCCATAGCGACCGTTGCGCGCGGCGAACGCGTGTGCCCCAGCTTCAATGCCGCGCCAGTCGTTGCCCGTGGCTAGCGCCACGGCGTCGACACCGTTCATGATGCCTTTGTTATGGGTCGCGGCGCGATATGGATCGGCGGCAGCGAAGGCCCACGCCTCAACGACCCGCTCGGCCAGTTCGCGTCCGGCGCAGACCTCCGAATCGAGGACGGTGAACGGGATGCGCGCGGTGGCGCGGGCCAAACGCCCGTCCGCCAAGTTCGACAGGATGCGCAGCCGCGCCTGGGCGCCCGTGAGCTCTTCGATGCGTGGCGCCAAGGCTTCCGCGATGCTGTTGACTGCGTTGGCTCCCATGGCATCGCCAACGTCAACGAGCAGATGAACCACGAGCATGGGGCCACATGGCGTGGTAGGCAGTGAGCGGACCTCGATGGTTCGTGCTCCACCGCCGCGCTTCGTCATGTTCGGGTGTACCGCATTCGCAGCCGCGATCAGGTCGGCGCTCTCAGCCTCGAGCCGGCGCACTGCCGCCTCCATATCCGGAACTGCGACGAGCTGGATCTGTCCGATCATGAGCGGTGGATCGGCTTCCGCCCAAAAGCCACCGCTCTGGCGCACCAGTCGCGCCGCATGGCTGGCAGCCGCGATGACCGATGGCTCTTCGATCGCCATCGGCACGATGCGGTCACGTCCGTTGATGAGAAAATTGAGCCCGATGCCCAGCGGCAGCCCGACAACTCCGACCGCGTTTTCCACCATATGATCGGCGGCCTGGAACGGCAGCGGCGCGGAGTCGAGCAACTCCTGCATTTCCGCTTCCGACAGGCCGGAAGAGGCCGCCAGCCGCGCCAAGCGCTCGTGCCGCCGCAGGCGGTAGAAGCCCTCAATGCGTGAACTGTGTCCGTTATTCTGCATTGTCGTGACCATCCTTGTCATCAGGCGCTGCAGGCCGTTCCGGTTGCACCGCGGCGATCCATGTCTTCAGGCGCTCGCCGATGACGAGCGGCTGGCGCGAGAGCGCGGCGAGCGTACGTGAACCCGTCAACAACATCGCCGCCTTGAGCCCGTCGCTGAATTCGTTGATCAGCGCGACGGCGTTATCGATGCCGCCTTCGCGGTAGGCGCGATAAATCGGCAGCGCCGCGCCGCACAGGCGCGCACCAAGGGCGATCGCCTTGGCCATCTCCAGGCCGGTACGCATCCCGCCGCTGGCGATCAGCTCTAAATCGCAGTCTCGAAGCATCGCCAGCGAAGCAGCGGTCGGGATGCCCCAACTCGCGAACACGTCGCCCAGGCGGTGGCTTCGCGCGTTGCCACGTAAGCTTTCGACCCGAATCCAAGACGTGCCGCCAGCGCCGGAAACGTCGACGTAGCGGACGCCGACGTTACGCAGCGCTTCGCCGACCGCACGCGAGATGCCGCATCCGGTTTCCTTGGCGATCACCGGAACCCCGAGCTCGCGGCAGAGGCGCTTGAGCGTGGTGTACCCACGGCGAAAATCTCGGTCGCCTTCGGGCTGAATCAGCTCTTGCGCCGGATTGAGATGCACGCACAGCGCGTCGGCACCAACGCCGGCTACCAGCCGCCGTAGCTCTGCGGTCGGCTGCTCGGCAGCCTGGATCAAACCGATGTTGGCGAGCACCAACGCGGAAGGCGCGAATTCGCGAATCGCGAAGGTCCAGGCGGTGCGCGGATCGCGTTGCATGACACGCTGGCTGCCGAGGCCGAACCCGATGCCGCAGCGCTCGGCAATCGAGGCGAGGTCGCGATTGACGGCGAACGCCTCTTCGGTGCCTCCGGTCATGCCGGTGATGAGGAATGGGGCCCGCAACCGCTTCCCCATGAACTCAACGCCGAGATCGAGATCCTCCAGCGCCAACTCGGGCAAAGCGTTGTGGATCAGATCCACATCTTCGAACAGTGTGGTCTTGCCGCGGAATTCGACCTCTTCGTGCTCGCAGAGATCGAGGTGCGAGGTCTTACGGTCGCGCAGGGCAGCGGCACTACCCTCTTGTGTTTCTGTTCGTACCAACACGTTGTCAGAGGTGGTCGCCACATCCTGTCCGGAGCGAGCCATCGGCGAGCGGCCCGGTGGTGCGACAGCCGGGGCGCAGCCCCTAGCCGCGTTTGATGTTCGGAACTTGTTGCTCATAAGCAGATCCTGGTCTTAGCAGAAGGTAACGGACACTCCTTGGTCGGAAATGCTGAGGTCCAGCGGGTGCAGGCCGGCCGCGCACCACGCAGCGCGAACTCGCCGCGCCGTCTCTTCATCGCGGGTGATGGCGATGCCACAATCGCCACCTCCGGCACCCGAGATCTTGGCGGCTGCCCCCTCGGCGCGCGCGACGCTGACGAGCCTTTGCAAGCGCGGCGTCAACAGGGGAAGATTCAGATCGGCTGCAAGCTGTTCCAAGAGGTGGCCGTTCGCGAGCACCGCAGACAGCGATACTGACCCGCGCGCGAGTCCAGCCACGAAGTCATCGACGCAAGCGCGGGTCCCTTGCACGAAGGCGGCGCGTTGCGCTGCGCTTCCGTTCTGAGCGGATCGATACCGCTGCACCAGGTCCGGTGTGGACGCCGGCTCGCCGGTCCAAGCAGCGAGCAGACATGCGTGCGAGGGCAGCCTGAGCGGCGTAATCTGCGGCATTCCTTCGCGTGGCCGGAACAGGACGAGTCCACCGTGTACGCTGGCCGCGACATCCGCACCGCTGCCCAGCTGCCCCTGCACGCGGCGGTGCGCGGCCAGAGCCACACACAACAGGTGATCCCGGCAGGACCCGGCTGTGAGGTCCTGACCCGCTGCGGCGAATACGGCGGCAACGACAGCAGCCGTTACTGCGGCGCTGCTGCCCAAGCCGAGCTTCGTACCTTGCTGTTCATCGAGGCGGCTTGCGATCGTGACGACTGCGTTGCGCTGCGCGATTTCTGGAAACGCGGAGACCGCCGAACGAAGCGCGGCGTCGGCGAAGCGCAATGGGCCGGCCTCAATCGGTGGGGCAGTGGTGGAGAATTCGGCAGAGGCGACCGCGGAATTGATGCGTACGGTGGTCCCGGTGGAGCCCAACTCGAGAGAGACCTCAACCGTGCGATCGATTGCAACGACCACTGCCGGGCAGCCGTCGAGCACGGCGTACTCGCCGAGGACGAACAGCTTGCCTGGGGCTCGCGCCACGACCCGCGTATTCATGCGCACTCCACCAGCTCGGCAGCACCGCCCGGCTCCGAGAGCAGCACGCTTCGCACCCCTGGCACCTCACGGATCGCAGCCGCGACAGTGTCTCGTTGCGGCCACGGGCAGATGATCTTCACCTGCGGGCCGGCATCGATGGTAAAATAAGCCGCGGTGCCTTCCTCCCGCAGCTGCAGCACGCGGTGCATCACTGCCAGCGTGGCCGGTTTCCAATAAAGCAAGGGCGGCGAGGCGGCCATGGAGGCGGCGTGCATCTTGAGGCAATTGCGCTCCGCTGCTTGGCCGGTCACGGCAAGGTCGCGATCGAGAATGCCCTGACGGACCGCCGCCAGATCCGCCTCGTGCGATTCCAGCCAAGCGGGAAAGAAGGGGGACTTTTTGAGCGCGTGTGCCATGCCCTCACGCGAGCCGACGGGCTTGCGTGCCAAGTCCGTGATGGCCACGACGACGCCGAGCCGCCAATGCTCGGGCGCGGCCAACTGCACGGCGTATGAATCCGAGCCGTCGTCCGCCTCCCCTGCGAGCCATTCGGCGTAACCGCCGAAAATCGATCGGGCCGCCGACCCGGAGCCGCGGCGCGCCAGCGCAGAGAGCTCGCGCGGCGACAGCGACAGGCCAAGTGCGCTCGTTGTTGCCAAAGCCAGAGCAGCGAAGGTCGATGCCGAAGACGCCAGCCCGGCGGCGACCGGGAAATTGCTGCGAATCTCCAATTCCGCGGCCGCTTTCTCGCCGGCAGCCTGGCGCACATGATCGAGAAACTGCCGAATCACATAGGCGGGTGAGTTAACGGCTTGCTCGCCATTCAGCACGATGCGGTCGTGATTTCGTTCGATGCCGAAGCGCACGCGAGCCCTCGTGCTGAGGCCGGCCAGCGTGATAGAAATGCTGCCAGTATAGGGAAGGTTCAGGCTTTCGTTCCGTTTGCCCCAATACTTCGCCAAGGCGACGTTCGAGTTGGCAATGGCTACCGCTTGTCTCATCCCTTTGACCAGTCGGTCAGCTCGTGACCACTACAGCACCAGGAAACGTAACCCCACCGCAATCCCCATAGCCTCTGCTACAAGCGGAAAACGTTCAAAACCGGACGGCACTAACCGCCCGGCCTAAACCGCTCGGTCAGGCGGCAACCTATGGGAAGGATTTGGTTGTGTCAAGTACCCCGACACGAGTTGTACCCCGACACGAGTCCACTGGCGACCGCGTAACATCCCAGGCGGGACAATAGAACGGTACGGAGGGCACGGGATCAGAAAAAACGAAAGTTGAACGGCAGGATGGCCCACACCCGTTCGCCAGCGAGAAACCGCGTCCACGGCAAGAGCACCTGCAGGCGGCTCTGGGACGGAGCCAGGTGGAACGAGAACTTCCACAGCCGTCGCGGGCGCGGATAGCGCTCCACAGCGACCCGCGCCTCGGGCGTCAGGCCTGCGAGCACTCTGGCTTCGTCGAGAGCGCTTTCGATGCCGCCCAATTGATCGATGAGGCCGAGGGCCTTCGCTTGACGGCCGCTCCACACCCGCCCCTCGGCAGCCGCCGCCACCGCCTCCGGACTCAGCTGCCGTCCTGACGCGACTTTCGCGACGAAATCGGCGTAGAAGAACTCAGCTTCTGTTTGCAGCCGTTGCCGTTCCTCGTCGCCCAGCGGAATGTAGTCGGAATAGAGCGCCGCATGCCGCCCGCGGGTGATGACCTGCTTGGTGACGCCGAGCTGGTCGTACAAGCCCTTCAGGACGGCTTTGCCCGCGACTACGCCGATGGAGCCCGTGATTGTGCCGGCCTCGGCCAAGACCGGAGTCCCCGCCACGCTGACGTAGTAACCGCCGGAAGCCGCAATGTCTCCGAGAGACACGACGACCGGCTTCTGTTTGCGGGTCCGCATCACCTCATGCCAGATGAGATCTGACGCCAGCCCCGAGCCACCCGGGCTAGAAACGCGGATGACCACGGCGCCGATGTCGCGGCGCTCGCGCAGCTTCTTCAGTTCGCGCGCCACCGCTGCCGAGCCGCACGCGCTGGCGGCATCCGTGCCCGAGATGCTTTCCCCCGTCTTGATTGTGCCGGTGACGTGCAGCAGCCCGATCGACGGGCGATCGTGGCGGAGCACCTCGCGACGGACGGCGCCGGCGCGCCGCGGCAAGTAGTCGGCCCGTTCGATGATCCGGGCGTTGTCAAGCTGTGCCCGCAGCCGTTCTTCCGCTTCGTCCTCGTACAGCAGCGCGTCGACTAGATGTAGTTGCCCGGCTTCACGCGCCGTAAACGGCCCGCGGTCGAGCACCGCGCGCGCGGCCTCCGCGCCGATACGGCGTCCACCAGCAATCGCCTCCGTCACCTGCTCGTAGAGGTCATGGATCAGGCTCTCCACCATTTCGCGGTGCGGCTCGGACATATCACTACGAGTGAATGTCTCGGCGGCGGACTTGTACTTGCCCATCTGGACCAACTCCGCTTCGATGCCGAGTTTCTTCAGCGTGCCGGCAATGAACGTGACCTCGGAGGAAAGCCCGGCGATGTCGAGGGTGCCCGCCGGCGCCAGCACGACCTGATCGGCAGCCGAGCCCAGCACGTACTCACGAATGCCGGCGTGCGCCAGGTACACCCAGACGGCCTTCCCGGCTTCGCGCAGGCCCGTGAGACTGCGTCGGATCTCCTGCACTTTGGCCCAGCCGATGCGCAGGTTGTCGCAACGGACGAAAACGCCGCGCAGATCGGTGTCTTCGCGAGCCCAACGCAAGAGGGCGATCAGGCTGAAATAGTCATCGCGCCGGCGTTGTATCAAGCCGAGCAAGTGGGACTCGAGCGGCTCCTCAGGCAGCTCGCCGCTCAAGTCGAGCTTGAGGATGCCGTACGCCGGCCGCCGTCCGAGGACGGAGACCAACGCCTCGTAGGCGAATGATAGACCCAGTAGGCCGTACCGCCAGGCGCAACGCCACATCCATTTTTCCTTAGCAGCTGAGCCGGGCGTGTAAAAGGAAGAGGAGAAGTTACAAAAAAAAGGCGGTGGGTTGTCACCCACCGCCTTTACGAAAGGGTGAAACCTAGCGCGCACTCGCCTGCTGGAGGCTTTCCGCCGCTGGTGTGCTTGAAACTGCCAGCTTGAGCGGCACCACTTTCTCTCGCTGCGGCTCGTTCAGCTGCCGGTCCTTCCACGCCATCAAACCGCGGCGCAGGTATTGGGGATTGATCTGCAGGAGGTCGCACACATTCTCGAAAGAGAAGGGCCAGCTACGGTCTTCCGAGCAGATCCATTCTTCAGCGTCCACAAAAAGCTGTCGCGCCTTTTCGTCTCGAGCGCGGATGTGTTTCTGGAAGCAATCGACCGCATCCTCGAGCACCGCCACGACCAGCCGGCGTTCGGGTTCGTGTGCTCCCTTACGCTTCAAAATCGCAAAGTACTGCGACGGCAACAGGGTGTCGGGCTGAAGCAGGTGGGAGAAGGTGTCGTTCACAATACAGTCACGCATCAGGCAAACTCCTCACATTTTGACTTTCGACGCCGGCAGCGGCAACCGTATTCGATACAAAAACCGGGGTCAGGTCAGCCAAGGTCGTATCGGCGAAGAACTCCAGCAGCCGGCGCTGGCCCTCCTGCCAGACCCGCTGCATGTTACAGCTCGCAATCACCGAGCAGTCGCGCTGCTCGGTTACACAAACGTTGAGCGAAATGGGCCCCTCGACGGACTCGATGATGTCGCGGAACGTCACCCCGCCGGGTGTCCGCGCCAACGTGTAGCCTCCGTGCGCGCCCCGGTGCGACTTCACCAGCCCCGAGCGGATAAGATCTTGAATGATCTTCTCCAAGAATTTCCTCGGAATCCGCCGACGCGCTGCGATCTCGTTGACCGGCACAGGCCGGCCGTCCTTCTGCAGGGAAAGATAGATGATCGCCCGCAGGGCGTAATCTACCTTTCGGCTGATCTGCATCATCGACATGGTGCCGTCCTCCCGCGCCCTGGTCGCTACTCCTGGCGGTCGTTGAATTCCTGCAACCACGCCATCTGGATGGCTTCCAGCTTGCCTTCGGTTGAGCCCTTGAGGTCATCATCGAAGTCGTCCAACTCGGTCACCCAGCGATGGAGGTCGGTGAAACGCACCTGCAGCGGATTAACGCCCGGATGCTCCTCGATAAGCTGCGCCGCGATATCTTCGCTGTCATGCCATTTCAGTCCCATCAGTGGCCTCCCGGGCGCCTACGCGACGTCCTCAACCCGTTTGCGCTCGAGGGCTTCTTTGATCGAGGCGTCCATGATCCGTTGCGCCAGCGGCGTGGTGACCCGGTTCAATTCATCGGTGAGGTCACGGATGTGGTTGTAATCAGTGCCCTGCATGGCGGTTTCGAGTTGCGCCACGGTGGCCTCGACGCCAGCCCGTTCGTCACCGTCCAGCGGCGCATTGGCCAGCGCCTTGCGTGTGGCGTGCAGCAACCCCTCGGCATCGTTGCGCGCCTCGATCAACAGCCGGGCACTCACGTCCTCCTCGGCATAGTCGATGGACTCCTCCAACATGTGCTCGACTTGCTCGTCGGTGAGGCCGTAGGACGGTTTCACGTCGATCGACTGCTCGCGCCCGGTGCGCTCGTCGCGTGCGGTCACGTTCAGAATCCCGTTGGCATCGATCATGAACGTCACTTCGAGGCGCGGCATCCCCGCCGGCAGCGGCTCGATGCCGCGGAGCTTGAAACGCGCCAGGCTGCGGTTGTCCTTGACCAGCTCGCGTTCGCCCTGGAACACATGGAAATCAACCGCGGTCTGGTTATCGACGAAGGTGGTGAAGATCTGTTTTGCCGTGACGGGAATGGTCGTGTTGCGCTCGAGGATGCGCTCCATGACTCCGCCCATGGTCTCGATCCCAAGCGAGAGCGGCACGACGTCCAGCAGCAGCGTGTCCTTCTCGCGCCCGGAGAGGACGCTGGCTTGCACCGCCGCGCCGAGCGCGACGACCTCTTCGGGATTGAGCTCGGTGTGTGGCTTGCGGCCGAACAACTCCTCGACCCGACGGCGCACCAGCGGCATTCTGGTCGAGCCGCCCACCAACACCACCTCGTCTAGATCACTTGGGTTCAGGCCTGCATCTTTCAACGCCTGGCGACAAGGGGCGACGGTACGCTCGACGATATCGGCAACGAGTGTCTCAAATTCGATGCGCGTCAGCGAACGTTGCACGTGCACCGAGCCGGCATGCAGTTCCATGACGGTCGATTGGGCATCGGTGAGCCGGATCTTCGCAACCTCGGCGGCAGCGACGGCCTGGCTGACGACATCGGGGTGTCGGCGTGACTCGGCCGGCAGCTGCTCCAACAAGAGCGCAGCGACACGGCGGTCCATGTCGTCTCCGCCGAGCCGGGTATCGCCATTGGTAGCCAAGACCTCGAAGATGCCCTCGTGCAATTTGAGGGTTGAAATGTCGAACGTCCCCCCGCCGAGATCATAGACCGCAATCAGGCCTTGGTTCTTCTTGTGCAGGCCGTAAGCCAGTGAAGCGGCCGTTGGTTCATTGACGAGGCGCATCACCTCCAGTCCCGCCAAGCGGCCGGCATCGCGCGTCGCCTGGCGCTGGCTGTCGTTGAAGTACGCCGGCACCGTGATCACCACCTTGCGCACTTCTTCCCCGAGGACGAGGGCAACGCGGCGTTTCAGTTCCTTCAGGATGAAGGCGGAGATCTCCGGTGGCGTGTAGGTACGGCCGTGGATCTGGAAGCGCACGAT
>Ga0326727_10021654_pt1 | contig 12544 bp, 10 predicted proteins | sample MB2enrmetagenome_FD_207643 | JGI IMG/M metagenome (GOLD analysis project Ga0326727, IMG submission 207643) | Lab enriched peat soil microbial communities from McLean, Ithaca, NY, United States - MB29MY | ecosystem: Environmental > Terrestrial > Soil > Wetlands > Peat | place: USA: New York...
GTTGTCCCGGCCGGTGTGGTGGGGCCTCGCCTGGGGGGGGGGGGGGGCCGCCAGGGGAGGGGGGGACCCCACCTTAGGCGACGATGAAACTGTCGCCGAAGATGGGGCACCCGGATTTGTGGCGGAGCGGGTTCGCGGAGCGGGAGCGGGTTGGACTTCGGGCCAGAGAGTGAGCTCAAGCGGGAGTTGGGCCGGAGATTGGTTCCGGGCCTGGTTGAAGGGGCCGTGGTTGGGGGCTTGGCCGTTGCGGGAATCGTGGTCGAGGGAGTCGAGGAGCTGTTGCTGGGCCCGGGCGACGGCCTGGGCGTTGAGCGCGGCGATCTGGGCCGCGGCCTGGGCCTGTTGCGTGGCGCGCTCGGCCTCGGCGGCAAGAACCGCGCGATAGCTGGGGGAACGGGCGTAACGCTCAGCGACGGCGGCGACGATACGACGGATGCGCGCGGGAGCGGAGGGTGAGGGCGCGGGCGAAAGCGCGAGCGAGGACTGCGCAGGAGCGCGACGGCTGCGGTGCTCGGCGAGGCGTTCGGCAACCTGACGGCGGAGGGCCTCGGAGGAGGCGGGAGGCGCAGTGGGGCGGGCCGCGGCGTGGGCGGCCGCGGAGGGGGAATCGCTGGACGCTTCCGTATCCAGCGTGGCGGAATCAAGCAATGCGGAGCCCATTTTGCTCAAAACTCAAACTCACTTAAGAAAAATCGACTAACCTCAGAGAGTGGTGCGAACGACAAATGTTACGGGCCGGTCCAGCCTTGCGCAGGCGCTGCGGCGCGTGTGCATCTTCATAAGTATCACGGGGGGCATGGCAAGTTTTACGCATCTTGCGGCGCAGGAGGTGACGAGTGCGGCACCTCTTTCTGAAACGGGCGCGGCGGCGAGCACGGCGGCGAGCGGCAGGTGCGTGACGACCACGATGGCAAGGCCGGCGGAAGCGTCTGCCGCGCTGCTCGAAGCACTGCCTGCCGCGCCCGGCGCGCCGGGGATGGCGCAGTATCCGGAGGCGGCGCCGATTGCGGCGGCGAACAAGGGCGCGCCGATGCAACTGGAGGCGGACACCTGTTCGATGAAGGGGAGCGTCTATGTTCTGGACGGCCATGCGCTGGTGACCTATGAGAGCCGGACGCTGGAGGCGGACCACATTGAATACGACAGCGCGACGGGCGATGTGAGCCTGACCGGGCATCTGCTGGTTAGGGGCGGAGAGAACGACGAGAGCATCCACGCCAGCCATGGAACGATCAATGTGCAGACGCAGAGAGGGAGATTCTACGATGTGAGGGGTTCGGTGGGCTTGCGGCAGAGGCCGGCGGCGGGCGCGGCGGCGGGCGCGGCGGCGGTGGGCCAGCACGTGGTGTATAGCAACGGCAATCCGTTCCTGTTCAGCGGCAGGCTGGTGGTGAAGAGCGGGCCGCTGGAGTACCAGATCTACGATGGAACGGTGACGTCGTGCCAGTTGCCGCGCCCGGATTGGCTGCTGTCGGCCTCGGAGTTCAGCGTGGACGGGGCGAAGGCGCGCGCGACCAACAGCGTCTTCCATGTGATGAATCTTCCTCTGTTGTGGCTGCCGTATGTGACCCATCCGGAGGATGCGAACGACCGGCAGAGCGGGGTCCTGATTCCGGTGCTGGGCGACTCCTCCAGCAAGGGGTTTACGGTTGGCGAACAGATCTATCGGTCGATCAACCGCAGCACGGACCTGACGGTGGGGACGATCTACTACTCGGACCGCGGATGGGAGCAGAGCGCGAGCTTCCGCTACCACGGAGTGGGCGACGACCAGGTGCGGGGACGCTATAGCGGCCTGCAGGACCGCGGCTATACGCCGGCCGGCGGGACGTACACCAACCAGAGCGGCGAAGATGCGGTGTTTTCGGCGCGGCGGGATTTTCTGTTGGATTCGGAGACGGATTCGGCGCCAGGGGCGAATGCGGGGATTGCCGCCACGCAGACGCGAACGGCCGCGGACGTGGAGTATCTCAGCTCGTTCCTGTACCGTGAGGCGTTCTCCACCAACTTCTACCAGGCGGTGTCGAGCGACGTGGTGTCGACGGTGTACGGAACGCATGCGTGGGACGGCATGGCGGTATCGCTGGAGGGAGACCGCTACCAGGGGGAGAAGCGGGTGGCGACGACGACACTGCCGGAGGAGCAGGTGCACATCTTTCACGCGCCGGCAGTGGAGTTTACGACGACCGACCATGGGCTGGGGGCGACCGGGCTGGAGTGGAACGTGGACAGCTCGGTGGCGATGCTGAAGCGGGTGCAGCCGAACTTTGTGACCGGGGGGATGATTGAGCGGATGGACGTGCGGCCGGAGCTGGCCTACCCGTTGGGCGCGGGCGGATGGCGGGTGCGGCCCTCGGTGGCGACGCGGGAGACGTTCTACAGTCGAAGCCGGCAGCCGGCGGTTGCGGGTGTGGCGGGGCCGGAGGTGGAGAGCCTGGCGACGCTGAACCGCTCGGACCTGGAAGTGCAGCTGGACCTGCGGCCGCCGGTGCTGGAGCGGACCTTCGACGCGGGATTTGTGCGGCGGCTGCTGCGCCACGATGTGAAGCACACCATCGAGCCGGAGTTGACGTATCGCTATGTCAGCGGGGTTGACAATTTTCAGGATGTGCTGCGCTTCGATGCGGTGGATGTGGTGAGCGACACCAACGAGCTGGAGTACGGCGCGACGCAGCGGCTGTTTTTGCGGCGGACGGGAACAGGGGCACAGCCATGCCGCGCGGCGGACACCGCGGCGGATGCGAACGAGATTCTGGGGGGGGCGGGCGGAGATGCCGCCGAGGAGGCCGGAGAAGCCACCGGCAGGACCGACGACGCGCAGCCGGTGTGCGGGAACCGCGAGTGGATCAGCTGGCGAGTGGCGCAGAAGTACTTTTTCGATCCGAGCTTCGGGGGCGCGGTGGTGAATGGGCGGCGGAACATTCTGGCAACGACGCTGGATTTTTCGGGCATTGCGTTTCTGACCGAGCCGAGGAACATCTCGCCGCTGCTGTCGCGGCTGCGTGTGCGCACCTCAGAGAAGACGGATGTGGAGTGGGACTTCGACTACGACACCGGGGCGAAGAAGTTTACGGCGAACAACATCTATGCGGATGTGCATCAGGGAGACTTCATCGCGGGGGTGAGCTATGCGCGGTTGAATGCGCCGGGCCGCTCGTATGTGGAGGGGGTTGCGTCCAGCGTGGCGGACTTCAACCAGATGCAGGCGAAGCTGGGATTCGTGCGGCCAACCAAGACCGGCCTGAGCACGGCGGCGAGCGCGGGGATCGATCTGGACCTGGGGACGGTGCAGTATGGCGCGATCCAGACCTCGTACAACTGGAACTGTTGCGGAGTCAGCGTGGAGTATCGCAAGTATGAGCTGGGGACGGCGCGCAACGAGAACGTCTACCGGTTCAATTTCACGCTGGCGAATATCGGGAGCGCGGGCAATATACGGCACTCGGAGCAGGTGTTTTAAGGCCAGGGAACAGGGAGCAGTCACCCCAGCGAGCCAAGACCGCTCGCCGGGGACCCCGACAGCGGACAGAGAACAGTGAGAGCTGCGAGTCGCCCTGCCCCTCAACCGATCTCCCGTGGAGGGCCGTCGCAGAGTACGCTGGGGCAGCGGCGACCCTTTATGCGTGAGATAATCGGTGTTGTGCCGAATGGTGTCAGAGGGTTGCGAAATCTCGCGTTGATCGCATGGATGGCGGCGCTGGGCTGCCCTGCCCAGACCAATGTCCCGGCCGCCGCGCCAGCCGGCCCGCAGACGGCGGATGCACCGGCGATCCAGCTGGGCGTGAAGCTGTCGCCGGCGATGGCCCGCCGGATCGAGGTGATGATCCGCAACCGGTCGCAGGCGCTCACTCCAGCGTATGCAATCTCGATTGGCGAACCCACCCGGAGCGATTTCGCGGGCTACGACCAGATCGTTGTGACCTTTACGGCGGAAGGCAACCCGAGCAAGACGGCGCCGTTTCTGTTGTCCACCGATGGCAAGACGCTGGCGCAGTTCAACAAGTACGATATAAGCCAGGACCCGAAGGACAAGGTGTCTGCGGCGGGACGACCGGCGCGCGGCGGGGCGGAGAATGCGCCGGTGCTGGTGGTGGGGTACGACGACCTGGAGTGCCCCTACTGCGCGCAGATGAATGCGGAGCTCTTTCCCGCGATTCTGGACCGCTACAAGGACCAGGTGCGCGTGGTGTACCGCGACTTTCCGCTCTACGATATCCACCCGTGGTCGATGCACGCGGCGGTGGATGCGAACTGCCTGGGCGCGGCCAGCACGGCGGGCTACTGGAACTTTGTCGACTACGTTCATGCGCACGCCGGCGAGATGGCCGGCGCCGAGAAGACCGTGGAGAAGGCCAATCAGACGCTGGACAAGCTGGCATTGGACGAGGGCGCGCGGCAGAAGGTGGATGCGGCGGGGCTGGCGGCCTGCGTGCAGAAGCAGGACGACAGCAAGGTGAAGGCGTCGGTCGCGGATGCGGTGTCGGAGCCGCTGCTCCTGAACTCCACCCCGGTGCTGTTCATCAACGGGGAGAAGGTGGAGGGCCTGGTGCCGATCGAGGCGCTGTATCGGATTATCGACGGGGCGTTGATTGCGGCGGGCCAGATGCCGCCGCCGGCCCCTCCCACGGCCACGCCGCCAACGCCGCAGGCGGGACAGCCCGCGCCGGTCGCGGCCAAGCCAGGGAGCTAACAGAACGAAGCGGATGATAGAGAATGTTAAGCGGAGAGAAGCACGCGATCGGGACGGGACTAGAATCGGGATGGAGCGATATGAGTAGGAGAGCGGGAATGGGTTTGGCGAAGCGGGCAGGGACAGGGAATGGTTGGCGCGCGGTTCGCAGGACGGCTGTGGGTCTGCTTCCGATTGCGCTTCTTGTGTTGGCGGGATGCAACCGCACGCATGGCGCCGATGTGGTTGCGACGGTGAATGGGCACGCCATTGTGCGCGCGGACATGGACCGGATGTACCAGGCCCAGTTGGGCCAGGCGCAGGGCCAGCAGCCATCGCCCGAAGAGGCCGATGCACTGCGGCTGCGCGTGGTCCGCGAACTGATCGACGAAGAGATTGTGGAACAGCGCGCGGCCAAGATGAACCTGACCGCGACCACGGAAGAGGTTGACGCAAGGGTCGCCGAGATGAAGGCCCCGTATAGCGAGGAGCAGTTCGCCGAGCGGTTGAAGGAGTCCGGTCGCACGCTGGACGACGTGAAGCACGACCTGCGCCGGTCGTTGACGATCGACAAGCTGGAGAACAAGGAGATCTATTCCAAGGTGACGGTGTCGGACGCGGACATTGCCAGCTACTACAACCAGCACAAGGCCGAGTTCAACCTGATCGAGACGCAGTATCATCTGGCGGCGATCCGCGTGACCAGCGTGCCTTCGGCGCAACCCGGCAACCTGCAGGGGAGCAAGGCGACGACCGACGTCGAGGCCAAGAAGAAGATCGAGGCGCTGAAGAACCGGCTGGACAGTGGCGAGGACTTTGGAACGATCGCGATGAACTTCTCCGAAGACCCGAACACGGCATCGAGCGGCGGCGACATGGGATTTGTGCCGGAGAGCCAGTTGAAGGCCGATCCCACCGTGGGTGCGGCGATTCTGAAGCTGAAGCCGGGTGCGATGACGGAAATCTTTCCCCTGATCGACGCACAGAGCAAGAAAGCGGTGGGCTATACGATCTACAAGCTGCTGGAGCGGGAGCCGGCGGGGCAGCGCGAGATCACCGATCCCGTGGTGCAACAGCACATCCGCCAACTGCTGCACGATGGGCGGTCGCAACTGCTGAAGAACGCATACTTCGAGATGCTGCGCGACCAGGCCAAGGTGGAGAACTTCTTCGCCGAAGGGATCTTCAAGAACGACGCGAAGTAGGGTGGGCCCTTTGCGCTAGCTGAAACGGCGGAGCTTGAAGAGGAGCTGGCGGAAGATACCCATCCAGACGGCGGCGTCGCTGGCGTCGAGGGACATTCGACGGAGCAGGCGGCGGAGTTGCACGGTGTCGCTGCTCGCTGGGTGGCGACGCTGGTATCCCGACTTTTCGAGGGTCTCATAGAGCAGAGTGGTGAGGCGTTCGATATCGGCTGCGGAAGCTGGTTCCGCGGCGACTGGGGAGTCTGCGGCGACCGCATGAGCTTCGGCGGCGGGGTCCGATTCACCGGGAGGGACCGCGGCTGCGACGGGACCGCGCACCAATTCATAGAGACAGACGGCGACCGCCTGGCCAAGGTTCAGGGAAAGATGGCGCGCGCCCGCGACCTGCTGCATGGGGATGGTGAGGAGAAAGTTGCAGTGGCTCAGCTCGTCGTTGCTGAGGCCGGTCTTCTCGGAGCCGAAGAGCAGGGCGACGCCCGGGTTGCTATTGGGGCCTGTGCTGCGGCCCAGCTCGGCGAGGATGCGGGGCGCGGCTTCGGCGAGCGGAAGCAGGGGGTGTTGCAGGTCGCGCTCGCCGACGGCGGTGGTGCCGACGACCAGGGTGCAATCGGCGATAGCCTCGGCGAGGCTGGCGCAGGCGACCGCGCCGGCGAGGACCTCGGAGGCATCGACGGCGGAGCGGGCGTCCTCGAAGGGGACGGGGTAGTCGTTGACCACGCGCAGATGGCGCAGGCCGAAGTCGTGCATGGCGCGGGCTGCTGCGCCAATGTTGTTGGGGTTGCGCGCGCGGACGAGGACGATGTGGATGCGGTCAAGCTCTTCAGGGGTCGGCATCGAGTTCTATTGTAAGACTGCGGCGGGTGCGACGGGCTGGATGTGTCCCATTGGCTTCGCTTCCAATACACTCTTAGATTGCGGCGCTTATGGCGGATGACTTCGCACAACTCGTAAAGCAGCAGACGGACATCGTGCGCATTGTGAGTGAGTACCTGAAGCTGCGCAAGACCGGTGCGCAGAACTATACCGGGCTTTGCCCCTTCCACAAGGAGAAGACCGCGTCGTTCAGCGTGAACGCGACGCATGGGTACTATTACTGCTTCGGCTGTCACGAGAAGGGCGATGTCTTCAACTTCGTAATGAAGATGGAGGGGCTGAGCTTTCCGGAGGCGGTGCGCGCGGTAGCAACGAAGGCCGGGATTCCGCTGCCCAAGCGGGAGTTCAACACGCCGGAGGAGGCGCACCAGTACGGGGAGCAGACGGGGCTGCGGCGGCAACTGATCGACCTGCACGAGGCGGCGACGCAGTACTTCGAGGCGCAGTTGAAGGCACCCGAGGCGGCGCGGGCGCGAGAGTACCTGACCGGGCGGGGCGTTTCGGCGGAGACGATCAAGACGTTTCGCATCGGATATGCGCCGGACGACTTCAACGCGATGCGGAATACGCTGAAGCCGCACTTTGCCGAGGAAGTGCTGCGCGCCAGCGGGCTGTTCTCGTCGAAAGAAAAGAGCGACGATGGGTTGCCCACGGGCGATTTGTATGCGCGCTTCCGCAAGCGGATTACGTTTCCCATTGCGAATGAGGCGGGCAAGGTGATCGCATTCACGGCGCGCGCTCTGGACCCGGACGACAAGAACGCGAAGTATCTCAATTCTCCGGAGACCGTGCTGTACACCAAGGGAAATGTGCTGTTCAACCTGGATAAGGCGAAGGGGGAGATGCGCAAGAGCGACTTCGTAGTGCTGGTGGAGGGGCAGATGGATTGCATCTCGGTGTACATGGCGGGGATTCGCAATGTGCTGGCGATCAGTGGCACGGCGTTTACGGAGACGCAGGTGCGGCTGCTGGGGCGGTTTACCAAGCGCGTGATTGTGAACTTCGACCCGGACACGGCGGGAGCGGCAGCCGCGGAAAAGTCGATTGCACTGCTGACGGAGGAGGACTTCGACGTGAAGCTGGTGACGCTGGGGGGCGGACTCGATCCCGACCTGTTTGTGCGCGAGCAGGGGATCCAGGCGTATGGGGCGGCGTTGCGCGCTGCCAAGCGGCACTCGGATTACCTGATTGATCGGGCGCGGCAGTTGTTTCCCGGACAGAGCGCGGAGGCCAAGGTGAGCGCGATGAATTTTTTGCTGCCGCACATTCGTCGCATGGCCCACCCGATCCGCAGGAACCAGTTTGCAGAGGATGCGGCCAACAAGCTGGGGATCGACTCGGCGTTGATGCGGCAAGAGCTGAAGCAGGCGGCGGCGCATCGGCTGGCCAGCGTTCCGGCACAACGGAAGGAGCAGTTGACGGAGACGGAACGGATTCTGCTGCGTGCGCTGGTGTTGCCTGAGAGCGATCCGGCGCGAGCACGGGCTGCGCGTGGACTGTCGGAGAACTCGGCGTGGATTGCGGACCTGGCTACGGCGGACCTGTTGGACACGCTAGCCAACGCTCCTGCGCCGTCGAACCCGCTGGACGCCGCTTCGACCGATGAGGCCCGCGCGCAGTTGGCGCAGGCGCTGGAGTACACTCCGTCGAAGAATGAGCCTGTGTTGGCGGTGCAGGTGGAAGACGCGCTGCACACGCTGGAAGGACGTCGGCTGGAGCGGCGGCAACGCGAGCTGCGCTCGCAGATCGCCGAGGCCGACCGGCGCGGGGACCAGGAGATGCTGACGCAACTGATCGCGGAAAAGCTCGACGTGGACCGCAAGCTGCGCGACCGCTAGATGGCAGCTGGGCGAATCTTCCGATGCCGCGTTCAACCCGATGGCATCTGGATATAATTGCCGGAATGACGAGCCGGTTCGGTTATCTTCTGTGGGCGCTCAGAAAATCGCTGCTCGATGGCCCGGGCGCGAATACATGCCCAGCGTGCGGAGCATCGAATGCCCTCCTGGTTCGGCGCAAATATGGTGTAACCGCTCTACGGCAGTGCCGAACCTGCAGCCTGCGATTTCGCACACCGAAAGATGACCCCAGCGCGGCGGAGAGCTTCTACGCCGATGAGGTCTACAAGCAGGGTTTTACCACCGATCTGCCCTGCGATGCGGAACTGCAGACCATGATTGCCAATCGCTTTGCCGGAACGGAGAAGGGTTTCTCCTATCGCATCGAGGCGCTGTTTGCGGCAGGGTTGAAGCCGGGCGCGCGGATTCTGGATTACGGCTGCTCCTGGGGTTACGGAAGCTGGCAGATGCGGCAGGCTGGGTTTGAGGTGGTGTCCTACGAGATCGGCCACGAACGCGCTCGCTATGCAAAGGAAAAACTACAGTGTGCGATGGTGAGCGATTTGCGCAGCCTGGAGGGGGCGGTCGATTGCTTCTTTTCGTCGCACGTGATCGAGCACCTGGCTAATCCGAGGAGCCTGTTCGATGAGGCCGAGAAGGCGCTCCGCCCAGGTGGTCTGTTCGTCTGCTACGCTCCCAATGGAGCGGTGGAGCGGGAGAAAAAGGATTATCGAGCGTACCACCTGAATTGGGGCATGGTACATCCACTGATGCTGACGCCGCAGTTTTTGAAGGGCGAGGCCAGCAGGCGCGGGTTTACGCAATGCGGTGTGTTCTCCTGTCCGGTGCAAAGCGGCGATATTGAAGCCCTGCGCGAGGGCAACCTTGAAGGAGATGAACTCCTGATGATTGGACGACTACCCCAGTGATTGCCTCGCCAAACAGGTTGACCCGCCATGGATAGGCACACCAAACGCCGCCTGCTGCTCGGCTTCGCCTCCAACTGGGTTGGCAAGCTGTCCAGCACGATCATCCAACTGGTTCAGGTCGCCATCTTCTTCCGCTTCTGGACGATCGCCGTATACGGCGACTGGCTGATCCTCAACGCGATTCCCAGCTATCTGGCGTTTTCCAGCATTGGCTTCGGCAATGTGGCCTCCAACGAGATGACGATGCTCAACTCGGCCGGCGACCGCGAGGGGGCGTTGCGCGTCTTTCAAAGCTGCTGGTGGCTGATCGCATTGATCTGTGCGGCAGTGGGACTGCTTCTGGCACCCGTACTCTACCTGGTTCCCGCCGCAACGCTGCTGAACATCCACGCCATCACCTGGACCGACACCAAGTGGATCATCCTGTACCTGGGGCTCTCGGTGCTGCTAGGCCAACTGGAGCAATTGATGGGTGCGGCCTACACCTGCGTGGCGCGCTACCCTTACGGTACATTCATAAAAAATATGATTGTGCTGGCCGCCTCCATAGCCACCATGGTTCCGGTGGTGCTGGGCTATGGTCCACGCACGGCCGCGTTGGTGTTTGCAGTGGCCAACGGCATCGGCACCATCACTTTCGGGCTGTTCGTGCGCAAGGACATTCCCTGGCTGGAGTTCGGGTGGAAGTACGCGCGCTTCAGTGAGATTAAGCGTCTGACGCCGCTGGCCATCGCATTCATGGGTTTTCCCATCGGCCAGGCTTTCAACCAGGCGGGAACGCTGATGGCCGTGGGCTACGCGTTGGGATCGGTTGACGTGGCGATCTTCAACAGCGCGCGCACGGTCTCCCGCGTTGCCCTGCAGATGGTGCAGTTAGTCAACAACACCATATGGCCGGAGCTGTCGCTGGCCTACGGCGCAAAGAATATCGACCTTCTGCGCACGTTGCATCGGCTATCCTGCCAGGCGGCCCTGATTCTGTCCGGCTTCATTGTACTGTGCATGATGACCTTCGGCCCCTGGTTCCTGACCCACTGGACCGGAGGGCATGTGCCTCCCAGCCGCGGGCTGCTGAGCATCCTGCTGCTGGTGGTGGTGGTCTACTCTTTATGGTCGACCAGCTCCACGCTTTCCATGGCGACCAACCGGCACCAGCGGCTGGCCTCGTGGTATGTGGCGGGCACGGGCGTCACGGTGCTCTTCACCTACCTGCTGGCCGTCCGGTATGGGCTATACGGAGCCGCGGCCTCGTTGATGATCTCGGAAGTCATCATGAACATGTACGTGCTGCCCGTCTCGCTGCGCCTTTCGCACGATACGTTTGTAGGGTTTATGGCGAGCATGATTCACTTTCCATCGTCGCTGAAGCCCGGGGTGCTGCTGGCACGGCTACGGCAGGCGAAGGCGAGAGTCGATATGGAATAGTGCTTGAACCGTGATTCGACTAATTGTTATAATTTGACTACGGAGACCACGATGCCCACTACCGCGAAGATTCTCACGATTGGGAGTTCCGTCGGCATAGTTCTCACCAAAGATGTTCTCACTCGCCTCAAGGTTCAGAAAGGGGACAGCCTCTATATCTCCGATACGCGGCATGGAATTGAGCTCACCCCCTATGACCCGGAGTTCGCGGAGGAGATGGAGGCGGGGCGAAAAGTGATGAGAAAGCACCGTGACGTGTTGCGGAAGCTGGCGCGATAAGTGGATGAACCGCGTTGGGTATCGAAGAGAGCTGTTCTGGCGCTGCACAGTGAGCAACTGGCCGAACATGGTGGTTCAGACGGCATTCGCGACGAGTGTCTGCTCGATTCCGCGTTGGCCAAGCCGCAGAATGTTTTCGCTTATGCGGATGCTCCGGATATTTTTCGACTGGCTGCTGCCTATGCCTTTGGGATTGCACGCAATCGCGCATTTGTGGACGGCAACAAGCGTACTGCGCTTGTCGTATCGGTTCTCTTTCTCAACCGCAACGGATGGGACATAACCTCATCGAAAGCGGACGAATACAATACCTTTCTCCGTCTTGCCGAAGGTTCGCTCGGCGAAGATGAGTTGGCTATGTGGTTCACTCATTACGCGGTTCCATTGTGAGTCATTTTTCGCGCCAGCTTCATCTAAAGATGTGGTACTCTAGGATCAACTGGGGGAGTGCGCCTTTGAATGCCCTGATCTGCCCCGCGGCAGATCGGGCTTGCCACCGCGGTCCATACCGCACCAACTCCCCAGCGACCACGAAACAACCAAGGGAAACGTACGCCTGAAGCGCAGACGGCCCCGCAATTATTACTCCCCAGGAGCGCGCACCGCCGTGGCTGAAGAAATCGACAAGATCGACAAGATCGACAAATTTGAAGATGAGTTGGCAAAACTCATCGACACCGGGAAAGAGAAGGGCTACCTGACCTTTGGCGAGGTCAACGACCTGCTGCCCGGCGACATTACCTCGCCCGACGAGCTGGACGACCTGATGACGACCATCAACACCCAGGGAATTGATGTGCTCTCGGGCGATGGCCGCATGGGCGCGGACCGCGACAAATACGAGCCGGAGGCGGGCGAAGAGTCCGATGACGTGGAGCTGGATCTGTCTCCGGGGACGCTGGAGAAGACCAACGACCCGGTGCGCATGTATCTGCGCGAGATGGGGACAGTCCCATTGCTGACGCGAGAGGGCGAGGTGGAGATTGCCAAGCGCATCGAGCGGGGACAGAACCGTGTGATGAAGGCCATCTCGCGCTCGCCGATCGTGATCCACGAGATCGTGGGCCTGGGCGAGGACCTGCGGCGCGGTGTGCGCAACATCAAGGAAGTGGTCACCTTCGACGAAGAGGAGCTGACGGAAGAGATCCTGCAGGCCCGCGTACACTCCACTGTGAACCGCATCGATGTGATCGTGAAGCACCAGAAGAAGGTGCTGACACTAAGCGAGAAGGCGGCGGCCCACACCGGCAAAGAGACCAAGGCCAAGGTGCGCGAACTGCGCAAGACGCGCTGGCTGCTGGGCCGCGAACACGTCTATATCAACCG
>Ga0326727_10021655_pt1 | contig 12544 bp, 16 predicted proteins | sample MB2enrmetagenome_FD_207643 | JGI IMG/M metagenome (GOLD analysis project Ga0326727, IMG submission 207643) | Lab enriched peat soil microbial communities from McLean, Ithaca, NY, United States - MB29MY | ecosystem: Environmental > Terrestrial > Soil > Wetlands > Peat | place: USA: New York...
TGCTTTCCCTGCCGCCAGGCGAATCCGCCATCGAGATCACCGCACACGAAGCCCTCATGCCGCGCGCGCAGTTGTACGCGATCAGCCGCATCGCCCGCCGACACGCCGATGCGCATCGCATCGCTCGCGTCATCGCCCAGCCGTTGACCGGCAAACCGGGCGCATACATGGATGCCAGCGGACGGCACGAGTACCCGATGGTCCCGCCGCGGACCGTGCTCAACGCAATCTCCGAGTCCGGCATGGTGGTCGAGGGCATCGGTAAAATTCCCGACCTGTTCGCGCGCAGCGGGGTGACCCACGGCCACGCGGCGCGGTCCAACGCCGAGGCGCTGGAAACCATCGAGCGCCTCTGGGAACGCATGCACGACGGGCTGATCTTTGCAAACCTCGCGGACTTCGACCGTTGCGGCCACGCCCGCGACGTGGCTGGGTACGCGCGCGCTCTGGCCGACTTCGACGCATGGCTCGCCCGCTTCCTGCCAAGGGTCAACCCCGAGGACTTGCTGATCATCACCGCCGATCACGGCAACGACCCCGCCTTTCGCGGCAACGATCATACCCGCGAAGAGCTGCCCCTCCTCGCGCACTACGATGGCATGACCGGCCCGCTCGGCACGCGCGAAACACTGGCGGACATCGCCGCGACGCTCGCGGAATTTTTCCGGCTCAAGGAAACGTGGACGGCAGGGAAAGCGTTTCTGGACTTCAAGCCGTCGAGAACGAAGCAGTTCCGGACGAAGAAAAGCGGATGAAATTCGCGACCACGGATGCGCAGCAACGGCCGGGCCAGCAAATCTGAAAGTGAGTGTGGCGCGTCTCACCGCACTTCGATAATACGATCCCCGGCTTCGATGCGGCCGAGCACGGCTGGGAGGATCGGCATCAGCCAACCGAGCAAAACGGGATTGGTCGCATTGCCTATCCGCAACCAGACGACAACGGGGGGATTTTGGCTGCGGACGCATCGCTCAGCGAAATCCTCGTCCTTGGTCAAAATCGCGGCGTTATTTTCCAGAGCGTATTGCCAAATCGCGGTATCCTTGGCTTCCCGCAACCCAATTTCACGAACTGCCACCGCATCGCATCCTGCTCGCCGCAACGCCTCGGCGAGAGAAGGAGGTAGTTGGGCATCGACGACAAGCTTCACACGGCTTGTAGCACGGCGTGATTGGCTTGGGCTGCGGCATATTGCAGGCAGGCGCGGATATCCTCTGCCTGGAGGTCCGGGAAGTCCTCAAGGATTTGCGCCTCGCTGGCGCCTGCCGCAAGCATCTCGAGCACATCCTTCACTCGGATGCGCATTCCCCGGATGCACGGACGGCCTCCACATTGCTCGAGGTCGAAGGTAATGCGGTCGAGATAGTTCATTCACCCAAAAATACGCCGTTCCAGATGCAAGCACAAGCGCGGCTCGAAATGCCCCCATCGCCACCTGGCCCCCCCATGATTCCTTACTTTCGAATTTTCAGCCCGTCCCGGGCGGCGCCTAGCTCTCCGGCTCTTCCCCGGTGCCGCCTTCGGCCATCTTCCGCAGGATATCGGACATGTCCTCGACCTCGTCCCAGACCTCGCGGCTCACGTAGAGAGGCGACTTCTGCGCCGTGGCGAGCGCGATGCAATCGCTTGGACGCGCGTCCAGCTCGATGATCTTGCGCTGCTGAAGCTCGTTTTCCGCCACGATGATGAGACGCGCGAAATAGGTCGAACTCTTCAGGTCATTGATGATGACCCGCTCAACGTGTGCGCCGAGCGCCGTCATCAGGTGCCCCATCAGGTCGTGCGTCAGCGGGCGCTCCTTCGGCGTATTGCTCATGAACATGCCGATCGCCGCGCCCACGCTCTCATCGACGTAGATGACAAAAATCTTCTCCTCGTTGCCGATAAACACGGCCCGTCCGGCGCTGGTGGGCAGGACCGCCCTCACCTGGACTTCCACTACGGGTTTGCTCATTTCTGCCAAAAGCTAAATCGGTATCAGGCGTTAGGAAACAGAGATTTGCGGGGCGTCAGGATTGCGGGGTCGGCGCGTCGGAGAGCGCGGGCTTTTCCTCGCGCGCGGTTGGGAACAGCCGCGCAAAGACCCGCTTTGGGAGGCTCTGGCCGGCTTCCTCGGCCTGGATTTCCAGCAACGCGTCGTGCTTCGCGGTCTCCCACGGGCCGGCAAATCCGGGCACGCCAACGACCATGCGCTTCTCCGCGCGGGCGTAAATTTCCAGGTCGCGCTCGAGCCGGCGGTCGGGAAAATCATTGAGGCTCGCGACCTTCACGCGCAGGTTCTCGTTCTCTTTCTTGAGCCGCTCCAGATCCGCGCCTTTTTTCTGGACGGAGTCGGCTTCGATCTCAAGCCGGTCGCTCAGGTGGCGCTTGTAACGCTTGATCTCCCCCTTAAGCCGGATGATGCGATAGGCCGCGAGGGCGGCAAAGATGAGGCCGAGAATGAGACCCCAGGTGAAGGGGTGTACGAGGATTTGATGGATGGTCGAGTTCACGGGCAAGTAGCTGGCGCTGATGCCACTAATAGCATGGACGGCGGGCTTTTGAAACCCTCATCCCACCACTTTCAGCTCGGGGGCTGCGCCGCCGGGCTCGCACCGGAGGACGTGGTTCTTTTCGTCGAGCACGACCACCCGCGGCTTGTGCGCCGCAGCCTCGGCCGCCGTGTAGGAGGCAAAATTCATGATCGTCAGCCGGTCCCCGATCTTGCCCAGGTGCGCCGTGGCCCCGTTGAGCTGGATCTGGCCCGTGCCGGCCTCGCCGTAGATGACGTAGGTCTCGAACCGCTCCCCGTTGCCCATGTTCCCGACGAGGATTTTCTCGTACGGCAGGATGCCCGCCAGCTCGGCGAGATCCTGGGAGATGGTCATGCTGCCCTCATAGTGAAGGCTGGCGCCGGTGACGGTTGCACGGTGAAGCTTGGATTTGAGTAGAGTGAGTTCCATGGATACTGCGTGGGGAGAATGTTGCCGGTTGGCCGAAAAAAGCAAGGCAGGGCTGTCGGCGCCCCGCCCGCGGGTCACGCCGGGCGCGAAAAGGCAGGCCGGTACGTGCGCCCTTTCCATTGCACCCCGGACCCCGCAGTGCTGATCCAGCTCCGAATCCCGATCGCCATCGCAAGGAACTGCCCGATGGGATGCAGGATGCCGCCCACCCACGACGTTCGCATCCTCACCACGAGGATGAACCGGATCGCGTAGATCAGAGCCACCTCCACCAGCGCGAACCGAAACTGGGACCGGAAGAAAAGAAGCACGAATGGCAGGAAAAACCCGGCGAATTGCAGGCCGCCGACCAGGTACCAGCCCGCGAGATTATCCTCAAATGCCGCGCGCGCGTTCTTGGTAAATCCGTCGCACACCTCGCGGAAGGAGCGGTACATCCGGCAATCGATGAACCGCCCGCCGTCGCAATTGACCAGCCGCATCCCCTCCGGAACCCGCCGCGCGATCTCGCGTCCCAGGGCGACATCCTCGACGATGTGATCGCGCACCGCCGAGTGTCCGCCGATGCGCGCGTAAGACGACCGGCGAAAGAGGACGAATTGCCCATTGGCGCCGCCGCAGGAGCGCAAAAGCTTCACTGGAATTCGGGCCGCCAGCCGCGGATGGTTTTGGAGGAACCGGAGCCCGCTGATCGGGAACCAGCACAGCGCGATGACGTGCAGGACCGGGATGACCAGCTTCTCCCCGAGCGTCACGGTCACCAGCCGGGGCCAGGCGGAGAAAAGATCCGCGCGGGTCTTGTCCGCCAGCGCCATCGCCGCCGAGAGCCCCCCGGGAGCATGGATGGTATCCGCGTCGGTAAACAGGAGCCAATCACCCGTCGCCGCCTCGGAAAGCTGATGGCAGGCCCAGTTCTTCCCCGTCCAGCCCTCGGGGAGCCGCGCGCCGGCGAGCAAACGATGCCGCGGGCCAGGCCCCACCAGCTCCCGCACAATGGCAGCCGTGCGGTCCGTCGAGTTGTCATCCAGCACCAGCACCTCGAAGTCCGGGTAATCCTGCGCGAGCAGGGAGCCAACGCATTCCCCGATGGATCGCTCTTCATCCCGCGCCGGGACGAGGATGGAGACCCGCCCCGCAGCAGGCGCGAGACCGGGCGCGAGCGACTGGAGAAACAGAAGATTGATGCACATCCCGAGGAAGCTCGCGGAGAGGAGAATCAGGATCAGGATGTGGAGAACGAGCATCGGCGAGGGACGTTCATGCTCAAGTTCCCGTCGAAGTTCAAGGACGGGGAGCAGCGCAGGCATTCCCTGCCTGCCAGGAAATTGCTTTTGCGAGCGAGAACCGGAGGAGCCAGAGCCGGAGCGCTAGAAGTGCTTTACCCGCCTTACACGGGCGGAATCGGGTATGGAATGGGTGCAAATGGGTATAAATGGATATTCCACTTGTGATTGACCATAAAATGGATGTAAATGGATAAGAATGGATATTTAGCCCCTATGGTTGACATCAAAAACATCACCATCACACCGGAGATTTTGAAACTCATCGCTGACATCGATGAGTTCAAAGGGCGTTGGAAAGTCATCGAGAATCTCGCCCCTGAAAGGTTGAGCAGCCTCCGGCGAATCGCCACCATTGAAAGCGTCGGCTCCTCCACTCGCATCGAAGGTTCAAAGCTCAGCGACGCTGAGGTGGAGAAGCTGCTTTCGCGGTTGCAGACCAAGTCTTTTACCAGCCGCGACGAGGAAGAAGTCGCGGGGTACGCCGACGCAATGGACATGATCTTCGACAGTTACGAAGTCATTCCGCCGACGGAAAATCACATCAGGCAGTTGCACGGTGTCTTATTGAAGTATAGCACCAAGGATCAGGGACATCGCGGTGAATACAAGACGGTGACGAACCATGTCGAAGCCTTCGGGCCGGACGGCAGGAGCCTCGGCGTAATCTTTGAAACTGCCACACCCTTTGAAACGCCCGCATGGATGAAAGAACTTGTTGATTGGTATAACGAGTCCGTTCAGGAAGAAGCGCACCACCCGCTGATTCTGATTGGGATTTTCATTGTCGTATTCCTTGCGATCCATCCGTTCAGGGATGGCAACGGCAGGCTCTCGCGTGTGCTGACGACGTTGCTCTTACTGCGTGCCGGCTACGGGTACGTCCCTTATAGCTCCATGGAAGGTGTTATCGAAACCAACAAGGACAGCTACTACCTCGCACTACGCCGCACCCAGCAGACCATTCGGACGAAGATACAAAATTGGGAATCCTGGCTCGTGTTTTTCCTCAAAACGATGGGGAAACAAAAGGACAATCTCGCCGCCAAGCTGAAGCAGGAACAATCCTTGCGCGTCTCACTCCCCGCGCTTTCCCGCCAGATACTCGAAATTGCAAAGACACGCGGCGAAATCGCCGTGAAAGAAATTGAGACGGCCACCAATGCCAATCGCAACACCATTAAGGCGCATATCAAAAAGTTGGTCGATCAGCAGTATTTAGTTCAAGTCGGCGCAGGTCGTGGCGCACGTTACACGATAAAATAAACGCTTCGCTGCCCAAGATTTTCCCTGTCTGCCTGGAAATTGCTTTTGCGCCCGCCGCACCGTTAACGGCCTGCACGCGGATCGGCGATCGCTTCCAGCAAAGGCTGCCCCTCCTTTTAATCAGCGGCTCTTGATGGGGTGGCAGAATCGCGCTTATCATAGCGCGATGCAATTGCCGGAACCTCTCTCAACGCTGGAAGGATCGCCGATCCAGCGGCGCTTCGCTGCGCTCATCGCGCCGAAGACGAACGCGGAGCTGGAGGCAATGGCTGCCGAATCGCGGGCGCTCACTCTCCGGCACTTCGGGCGAACCATCCGGATGTTCGCGCCCGTTTACCTTTCCAACGAGTGCATCAATACCTGCAAGTATTGCGGATTCGCCCGCGGCAACCCGATCGTGCGCGTGACGCTCGAGATCGAAGAGATGGTCCGCGAGGCGCGCCACGTCGCGCTCGAGGGCTACCGGAACATCCTGCTCGTCGCCGGAGAGCACCCGAAATTCGTCTCCAACGGCTACCTGGAGCAATGCATCACGCGCCTCCGGCCCGATTTTCCCAGCATCTCGCTGGAAGTCGGCCCGATGGAAACCGCCGAATACGTGCCGCTGGTGCGCGCCGGGGCGGAAGGGCTGGTCGTCTTTCAGGAGACGTATCACCGCGAGACCTACCAGGAGATGCACACCTACGGGCCGAAAAAGGATTTCGACTGGCGCCTCGCCTGCCCGATGCGCGCTTATGAAGCCGGTTTCCGGAAGATCGGGATCGGAACCCTGCTCGGACTCTGGCATTGGAAGGAGGAGGCGATGGCGATGGCCGCGCACCTCGAGTATTTGCAAAAGCATTGCTGGAAGTCGCAGATCTCCGTCTCGATGCCGCGCCTGCGGCCCGCGGCGGGGCAGTTCACCCCGCGCCACCCGGTGTCGGACCGCGAATTCGTGCAATTGCTGTGCGCGCTGCGGATTTGCTTTCCCCAGGCCGGCATCGTCCTGAGCACTCGGGAGTCGCCGGAGTTCCGCGATGGATTGATTCCGCTCGGCGTCACGATGATCAGCGCCGGCAGCCATACCGAGCCCGGCGGCTACACCGGCGCGGGCCGCGAAGCGCTTCACCAGACGGTGCACGGCCGGCGCGTCGAATTGGAGTGCCAGGAGGCCGACGGCGCCACCGAGCAATTCATGATCTCCGACGCGCGCCCGGTCCCGGAAATGGTGGCAACGCTGCGCAAGCGCGGCTACGAGCCGGTCTGGAAAGATTGGGACCAGGGAATCACCGAGACGTGACGATCCGCCTCAACGGCACCGAACACGAGACCAGCGCCGGAACGATCTCGGCTCTGCTGGAAGAATTGTCCCTCCCACCGCAAACCGCGCTGGTGGAGCACAACGGCGAACCGCGGACCCGGGAGGAGTGGAAAAGCGCGCCGCTGCGGGATGGAGACCGAGTCGAGGTGCTGCGCGTGGCTGCGGGGGGATAGCGGAAATACGCTTGCGAAGACGCGGATTGGGCAGAAAATTATGCTCAAAGGCGCACGTTAATCTCGTGCGAGAAGACGTATGAAAAATCTCGGTTCCGTTTCGCTCCAGGTTCTGAGGTGGTCGGCGAGAATATTGAGCATCCTCGCGATCGGGACCGTCCTCATGTTTGCCATCGGCGAGGGAATGGGATTCCCACACGATGCGCGCGATTTAGTTTTGGGCCTGTTCTTCCCTTTCGGTATTTGCCTCGGAATGCTCGTGGCATGGCGATGGGAGGGCGCAGGCGGAGCCCTCACAGTCGCAAGCCTCGCCGCCTTCTATCTCGCGAATCGCCTATTCTCTCCAAGTTTTCCGAGAGGCTTCGCCTTCCTAATATTCGCGTTGCCGGGCTTTCTATTTCTCGCCTGTTGGCTGTGCAGGCGGGCAGCTATTAATCAGCGCTAAGCCGCCCGGGCGACAACGATACGCGAGCCTTCGATGGCCAGCACGCGTATCGGCGAGGAAGGCTCTATAAATTCCCCGCGCGTGATCACATCGACGATGGCGTCGCCGAAACGCGCGTTGCCACTCGGACGCAGGATCGAGAGCGCCACGCCGCTCGCGCCGACGGAAAGCTTCATTGGCGAATCGACGGTCTTATCCGAAAAGGAGGGCCCCTGCGCCTGCCTGCTCGCGAGCGCGATGACGTGAAACAACGGCGTGTCCGGCAGGAACCTGGTGATGAACGGAATCGCGATGCACGCAAGAAGCACGGTGATGCCGAGATTGATCAGCGGTCGCTCCAGCATGTCGCCGGTCGGGATGAGCGGCTCGTGCGGATAATGGTCGACCATGGCCCAAATGACCGCCGCGCCTACCAGGAGCAGCCCGAGGAGCCCCGGGATGATCGTCCCCGGATGAATCGCAATCTCGCTGATGATGAGGCTGAGCCCGATTGCAAAGAGAACCGCAACCTCCCACCCCGCGAGCCCGGCAACGTAACTTCCAAAGAAAAACAGCAGGAAACAGAGCCCGGCGACAAACCCGGCCACGCCGAATCCTCCCACCTTCAGCTCGATATAAACGCCGACGATCCCTCCCAGCAGCAGCAGCGGCGAAAGCATCGTGAGCCAAAACGCGAGCGTCTCGAACCCGGTCGGCTCGACGCGATGGATCGCCCCGTTGAGCCCGGCTTTGGTGAGCAGATCGGCGACCGAATCGGCGACGCCCGAAGCGAGCACATGCTTCCCGTTTATGACGCGCGCTGCTTCCTGTGAGGAGAGCGTCAGCAGCGTCCCCTTTGGATGAATGACCGTGTCGCCGATTTTCACCTCCGTGTCCTTCGAGATGAATGCCTGTGCGATATTCGGGTCGTACCCGTTCCGGTCCGCGGCGCTGCGGAAGTACCCGGAGAAATACGAGACCACCTTGTCCTGCATGGTCGAGGGCAGATCCTCGCCACCGGCCATCACCGGGGCCGCCGCCCCGATTGCGCTGACCGGCGCCATGAAGATCCGTTTGGTCGAGAGCGCGATCAGCGCCCCGGCCGATCCGGCATTGCTATCAATATAGGTAATGGTCGGGATGCTCGTGCTGAAAAGCGCCTTCTGCATGTCGGTCGCGGCGCTCAATTCCCCGCCATAAGTATCCATGTCGAGAATGACGGCGTCCGCCTTCGCCGCCTCGGCTGTCTTCAATCCGCGGCGCAGAAAGAAGAACTGCGCTTTGTTGATTTCGCCCTTGATGGGAATGACAACGACTTCGCCGGCACGAACGGTGGTGAGGAGGGAGAGCCAGGCGACCAACAGGAGTAGGAGCCTCTGCATGCAGAGATAATCGCCGGGCCTGCCCTGAGATTCAAGCGAGGAGAGAGCACAGGAAAGGAAGAAGCAAAAAGTGGTTCGTGCCGCGCCCGAATGGGTTTGGAAAGGGCAACGCGCCCCGCGCTCGTCAGCGAGGCGCGGTGGGTATGTCCCCAGTCAATTCCACGCGCCGGAAAGCAGCAAGCACCTTGTGCCCGAGCGCCCGGATCTTATCGGCGCCCCCTTCCTCCCGGTCCACGAGCACGGCTACGAATGCGACCTTGCCCCCGGCCTGCTCGACCGACTCGATCGCTTTGATGGTCGAATCGCCGCGCGTCACGACATCGTCCAGAACCACCACCGTATCTCCGGGCGCGAAGTTGCCTTCGATCAGCTTCGTCTGCCCGTGAGCCTTGGGCGCTTTGCGAACCGAAAAGACCTGGAGCAATCGCGGCGACTTCTCCATCCACGAGCTCATCCCGATCGCAAGCGCAACCGGGTCCGCTCCCATGGTCAGCCCGCCGACCGACGCAACCGGAGCGCCCGTAGCCGCGATCTCTTGCTGGATCATCGCATTCAGGACGCGCCCCACGAGGCACGCCCCCTGCGGGTCGAGCGTGGTCAACCGGCAATCGATGTAAAACGAACTGCGCCCCCCGGAGGAGAGCGAGAAATCGCCGAAAAAGACGGATTTCTCTTTCAGCTTTGCGAGGAGGCTTTGGCGGTCGGAATCGAGCGACATCCCGCAATAAAACGGGACGCGTGCCGCAAGGGCAAGCGCCATCCCGCGCGAAGGCGTTACCGCCTGCTGACGCTCTGGACGTTGTCGCGCATGACCACGAGCATCCCGGGCCATGATTCCTCGGGGTACTGATCGAGAGCCGAGATGATTCGTGTATGGATGCGGTTCTCGTTGGGCTGCCGCAGCCGAATGATAAGAATCCCGTGATGAGCGTCATCCCTGTGGTCGGCGAACCCTTTGTCCGCCCATAATTGGGCGTCCGGCATCCCTTGCGAAGATGTGCCCCGGATATCCAGCACCTCGTTTCCCCGCCTTCTTAACTCCTCTACGGTTATGGTCGGGATGTTTTCATCCACGAGAATCTTCACTGGGCAACAGCGACGTCCGCCAACGGCGTGATCTGTTCCTCAGCCAGGCTCGCGGCATAATCGAGGCAGGCAAGAATGTCTTCCCTTGTCACGGTGGGATACGCGCGAAGGAGTTGCTCAATCGAGTCGCCGTGAGCAAACATCCGGACGACCTGATGCACGGGAATGCGCGTCCCCTTGATGCAGGCCTGACCGTGGCAAATGCCCGGATCGATCAATATACGCTCGCTCATCAACCAACGATGCCAGAGGTTTGAGGCGGACTCAAGCTCTCAGGGCGCTTCAAAGCGGCATGCCGCCGCCGACTCTACGCCTCCAGGTACTTCCGCAGCCGCTCCCGCAGCTCGGCCCGCGCCCGGAACAGCACGCTCTTGACCGCCGGCACGGACAGCCCCAGGACCTCGCCTATTTCGTCGTACGGCATATCCTCGTACCGCCGCAGCACAATCGCCATCCTCTGCGTCTCCGGCAGCGCGTCGATCGCCATCTGGATCGCGTCGTTCAACTCCGAGTCCAGCAGCGACGCATCTGGCGACATCCCGCCGGAATCCGCCGGCTGGAAGAAATGCTCCTCCTCCTCCAACTGCAAAGGAGTCACCGGGTGCCGCTTGCGCCGGCGCAATTCATTGAAAACCAGGTTCCGGGTGATCTTAAAGAGCCACGTCGTGAATTTCGCCGTCGGCTGGTAGCGCCGGGCCGACTTCCAGACCCGGATGAATACCTGCTGCGCAATATCCTCGGAATCAACATCATCCCCCAGCATCTTCGCCACCGTTCCCACCACGCGCGCCTGATGCACCTCGATGAGCGACTGGAACGCATCCATGTCCCCCTGGGCCACCCGCCGCATCCAGTACACGTCCTGGTCGCACGGGCTCAATGGGGTCGCTGAATGGGGAGAACCGGTGTCAGCATCAGCGATCATCACGTTTGGATAGGGGAAACGACGGACGGAGGGGAGACCACTGCTCTGGCTCGTAGGGAACATGACCTTTGTCAAAACCCCATCCAAGGCGATTGGTTGCAGGCTACGATGCCCAATAATCGCCAAAACTCAAGCCCGCTCTTCCCCGGCCTTATACCGGCGGGCTTTCCTGCGGGAAAAAGAGAGACTCCGTTCTGCTCGGCGCGAAACGGAGTCTCCCGGTGTTTAGGAGAAAACCTGGAAGCCTAGAGCTTCGCTTTGAGTTCCTTGCCGGTCGCAAATTTGACCGTCTTGGACTTCTTGATCTTGATCTTCTGGCCCGTCTTCGGGTTCACGCCCATCCGGGCGGCCCGCTCGGCCACGCGAAAGGTTCCGAATCCGACCAGTTGCACCGACTTGTCCTTGCGAATGCCGGCCTTGATGCCGTCGACTACCGCCGTAACCGCGCGCTCAGCTTCGGCGCGGCTTGCCGAGCCAAGAGACTTGGCGACGGCTTCCACTAATTCTGCTTTGTTCATGGGGTTGAATGCCTTTTAGAATGCCTTTTGTTTCGGGGGATTTGATGACGCTTCCAACGGGGTCGGGATAACCCTCCGTGGGAGCGTGGCTCTTGTGGCAGCGACCCCTTCTTTTGTCAACTAACAATTGTGTTACGCTTAAGCCATTTTCGCCGCTTGCTTCGGGAACGCGGTTGCATCGCCCGTTTTCCTCCTGCAAATTCGCTTTATGACCTTTGAAGAGCGCATGAATCGCTACCTCGACGCCACCCCGTCCATCCACCCCACCGCCTTCGTCGCCCCGGGCGCCGTGATCGTCGGGGATGTGACTCTCGGCGAGGAGTCCAGCGTCTGGTACAGCTCCGTTCTCCGGGCCGATATCAATGAAATCCGGATCGGTCCGCGCTCGAATATCCAGGACGGCACAATGGTCCACCTCGCCGATGACTTCGGCGTTTACGTGGGCCAATACGTGACCTGCGGCCACGCCGCCATCCTCCACGCCTGCACCATCGACGACGAGGTCCTGATCGGCATGGGCGCCACGGTCCTCGATGGAGCGGAGATCGGCGCCCGGTCGATTATCGGGGCGAATGCTCTCGTCACGAAAGACATGAAGGTCCCGCCCGGCTCGCTAGTGCTCGGTTCCCCCGCAAAGATCCGCCGGACGCTGGACCTGGAAGAGCAGGCCGATATCCGCCATTGGGCCGAGAAATATGTCCTCGTAGCCCGGGCATTCCTCGCGCGCCCGCACCTCACCGCCCCGGCAGCGTTGCCCACGGCGTAGTTTTCGACCTTACCGGCTCACCCCGTTGAGGTGCAGGTAGGTGTACGTCTTCAGCACCCGCTCGTAATTCGTCAGCAATCGCATCGCCTCGTTCGGCTTGAGCCGGTCGCTCTTGATCGCAGCGTCGACCTGGGCCTTGATCAGCCGGATCAGTTCGTTCTGGTCCCATTGCGTCAGCGCCAGCACGTCGCCGATGGTGCTGCCCGGGATGATCTCCTCGATGTAGAACCCGCCCTCCTCGTCCTCGTCCAGGAAGACGTGCGCTTCGTTCACCCGCCCAAACAGGTTATGGAAGTCCCCCATGATGTCCTGGTACGCCCCCATGAGAAAGAACCCTATATAATAAGGCTCGCCCACCCGTAGCGGGTGCAGCGCGAGCGTCTCCTTCACGTCCTGGAGGTCGATGAACTTACTCACCTTCCCGTCCGAGTCGCACGTAATGTCCACCAGCGTCCCGTTCCGCGATGGCAGCTCGTCCA
>Ga0326727_10021656_pt1 | contig 12543 bp, 14 predicted proteins | sample MB2enrmetagenome_FD_207643 | JGI IMG/M metagenome (GOLD analysis project Ga0326727, IMG submission 207643) | Lab enriched peat soil microbial communities from McLean, Ithaca, NY, United States - MB29MY | ecosystem: Environmental > Terrestrial > Soil > Wetlands > Peat | place: USA: New York...
GGCTGGCCCGCCATCCGCGCTTCCATATGCACTTCACTCCGAACAGCAGTTCGTGGCTCAACATGGTCGAGCGCTTCTTCCGCGATCTCACCGAACAGCGACTCCGCCGGGGTATCTTCCGCGATCTTGAGGAATTGATCGTGGCCATCGGCGACTATATCGACAAACACAACGACAAGCCCAAGCCATTCGTGTGGACAGCCAAAGCCAAGGACATCCTGGAGAAGGTCAAGCGCGCTCGCGCCGTGCTGGATAATGGTTAATCTGCTCGCCGCTGACCACTAGGAACTTGTTGAAAAAGGCGCGCTGGGGCGTTGAGCGAGCCGTTACGCCTTGTGACGACGAGTATCCGCCGGCTTGGGGGAGTCGTTTTTTGGGGGGGATGGCCCCGCAAAACCGCCGTGCGGTGTTGAAAAACGCCAGTTTCCGGCGCCCGGCTACACTTCGGCCGTCTGCAACTTCGGGAGCCGCCACAAATTGAAGGCCGCAGCGGTCATCAGGAACTGCCAGGCAACTTTCGCCAAGCCGCGTAACTTGGTCTTGCGTACGCCGCCGGTTTGCTTCATCCATCCGAACGCCTTTTCGATCAGCGGGCGCTTGCCCTGGCTGACGGCATAGGTTTCATGCCGACTCGTTCGTCCATCGATGGCGCTTCCGCCGGCCCGCTTGGTGTTCTGCGCCACGTGCGGTCGGATGCCCATTTCACGCACCGTCTGCACGAAGTCTCGCGTGTCATACGCCTTGTCCGCGCCCACGCTCATCGGCTCACAGCGCCGTCGCCGCCGCCGGCTGCGCCATTTTCCGTACAGCATCAGCAACGCCGCGTCCCGTTCGGCGGTTCCGTCGGCTTGCGTTACCAGCGCGTCCACGATCATTCCGTGGCGATTCTCCATCAACACGTGGCCCAGATAGCCGAGTTTGGCTTCCTGCCCGTGCCCCTTGCGGTACAGGCGCGCCTCCGGGTCTGTCTTCGATTCATGCGTTTCGTTGCTCCGCCGCTCGCCGCGAAACTGACCGGGGTCCCCATCCCCGCCATCCTTCTTCTGGAAGCTCTTCTGACTGGCCCATGCCTCGATCAGCGTGCCGTCCACGCTGAAGTGTTCGTCGGACAGATGCGGTTTGGCTTGCGTCAGCACGCGCAAGAAGAACTCCCGGGCCACCTCCTGGTTCAGCAGGCGTTCCCGGTTCTTGCTGAACACGGCGTGGTTCCAAACCGGCTCGTCCAGCTCCAGGCCTACGAACCAGCGAAACAGCAGGTTGTAGTTCATCTGCTCCATCAGCATCCGTTCGCTGCGCACCGTATAGAAGATCTGGAGCAGAACCGCCCGGAGCAGGCGCTCCGGCGGCACCGAAGGTCGGCCCGTCTTCGCGTACAGGCTGTCGAAGTCCTTGGCCATCGCCCGCAGGACTTCGTCCACAGACTTGCGGACCGCCCGCAGCGGGTGATCCTGTGGAACCCGGTCTTCCAAGGAAACGTAGCTGAACATTCCAGACTGCTGCTGATCGTCGCCGCGCATAAAAGCAAAGACGACCGGAAATGTTCTCAGGCTACCCGCTCGGAGCGGTTTTTCAACAAGTTCCTAGTGCGGCGCATATCCCATTCCGGACAAACTCCAGATGAGAACAGTTAGAACCACAATGGTGAGCACAAAGTGCACCCGATCGCGCTCGACCGCAAAAGCGATCATAGAGAATGCGACTCTTGCAATCGGCGTGGCAATCAGCGACAACAGGCCAAACTGAATCACGCTGCGCGGCTGCAGGCGGAGCACACCCCGCCACACGCCCGCTACGCTGCGCAAGTCCGGGGGCTCGCCGCGGAACGTCTGGTAGTTTTCGATTTGCGTGCCGAATTGCGCAAGGTACCAAAGACCTCCGGCAAACACCACCGACGCGGCCGTAATCACCCCAACTCGAAGCAAAATGCCGATGGTACGGTCGGTCTGTTTTTCATTCCGCTGCATGGGTCGAATCTTCCCGCGTAGTCCGTTGTAGATCATTTCCACGGCAAGAATCGCCACCACTACCGCAAAGATGGCCCTCAGAACACGCGTCTCAGCACCCGACAGGTGTCGCGCGGGGGGATAACCCTCGATCCACTGTTTATATTGTCTGCATCCGGAGTCAACAGTATCAGACCCGATTTTATGGATTCCAAAGAGCCTTCCCGGGAGCGGTGAGAGTTTCTGGATTTGCCCTCTGGTATTCGCGTAACTCCAATGTTGTTGCGTACTTAAACCAAATCAGAGGACCAAAAAACGGTGACAATTCGTTTATCTAGCTCTATCATTGAGTTGACCAATATCTTAGAGTCCGAAAATTCGACATGGTAAACGGTTTTCCGGACAGGAGGCTATCAATGAGTAATCTGATTCTTCCACACGGGGGCGGAGAGCTGCGTCCCTTGCTTCTAGAGGGCGAAGCCCAGCGGGAGGAGATCCGCAAGGCCGAGCATCTGAAGAGGTTGCCGATGACTAGCCGGGAAACCGGCGACCTCATCATGATGGGCATTGGCGCGTTCACGCCCCTGGATGGTTTCATGGGACGCGAGGACTGGAAAAGCTGTTGCGAGTCCTACACCATGGTCAGCAAGAAGGGACTTTTCTGGCCGATCCCGATTACCCTGTCAGCCGAGGCGGAGTACGCCAAGTCCGTTGCCATTGGCGAAGAAGTGGCCCTTTGGGATGTCGAGACGGAATCTCTCATGGGCACGATGAAGATCGCCGAGACGTACGCGATCGACAAGGAATACGAATGCAAGCAGGTGTTTCGGACGGCCGACCCGGCGCATCCCGGCGTGCAAAAAGTGATGGAGCAGGGGGCCGTCAATCTCGCGGGCCCCGTGAAAGTGGTCTCCGAGTCTTTCTTCCCCGAGATGTTCAAGGGCATCTATCAACGGCCAGCCGAGTCTCGCCAGGCGTTTGCAGAGCGCGGCTGGACCACCGTCGCAGCGCTCCAGCTTCGCAACCCGATGCATAATTCTCACGCCTACCTGGCGTGGATCGCCATCGAGGTATGCGACGGCGTGTACATCCATCAACTCGTCGGCAAACTGAAGCCCGGGGACATTCCCGCCGGAATCCGTGTCAAAGCTATCGACGCACTGGTCAACAAGTACTTTCGCAAGGACCGCGTGATCCAGGGCGGTTACCCGATGGAAATGCGATACGCCGGTCCGCGCGAGGCTCTGTTACATGCCCTATTCCGCCAGAACTACGGCTGCACGCACCTCATCGTGGGGCGTGACCATGCTGGAGTGGGCGACTACTACGGGCCATTCGACGCACAGAAGATTTTCAACGAAATCCCGCCCGGCGTGCTGCTCCTGCAGCCGCTTTGCATGGACTGGACCTTCTACTGTTACGAGTGCGGCTCCATGGCATCCATGAAGACTTGCCCGCACGAGAGCAAGGCCGTAATTGACGAAAACGGCAAATATAAGGGCGGGGCCCGTTTGCTGCTCTCCGGAACGCTCCTGCGCAAGCTCATGAGCGAAGGCAAACCGGTGCCGGCGGAGTTCTCACGGCCCGAGGTCATTGCCGTTCTCAAGGAGTACTACGACAGCCTGGAGGAGAAGGTCGAGGTGAAGCTGCACGGGGCTGCCACTGGCATAACGAAGTAGCGGCGTGCAGGATGTTGCAAGCCCGTTCCGTCCCATTGGGGCTGTGGCTCGGTAGCTACGCGGTCCCAGTGGAGCGGCGCGAGGAGTTCCGGGGAACAGATCATGAAACCGCTTACGGCGGAGGAACGAAGACAGGCTTTCTCCAATGCTAAGAAGGAGGAGGTCATCCTCAAACAGCGGTTGCCCGTCCGCTACCATGTTGAGGATTTCGAGGTGCGGGAACGGCCACGCCGCTTCCTGGAAGCCTTCGCCGCCATCCTGAAACACACCAACTACCGGCTCGCTCTCGATCACTACATCCGGGTCACCGCGAAGTGCGCGCGCTGTGCCACGAGCTGCCAGATCTATATGGCGACTCACGACGGCAGGGACATCCCCTGTTATCGTTCGGAACTGCTCCTTTCCGTCTATCGGAGACACTTCACGGTGTCGGGCATGCTTCGCGGGCGGATCCTGGGCGACCCCGGCCTGACCGATGCGAAGATCCAGGAGATGGCGGACGCCTTCTATAACTGCACCGCCTGCCGCCGGTGCTCCTTAGAGTGCCCGGCGGGGATCGACCACGGTCTCATCACCCACCTTGCCCGCTACATTCTCTCGGAAATCGGAATCGTCCCCCGCGCGCTCGCGGTAAGTGTTCGCGAGCAGTTGACCGGCGCGTCGGGGAACACACCGGCCGTGCCCGTGGCGGCCCTCCGGGACAGCCTCGAATTCCTCAGCGACGAAATGCGCGAAGAGAAAGGAGTGGAGATTCCTTTCCGCTCGACCAGGAGGGCGCCGAATACCTCTTCCTGCCGGCGGTTTCGGATTTTCTAATGGAAGCGGACACGCTGATGGGTAACGCCGCGGTGTTCCGCGCCACAGGCGATACCTGGACCGTCGGCACCAGATACTTCGACGGGATCAACTATGGCCTGTTCTACAGCGACCACGTGATGGAGTGCGTCATCGCGAAAATCGGGGCCGAGGCCCGGCGCCTGAAGATCCGGAAGCTGTTGATCGGCGAATGCGGGCACGCGTCACGAACGGCCAAGGCGTTCTATCCGGCCTTCAGCGGGGATGGCCACGAGTCGCTGCCCGTGGTCAGCATCATCGAGTATACCTACCAGTCGTGGAAGCGCGGCCGCTTGAAGCTGCGCCCCGGGGCCATCGAGGAGCCGGTGACGTACCACGATCCATGTAACCTGGCGCGCAATGGCTGGGTCGTCGATCAGCCGCGTGAGCTGCTCGAGGCGTTTTGCGCGAATTACCTGGAGATGACCCCCGGCGGCCGCGCCAACATCTGCTGCTGCGGCGGGCGGACGGGCGAAAGCGGAGCAGATCCGTGCCACCGGCGCGAAGTACTGCGTCGCACCCTGATGGAATACTACAAGATCGATTGCCAGATTGTGGGCCTGCACGACCTCCTGTACGGCGGGCGGGTGTTTCACGCGGGGGCCAGGAAACTGAGCCGGCCCCAGGAATTTGTCTGGCCGCTGCTGCTGGTGATTCCGTTTGTTACCGGCTACGTCTGTGCGAACTCAGCGGCCCGCCCGGAAACCTACCAGGCCATGATGTTCCTGCACGTGTATTCCGCCGACCTCATTATGCTGATGCTTCCCTTCACGAAGCTTGCCCACTGCGTGCTGGTTCCTCTCTCTCAGGCGGTCACCGCGGTCGCCTGGAAATTCCCGCCCGGGGCGGGGGGTCGTGTTGCCGCCACGCTGGGCTACGCCGACAGGCCGTCGTGGCTCGAGGGCGCCCGGCTGCAAAGTCCGCCGCGTGGCTTGAATGACGAGGTCTGTGCCAGATGAGAGCAGCTATTCTCACGGATACCACCAAATGCATCGGATGCCGCGAGTGCGAGGCCGCCTGCAAGAAGGAGAACCATCTTTCCCCCGACGACATTCCCCGGAGATGGGATCGGGACGACGGTCTTTCGGCACGGAACTGAACCTCCATTGTGGAAGGCCCCGGTCACGCGTATGTCCGCAAGCAGTGCCGTCATTGTCTAGAGCCGGCGTGCGCATCCGCGTGCCCGGTGGGCGCCCTGCACAAGATCGGCATGGGCCCCGTAATCTATGACGACAACAAGTGCATGGGCTGCCGCTACTGCATGATGGCCTGCCTCTACGGCATCCCCCGCTACGATTGGGAAGAGGCGGTCCCCTATGTGCGGAAATGTATTTTCTGCTACACGCGGCTGGGATACGGCCGGCAACCCGCCTGCACCGAGGCCTGCCCGTCCAAGGCGACTATCTTCGGCGAGCGCGACGACCTGCTCGCTGAAGCGCACCGCCGCATCGCTGAAACCCCGGGGAAGTACATCAAGAAAGTTTGGGGCGAGCGGGAGGCCGGCGGCGCGTCGGTTCTGCTGATCTCCAACGTGGATCTCTCGTTCCTGACCGAAGACCATTCCCTGGGTGCCCAGCCCTTGCCGGAAACCACCGCCACCGCCATGCACGCCGTCCCCTTCGCTTTCACCGGCGTGTTAGCCGTCATGGCAGGCCTGAACTGGATTATCGACAGGCGCACGGCCAGGCAGAGAGACAGATCCCATGAGTAGGGTACGAAAACTGAAACTGGCGCTCTGGACGGTCTGCGGGCTGGCTCTGGCGGTGGCGGTGGCGCGTTTCCTGTTCGGGCTGGGCGCAACGACCCATCTCTCCGACGCCAATCCCTGGGGACTCTGGATCGGTTTCGATGTGATGAGCGGCGTGGCCCTCGCGGCGGGCGGATTCATCGTGACCGCCACGGTCTACGTTTTCAAACTGGAGCGCTTTCACGCCGTTGTTCGCCCCGCGGTTTTGACGGCCTTTCTCGGCTACCTGGCGGTGGCGGTCGGTTTGCTGTTTGACCTGGGGCTGCCCTGGAACATCTGGCACATGATCGTGTTCTGGAATCCGCACTCGCCATTGTTCGAGGTTGGCTGGTGCGTCATGCTGTATCTCACGGTCCTGGCGCTGGAGTTCTTCCCCGTGCCGGCCGAGGAGTTCGGAACACTGGCCGGCATCCGGCGGTTCCTCGTCAAGCTGCGGATGCCTCTGGTCATCACGGGCATCGGCCTTTCGACGCTGCATCAGTCTTCGCTGGGATCGCTGTTTCTGATCATGCCGTACCGGCTCCATCCCCTGTGGTACTCTCCGCTCCTGCCCGTCCTGTTTCTGGTCTCTGCCATCGGCCTCGGGCTGATGATGGTGATTCTCGAAAGCAATGTCACTGCTTTTCTATACCGCCGAAAGCCTGAGACGGAAGTGTTGGCGGGCCTGGGAAACGCCGCCCGCTGGGTGCTTGCCGGGTATCTGGTGCTTCGCTTCGGCGACCTCGCGGTGCGGCGCGAATGGCATCTGCTATTCGCTTCCGGATGGCGCACGGGGTTGTTTTGGCTGGAAGTGATTACCATGGCGGCGGCGCCGGCGGCGCTTCTGTTTCTTAGCGCGTCCAGGCGCTCCCGCGGGATCCAATGGACGGCCGCCGGACTGGGGGTGTTCGGTGTCGTTCTGAACCGCGTTGACGTCGGGGGTCTTGCCCACCTCAGGCCCGGCGGCGAGTTCTATCTCCCGGGATGGACCGAGATTGCGATCACCGCCGGTATTGTTTCAGCCGCAATCCTGCTGTTCCTGTTCATGATCGAGCGGTTCCGGATATGGGAACAGCGTCCCGCCGATCCCGACGCCGACCCGCTGAAACTCCCCGAGTTCAACCCCGTGGATGCCACCTGGCTGGGCGTTCCCGCCATTGCGGCGCGTACAACCTATTCGCTTGGATTCGTACTGGCCGCGGCCGTCGGATTTGCCTTCCTCGGCAGCCTCCCCGCCAAGAGCCGAGGCGCAGACCCCGCACCGGTGCAACAGGCCCGGGGCGGCGACAAGCTATGGATCGACGGCAATCTGGACGGCTTTGGTGTCCTCTTCCCGCACGCAGAGCATGAAAAACGGGAAGGCGACAAGGCTTCTTGTGTGAAGTGCCATCATATGAATCTCCCGCGAGATCAGAACTCGGCCTGCTCGCGTTGTCACAGCGACATGTATCAGACGTCCGACTCGTTCCGGCATGATTGGCATGCATCGCCTGACGGAGGCCGGGTTTCTTGCGCTCAATGCCATCCCCTCGGTCAGGCACGGACCGCCTCCACGGCCGTGCGTTGCGACCATTGCCACAAGGACCTCGTGCCGGCGGGCTCCACGATCCAGGTGAAGACCTATGCCGCTCGAGGCTATGCCGATGCCATGCACCGTCTCTGCATTGGTTGCCACGTGCAGAAGGCACGGGAGAAGAACAAGCCGGAGATGAGCCGTTGCGCCTGGTGTCACAAGGAGAAACGCGAGGTTGTGGATGCTTCAGGAGTTCGGGGCGAACAGGACTTCGTCGGCAGAAGCGTTGTGCTTCCCGCGCCGGTCAACTCCCAGTAGCGGTTTCGAGGCTGCGTCGATGTTTGTTGTGAAGCCTGGCCTTCCGCGGGGAGAGGGGATCTAATGTCTCCGGGCGTGCTCGCCGGGCGAGCCAGCCGTGCCTGTGCCGGTAAGAACTGTGTTAGAGCCATCGACCTGCTCGAGTGCGCGGTGCGCGCACAGCCGGGCAATATTTCGCTTCACTATTCGTTGGGGCTGTGCTACAGCGGCGCTTGCGGTTTCAGACACCCCCTCATCTGCTCCAGCCTCGCTGCCGGCTATCTGCGGCACGCGCTGGCGTTACTCGGTGAGGACGGAGGAATCGTTCGCGCAACCATCCTCGACGCCCTGGCGAGTGCGCTCGTACGCGGAGAGGACGCGTCGCGGGTCGCTGCTGCCAAGGCGGCCATCGGATGCTATCGCGAGTCCGCACGGATCTATGAGGAATGCGCCCGGCTGGATGACTGGGCACGCACCATTTTCAACCCCGGCAATACCCTGTGCGATCTTTCGGAGATCAGCGGCGAGGATCACTGGCAGGACGCGGTTTCCTGTTATGAAGGGTCCCTGCGGATCCGAACGCGCGAGAGGGACCCGGAGCGGCACGCGGCGGTGTTGGAGAATCTGGGGAGCGCGTATCGCCGCCTTTCGGGTAACGGTGCCGGACACAATATCAAGAAGAGCATCAAGTGTTACCAGCGGGCATTGAGAATCTATGGCGCCGCTACGCACCCCAATAAGAGCGCGGCTTTGCAGAACAATCTAGGCAACTCCTATTTGTCGCTTCCCGAAACGGACGAGAAAACCAAAGCTCGCAATGGGCGCCGCGCTCTCCGTCACTTTGACCGCGCCCTGCGCATCCAGTCTCGAGATAAAACTAGCCGGGACTACGGTATCACCCAGTTCAATCGCGCCCAGGCCTATTCCCGTCTGATGCAAACATCGGCGGCCGGAGACCCTGAGGTCATGGTTACGTGTTTGGAGGAGGCCCTGGCGGCCTTTCAATTCTGCGGGGATGACCGATACGAGCGGCTCGTTCGAGCGCAGTTAAATCGGGTCTGCCGGCAGCAGTAGCGCATCCTAGAGGGAGGTCGATATGCGAAAGAAAGTGACTGTTGTGGGGGCGGGCAACGTCGGCGCCAGTTGCGCGGTGCGTCTGGCCGACAGAGGTTTGGCCGACGTTGTGGTCGTGGACGTTTTGGATGGCATACCCCAGGGCAAAGCGCTGGACATACTGGAAGCGGGACCGGTATCCGGATTCGATGTCAGGGTGGCTGGTTGCAATGACTATGCACCGACCGCCAACTCCGACATTGTGGTCTTGACCGCGGGCTTCGCGCGCAAGCCAGGCATGAGCCGCGACGATCTGCTATGGGCGAACTACGAGATCGCGAAGAAGACTGTGGAGCAGAGCGTGAAATACTCCCCGGATTGCATCCTGATCGTCGTCACCAATCCGTTGGACGCCATGTGCCACGTGGCTCATGCTGTGAGCGGCTTTCCCAAGAACCGCGTCATCGGTATGGCCGGCATTCTCGATACGGCCCGTTTTCGCACATTTGTCGCGGAAGCGCTCGACGTTTCCGCGGAGGGCGTCACGGCTTTCGTATTGGGCGGGCACGGAGACACGATGGTGCCCCTCGTGCGCTACAGCAGCGTGGCCGGCCTGCCGCTCACCGACCTGCTGGATGCCGGCACGATCGAACAAATTGTCACGCGGACTCGCAACGGCGGAGCGGAAATCGTGAAATACCTCAAAAGCGGAAGCGCCTACTATGCGCCTTCCGCGGCAGTCGCTGAAATGGTAGAAGCAATCCTGCACGATCGCAAGCGAGTCTTCCCGTGCTCCGTGTATTTGGAAGGTGAATACGGCATCCACGATCTCTTTGCCGGAGTGCCGGTGAAACTGGGAGCGCGTGGCGTCGAGAAGATCTTCGAGGCGAAACTGACGGAATCCGAGTTGGCCGCGCTGCACAAGAGCGCCGCGGCCGTCAAAGAACTGGTCGATTTAATGGCGCCGAAACTGGCGGAGGCCAGGGCATCCGGTGTAACGGTCTGAAGATCATGGCTATCTGAGCAGGCGGCTGAACTACCGGTGCATCGATCGCGATATGCTGGTTCGGAAGGCTGCCACGCCGCGTGTCTCCGAGTACGATCTGCGCGCGGCGCTGGAGTGACCGCCTGCTTTCCCGGGAAGATTCAATCACACCCGCTACATCTATCTGGCTCTCATCCAGGCTGCTCTGACAGCGGAGATCCGCACCGGGTGCGCAATTTATCACGGCTTGGCCGGACACCTGCTACTTAAGGGAGTGCCCGGCCTGCTGCGCCTGCGGATCATCGCGCCCGCGGAGTACCGCATTCGCATGGCTCAAGAGCGCTTGAATTTCGGCCGCGGCGAGGTGATCGCTCTCATCGACGCTATGGACCGCGATCGTCGAAAGTGGACGCAGTTCCTCTACGGCCTGGACTGGGCAGAGCCTTCCCTATACGACCTCATCATTAACCTGGAGCGCAGCAGCGTCGAACAGGCCTGCCATGCCGTGACGTCGCTGGTCGAGTGCGGAGGGTTCGAACTCTTGCCGGAGGGTCAGGCGGCGATGGACGATCTCGCTCTTGCCAGCAGGGTGCGTGCGACGCTGGCGCAGGATCCATAAACGTTTAACCTCGAAGTCGACGTGGAATCTCACAGCGGGTCGATTTCCATCCGGGGAGATTGCGCAAAGGAAGCAGAGGCCATTCAGCGGGTAGTTTCGGCCGTCGCCGGCGTCACTGGGCTCACGATCGACGCAGTGCCTGTTTCTGCGTCCAACTGATTAGGGATGAAGGCGCTAAGAGGGACAAATGGAATCCGCAACGGGCTGAATACCTCACCCGTTCTACTCGCGGACCTGCTGGATTTCTCTGGCACGACGAGAGTCGCCACCTGCATTGTCAAGCCATTTCTCTAGGCGCGCGTGTTCTATGAACAAGATTTCCAAAATCTCCGATGAGCTGGCGCACTGCGCGGCATTCCTGGGTAGCGATCCGGCAGAGCCGCTGTCGAACGAACGGGAGACCCAGCTATAGTACCCAGATGAGCTACATCGTGAACTTGACCGTGGAAGGCAAAGTGGCCGTGGTAATCGGAGGTGGCCAGGTGGCAGCGCGGAAGGTCCAGGACCTATTGGCAGCCGGGGCCGACGTTACCGTCATCGCCCCGCACGCCTGTGAACGCATCCTGGCGCTCGCGGAAGAAAAACGGATCCAGGCTCACCTCAGGCCCTATGCCAACGGAGACCTCGCCGGTGCGTTCGTGACCGTCGCCGCAACCGATGACGAAGAGATCAACGCCAGCATCGCCAACGATGCGGCAGCGATGAACGTACTGGTCAACGTAGTCGACCGTCCGGCGCTGTGCGCGTTCACGGTCCCCGCAACTCTAGGCCGCGGCGACTTAACTTTCGCTGTGGCAACAGAGGGACGTTGTCCGCCCTTGGCGGGAATCCTTCGGGAAGAACTAGAAGCGCGGTATGGGCCGGAATACTCGGAACTGGTCAGCCTCTTCTCTGAATTGCGGCAAGAGATGATCGCACAAACCTGGGATGGTCGGCGAATTCGGGAGACGCTGACCAAGATATATCGAGACGGAGTGGCGGAGGTCATTGGGGCCGGAGAACGTCAGGCGCTAAACGATTTTCTTCGTTCCCGCCTTGGATCGACATTTCCCCTTCGATACTGAAGCAGGCGTTCCTGCAGGACGCTACCCCCTCTAGCTGGGGATCCTCCGCCGAAAGGCGGAAGCACTGGAAGAAGCCATCGCGTGGCTGCGCCGCCGCGCATATGGCCGCTCCCTTGGCGTTACACTAAACGCTGATGAACGACCGGCCGCGCATCGTTGAGGTGGGGAGCGCCAATGTCGATTTGACCACCTTTACCAACCAGTTTCCCCACCTCGGCGAAACTATCTTCGCGCCCGCGTTCCACCTCGGATTCGGCGGCAAAGGCGCCAACCCGGCGGTGGCCGTATGCCGTTGCGTCGCTGAGGTGACTCCGGTGGCGCGCGTGGGCGACGACCTGTTCGGCCCGGCTCGCTGGCCGCCGGGTGCGGTCAAGCCGAGGCCATCGCGCGAGCCAATCTCTATGCGGCGCTCTCCACGCTGGCGTGCGGCACCCAGAGCTCGTTCGTCGCGCGGGAGCGCTTCGAGGCCGAATGGCGTGCGCGAAGATGACCGGAGTTCCTGAAACCAACAGCCAGTGGCGGAGGATCCGCGGCCGCATACCCGGCCGTGTCAAAGACGTGCTCCGCCCGCTGCGCGATGGCGTAGTATATGGCCGGCTCGGCGCATGGTGGTACTTTGTGCGCGCAGGAGCGTTGCGGAAACGCGGCGGCCATCCTTTATTCGATGACGATTATTACCGGCAACAGGTGCCGGGCAAGCTAGTGGTCTGCGGCGAGCAGATTAACCATTATCCAGCACGGCGCGAGCGCGCTTGACTTTCTCCAGGATGTCCTTGGCTTTGGCTGTCCACACGAATGGCTTGGGCTTGTCGTTGTGTTTGTCGATATAG
>Ga0326727_10021657_pt1 | contig 12543 bp, 11 predicted proteins | sample MB2enrmetagenome_FD_207643 | JGI IMG/M metagenome (GOLD analysis project Ga0326727, IMG submission 207643) | Lab enriched peat soil microbial communities from McLean, Ithaca, NY, United States - MB29MY | ecosystem: Environmental > Terrestrial > Soil > Wetlands > Peat | place: USA: New York...
AAAGAAATGGTTTCTTAATAAGCATAATTGAGGGGAACTATGGCCGCGGGGGGCGCGGCTTGCCAAACCTTTTCTTGGTTTTTTGCACCCCTCTCTTGCCAGACATCAGACAATTTGTCGCCCATGAAACTGGAGAAGAGCGCCCGGAGGGCCATGTTCGGGATTGCGGGCGCGGGCGGGAGCGGGTACTGTAACGGGGATTTATGACATTGACTGAAAAAATACTGGCCCGCGCAGCGGGGAAAAAATCGGTCCAGGCCGGCGAGAATGTCTGGGCGCAGGCCGATATTCTCATGACGCATGATGTGTGCGGGCCGGGGACGATCGGCGTTTTTCAACGGGAGTTTGGGGCCAAGGCCAGAGTGTGGGACCGGCACAAGGTGGTCATCATTCCGGACCATTATATTTTTACGGCGGATTCCCTCTCCAACCGGAATGTGGATATTTTGCGGCAGTTCGCGCGGGACCAGGATTTGCCGTATTTCTACGACGTGATTGATGATCCGAACGGGACCTGGCAGTTTGACCCGGGCCGCGGGATGTTGCAGCGGCAGCATGGCTCCCGTTACGCGGGGGTGTGTCATACGGCGCTGCCGCAAAAGGGGCATACGCGGCCGGGGGAGATTCTTTTCGGGACCGATTCGCACACCTGCATGGCGGGGGCGTTTAATGAGTTTGCGACGGGGATCGGGAACACGGACGCGGGGTTTGTGATGGGGACGGGAAAGTTGTTGTTGAAGGCGCCGGAGACGATGCACTTCCGGCTGGAAGGACGGCTGCAACGGGGGGTGATGGCCAAGGACATTATCTTGCATTGCATCGGGCAGATCGGTTTTGACGGCGCGACCTACCGGGCCATGCAATTTGACGGGGAGGGGGTCCGGTGGCTCTCGATGGATGACCGGATGACGGTGGCCAACATGGCGATCGAGGCGGGAGGGAAGAACGGCATTTTTGAGTTCGATGATCAAACCCGCGCGGCGGTGGACGCGCGCTGCCGGCTCAACGGGACCAAGACGGCTTATGAGCCGGTGGAACGGGACGCGGCGGAGAAGTTCGCCTTCGAGATGACGGTGGATTTGGCGCAGTTGGAGCCGACAGTGGCCTGTCATCCCAACCCCGGAAACCGCCGGCTGGCCAGGGAATTGGGGGCGGTCAAGCTGGACCGGGCTTATGTAGGCTCCTGCACGGGGGGAAAGACGAGTGATTTTCTGGAATTCGCGCGGGTGGTGAGGGGGAAGCGGGTGGTGATCGAAACCTTTGGGGTCCCGGCGACGCCGGAGATCGTCCGGGATTTGCAGACGGCGCGGTGGGAGGACAAGACGGTGTGGCAAATTCTGATGGACGCCGGGGTGCGGATGACGGAGAACGCGGGATGCGCCGCCTGCCTGGGCGGGCCGGCGGACACGTTCGGGCGCATCAACTCCCCGCTCAAGTGCATCAGCGCGACGAACCGGAATTTCCCGGGGCGGATGGGGCACAAGGAATCGCAGGTCTTCCTGGCTTCGCCGGCCACGGTGGCGGCCAGCGCCTTGACGGGGCACATCACGGACCCGCGCGAGTATCTCGGGTGAGCGACCTTTCCCCATTGACCCCGGCTTCGCGGGGAAATCCCGCCGGGCGCCCGGCCCCCTCCTTTCGGGAAAAAGCGGACGAAGCGTGCGAGCGGGGCATTGTGGGGGCGGTGCTGGCGATTCTGGTCTGGGGACCGCTGGCTTACGGGGCGGTGCGGGTGAGACCGGACAGCGCGGAGGCGGCGCATTTGTATGGCTTTTTGGTGATCCAGGGTTTGACGGCGCTGGCGGTGGTGTTGTGGGGGGCGCGGTTCTTTACGCAGCGGCCATTCCGGCTGCTGTGGCCTCCGATTTGCTGGGCGGTGCTGGGGTTTGTGCTCTACGCAATTGCGCGCTGCCAGTTGGCGGAGCTGGAGTACGCGGCGCGGCAGAATTTGCAGTGCGTGATTGTGTATGGGGCGCTGTTTTTTGTGATCGTCAACAATCTGAACCGGCGCGGATCGGCGGCGGCGGCGGCGGTGGCGTTGATCGCGGTGGGGGCGGGGGAGTCGTTTTTCGCATTTTACCAGTTCACGACGCACTATGCCAAAGTGTGGCAGGTGCTCAAACCGGCGTCGTATGCGTTGCGGGGGAGCGGCACCTATGTCAATCCGAACAGTTTCGCGGGGTTGACGGAGCTGGTTTTGCCGCTGGCGCTGGCTTATACGGCGCTGGGCCGTTTCAGCGCGACGGTGAAGGTGTTGCTGGGCTACAGCGCGCTGGTGATGATGGCGGGGCTGGTGGTGTCGCAGTCGCGGGGGGGCCTGACGGCGATGGGGGCGACCCTGGCGGTGTTTTGCGTGGTTCTGCTGTTTCAGGCCGATTATTGGCGGCGCGGGGCGCTGGCGCTGGGAGCCTTGGCGCTGGCCGGGGTGGTTTTAATGCAACAGTTTGGCGCGGTGGAAAATCGGTTCGGAGGAAGCCTGATAGACAAGGGCGACGCGCGGGTTTTCTATTATGCGGCGGCGGAACGGATTTATCACCAGCACTTGTGGTGGGGCGCCGGGCCGGGGAGTTTCAGGTATCTCTACCCGGTGTCGGCATCCAAGTACGCGCAGGGGACCCCAATGAACGCGCACAATGATTATCTAACCACGTTGTGCGAGTGGGGGGTGGCGGGGTTTGGCATTGTGGTGGCCGCGTTGGGGCTGTTGTTTGGCGGGGTGATCCGGATCTGGCCTTATGTCAAGAGAGGGTCGGGTGACTTGGGGGGAAGGGACAGTTCGAGAGCGGCTTTTGTCTTGGGGGCGTCGCTGGGGCTGCTGTCCATACTGATCCATTCCTATGTGGATTTTAACATGCAGATTCCCGCCAACGCCGTCATCGCCATCACTCTGATGGCGCTGTTGACCGCGCACTGGCGCTTTGGCACGGAGCGGTACTGGGTCAATCCGGGGAAAACCGGAAAGATTCTGCTCCTGGCCGTCGCGGCGGGGGCGGTCTGGTTCTTGGTGGGTGAAGGCGTCCACGCGGGCCGGGAATTCTACTGGCTGGAACGCGGAATCCAGCCGGGATCGTGGGAGCGGCAGGTGGAGGCTTTGAAGACGGCGCAGAAGATCGAGCCGGGAAATTACATGACCGATTGTGAGCTGGGGGAGGCCTGCCGGCTTCGGGCCTGGCAGGGCGAGGCCGGGAACGAGGCGCTGGCCCTGGAGGCGATGCAATGGTTCGCGCGCGGCATGGCCTTGAACCGGTATGACTTTGAGACGCGGCTGGGCTATGGAATGTGCCTGGATTGGCTGGACCGGCCCAAAGAGGCGACCCGGTATTTCGTCCAGGCCCTGGAATTGGGCCGGAACGACGCGAGGGTGCAATGGAAGTTCGCCTGGCACTGCATGATACTTAGGAACTATCCGCTGGCCGGGATTTGGCTGGGTCGTTCCATGGAGGTCCGGCCCAGCACGGAGGCCGAAGGATACTTGGAAATGGCAAAGGAAAAGATGGCCGAGGGCCTCCGGGCCAGTCCGGCGGGGCGATAAAAAAGACCGTGCAAACGTGAAAAATCGGCGCGCCGCATCAACGCCGCAGCCTGACGCCAGGCGGGCGCGCATCCCCGCCGCGACCGCCCGGCGGGGCGGGAAAAGAAAGCCGCGCAAAATGACTGGATGCGCAAGTTGTTGAATATAAACAGGTTAAATGAGAACAGGAATCGGCGCCGGGTCTCGCGCAGGGACGAACTGGAGATGGGCATAAAACGCGGGAATTGGGGCCAAAAATGGCTGAAAAAAAAAGAAATAAAAAAAGTCGAAAAACTGTTGACATTTTGCCGGCGAGGCGTAATCTCGCACTGTTACAACATTTTAAACAAGAACCGTTATGAAACGAACTAAATTAATCTTGGTGTGCGGCTTGGTGTTGGCTTTGACTGGTTTGACCACTTTGCTGGTGGCTGCGGGCGCCCAAAAGGACCAAAAAGCAATCGTCCGGTCCGTGGTGGGCGACGTGCAGTACCAGGTGGATGGCATGGGGCCTTTTCTGGCTTTGAGGGTCAACATGGAGTTGAATCCTAAAACGGTTCTGAAATCCGGCCGGGGCGCCAGTGCGTATCTCCAAGTCAACGGTGTGACCTCCGTGGTAAAGCTGACTGAAAACACCACCGTGACTTTGTCAACGATGACGGCGACGGGGCCGGGCCTTGATGCGGACAAATCCACGGATTTGAAACTGGACGGCGGCACGATTCTGGGACAAGTGAAGAAGCTCTCCGCCAATTCCGATTACAAAGTGACGGTTCCCAACGGCGTGGCCGGTATTCGCGGCACCGATTTCCAAGTGACGGTGACTGTGCAGAACGGAACCGTCACGGTTACATTCACCAGCCAAACGGGCACGATCTTTTGCCAGGTGACTCCGGCTGCGGGCCAAACCCAGGAACAGTCGTCAAGGACGCTGACCAGCGGCCAATCTTGGACGGTCACGGGGACCGTGCCTGTGGCCGGGGGGCCGGTGACGACGGTGTCGTTAGGCATCGTGGGGACTGTCAGCGCGGCGGACGTCGCCATGTTCAGGGGTGGTTTCAACCCGCCTCCAGTCATTGTCACCACAGTGACAGTGACCCCGACGGCCCCGCCTCCGCCGCCAGTGCATGTGCCGGTCAACAATAATCCTTCGACTGTAGGGGGAAGTTAGCAGCGGTCAGCCGCAGACCGGGTGTTTGCCCGATAAAACGGGTTCATAACATCCGTTAAGCGAGTTTTCGATTTTCAGCCCGGAGCAGCCTTGCGTTGCTCCGGGTTTTTTGTGATAAATAGGGTTGTGCGTCTGAGTTTTCCAAGATTGCCGAATTTGCCCAAGCTGGCGGACCTGCCCCGCTTGCCTTCCGAGTTGCTCAGCTACAAGAAATGGGATGCGATGCTGAATGAATGGGACGAGCTGCTGCTCGGCGAAGTCACGCCGCAGGCGCGCAGATTGCCCATGATGCTCATCACGGCGGCGGTGGTAACGGTGGTTTGCCTGCTGCAGATCGGAAACATCAGCGCGCTGGAGAGGTTTGAAAAAATGCTCTTTGACTGGCGGGTGAAGATGGCGAGCCATTTTGTCGGCCCTCATCATCTGGATCTGGCCACCAATTTGGGCCTGGTGGAAATCACCGATGACACCATTGACATGGTCAGCAGCGGATCGCTGGGATACAGCGCCGCTTTGTTGTGGCCGCGCAGCATTTACGCCAGGGCCTTGCAGGAGCTTTCGCTGCAAGGCGCCGGCGTGGTGGGGTTCGACGTGGATTTTGATTTGAAGCGGCCGGGCGACCCGCCGGTGTTAATAGACGGCAAGACCATCGGATCGGACCAATTCTTCGCCCAGACGCTCAAGAAGGCAGGCAACGCCATTCTGGCAACCGAGCACCATGTGGTGCCCTTGGAGCTTTTCCAGCAGAGCGCGTCGGATTTGGGCAACATATACGCGGAAAAAGACGAGGACGGGTTTTTGCGGCGCGACCGGCCTTACGAAGTATATCGAATCTGGAATCCGGAGTTCAAAAAGCAAATCGCCCTGGAATGGCATCTGGACCTGGACGACGCGAAAATTGTCTTCGATTCCCAGGACTTTGTGCCGGGCGATATTACCGATTTGCAATCCTTTGCCGCCAAGCTGGCCGGCAAGCCGGACGCGGTTTCCAGTTTTTTGAGGAGGCGGCTCGACAAAGACGCCGCCGGGGCATTGCTCCAATACGACGGCTCGGAGGCGGCCTCGAACCGCTTGGCGGGGCTTCTGATAAAGGCGCTGAACAAAATCGTGGCCGGCCCATCCATTTACGAGGACGCCCGTTTTGCGGCGGTGAAGTTGCGTCCCGAAACCGAGCGGCTTATTGACAGGAAATCCGAGGACGGGGGCGTGATCCGGCTCAACCGGCTGCTCCTGGAAGACGCCTACCCGCTGGAATTGGCCAGGAACGAGGCGGCCAGCATTTTCCTCCCGCCCAAACGGGGAGACCCCATCCCGCCCTTTCACAGGAACAAGGATGGCACTTTGAAAATGTCGGACATCATGAGCAACGCCCCGCCCGATCTGCCGCCTTTTTACCCTTTGACCTACACACGCGTGTGGAGCATGGGAATCGTGCTGGCCGCCAGCCAGTTGAAACTGGACTTGGACAACCCGGAAATCCAACACCAGCATCACCGGGTGATCTTGCGCGGGGACAACGGGGTCAGCCGGGTGATCCCGTTGGAATCCGACGGCAGCTACTACGTGAACTGGGAACTGGGCCGCGCCAACCGGCTGATCCTGTCCAATCAAGTGACCACCAATTATTCGGGTTCAGCCAATCAGCTTGTCATCACCAATCAGGTGTTGGTCCAGCCCGGCTTCCAAGCCGGGTCGTTTGATGAATTGTTGCAGGAAGCCGGGCAGCGGGCCGAAGGCCATCCGGCGGACACCGGGCGGTGGAAAGACAAGCTGGTCGTCATTGGGTCGGCCGTGACGGCGTTCTCGGCGGTGGCGGACCAGGGGAGCACGCCGTTGGAAACCGGGACCATCCTTGCGCTCAAACATTTGAATGTGGCCAATTCGATTCTGACCGGCATCTTTGTCAAAACCAGTCCGCTGGGGTTGGAATTGCTGCTCATTGTGGTGATGGGCGCCTTTGCCGGCTGGGTGACCTCCGCGGCGGGGCGTCCGCTGGCCGGCAGCGCCTTGATGGCGGCGGCGGTGTTGGTCTATGTGGCACTGGCGTTCTGGCTTTACGTGGCGCACCGGTTTTGGCTGCCGGTCATTTTGCCGCTGGGCTGTTCCGGTCTGGGGACACATGCCCTCGCCATAACCTACCGGGTGCATACGGAGCAGGAGGAGAAGAAGCGTGTCAAGTCGGTTTTTTCCAAGATGCTGGCGCCGGAGGTGGTGGACGAATTGTTGAAGGCGGCGAAAGTTTCCATGGGCGGTGTGCAGCGCGAGATCACCGTTTATTTTGCCGACGTGCGCGGATTCACCGCCCTGACCGACCGAACGCAAACCCAGGCGGTGGAATACGTGGAGAAACACAAGCTCAACCCGGCGGAGGCGGAGGCCTACCACAATCTGGCGGCCAAGGAAATCCTGGACACGGTCAGCACTTACCTGGCCACCATCGCCGGAGCGATCAAAAAACACAATGGCACGCTGGACAAATACATCGGCGATTGTGTCATGGCGTTCTGGGGGGGGCCGCTGCCCAATCCGCGGCACGCCAGCGACGCGGTGCGCTCGGCCATGGATGCGCAGCGGGCCATGCTGGCCTTGAACCTGAAACGGGATGCGGAGAACAAACGGATCGCCGCCGAAAGCGCGGCCCGCGCCGCGCAGGGGCTGCCGCCGCAGTCGCCGCTGCCGCTGCTTTCCCTGGGCACGGGCATCAATACGGGCACGGCCATCATGGGGCTGATGGGATCCGACGCCGACGGCCTGAGTTACACCGTATTCGGGCGGGAAGTCAACCTGGCCTCCCGGCTGGAGGGCTTGTCCGGCTATGGCAGAATCATCATCTCCCAGGCCACCTTTCTGGCCTTGCAGCGGGACTCCCCCGACCTGGCGGCGCTGTGCGTCGAACAACTGCCCGCCGACGTCAAGGGCTTCCGCCATGCTGTCAAGAATTACGAAGTCCGGTGGAGGCCGGAGGGCGGGCCGGACGACCCCACCCAGAAGGCAGCGACGCCGGTTTACGGCGCCGGGACGGGCACGCTCGCCCGGATGGCGCCGGCTGGATTTTGATTTTGGCGGGGGGAATTCTTAAGATGCGGCAAGCTTTGGAAGCAGCTAACAATACGGGCTTTGCAAACACTGGCATTTTTCCGCGGATTCCCGGCAAGACAGCAGGAATCGGGAGAACCGCTTTCCTTTCCGCCCGGAATCGTGTATCATCATCCCCGATGAGAACGATTTCTCCACTGCTGCTCCGCGCCGCGCTTTTGAGCGCCGTCTGCCTTGTCCATCCCGTTGCGGCCCCGGCCCAGCCGGGGCCGGACTATCAGGTGTTTGTCTCCAACGAAAGATCCGGCGACCTGACCGTGATCAACGGCGCGGATTTATCCGTCGCCGCCACCATTCCGGTCGGCAAACGCCCGCGCGGCATTCACGCCAGCCCCGACGGCAAAACGATCTATGTCGCCCTGAGCGGCACCCCCATATCCGCGCCGCCGCAACTGGACGCGCAGGGCAACCCCATTTTTCAAAAGGGCGGGGATGATGACGACGACGACGCCAAGGCCGACAAGGCCGCCGACGGCATCGGGGTGGTGGACGCGGCCCGGCGAAAATTCCTGCGCAAAATTCCCGCCGGCTCGGACCCGGAGAATTTCGCCGTGAGCGCGGATGGCGCGCGGCTCTTCATTTCCAACGAGGACGCCGGCGCGGCCAGCATCGTCAACATCGCCAGCGAAAAGATTGAACACCTGGCGCTGGTCAGCCGGGAGCCGGAAGGGGTCGCCGTCACCCCCGACGGCGGGGCCTTTTATGTCACCTGCGAGACGGCGGGGGACATTTTTGTAATTGACTCAAAAACCGGCCGGGAAATCACCCGGTTCAGCGTCCATCCCCGGCCCCGCAGCGCGGACTTTCTGCCCGGCGGCGCGCGCGCGTTCATCCCCTCGGAGTCCGCGGGGGAAATGAACGTGGTGGACGCAATCCATCATAAATTGCTTCGGACCGTCGCCCTGCCCAAAGGCTCCCGGCCCATGTGTGTCAAGGCCGCCCCCGATGGCCGGAAAGTCTATGTCAGCGCCGGCCGGGCGGGAACCATCTGCGTTCTGGATGCCGAAACGGCGGAGGTTCTCAACACCATCAAAGTCGGGGCGCGCCCGTGGGGCATTGCCATCTCGCCCGACGGCCGCCGCCTCTACGCCGCCAACGGCCCGTCGGACGACGTTTCGGTGGTGGACCTTGTGGCGGAAAAGGAAATTGCCCGGGTTAAATCTCCGGGAAGCCCGTGGGGGGTTGTCATCGTGCCGCGGGCGCGCTGACGGCATGGGGGGCGGCGGCGCACTCCGCGCCATCCGTCGGATCGGACGGATCGGACGGATCCGTCGGATCGGACGGATCGGACGGATCGGACGGATTCCCCCATTTGTTCAGCGCTCCCAGTTTTTGGCGGCCCACTGCCCGTCAATCATAGAAACCGGCACATCGCCGGGATGGTGGACCAGGGCGGCGGCGCAGTCCGCGGCGCGTCCGGCGAAAGGAATGGCAACCAAGTCGGCCCGGCTGCCTGGGGAAAGTTCGCCGGCGCGGCCCTGCCAGCCCAGCGCGCGCGCGCCGTTGCGGGTGGCCATCCGCACAATGGCGTCCGGGGCGACGCCGGGATGAGCGGCGGCAAACTGGCGCATTTCGGCCAGAAGATTCAACTCCGGCTTCTGCCGCCGGGAAAGGGAAACGCTGGCCAGACTGTCGGTGCCCAGACAGACATTGACGCCCGCGGCCGCCAGTTCCTCGAAAGCGAAGCGCTGATGTTGAAAGTAGGCGTGGCTGCGCGGACAATGCGCCACGCTGGCGCCGCTCCGGGCCAGGGCCTGGATGTCGGCCGGCAGGAGATAATTGGCGTGGATGGCGAGAAAATTCCCGCCGAGCAGCCCGCAACGCGCCACTTGCGCCAGCGGCGTGCCCCGGCCGCAATCGGACATCCCGCGCTGCGGCCCCAGCCAGTCGAACATCGCGCCGCGCCGGTGCGCGAACATCTCAAATTCCTCCGCCGACTCCGCCACATGCATCGTCACGCGCCATTTTTTTTGGCGGGCCATCCGGGCCGCCTGCCGGAGCAGCGGCGCGGTGGTGGAATACAGGGCGTGGGGCGAAAGTCCGGCCAGGCCGCGCCGCGGCCTCAGGCTGGCAATTTTCGCCGCCGCGCGGCCCAAGATTTCCGCCGGGGCGCGCCGGCTTCGCACCCCCGTCATTTCCAGAAACGACGCCACGCGCAACGGCGTGCCGGACCAAACCTCCGGCAGCAACTCCGGCACCGCTTCGATGTCCGCCACCGTGGTGCTGCCGGTCCGGGCGAGCATGGACGCGCCCGCCAGCCAGGCGCGGGCGTAATCGGCGCGGCTGGCCTCGGCTTTGAGGGCGAAAAGCGACCGGATCCAGTCCGGGAATTGCCGGGGCGGCGGCAGGCCGGTCATGCCGGTGTAGTCCAGGTGGCAGTGGGCGTTGATCAGACCGGGCAGCAAAAGGGCCGCGCCCAGGTCCAGCGGGCGTTGCGCAGAGTGCGCCTTGATTTCCGGCCACGAACCCACCGCCGCGATGCGGTTGCCGCAAATGACCACCGCCCCGTTTTCGATGGCAGGGCGGCAAACCGGCAATACGATTCGGGCGCGAAGAATCACTTTGGATGGCTCCCGCCGCGGCGGGATTTGGCGGGCGGTCCAGGAGGCGGATGGGAGGAGGCGGGCTGCATGTGATTCTTTGGGCGGCGGTTTCCGGTTCTTAATCTTGCTCTTAATCTTAATCCCACATTTCGATGTTGGCGGGTTTCATCACAGCCAATTCGGATTATCGGCGGCACGAAGGAGATTAAGATCAGGATTAAGATTAGGAGAGGATGCCCCAAAAAGTGAAAGGCGGCCGAGGAGGCGGCAACGGCTCCGGCGTCAACGCTCCTCGGAGGCCTGGCGCGAAGCCTTGCCGCGGGAAGCGAGGGTATGTTTGCGGGCTTTGTATTTATTATGCCGTTTGCGCAACTGCTGCTCCATTTTCTTGGTGACCAGGTCAATGGCGGAATAGAGATCGCTCTGGCAATCCTCGGCAAACAGATCAGGCCCGGGCACGGAAAGCCGCAGCGAGCAGGTGAACTGGCGTTCGGGCAGTTTCAGATGGTCATGTTCCACCGAGACGCGCGCGCTGGTGGCGTAGTGATCCAGATGTTCCAATTTTTCAATTCGGCTCAGGATGTGATCTTCAATCGCTTTGGTCAGAGTGACGTTGTGCGTCGAAAGGATGAACTTCATGCCTTAGAATCGCTCCGATTCGGGAAAAATCCAGCAAAACTGTTGTTTCCTTTCCGGCGCGCAGGCGCCCATGAAGGCACAGAGCCGGGACGGCTCTGCCACCACAGCGCAAAGGGAGCAGACGGAAGCCGGGAAGAAATGCCGCCGTCAATTGAACTGGTTGAATTCCTCAAAACACGGCTCGGCCAGGTCCACCCCGCCTCCGTTGAGGAGCCAATCCATCATTCTTCGCAGCCGCGCAAAATTCAGGGGTTTGTCTATCACGGCATCAACCGGATTACCCGGGCCGGCGTTATGTCCAAACCCGGTGATCATCAAAATAGGCTGGCGCGGCGCCATCTGCCGGATTTTGGCCGCCAGTTCATTGCCCTTGAGGAAAGGCATTTCAAAATCCGTGACCACCAGGTCAAAGCGCCCCTGGGCAAACAAACCGAGCGCCTCGGCCCCGTTATTGGCCTCGACCACCGTGAAGCCGAACTGCCCCATGGCAAGCCGGATCAACTCGCGCACAAGCCGTTCATCTTCCACCAGCAAAATGCGCTTTCGAACCGCCATGTCTGGATTGACAGTCATTTTGGGCCGTTCCCCATAAGCACAATCTTTGCCATCTCGTTTCTGAGAATCCGCGGGATGATCGGTTTGTTCGCTGCGGGCTTCCCCGTTTGCATTTTGCATTTTGCATTCTGCCGCAACCTGCTTTAATGCCCTCCGTGCCGACCAAAATCATCTCCGTGGCCAATCAAAAAGGCGGGGTGGGCAAGACCACCACCGCCATCAATCTGGCCGCCTGTCTGGCGGCGGTGGGCCGGCGGGTTCTCCTGGTGGACCTGGATCCCCAGGCCAACGCCACCAGCGGCCTGGGCCTGGAAAAACTGGAAGGCGCCAGCGCCTACCGCCCCCTCCTCGGCGAAGGCGCGCTCCTGGAAAAAATCAAACCCACCGCCTTCGACCGCCTGAGCATAGTCCCCAGCGAAGTGGACCTCTGCGGCGCCGAACTGGAACTGGCCCGCGCCGAGAACCATCTGCACCGCCTCTCCGCGCTCCTCCAGCCCCTGGCCGAAGCGGGCCGCTTTGATTTTATTATCGTTGACTGCCCGCCCTCCCTGGGCATCCTCACCCTCAACGCCTTTGCCGCCTCCGACCATTTGGTCATCCCGCTGCAATGCGAGTATTACGCCTTGGAAGGCATCTCCACCAGCCGCCGCGTCCTCAACCAGGTGCGCGACAACGGCATCAACCCGCGCCTCAACCTGCTGGGCATCGTCATGACTATGTTTGACAGCCGCACCCGGCTTTCCGCCCAGATCGTCGGCGAGGTCCGCGATCATTTCGGCCCGGCGGTCTTTGAGACCGTCATCCCGCGCAGCACCCGGGTGGCCGAGGCGCCCAGCTTCGGCAAACCGATTATTTCCTACGATCCCTGCAACGCCGCCGCCGCCGCCTATGAAGTCCTGACCCAGGAACTCCTCCAGCGCCTCGACGGGAAGGAACCGCAACCTTGATAGCAAACTCCACCAAACCTATGTCATGCGTCCTGGACGGCACGGTGCGCACTCCGTGCGCGCCGCAGCGGGCAGTGGACT
>Ga0326727_10021659_pt1 | contig 12542 bp, 15 predicted proteins | sample MB2enrmetagenome_FD_207643 | JGI IMG/M metagenome (GOLD analysis project Ga0326727, IMG submission 207643) | Lab enriched peat soil microbial communities from McLean, Ithaca, NY, United States - MB29MY | ecosystem: Environmental > Terrestrial > Soil > Wetlands > Peat | place: USA: New York...
CCCGGGAAACCTTGTTCTTTTCGCCCATCGTTTCCTCCTTTGAAAATTCCTCTTCTTTATATCATACCTTTCGCGCACGGTGTTGTCAACTCATAACTGGATATCCGAATCCCGGATTTCGCCTCCGCGGAGTTCCATGGAACGGATTCCGATACGGAAGGCTTTTTCGATGGCGCGCAACAGCGGAAGTTCAAACGGCGCCGCGATCACAACCGAGAGACCTTCGCTCCCGTTACGGCCGGTTCTTCCGGCGCGGTGCAGATAGTATTTGGGGTCTTCGGGCACGTCCAGATGGAAAACATGGGTGATGCCCTCCATGTGCAGGCCCCGGGCGGCCATATCGCTGGCAACGAGAAAGCGCAGCTTGCCCTTGCGGTAATCGTCCATGATGCGCTTGCGATCGAATTTGTCCTTTGCGCCATGGATGCAGTCCGCCTTGAACCCGTGATAACGCAGCTTTTCCGTCACATCCTCGATCCGCGCGTCCTGGTTGACGAAAATCAGCGCCTTGACCGGTTTGAGCACATTCAGCGCCTTCCGGAGCGTCTCCACCTTGTCGCGCAGTTCGACGGTGAAACAGATATGGCCGATGGATTCCGGAATCGACATGCCGCCCTCCGCCCGGATGATTTCGGGTTTTTTGGCCAGCTTCCGGGCATGTTCCTCGATCGCCTGCGGGATGGAGGCGGAGTAGAAGAGCAGTTGCCTTCCCGCCGGGGTCCGGCTGATCACGTCGGTAACGCCGTCTCGGTACTGGACGTCCAGGAGCCGGTCTGCCTCGTCCAGAACGACCGTGCGGATATTCTTCGCGGCGATGTACTTTTTGTCGATGAGTTCCAGGATGCGGCCGGGCGACCCGATGAGGATCTGCGGCCTCTTTTTCAGCTTGTCGATCTGACGGACGATGTTGACGCCGCCGATGAGAGGCGTGGAAGTCACGGATAAGCCCGAGTTCAACTTCAGCCGCTCGCACTGCCGCTGTATCTGGATGGCGAGTTCGTGCGTGGGCGTCAACACGATCGCGCGCATTTCCTGCGGTTCGCCGGCCAGACGCTGGTAGAGAGGAAGCAGATAAGCGAGGGTCTTTCCCGTGCCGGTTTCCGCCCGGGCAACTATATCCCGCCCCTCGAGATCGAGCGGAATCGCCTTTTGCTGAATCTCGGTCGGTTCGGTGATTCCTTCCTTCGCGAGTGCTGCGACCAGGGCTGGCCCTAATCCGAGGGCTTCAAACGATCCGGACATTCTGCCTCCTCTCCGCCGGTTCCGCGGACCCTATCAATATAGCATATTCCGGTGAAATCGCATAATATCCGAAGGTAAAAGCACGATATTTCCGGCGCGGCCGAACGGATGGAAAACGCCGAAGGGCGGCACAATTGCCGCCCCCCGAAATGAGAAAGAGGTTGTTTTCGTATCACTAGACTTCACTTAAAATATACACCTGTTTTCCCGTTTCCGGATGATTTCGGAGGAATTTTTTTCAGCCCATCGAAAGATGAATGGCTTTACCGTCGACGGAAATTTCGTAATTGCCGGGTGAAACGCCCCGGAGAAGGAGCTTCCCCCCTTCGGCCCTGCCCTGCCAGAGCGGCAGAAGCGCCCCCGGTTCCGAAAGACGGACCGCACCATCACCCGCGCCGTCCAGTTCCAACTCGTAAAAGCCGTCGACGGGACGGAGCATCACGGCGAGGCTGCCCGACTCCGCGCGGAGCGTCTCGCGTTCCGCTTCCCCCGAACGAACGGCCGATGCGGGAACCAGACGCGCAGAGGGACCGTTCCAACTGAAGCCGAGAAACTTTCCTCCCTCGGCGAACACTCGCAGATAAAGAATTTCAGGAAGCGCACCGGGAACGTCGGCATCCATCGCCGCGTTCACCCGGGTCAGTTCCGCGGCCTCTTCCAGGCAGGCCTCGCAGCTCTGCATATGTTCATCCACGCGCTCCATCCGTTCTTCGTCGAGCGAACGGTCGATGTATCCCAGAAAAACGGAATCTTCGAACTTGCCGCATCCGTACATACCGCCTCCTCAGGCCGTGGCCGCGTTCCTTGCGCCGCGCGAAAGCACCTCGTAACGCAGTCTCCGCGTCGCTATCTCGAGCCGATTCCGCGTGTTCGCCGCGCCGTGGAGCAGCCGGCAAACCTGAGCGCAGGATTCCCGGTCGGGCCGGGTGAGTTCCCGCGCGATCTTCGCCTTCCGCCCCTCGCGGCGGGCTATTTTGGCAAAGAGGACATGTCTTCGCGCTTCGGCCTCTTCCCCGCCCGCCAAACGAAGACGATAGACCGCCGCGCGAAGTTCCCCGATGGCGCGCGTTTCCGTCGACAGATTTTCCGAAAGCGCCCGAGTCCGGTCCGCGCGTTCCGCGTGGAGCCTCACGAGTTCGGAACGGATCGCGAGCAATTCCGACGGAGGCAGCCCGAACACCGTGCAGGCGAGCATAATCTCCTTCGCGCCCACGGACTCCGGCATATAATGAAACAGCAGCAGCAGCCGGTCCGCATCGGGCAGTGCGGAAACCCCGGCGCGCAGGTTCTCGAAGGATGCATCCTCCGGAGCGAAGGCCTCCACCGGGAGGTCCTCCTCCATCCATTCGATCGGCACCTCGGCCCGCTCTCCCCGCCTTTTCGCGCGGAGGTAATGCGTGTACTGATTGCGAAGCACGGCGTTCCACCACGTCTTGAAGCGGATGGGCCTGTCGAGGGGGAAATGCGCGACGCACGCCTCCAGCCGGTCCAGCACCCAGAGATAGAAGTCGGAACAGACGTCGGCGTTCTGCCGATAGGCGAGACGCGGGAAGCGATAAACGTAAAGCTCCAGTTCGGATCGCAAAGCGGGCTCCACGGACGGCCAGGCGGAGGGATTTTCCCGGTACGCGTGCAACAACGCACGGATCTTTTCATCGTTCAACTTCATTGCGGTCTCCGGAATCAAATTTTCATTGCAAAAATTGTAAGTAAAACGAAGGAAAAGGTCAAATATTCGCGGTCGCTTCCACCTTTTTCGCCTTTTCCAGCACTTCGGCCTTCATGTCTTCCTTGTATCTGCGAAAGGCGTTCCGGAGCTGTTCATCGCGCGCGCCGAGGATCTGGACGGAGAGAAGCCCGGCGTTGGCCGCTCCGTTCACGGCTACGGTGGCCACGGGAATGCCCTTCGGCATCTGGACGATGGACAAAAGCGAATCGAGTCCGTTCATGCTTTTGCCGAGAATGGGAACGCCGATCACCGGCAGCACGGTGAAAGCCGCTAGCACGCCGGGAAGGTGCGCCGCTCCGCCCGCCCCCGCGATGAGGCACTCTATGCCGCGGGATTCCGCGCTTTTCGCGTATTCGGCCGCGAGGTCCGGGGTGCGGTGAGCCGAGCAGACGGTAATCTCGTAGGAAACGCCGAACTTCTTCAGAATATCCGCCGCTTCCTGCATAACGGGCAGATCGCTGTCGCTGCCCATGACAATTCCGACGCGCTTGAACTGGGGCATGATAGTTCTCCTCGAATAATGACGAATGATTCGGTCCTATTTAATCCCGTCCAGGATTTCCTTATTGTCCATCTGCTGCATGTTCTGCTGGATCTGCATATTGCGCTTGATCAAATTCAGCTTCTGCTCGATGTGCTGGAGGTTGCTGCAGACAAACTTTCCGTCCCGGTCGAACTGGATGGCCTTCCCGTTCTCCACGATAGACTGGAGCACCTGTCGCGCGGCCTGACCAGTCAGCCCCGTAAATTTGAGCAGATCCTCGGTACCGAAATCGAAGGTGTAGGAAATACCGCGTGTGACGGGCACCCGGTTCTTGAGCAATTGAGTGTAGAAGGCGTCGTAGATCTTGATCTCGGGATCGCTGATGAACATATTGGCGATCTGGCGGTAGATGAGCCAGATGCGATCCGAGAGCATCACGATGATGCGCGTGGCAATGTCCGGATAGGTCTTGACCACGAATTCGAAGTTGTTCTTGTTGATCGCCATCAGCTTGAGCGCACCGCTCGCAACGGCGTTGGCGTTCCTCGGACGGTTCTCGATGATGGCCATCTCGCCGAAGATATCGCCGGACTTCAGCACGTCCAGAAGCACCTCGCGGTCGCCGTATACCTTGGAGATCTTGACCTTTCCGTCCTGAATTACATAAAGCTCGTGACCGGGCTCGCTCTCGAGAAAAACGGTCTGTCCGTCTTCAAAGAGAAGCGAATGGTCGTCGCGGCGGGGCGCGAGCTTGACGAGCTTCGGATCCACCTGTTGCACCTTCTTCGAGGCATCTTCGACGAACTTGCCTTTCGGGTAGTGCTGGATGTAGCGAACGAAGGCGTAAGCCGCCAGCGGCGGGTTGCGGTTCTTCAGGTAGTGATTCCCCAGAGCATACAGATGCTCCGGATTTTCTCCCTCGCGCACGGCCGACTTGGAGATCAGCGCGGCGAGAATGAGGTCGTAATAGCGAAGCTGGCGGCTGAAGAAACGGATGATCTTCATCGCAATGGCGGTATTGTTCTGGATGAGCGTGCCGAAATTGTCGCGGCGGATGACAATGAGAGAGGTGTCTTCGAGCGCGAGCACGTTCTCGATCCTCGGACGCCTTGCCATACAACTGATCACGCCGAAAAAGTCTCCGACTCCCAGGTGCTCGTTCTTCCGGGCGCCCTTCGCGTTGGTGAGAAACTTCTCGGCCTGGCGCTCCACTTTCCCGTTCTTGATGATATAAAAACGATCCAGTTCGTCCGGGCCTTCCGTAATAACATAAGCCCCTTTCTTGAAATGAACCAGCTCGAAGGCGATTTCGGGCATGAATACCTCCCCGGAACGATACGAATAAAAGACACCGCTTTCAACCTCGTACCTATCGGCAGCTCCGCGCGGGAAGTGTAACGCTGACGTCCCTCCAGCCGGCACTCCCGGTTAATTTACCACCGGAAGGCAGGAAATACAAGCGCCAGGAGGCGCTTTACTGGTTGAAATTACGTTCCATCACCGTCGAGGTCTTTTCGTTCACGCCGAAACTGAGACGCGTGAAGGGGAAATACCGGAACAGCGGCCGACCGAAGATGTTGTTTCTCGGGATAAAGCCGAAGTACCGGCAGTCCTGGGAAAAATCGCGGTTGTCGCCCATCGCGAAGTAGTAATCGTCCGCGGGCTTCCATTCCGTAATCTCCCGCCCGTCGAGGAAGAATCTCCCGTTCCGGACGTCCACGGACTTGCCGCTTTCCCGCTCCACGAGGAGCTTCACGAGACCCCGATAATAGTCGTTGCAGTTGGTGAATACGATGGGAACGCCCTTCCTCGGAACGATGATTTCCGGAAAACGGTAAACCTCGCTCCGCTGACGGAGATCGATGTCGCCGGAACTCCGCTGAACGACGCGGGTTTTACCGTCGAACTTCTCTTCGCGGAGATCGAAGTCGAAGCGGGTGATACGCACCATCCGGTCGTAAATCACTTCGTTGACCGTGCCGATCTCGGTGGTTTCCACCGGCGCCCCGTTGATGGTGAGCTGGCGGTTGGACATGGAGATGCGGTCGCCGGGAAGGCCGACGAGGCGCTTCACGAGATTCTTGGGTGTATCGAAGGTGTTATCGAGATTGATGAGGGACAGCGAGAGAAGCGACACGAATTCCTGTCCTGCACCGGGCGACTTCCACTCGGGGGAGATGAAGACGATGACATCGTTGCGCTTCGGCGAGAGGAACCCGGGGATCTTCCAGTGAACGATGGGTATGTAGGTTCCGAAGGAAACCTTCTCCACCATCAGTATGTCCTTGACAAGGAGGCTGGGTACCATCGACTGCGAGGGAATCTGGTACGCCTCGATGAGAAGAAGCCGGATCACGAAGGCGATCGCGTATGCGGAGAGAACGACATTGACGTTCTCGATCACCTTCTCGCGAAAGGTCATGTCCTTTTTGTCTTTTTTCACTTTCTTTTTTAAAATTTCTTCGGACACGGTGTGCTCCTTCGCTTATTCCTGCTTTTCCGGCCGCTCGTCGTCCAGGAGGCAGACGGCCATCGCCTCGTATACATAAGCCTTGGTATTCTCGGTGGTTTTCCCTTTCACATTGACGCGGGAAGCGGGGATTCCGAGCGCTCCCGCGATTCGCGATCGCATCGCATCCGTGTGCGGCCCGATCTTCGGGCTGTCCAGCACCACGACGGCGTCCAGCGAAAGCACGTTCACACCCGATAGAAAGCGTTCCTTCACGCTCGCGAGCATCGCGACGGAGTCGGCATTCTTCCAGCGCGGATCGGTGTCCGGGAAAAGTCTGCCGATATCGCCCAGCCCGAGCGGAGATACGATCGCATCGATGACGGCATGAACGAGGGCGTCGCCGTCGGAATGGGCCACGCTCCCGAACACGCCCTCGAGACGGACACCGCCCGCCCAGAGGGGACGGCCCATTGCGAGACGGTGGAGATCGTATCCCTGGCCGACGCGCAGCATGCTATTTTTTGGGTTCCGTGAAAATGATCCGTCCGGCGGAAGTCTGCAGAATGCTCGTCACGTGGACCTGCACCCGCTTGCCGAGGAAATTGACGCCGCCGGAGACCACCACCATCGTGCCGTCGGGCATGTAACCCACACCCTGGCCCGGTTCCTTCCCTTCCTTGATGACGTCGAGTTCGAAATCCTCGCCCGGAAGCAAAACCGGCTTCAATGCGTTGGCAAGATCGTTGAGGTTGAGGATGGTCAGACCGTCGAGTTTGGCCACCTTATTGAGGTTGTAGTCGTTGGTCACGATGGAGCCAGAAAGTTCCTTGGCCAGCGCAATCAGCTTCGCGTCTACGCCCCGGATCTCGGGAAAGTCGCGCGAGGAAATCTTGAGATCGATGTTCGGGACTTCCTTGATCTGATTGAGCACCTCGAGACCGCGGCGGGCGCGGCTGCGCTTGATCGGATCCTTGGAATCCGCGAGCGCCTGGATCTCGTTGAGAACGAATTTCGGCAGGATGAGCGTCCCGGAGAGGAAACCCGTCTGCGCGATATCGGTAACGCGTCCGTCGATGACGACGCTCGTATCGAGAATCTTGATATCCAGAGTCTTGCCGCCGGCGTCCGAGCCGGGGATATTGAGAAAGGAGGCGCCCATTTTGGTGCTGGCGAGAAGCGGCATCGAGAATCCGAGGTAGGCGAAAACGAGGATGACGAAGGGTTCCATTTCGTCGAGAACCATGACCGGCGCCATTTTGTCGAAAAGCTCGAACATCAGCTTGCCGCTGTAAAATCCCGCGATAAGACCGATCAGCGAGAAGAGAAACACCCCGCGCTTGTTGTATACGAGCATCTCCAGCAGGATGGTGATCACCGCACCGGCAGCGCCGTAAATGAAGACAGCGGAATTCTTGATCTCCGCCCAGGCGATCACGCTCGCGATCATGAAAATAGCGACGATCAGAATGCGCCGCTGAAGCTTTTTGTTCATCATCTTTCCCCCTGTTTTACCCGGCGGTCCAGCCCGAATTTTTCCCGCAGCGCCTGGAGCACAGCCGGATGAACCTTGGTGGATATATCACCGCCGAATTTGGAAATTTCTTTGATAACCGAGGAACTGACGAAGATGTTCTCCTCGCTGGCCATGAAGAAAACGGTGCCGATCGATCGCTCCAGGATGGAATTGAAAGTGGCCATCTGAAGCTCGTACTCGAAATCGGACACGGCGCGAAGTCCCCGGACGACGGAAATCGCCCCTTCGCTCTTCACGAAATTCATAAGCAGTCCGTCAAAGGACTTCACCACGATGCGGGGTTCGTCGGAAAAAAGCTCGCGGAGCAGACTCACGCGCTCCTGCACATCGAACACCGGCTTTTTCGCCAGGTTGGTCGATACGCCGATCACCAGTCCGTCGAAAATAGCGAGAGCGCGCCGAGCTACATCCATATGCCCGTTGGTTGGGGGATCGAAAGTCCCCGGATAAACGGCAAGTTTGCTGCACTGGGACATGGAAACCTCTTGCGACCCAAAACGCCGCCGATCATGATAGCACGAAACCGGAAAAATGGAAAGATTGGAGCGTATTCCCCAATGACAAGGGACCTTGATTTTTCATCCGTCATTCTTTAAAATCATGTTTCTCGATTTGCCCGGGAAATTATCCCGTCGGCCCCGCCCGGAGGTTTCATTGCACAAGCGTGAGTTCGCGAAGAACACCCTTTACAGCATGGTCGGTTTCGGCGTGTCCATACTTTCCAGTTTCGTCTTCACCGGTTTCGCCGGACGGATGCTCGGTGTGGAAACATACGGGATATTCTATACCTTCTTCAGCTTCCTCATGGCCTTCAACCAGCCCATCAACTCGCTCCAGTTGGGCGTCGCGCGCTACACCTCATTGGAGAACGGCCATTTAAAGGAATCCGTCAAGGACATCACCCCCACCCTTTTCACTTTTACCGTTTCGATCATAGTGCTGTTCTGCGTTGCATCCCCCTTCCTCGCTCCGACATTCAATCTGCCGGGACCATCCGAGGTGATACTGGGCGGCATCATGCTCGCCGTCTGGCTCCTCATCGCCGGTTACCGCGGAATATTCCAGGGCCGGATGGACTTCAAGAGCTACGGAATCAACATAGCCGTGGAAGGCCTGCTCCGCGGGGCATTCGGAGTGCTCTTTATCGCCGCCGGTTTCGGCATCGCGGGTGCGGTCGGCGCGTCGATCGCCAGCGTGATCACGGCCACGGTTTTCCTGCTCTTCGGCAATATCCGCTATTACCTCCGCCACATCCGCGAGTTTCGCTTCAGATTCCACTTCAACCCCGCCCTCGCCTCCGAGTTCGGCAAGGCCCTTCTCGCACTGTTGCCGTTGGGAATTATGATGAACATCGACCTGTTCACCGTCGAGCATACCCTCGGCAAGAACGTCTCCGGATACCTCTCTATCTGCAGCCTGCTCGGTAAAAACCTCATCACTCTCGCCCTCGTTATCGCAAACGTTGTTTTCTCCTACTCGCTCAAGCACCGCGAGAAGACCTTCTGGTTCGGCCTCGCCCTCACCGGCCTCACCTTCTTTTCCGCCTGGGGCTTTCTTTCAATCTTCGGTCAGTGGGTCATCGATCTCATCGGAGGAAGTAAATTTATCGCCGCGGTAAAGATCCTTCCGCTTTACGTGCTGTTCTGCCTTCCCCTGGGAATCATGCAGAACATCGTCAACTACGCGGTCGCGAAGGACAGCGCCCCCGTCCGCGTGCTTCTCTGGATTTTTATGGCGCTGACGGCCCTTCTTTTCACCGTCATTCTGCATCAGTACCGGGATCTCCAGACTTTTCTTCTGTGGGGAACAGGAATTTTTTCCGCCATCGACGCCGTGCTCCTCGTGACGGTGCTGAAAACCGGGAAAATTTCTGTACACGGTTGACAATTTTCCCGGTTCTGTTAAAATAAATACCGGGGAAATGCTGTTCATCCCGGCACCAAGCCGGATTTGGAAGGGGGCAAGGATGCGAACCGGAAAGATCACCCGCAAAACCCGTGAAACCAATATCCAGGCGAGCATTGATATCGACGGAAAGGGAATATACGAAATCAACACCGGCCTCGGTTTTTTCAACCATATGCTGGAATCCCTCTGTCGCCATGGAATGCTGGACATGACGCTTGACGCGAGCGGCGATGTCCACGTGGATTACCACCATCTGGTGGAGGATACCGGCATCGTTCTCGGGCAGCTTATTAAGCAAGCCCTGGGCGACAAGAAGGGAATCACCCGCTTCGGGCAGGCGCTCATTCCCCTGGACGAGGCTCTGGCCGAAGCGATCATCGACATCAGCGGCAGACCGCATTACGAAAGCAATCTTTCCCGTTTCACCGGCGAGATCGGCCAGTTTCCGATGGAACTCGCGGACGTGTTCTTCGACGGTTTCGCTTCGATGGGGTATACGGTCCACCTCGATGTGCGATCCGGAAAGAATCTGCACCATGTGGTAGAGGCGACCTTCAAGGCCTTCGCCCGTGCTTTGCGGATGGCATGCGAACAGGATCCCCGGATGGCGGGCATACTGCCGTCGACCAAGGACCATATTGAGAGTTGAAGATGCGGATAACATGGATGATTCTGACCGCGCTTTTCGCGGCGGGTTGCGGAAACGTTCCCGTGAAGAACAACGGAAACGTTTCCGGTTTCAGGACAAACGAGGTGGTCAGTTCGCACGCCCGCATCGGTTTCGCCTTGGATGACGTTCTCGTAGACTCCGCCCAGTTGTTCGATGTCGCCGCGGGGATCGGGCTGACCAACGGAAGCGACGCTTGGTGGGCGTTCATCAACACCAACGGCGCGCATTACGGACGCCTCAAGCTGAAGACGCTTTCCCTGGTCCAGGCAGAGCTGGCAAAAGGAAGCCTGCTGTACGTCGTCATCGGCTACCGGCGGAACGTGGAAGGTGCGGTTCTCGTAGACTGGCTCTCGCGGTCAACCGGAATACCCCGGGAAAACATCTATTTCGAGCCGGGCAACAAGGCGGCACGGATGGTGGACCTCAAGCTGGATACCTTCTACGGCGCCACCGACCAGGATATGGAAGAGGCTTTGGCTTCCGGCGTCAAGCCCGTGCGGATCCTGCGAAGCCCGACATCCCGGAATCCCCTGAAAGCAACTCCGGGCGCGTACCTCGAAGAAATCGTGCCGGATTCGGCCGAGTGAAGGAAGTATGATCGGTATTATCGATTATGGAATGGGAAACCTGGCGAGCGTGAAGAACGCCTTCGAATCCCGCAGTATCGACGGCGTGGAGATCGTATCGGACGCCGCCGGTATCGAACAATCGAAGAAACTGGTACTTCCGGGCGTCGGCGCCTTCGAGGACGCGATGAAGAATCTTCGCGCGGCGGGCCTCGTGAAGCCCATCATGGAAAGCATCCGCGCGGGTAAACCCTTTCTCGGTATCTGTCTGGGCTACCAGCTCCTCTTTGAGCGTTCCTTCGAGAACGGGAAATTCGAAGGGCTGGGCGTTTTCGCCGGCGACGTAGTGCGTTTCGACGTGAAACTGCCGGTGCCGCACATGGGATGGAACACCGCCGATTTCCTGAAACCGGAAGGCGTATTTGACGGATATGGCAGGAATGTTTACTTTTACTTTGATCATGCGTATTATCCGGTCGTAAAAGATCCTTCCATCATCGCGGCAAAAACCAGTTACGGTGTGGAGTTCGTTTCCGCGGTCGTGTGCGGGAACGTGTCCGGCGCACAGTTCCATCCCGAGAAAAGCCATAACAACGGCCTCACCTTGATCGATAGATTCGGCCGACTGTCGTGATAGTACCATGAACAAGGAGCGAACTTATGCTCATCATTCCAGCGATTGATATCAAGAACAAGAAATGCGTTCGCCTCGTGCGCGGTAATCCCGAATTCGAGACCGTCTACTCCACCGAGCCCGTTTTCCAGGCGAAGTTCTGGGAACGGGAGGGCGCGAAACGCCTTCACATTGTCGATCTCGACGGGGCCTTCGAGGGGAAAACCAAGAACCTCGACATCATCCAGCGCATCGTCGAAGAAACGAAGATCGAAATCGAGGTGGGCGGCGGCATCCGCGACAACCGCATTATCCGCGCGCTGAAAAACCGGGGCGTCCACAAGATCATTATCGGAACGGCCGCCATCGAAAACAAGAAGTTCATCAAGAACCTCTGCAAGAACGATGCGAAGAGCGTTATCATCGCCATCGACGCCGCTGACGGCTTTGTGGTGAAGAACGGATGGAAGGATGTCACCAACAAGCGCGCCGTCGACATCATCAAGGAACTCGAGGAGTTCGGCGTCGAAGAGGTGATCTACACCGACGTCCAGCGGGACGGAACCCTCGAAGGACCCAATTACGACTCCATCGAAACGATGCTCACCGTCACCGACATTCCCATCATCATTTCCGGCGGTGTTTCCAGTCTGAACGACCTCAAGCGGCTCAAAGAGTTTGAATCAATGGGCCTCAAGGGTGTCATCATCGGCAAAGCGCTGTACGAAGGCCGTTTCCGGCTCGCCGACGCGAAAATCTACGAGTAAGACATAACGACCCCGTTCCCCGCGAACGGGGTTTTTATTGAATCGTTTTTCTTCCTCTCGTACTTCTTGTTTTGTTGCATTCCGAAAATTTTTGTAAATTTCAGGGTTCCATTATTGACAACCATTCCCATGAAAAGGGGGGGAGAGCCGTTTGGCCCTCCCCCCGAGTTGTTTCAGAAGTCCTTTACTGTACCGAGTAAGCCAGCGTACTCTGGTTAAAGGTGAAGGTATAGCTTTTGGTGGAGGATGCGGTAAAGGAAATGTTGCCCGCATTGACCTGGGCAAGACCGGCGGTACCGGAAGCGCCCCAGTTCTGGCCGCTCGTCCAGCTTCCGGTATCGAACTTGAAACCGGTCGTCTGGTTGTTGGTCAATGAAACGCTCGCCGTCCAGACATAACTGCCCTGATACGACATCTGATTCGATAACGTCCAGCCGTCGAAATCTCCCCGGACGTACATACTCGACCAGACCGCGCTGGAATTCGTATTGGTTCCAACCGAGTAAACGCCGGCGTTGGTGTTATCGGGCAGGAAGGGAACCAGAACCATCGGATAGGTGGCGCTGGAGGACAGACC
>Ga0326727_10021660_pt1 | contig 12542 bp, 13 predicted proteins | sample MB2enrmetagenome_FD_207643 | JGI IMG/M metagenome (GOLD analysis project Ga0326727, IMG submission 207643) | Lab enriched peat soil microbial communities from McLean, Ithaca, NY, United States - MB29MY | ecosystem: Environmental > Terrestrial > Soil > Wetlands > Peat | place: USA: New York...
CCAATACTGGAGCCAGCAAGGAGATGAAGCCTTGTTATGTTTGGAAACATTCTGGCGCAACCAACGCTGGCACCTGCTCTTCCCTCATAACCGTCATCTAGACCTGTCTAAAAACTGAGATGCGCACTAGCACGCCGACCCTACCAAAAAACGCTTGCCTTCGCCTGTGGCAGTAGTAATTTCCTACCATGACAATCGTGCGTATGTCGGAGAAAGGGCAAATTGTGGTCCCGAAGAACATCCGGGACGAACACGGCTTTGGCAACGGCAGCGCCTTTGCAGTGTTGGAAACCAAAAGTGGCGCCATCACCTTCCGGCCAGTCAAGACCGCGCCAAAAATGGATTTGGTTGACCATCTCATGCGGCTCAAAGGCTAGTGTGGTGTATCATAAATAACTAGACATATTTCCCATTCGTGGTATGATTTGCCTCATGCCTAAGAAAAGCGTTGCAGTCGTCCTGGAACCAAACGATCAATCGCAACTGGAGCGATGGGAGTCGGCTCACGGAACTCCCCAACAGGTCGCGTTGCGTTGCCGGATTATTCTGGGAGCGGTGGACGGTCAGGAGAATGGCGTCATTGCGGATCGACTTGGAATCAACCGGCATACGGTCGAACTTTGGCGCGACCGCGTGCGGCAATGGGGCATCGACCAGGTCTGGGAAATTGCTCCGGGACGCGGGATCAAACCGCACTACGACCAGGCCAAGCGTGACGCCATCATTAACGCAACCTTGCAGACCAAACCCAAAGGGATGACCCACTGGAGTTGCCGGCTCATGGCCAAGGCGCAGCAGGTCAGCGCCAGCACCGTCAACCGACTGTGGCAGTTGCACAACCTCAAACCGCACTTGAGCCGGACTTTCAAACTCTCGCGCGATCCGAAGTTTTTGGAGAAGCTGACCGACGTGGTGGGGCTGTATCTCAATCCGCCGCAGAAGGCGTTGGTGCTGTGTCTGGACGAAAAGAGTCAAATCCAAGCTTTGGACCGGACTCAACCTGGATTGCCCCTCAAGAAAGGCCGGTGCGGCACCATGACCCACGACTACAAGCGCAATGGCACGACCACGTTATTTGCCGCCCTCAATGTGTTGGAAGGCAAGGTCATTGGCCAATGTCATCCCCGGCATCGTCATCAGGAATGGCTCAAGTTTCTGCGCCGGCTGGATGGTGAGTTTGCCCAGGAGATGCCCCTGCATCTGGTCATGGACAACTACGGGACGCACAAGGAGCCGCGCGTGCAGGCTTGGCTCAAGAAGCATCCGCGGTTTGTCTGTCACTTCATTCCCACCAGTTCCAGTTGGCTCAACCTGGTGGAGCGTTGGTTTGAGGAATTGAGCGAGAAGGCGATTCGTCGCGGGAGCTTTGCCAGCGTGCCGGACTTGCAAAAGGCGATTGAGGAATTCCTGAGCGCCTGGAACAGCAGCCCCAAACCGTTCGTGTGGACGGCGACGGTGGAAGGCATCATGAAAAAGATCGAGCGGGCGCGCGCCAAGCTGGAAGCGATCAAGCCGGGCTGCACCCAGCCGAGAGGAAAAAAGGCCGGCAAGTGATATGTATAGTTATTTATGATACACTACACTAGGACCTCGCCGAACGGCAACACTTTTGCCCGCCCCGCACGTAACTTATCTTCTTTTGATCTGCGAGACACACAGATCGGCGCTATCGCGCGCGAGTATGGACTGACCGTCGCGACCAGGAACGTGAAGCACTTTCCCTTTTGCGCGACGGAAAACCCGTTCGCCTAGACGGCGGCGCTATTGGGGTCACCCGAATGAGGAGATTAAGATTAAGATTAAGATTAAGATTAGGATTAGGATTAGGAGAGGCTGCCCAAAAAGTGAAATGCACCGGGATTTGGGGAGACGGACCAAGGCCGGTTGACGCGGGAGGAGATGAGAGTCAAAGTCTTGCCAGGGCTCCGCTCCGCAGGGATTTCTCCTCGGCTTCACAGATTTCCAGCGCGGTCACGCCGTCGCGCGCGGTGACGATGGCCGGGGGACGGCGGCGGGCCACACACTCCAGGAAGTAGCGAATTTCAGCGCCGTACCCGTCCGGTTCATCGAAATGGACGGAGCGCGTGGGTTGCTCCGGCTCGCTGATCCGCACGGTGTCCGCCCCGAGCGCGGAGTCGAAATCCAGCGTGGCGCGTTGGCAATGAACTGTGAAGGCCATGTTGAAGCCGGTCATTTGCAGCCAGCCTCCCTCCGCATAGACCGCCGGGCCGCCGGGATAAATGTACTGCGTCACCACGTGATCAATCAAACCGGCCGCATCGGTGACGCCGGTGGAAAAGACACTCTGCGGCCGCCCCCAAAGAAATTGCACGAAATCCGTGTCGTGAATGTGCAAATCGAACAATGCTCCGCCAAGACCCGTCGTGCCGCTGGTGTAGGTCTCCGGCCGGCTCCAGGCGGGCCTGGCGGACACGCGGCGGAAACGGGCGGCCAGGACCGTGCCGTAAGCGCCTTGTTCGATCGTTTGCTTGAGCCAGCTCCAGCCCGGCCAGAAACGCAAGCAAAAGGCGGGCATGAGAAAACCCGGCGAGGCCTCCGCCGCTTGCAAAACCTCCCGGGCCTCCGCCGCCGTGCGGGCCAGCGGCTTTTCGCAGAGAACATTTTTGCCGGCTTTGAGGGCGGCGATGGCTTGTTGAGCATGGAGCGGCGTCGGGGTACAGAGGTCAACCAGGGCCACTTCCGGGTCAGCCAGCACGTCCTCCAGTTTCCGAAACACTTTGACGCGCCGGCCCAGATGAACCTCGCCGGATTGCTTGATGTTTCCCGCCACGCCTTGCAAGACGCCGCCGACCGGAAGCCGGACGGCGTCACACACCGAGACAATCCGCGCCGATGGCAGGGCCAGATAAGCGCGCAGATGGGTCACACCCATGAATCCCAGGCCGACGACGGCGACGTTGACTTTGGCCGAGGGCCTGGCCGGCGCTTTTGCGGCTTTTGTTGTCATGACGGAATGAAGTTCTTTTCCACCACCGCCCTGGCCGAGATAATGTCCAGCACACGCTGTGTCCCGGCTTCGCGTTCGATGACGAAATTGCCTTGAAAGTTCAACTGCCGCAGCGTGGCAAAAAAAACGCGCCAATCAACCTCGCCGGCGCCCACCGGCGTTTCTTCACCCCAGGTCCCGGCCACTTTGGCGCGGGTTGCGTCCTTGATGTGAACCTGCCGGATCCAGGGAGCCAGCACGCGCAGCGCTTCAATCGGATCGCCCTGACCGTAAAGAATCATGTTTGCCGGATCGAAGTTCACTCCGATGTCCGGGCGGCGCAGCTTTTGCAGCAGCGCCGCCAGCGCCGGCGCGGTCTCCTGTCCGGTCTCCAAGCCCAGAGCAATATCGGCCGGGGCGAACAGGCCGGCCACCTCCGCGAGCCGATGGAGCATTTTCGCGTAATTGGGGTCTCTTTCCTCGTGTGGAATGAAGCCGGCGTGGAAGGTGACCAGTTTCAATCCCATGCTCGCCGCCAGGCCGACTGTCTCCTGGATGTTTCTGCGATTCTGCTCCCAGGTCGCGTCGGGCGCAATGCCGCCCGTCCGGCGGATGGCCTCCAGCGTGGCGTAATCTTCGCCGACACAGCCGAACATTCCCGAGACAAGGGTGACGTTGTTCCGGCGAAACAGCGATTCGGTCCGGCTCCAGACCGGCAGCGATTGGCGGAACGGATCGAGCGCGAGTTGAACGCGGCGGACGCCGACGGCCAGCAGTTTCGCAACGAGGTCTTCCGGATCCGCCGGCTGCAAAGACCAACTGCACACGGCCAGCCGGTCCGACAGGAGATTGTGGTTCATACTGACTTATGTTTCATAGTGAAATACGGCGTCAAATCCCCCCGCATTTTGCTTAAACTGGCCGGACAGAGGGAGGTTTGGCAAACGTTTTTTGCAGCCGGCGATCAAGTCGTTTTGAAAGGCAGACAGATGCCCGGCGCCGTGGAAAGAACGCAAATTCAGATGCGCGGCGCGGGAAGCTGTTCCAGCTTCGCGCCTTCATGCTGCAAGAGGACGGCTTCGACCCGCGGCACATACATTTGCGTTTCCGCGGGCAGATGTGCGGCAATGTCGTCGTAACTCCGCGTATGGTAGCGAGCGAGGAGCTTTTGCACAGCGCCTTCTCCCGCGTTGTAAGCGGCCAAGGCCAGACGCCAATCCTGGAAACGATCGTAAAGATATTTCAGGTATCGGGCGGAGGTGGTCGCGCTGGGTTCAGTCTGAAAACGTTGATCGCGCGGCCACAAGGCAAGTCCGAACCGTTTGGCCGTGTCGGGCATCAATTGAAACAGGCCCGCCGCTCCCGCCGGACTCTGCGCGCGGCGGTCAAAGGACGATTCCACCTCCGCCACCCAGACCAGTTGGGGCGGAATCTTTTGCGCGGCAAAGATCGGCTTCAATTGCGGCACATACTCTTTGGCGGCGGCGGACCAGGGACGGCCGGAAAGTTTTCTGACCCAAAGCTCGCGTTCCGTCTGCGGCGGCGGATTGGCCCGCGGAGGCGGCGGCTGATTGGTTTCACCTTTTGGCGGCGGAATGGTGAGGCGGATTTCGTCGGCGACATCGAGATAGTCCATCTGCGCCGCGAGCCACGCGGCGCAAGGCCGGGTTTCCTCGCGGCTTTGCAGCAACAGCAGCACACTGCCGGCGGTTTGCTTTAGTCCCGCCAGATCCACCACGTAGTCGCCTTGAAAACGCTGTTGGAGTTCGCGGAAGAATTGCTGCACCGCGGGATCGTTCAATTTGGGCAGCGAGTTGAGGACATTGGTGTCGAGATTATCCCGCGCCCACTGTTGTGCGTCCTGCATCAACTCCGGCAAGTTGACCGTCTTGTCGTCGGCGCGCGCGAAGAGCGCGCCGGCCAGCAGAAACGGGAACAGGCAGCGGAGGCCCTTCGTGGCGGAAACCGGCGCAAGGGAGTTCATTTTAATTTCGAAAGCAACATCGCGAACACTTCCTGATAGAGGTTCTTCACGTTGGAATGTTCCCGCTTGATGAAGCGCAGCATGCTGATGTCCGTTTGATCATCCAGCAGTTGATGAAGCAAACTGCAGCAATTGTTGCGGGTTGATTGCGGAGCACTCCTGACGGACGGAGACGCGGGCTTTGGCGGTTGACAGCCCGTCAGAACGCAAGGGACCGATAACATCACCGCCAGCAACGGGAGGATGATCTTCATAACCATATTTTCATAATGCCATTGAGTGGCTCGGTCGTGCGGTTTGGCAGCAACGTCGCCTGAAAATACATTGACGGAAGAACATTAAGCGATGGGTTGAGATTTTCCTATGGGGTAAAACCCTGCCGTGAAATCAACGGCTTCCCTTGCCTTTGAAAAGGTGAAACAGGAAAGCCAAAGATGGGAGCAAGACAATGGCGCCGAGGCCCAATGCCAGGACAAGCCAGCGAAGCGTGGCTTCAGGCGCGTGAGAGTTGTTGACGGTGACATCCGGCGTGACGAGATGGGGATATTGCGCCAGGCACCACCCCACCAGGATGAGTGTGGCCTGGCCGATGGCGGCCATTCGCGCCAGGGCAAACCGCCGCCGCCACAGAGCCACCAGCGCGACCATGGACAGCAAACCCGTCCATGCCAAAAGCAGCGGCGCCCACCAGTGCGTTAATCCGTTATGCATCTGCGGCGCGCCTTGTTTGGAGGTGAGAAAAACGAGGCCTGCAATTGGCGCCAGGGTCAAGCCGGACCAAAGCGCGCGCAGCCGAAAATCATTTTGCAGATCGGGCTGATTCTTCGTGTCAAGCGTCAGGTAGGCGGCCGCCAGAAAGGCAAACAGCCCCAGGGCAAACACACCGCAGGCGAGGGAGAAAGGCGTCAACCAGCCCGCGAAGAAACCGCTAACGACCCGGCCGTTGACGAGGCGAATCTGACCCGTGCTTAACGCCCCGAGTATCATGCCCTGGAAAAACGGAGTAAAGAAGCAGGCAAGGCCAAACACCGTGCTCCAGCGGCGCGGCGCCGTGTCCGACCGGGAGTCGTATCGCCGGAAAATAAAAGCCGAGCCGCGCAGCACGATGCCGATGAGCATGGCGGTCACCGGGATGTTCAGCGCGGTCATCATGGCGGCGAAACCCATTGGGAAACCGGTGAACAGAAGCACCACCACCAGGATGAGCCAGACATGGTTGGCCTCCCAGATGGGGCCGATGGCTTCGGCGATGGCTTGCCTTTGCCGCGCGGCGCGCGGCCCGACGGCCAGCAAATCCCACAGGCCGCCGCCAAAATCCGCGCCGCCCATCAGGGCATAGAGGATCAGCGAGAGCAAAAGGCAAAGGGCAACGATGAGTTCAAGCATGGGTTCGATTCGGTGACGGTTCGGAAACGGCTCCGGGCCTCTCCAAGAACTGGCGGCGCAACAAGAAGAAAACGATGAAAGCGAGAAAAATGTATATTCCCGTGAAGAGGACAAAGGGCGCCACAATCCAAGGCATAGGCGTGACCGCGTCTTCAGTTCGCATCAGGCCGTAAATGATCCAAGGTTGGCGCCCGGCTTCGGTCACGACCCAACCCGCTTCAATGGCCACAAATCCCAACGGCCCGGCTGCAACCAAGGCGCGCAGCAGGCGCGGATGGCCGGCCAGGGGCCGGCCTTGCCGCCAGCGCCAGCCCGACCACACGGCCAAAACCAGCATCGCCATTCCTGCGGCAACCATGAGGTCAAAGGACCAATGAACAATCCGCACGTTTGGCCAGTTGTTTTGCGGGAAGTCTTCCAACCCGACGACTCTGGCGTTGGGATTGTCGGCCAGAAGCAGACTCAAGCCGCACGGGAGGCTGATCGCATAGTCGGTCGTGCGCGTCTCATCGTGAGGAATTCCCCCAATGAGCAAGGGCGCTCCAGTTTGCGTCCGGTAATGCGCTTCCATCGCCGCCAGTTTGGCCGGTTGCAACCGGGCCACGACCCGGGCGCTGAAGTCGCCGCTGAGAATTTGCAGCGGGATGCTGATGCAGGCGGCGGCCAGCGCAATGCCCAGCGCGCTCCGATGGAAAAGGCTGTTCGGATTTCGCAGCAGAAAGAAGGCATGGACCGCCGCCACCGCGAAGCCAGTGGCAACGAAAGCGGCCAGCGTCACGTGCAAGACTTCATGGAAGCTGGCCTGATTCAACATGGCCGCGACCGGGTCAATATCGGTGATCTTGCCATCAACAATCTTGAAGCCCGAGGGCGAGTTCATCCACGCATTGGCCGTCACGACGAAAAGGCCTGAAAAGATACCACTGACGGCGACGATCAATCCCGAAAGCCAGTGCAAAAAGGGCGAGAGGCGGTTCCAGCCATAGAGATAGACGCCGATAAAAATGGCTTCGGTGAAAAAGGCGAAACCTTCCAGGGAAAATGGCAAGCCGATAATCGGTCCGGCTTTTTCCATGAAGCCCGGCCATAACAAACCGAGTTCGAAAGAGAGCACGGTGCCGGAGACAGCGCCCACGGCGAAGAAAATGGCTGTGCCGCGCGCCCATCGTTTGCCAAGATCGAGATAAACCGGTTGCCGGGTGCGGAGGTACATGCCCTCCGCAATGGCCATGAACAACGGCATGCCGATGCCCAGGGCCGCGAAAACAATGTGGAAGGCCAGGGACATGGCCATCTGCGAACGGGCAAAGAAAAAATCAGTCATGTGCAAAGCGCCCTTGGCCCCGCTCCGGCGAACCCGCCAAGGCATGGCTGACAATCCTCCGGGCTTCCTCCTGAATACGGCGCAGATGATCCGCGCCCCGGAAGCTCTCCGCGTAAATCTTGCAGATATTCTCGGTCCCTGACGGACGGGCCGCGAACCATCCGCTGCGGGCGGCCACTTTCAACCCGCCGATGGGCGCGCCGTTGCCAGGGGCGTTGGTGAGGACGGCCTGGATTTTTTCGCCGGCCAGCTCAGTGATCTTGACCTGCCCGGGCGCGAGCTTTGCCAGCAGTGCCTTTTGATCCGGAGTGGCCGGCGCCTCGACGCGGTCATAGCTGGGGGTGCCGAACTCGCGGGTGAGTTGGCGGTAGATTTCGCCGGGATCGCGGCCCGTCCGCGCTGTGATCTCCGCCGCCAGCAATGCCGGGACGATGCCATCTTTGTCCGTCGTCCAAACGGCGCCATTTCGCCGGGCAAAGGAGGCCCCGGCGCTCTCTTCGCCAGCGAAGCCAAGCGAGCCATCGAGCAAGCCGGCCACAAACCACTTGAAACCCACCGGCACCTCGGCATAGTAGGCGGTGATCAGCCGCGGCACAGCGACCAGCATCCCGGGTGGCGCCGGCTTTCCGGCAAGAGGACTTGCTTTCATGGCGTTTTCTTCGATGGCGCATTTTCCAGCGCCGCCACTTTGGCCAGACGGCGGCGATGACGCTCCGCGCCGCTGAATCGCGCGGCGAGGAATGTCTGCACCAATTCCCAGGCCAGCGCGTGACCGACGACGAGACCCCCAAGGCAGATCACATTCAGATCGTCGTCCTCGACGCCTTGGTGCGCCGAAAAGCACTCGTGAATCAAACTCGCGCGCACGCCCGCCACTTTGTTCGCGCAGACCGACGCCCCGACACCGCTTCCACAGACGGCCACGCCGCGCTCCACCTCCCCGCGCGCCACCGCGCGGGCCAAAGGCACGACAAAATCCGGATAATCATCATCCAGGTTCGGCGCCCGGTCGCCAAACCCGATCACCTCATGACCGGCCTCGCGCAACATCCTGACCAGGTATTCCTTCAACTCGTAACCTCCGTGGTCGGACGCAACGCCGACGCGCCAGCGCGTTTTCATCAGGCCCGCCGGCCGCTCGCCGGGCGCGTCCAATGATGGCGCTCCGGTGTCTCCCGGTTTGGCGCGGTCGGGCCATTCGCCGGCATGGGTTGTGTCATCCATTTGTTTCCTTCGTGTCAGCATCCTGGTCGCCGGCGCCTTGATAAAGCGAGGATAATCGTTCCAGCAAACAAGCACGACCCGGCGAGCTGGAATTGCAAAAATAACTTCTGATCGTGAGGCGCTATTCAGACATAAACGAGGCGGCGCCTGAAAGCGCCTTTTCGAAGGCCATTGAGAATTGGTCATTGAAAATTTGTCATTGGCCATTGAGCAACTGGGGAACCGGGACGCCATTGCAAATGACAAGTTTTCAATGACCACTTCTCAATCAACGCTTTCGAACTCTCACGCGTTCCGAAACGGATTTGGTCGAAAGGGCACTGGCAAAACCGGAAGTTATTTTTGCGCGGACGCCTGGAATTACAAAATCTCCTTGCGGTTCTTTTTGAACCTGATTTCATCGGCGCATGTTTCGCGAGCGCATGAGATTGTTTGAGAAACTTGCCGCCGGACTGGCTGCTTTTTCCGCCCTCAACGCGGGCGCTCAAAACGCCTCTTCCCCTGCCCAACTGGCCCCCGTCACCGTCACCGGCGCCGCCGTGGCCGGCCTGCCGCAGTCCTCCGTCAGCGCCGCCACCATCGTCTCGGGCGATGAGGTGGAGCCGGGGGAAATCACCTCCCCGCGCGATTTGACCGCGCAAACGCCCAACCTCTCGGTCTTCGATGCCAATGACCAACGGTCGCCCAAGTTCTCCTTCCGCGGCTTCCGGGAGAACAATTTCGGCGCGGGCGAACCGGTGGTGGGCCTTTACGTGGACGACGTTCCCTATTTTGACCTGCTTTCGCGCGGACTGGCGCTCTATGACGCGCGGGCCATCCAGTTCCTGCGCGGCGATCAGGGGACCCTTTACGGCACCAGCGGCGTGGGCGGGGTGATCAACGTGCTGACCCGCCAGCCGCAAAACCAGACCCACGGCTACGCCGAGGCCAGTTACGGCGACTACAACGCCCAAAATTATCAACTGGGTGTCGGCGGCCCGCTCATCACTAATAAACTTTTTTTCAGCGTCAACGGCCTGGACGCCTGGCGCGACGGCTTCGTCTATAACAACTTTCTGCACGACCATCCCGACACGCAAGACACCCTCGCCCTGCGCGGCGTGTTGCGCTGGACGCCCAGCGACCCGTGGGACATCACGCTCACGGCCAACGCCGGGCGCGACAATGACGGATTTGTCGCCACCTACTGGCCCGGCATGGACAAGAGTGCCTTTGATGTTTCCCGCAATCTCAATGGCTACGTGGATTCTGACAACCTGGATGAAGCCCTCAAGATCGGCTATGACGCCGCTTCGGTCAGGGTCACTTCCGTCCTGACCCATCGCGACTGGCGGCAAAATCTTCTGCAAGATTTCGATTTCTCGGCCGCCAACTATCTCGACGGCTTCAATGCCCCGCGGCTGGAGCAATGGACCGAGGAATTCCGGCTGGAGTCGCCCGACCCTGCCGCCGCCTTGAAGTGGCGCGCGGGCCTCTATTACGCCAACGGCGACCTGCGCAATGATTCCGGCAGCATCATCTACGCTTACACTCCGCCAGTGACCGTTGGCACTCTCTCGGATTCGCAGAGCGACACTTACGCGCTCTTCGGACAGGGGACCTACACGATGCGGGAGAAACTGGATTTAACGGCCGGTTTGCGGCTGACCTACGACTACCGGAAAATGGAGCGAACCGGTCTGGCCGCCAGTTATGGCGTGTCGGATGAATTCACCGCGGCGCAGCCCAAATTGGCCGCCGCCTGGCACTTCACCCCCGCGCTGGAAACCTACGCCAGCGTGACGGAGGGCTGCCAAAGCGGCGGGTTCAATCCGAGTATTGACACGCCCGCGTTGAGCAAATTCAGTCCCGAACGCGACTGGCAATTTGAGCTGGGGGCCAAGTCCTCCTGGCTGGACGACAAATTGTCCGCCAACGCCGCGCTCTTCTACACGGTGGCCGACGATTACCAGACCTATCTGCTGGAGCCGACGGACCCGACCGAGGCCTACACGCTCAACGCCCGGCGCGCCAATCTTTACGGCGCGGAACTGGAATTGACCGCCCGGCCAATCAACGACCTCGACCTCTCGGCGGGCGCGGGCTATACCGACGCCCGCTACGCCCGCTTCACCGAACCGGCCTCCGCCAGCGCGACGGGCGCGGCGCCCGTGAATCTGGACGGCAAGCCGATCAGCTTCGTGCCGGAATTCACCGCCAACGTCTCGGCGCGCTACCGTCTGCCGTGGTGGCATCTGTATGTCCGGGGCGAGGTCATCGGCGTCGGGCGCTACCACCTGGACGACGCCTACACGGCCAGCAGCGGCCCCGTCATGCAGAACGCCTATCTGCTGGCCAACGCGCAAATTGGCTATGAGAGCAGGCGCTTTGAGGTCTATCTCTTCGCGAAAAATCTATTTGACTCTCATTACTACAACAACGCCCTCAACCTGGGTCCCGGCTACGGCGGCGCGCTCATTCTCCAGCCGGGCGACCCGGCCACCTGGGGCGTCGCCGCCACGGCGCGGTTCTAATACTCATGTTGATCTTAATCCTGGCCGCAAAGGACGCACCGATCGCAAGGAAGGAATGCGTCGGCTCTCAGTACTGGCCCGCTTTCCGCAGTTCTTCTCGAACCTGGATGCGCGAGGGGCTGTTGAATTGCAGCAGTTCCGCTGTCGCCCGCCCGACTGGCGTTCGACCGATGATGCGCACGCCTTGGAGGCAAAAATGAACCGACCAAGTATCGCGTCGCGGGTTGAAAAGCTGAACGACCTCGCCTGTGTCGGGATCCACGGAGGAGATGTTAGGGCCTTTCCGCCGGTTGCAGTCGAAGCAGGCCAGCGCAAGGTTCTCGAGGGACGTGGGTCCACGGTGCTGTGTGGCGATCACATGATCAGGTTCGTGGGCCACGATTAGAGCTTCGGGAAGAAGGCAGTATTCGCAATGGTTTCTGGCTCGGTCTCGGACTTGATCGCGAAGAGCGTTTGAGATTTGGCTCACGAGGCGGATGGAAGGTGTTGCCAGGCGCGAGCTTTGATGAGCGCAAAAAGATGATTTAAAGATTCCACCGCATTCAATTCGCTTTCCTCGTCCGCGCTCAGAGTCCCGGCGCGGCTCTTGTCCAGCAGATCCCGAACCCGGCTTTGGGAGTTCTCCGACACTTGGAAGGCGACAATTTCTTCCGGCTGCGGGCCGCGCCCGAGAAACTCGATCAACTCATCCACCACCGCCAATTTTGGCACCTGTGCAATAATTCGGGAGATCAGGCGTTGCATTCCCTCGCGATCCATTCCCAACCGGCTGGCCTGATCGTCTGGAATTTCAATCGTCAATTGCATGTCCCAAAGCATACGATCCCGCCCCAAGAAGGTCAATTGGAATAACGCCAAGCCGCACGCCAAGCCACTGGCGAAATCAGTCAACTCACAGACGCTTCGCGGCGGCTCGCTCATTCTCCAGCCCGGCGACCCGGCCACGTGGGGCGTCGCCGCCACGGCGCGGTTCTGATCTTCCTCTTAATCCTAATCCTAATTGTTTCTAATCTAATCGGCTGGGACAAGGGAGATTAGGATAGGGATTCACAAAACTCACTTTTTAGGATTTGACCCTGGCGCTGGGGCGCGCAGAACCTCGGGCACAAGATTGGAGATGAAGCGGGCTTTGTCGCCATGACCGAGGCTCTGGGCGGCCAAGGC
>Ga0326727_10021661_pt1 | contig 12542 bp, 10 predicted proteins | sample MB2enrmetagenome_FD_207643 | JGI IMG/M metagenome (GOLD analysis project Ga0326727, IMG submission 207643) | Lab enriched peat soil microbial communities from McLean, Ithaca, NY, United States - MB29MY | ecosystem: Environmental > Terrestrial > Soil > Wetlands > Peat | place: USA: New York...
GTCGCCGCGTCGCGCTTCCAGACTGCATTTTCCGCTACTGCGCCTTGGTCGCTCCCTCGCAGCGAGCGCAGTTGTTGATAGATTCGGAGGAGTTCGTCCGGGGAAGCCGTGGCGAGGTCTGCGGCCGCGAGGTTTACGGCGAGTTGAAGAAACAAGAACAGGGCTGACACTCTGAGCTTCAGCACGCGCCCTCGCAACAGCGCCTCAGCGTGTCGAAAAAGCGTGCGGCGTGTGGTGAGGCTGCGCGGACCTTGGCGGGATCGATGCGAGCAAGCAAATCAAAAGCATGGCTTGACTTCTGATACGACCCCTTTACGGTTCGTCGCGTAGCTCGCTTGAGCGAGGCTTGCGCGTGGGCTTTTGATATCAACTCCACGTTTGGCTGACGGGACAACGCGCCTGCGCCGAATCGTCGGCCATAGTATTCGAGGAGCGAGTCTCTATCTGCCAGAAACCAAGCTTCCATGCACTGGACCATGAGATGAGCTTGGTCTTGGGTAACGCCGGGCGGCTTGTTCCACCCGTCGCCCGGTTTCTTCCCCAAGTGTTCCCACACGCCGTGACGGACGGGGCCCTCGGAGTCCACCAAAAGCATAATTGTCTGGTCGGGGTGATCGCGCAGGGCATCGCAGAAGTTTAGAAAGGCCTTAAGGCGCGGCCCGGAGGCAATCACTCTGGGTGCCGACCCGGGCGGTACGATCTTCTTAAAGAGCTCCCCAAACCCTTGGCGGCACGCATCCTTGGTGCTTCGGGCGTCACCCCCTCCCTCAACATATACGCGTACGCTCACCAGCGGTTTCCCCCGATCTCGCCGGTCCGCCATAGCTCACCCAGCCTGTAACGTTCCAGCCAGGAGGAAAGCCTGCGCCGGTCCAAACGGTGGAGTGTTGTCGACCCGTCTTGCTTTTCGCAAACGATCACGGACTCCGGGATGTCGGTGAGGTGGTCCACCAGTGCGTCAGAGTGCGTGGTCACGATCAATTGCATGCGTTTCGACGCCTCGATCAGCAATTCGGCCAGCGGGCGAATAATATCCGGGTGCAAACCAAGTTCCGGCTCCTCCAGGCAAACGACAGGTGGAGGTGTCGGGTGAAGTAGGATCGTAAGCAACGCCAGCCAGCGTAGGGTTCCATCAGACATACGAGTCGCGGGAATGCTTATTCGGTTCTTTTCCTCAAGGCGAATATCAACGAGGCCGCCCTGGATCGGCGTGGCGACATATACGGCGTCCTCGTAGAACATTTTCAAATATCTAAGCAGCTCAGGTCTGACGTCGGGATTGGACATGAATCTGTTCAGCATTATGCCGAAATTTGCGACATCCTCTTCGAGAAAATCATTCTTCAACTCGGCGCCGTACAGGTCTCGCATCTTTGAAGACTGGCCAAATCCCCAGTCCTGATAGAGCCTGAAGGAGGCTAGCAGGCGCCCCAAGTAGGTAATCTCCGGAAATCGCGTTGGGTCCTTGCGTTGCGCAAGAACTGATTGTTGGGGGTCCTGTTCCTCTTCGGGAATGGATTCCTTCGTGCCGTTCGAATAGACAATTGGTTCTCCCTCGCGGTACTTGAGGAAAGTCCGAGGAGTTGTTGCATCTTTGGGGGGGGCGGCCGTCTCGAGGAATTCGTCTGTTATTGCGAGCCTCCCGCCTCTCTTCGTAAAGCGCAGAGAATAACGCAAAGGAGTGTTGGTGCGGCGGGGATTCGCAATGATCTCGAGCGATGCAACGGGGTTCTTTTGGCCCTTCCACAAACAGTCGGAAATCCCGCCGGTGTTGGAAACTGCATCGGCCAAGTCACCGGGAACCGCTTTCAGAATCCTGATGACTTCGAGGAAGTTCGATTTGCCAGAGCCGTTGGGACCGATAAGGACGTTGAGGGGTCCCAACTCGACCTTAGCGCCCTTTTCTCCAAATGAAAGCAAGTTTTGAATTCCGAGACTCTGGATCGCAGGCTTCTTGGACATAGGTCACCCGGCCGAGGTTCCCTTTTGGGCATCCCCCGCTTGCTGTGAGTATAAACCTGTGCTGCTTTCTTTCAAAATGTTCAAGAGCAAATCATCGACAAGGCGTCCCCGTGAACGGAGGCCACTTGGTTTAGAATTACATCGAACCCTGTTCTACAATGACCTGTGAAGAGGTGGCCGATGACGCTCGGCGATGCGTTGATTTCCGCATGGCAGCAGGCCTTGGGCGAAGGGCGCGACGAGGTTGAACTGGAAGGCAAGACCTATCGAGTGACCGTCTTGAGGTCGAAAGGACTTCGCGTGGTGGAATTTGAGTTCGGCCTCCACGCGATCGTGGGCATCGAACAGAACCCCAAGACGGCGTCACGCTGGGCGGAGTTGGCCCGTCAAGGTAATCGGATCATGCAGTTCAGGTGCAGCGGGCGCTACGTGGCAAACGTGTGCGAAGGGAAACTGCTGCGCTACCCCGCTTGGAAGGCCTTGGAACTGCCGGAATGATTAGTGCCGAGTTTTGTTGTTAAGCGCAGTTATTCTGAGTGCTGGAAGGGAGGGGCTTTAGCCCCGCCGGTACACAGAGCACGCTTCAAGGGGCCTTTAGGCCCTGAAGCAACGCGGCTTCAGGGGCTAAAGCCCCCAAGGAGTGACCTGTCCTCTGCGGCGGGGCTGAAGCCCCGCCCTTCCGACGCCTAACGAATAAGAGGGGACGCACCCGGGCGGCGAGATCTGAACCATTGATTTCCCGAAACCTAATTCGTCGAGGCCGGAGGGTTCGGCTGGGAAGGCAGAGGTGCGCCGCCCGGGTTAGCAGGGGGCGGCTGTGGCTCGGCGCTGTGATTGACGGTCGAAGGCTGAGCGCTCGTGCCCGGGCCCGCTGTGACAGTCACCGGGCTCTTCAAGGTGAAGCTGAGCTTGGTTTCGGACGGGATTTTCACTTGCTGGCCGTGAGTGCGAGCCTCCACGGCGGCGCCCGTACCCGCCCCCGCTACCGAGCCGATGGCGGCGCCGCGCCCTCGCCCGGCAATGGCGCCGATGAGGGCGCCCAGCACCGCTCCTCCTCCCACCGACTCGGCGGTGCGCGTGTTTCGGGAGGCCCCAGCTTGCTCGTAGTAGTCGGTTTCCAGGGGATAGGTCTTCCCGCCGGCCGTTACGCTAACCAACTCAACCTTGAGTTCAGAGTGCCCGCTCATGCGTCCCGCGCTAGAGGCCTGCACCAATCGAACCCGCGCATCGGAATGGCGGGGAAACACCTCGCGATTGCTGACCAACAAGGGGACGTCGAGGGTTGCCGCGAACTCGTCGCCGGCCTGGTTTCGACTCGAATCGATGCTGTCAATCATGCGGACGGAGAAGAAGGAGCCAGCCGGGATGGTGATCGGCTCGGATGGTTTGACCACAGGAGGAGCCGGAGCAGCCGGGGCCGGTGGGGGAGCAACAGGTGCTGGTGGCGCCGCCTGCGCTGCCATCTCCGGCGGATTGTCGGCGGGGGTTACCGAAGCTTGCTCGGCGGGCGCTTCGTTGCTGCTTGAGCTGCGAGCCTGACGCTGAGTCCGGAAGGATCGCCAGCGCCCTGTTTGAGTCGCGGTTTTGGCCGGCGGCTTCGGCGTTGCCGGCTTGGCGCGTTCCGTGGGTTGCGGCGCCGCCGACTGCTCCGCAGTGAGCGGCGAAGACACCACAAGTTGATTGACGACGCTCTTTACGCCCTCCGCATGGCCGGCAAGGCGCTCGGCTGCGGCTTTCTCTAACTCCGTGTTGACCGTCCCGGTAAGCGTAACCGCGCCCTTATCTGAAGACACGTGGATATCGCGCATTTTCAAAACCGAGTCGTCAAAAAGCCCGGCCTGGATCTGAGTTGTGATGGCTTTGTCGTCCGGAGACGAGCCGAGCTTTAAGCTGTTGCACCCGGCAAAGAGAAGTGCGCCCGCCATAAGGACAACGCCCACGAATAATCGCGGCCTCGGTGCTTCTATCCTCTGCATCAGTATCCTCCCCAAGCCTCCCTTGTAGCGCGTCAATCTGCTAGGATTCAACTCCCTCTATTTAGGATGCACGGATTGGAGTAAGGAAGCGTAGTCAGCCGCGCTGTCTCGTTGGAATGCCGGTTTTTCTTGCCCAAGTTGGCGAGCTGCGGAACGCAAAGCCGGGGGCGCGCAGCTTGAGTTGCCGGTTGGCCAAAGACCCAAAATCCGCGTCTGGGGTGTCTGAGCGTGCTAGAATTACACAGTCCGATGGTGGAAAGTACCGAATTGAGTGTCGTCATTCCCGTCTATAACGAAGCGGAGAACGTCCGGCCGCTCGTCGAGCGGCTAGGGCAGGCTCTCCGCCAAGTCGCCGGACAGGTAGAGATATGGTTTGTGGATGACGGGAGCACCGACCTGACCCTGGCGCTGCTCAAAGAAGCCCAGCAGAAGGATGCGCGCATCAGAATTGCGCACTTCCGCCACAACCTCGGCCAGACCGCTGCCATGGCGGCGGGATTTCAACTCGCGCGCGGCAAAGCGGTGGTGACGATCGACGGCGATCTGCAGAACGATCCTGCGGAAATACCTCGCCTGGCCGGAATGCTCGGCGAATGGGACGCCGTCTGCGGCGTCCGTGTTCGCCGCCAGGATACGCCCTGGAAGCGCATCTCATCGCGCATTGCGAACGGCTTTCGAAACTGGATGACGGGCGACGACATCGTTGATACGGGATGCACGCTGAAGGCCTACCGCCGCGAGTGTTTGGAGCGGCTGGAACTTTATCAGGGCATGCACCGGTTTTTGCCCACGCTCCTCAAGATGCGCGGCTTCCGAATCACGCAGGTGCCCGTGACTCACCATCCCCGCCTCGGCGGCAGAACCAAGTACGGGACGTGGGGCAGGCTTAAGAAGGGTCTGGCGGACGTCTGGGCAGTGCGTTGGATGAAGAAGAACTGGATTGATTATCGAGATGTCCTCGAGGTGGTTGAGTCCGGCGCCAGTCCCAGCGGCGCGAAGAATCTCACTCTGCCTCGGAGTGGACCCCCGGAGAGATAACCAGGGCGGGATCCCTTCCCTGTCCGCCGGCAACGATGCGCCCGCTCTGCTTGCGTTTTGTATGCGGCTGTGATCGGCGCTGGATTCTCACTGCCCAGGTTCCCGTAGGCAACCGTCTGAGCGAGCCGGTGCGCCGCGCATGGCTACTGCAGTTTATTCATTGGAAAGACCCGTGAACGGAACCCTGAAGAGCAGCCTTTCGGTGGTGCTCCAGCTAGCTCCGCTAGGGTATGAAGAGGATCGTCGTCCAAACCAGTTTCCGGTGTGCGTCGAGATCATGCGGCCCTCGAGTACTCCCGTTGTGGGCCGCCGACTGAGCAGAAACACGCTGGCAACTTCTCCCGCCCCAGTAACTTCACTCACCGACGCACTACACGCATAATCGATTTGCTGAGAGTTGGCAAACAGTTGCTGTACAGTCTGCCCGCGCGTGCTTTTGCTCTGAACGGGAACGAACTGCCAATACCATGCCGGAAGCACCGGACCTGACGGATTGGTATTGTGGCTGCCCAAAAGATCGTGGCCGCCAAAAATCCCGAACAGGTTTGACCAAGTGTTTACTGGTATCGTGCTCCACGCTTCGGCGGCAGAATTAGAATAGGGTGCATCAGCCATCGAGTATGCATTGGGCCCGTAAGTATCCGTTCTTTGGAACTGCGTTCCATTCGAGGTCAGCCAGGCATGGGTGGTGATGTAAGTTTCGCAATCGGTGTTCGCCGCCATAACGTCATACGCCCAGGACCACGCAGCGTTGCCCGCGAAGAAATCCATCGCAAGGATAAGCATTTTTATCCCGGAAATGACGAATTTTACGGCGGTATTGGCGCCGGTAGTGTCAAAAGATCCGACCCAGTAGGCCATATCGCCGTCACCGAGAGCGATCCCGGAGCCGTAGACTGAAGAGCGATTGCGGGCGGAGAAATAGCCGGTCTTAAATTGCGACCCAAGGTTACTCCGTGAAGACGGTGCGATGGATGTGTAATCGTGATTGCCCGGAGGTGTCGTGAAGGCAATTTGATGCGCGTCTAGAATCGTCCAGGCGGTCTCCGCGTTCGTGTACTCATTAGCGCCGATGGTCCAGTTCACGCAATCGCCAACGCCCACCACGGCCTTGATGTTAGCGACAAAGGACGGTGGGCTGGATGTGAAAACCGTATTCCTGTTATCGATGATCCAATTCATCATGCCAGTGTAATACCCGCCGAGATCGTTAGGGCACGATTCAGCCAGGTATTGAGGATCAGGGATAATGGCAATGGTAAAATCCGCACTCTCTGCCGCGCGGGAAGGGGTCGTTATGAAGGATGATGCCGCCGCACCAACCAGGCCCTTCAGGACAGACACCCCGAAGCCCCGTCTGGTAATCTGCTTCAGGAGCCGTTTGGGCGTCAGCCCACCGTGTTTGATCACGTACTCCAGTTCCGACACCACTGAGGCACCTCATACGATCCAGGAAGCTACACACAGTTTACCATGAGCTTTCGATAAGGTACCCCAAGAGTAGCATTTGTTAAATTGCTTGACAGGCCCTCCGTTCAACCAAACGAGAATAAGCAGGAAACCGTGCTATCATACCGACCCAGACTCGACACCCCGGTGGAAACTACGAGCTGGTCGGTTGAGTGTGAAAGCAATCCTTCCGCCCACGGTAGTTCGGTGGCTGAAGAGGCTTCACCTTAGCCAGCGCGCACCAGATTGGTCGGCGGCACGAAAAACTTATGAAAATCGGCATTAACGCCCTTCCTTTATCTCGGGTACGCGCAGGAGTCGCCCGGGTCGTTTGGAGTGTCCTTGAGGAGTTGCGCGAGATCGACACCGAGAACTGTTATTACCTTTACTCTGACCGTGATTTCGAACTTCCATGGGAAGGCGACCGCTGGCGGAAGCGGATCTACTCTCCGCTTCCTCTTCTGCCCGGCACGCTTTGGCTGCAAACCGTGGGGCGAAGGATGATCATCGGCGACCGACTCGATGCGTTCTGGGCTACCAATAATCTGCTGCCTCTCGGTCTTCCCCCGGAGGTCGCAAAGATTGTCTCAATTCACGACCTTATCATGCCGCTCTATTCTAAAGAGGCGGACCTGCTCAACCGGTGCATATACTGGCTGTTCGGCCGGCGGTCGGCTCAACAAGCAAACAGGATCATCGCCAACTCTCAATCGACGGCGCGAGATCTACAGCGCATTTATGGAATCCATGAGTCAAAAATCGAGGTTATCTATCTTGGCGTGGGCCCGGCATTCAAGCCGCAGGATCCCCGCGCCGCCGCCGAATTCGTGTCGAAAAAATACGGGGCATCGAAGGACTACATTTTGGCAGTAAGCACCATTGGTCCGCATAAGAACTTGACGACCCTCGTCGAGGCTATGAAGGTTCTGCGTGAACGAGGGGAAATCACCATGCAGCTCTTGACGGTGGGCGCGCAGCGGCAGAGGAATCCTCAGGCCCTCGAGTTGCTCCGCTCCCTGAACCTGACTGCGGAGGACATTCGTTTCCTGGGCTATGTGCCGGATGAAGACCTGCCCATTCTGTACTCCGGGAGCAGTCTATTCGTATTTCCTTCACTTTATGAGGGGTTTGGTCTCCCGCTGGTGGAGGCAATGGCTTGTAGTGCACCCGTCATCGCTTCAAACACCTCTTCAATTCCGGAGGTTGTAGGCGACGCCGGCCTGCTGGTTCCGCCAACGCGACCCGAGGCATTCGCGGAAGCGATTCTGCGGGTAAGGAGCGACGCGAATTTACGGAAGAATATGATCGATAAGGGACTCCGCCAAGCAGCCGGTTTTCGTTGGGACAAAACAGCTCGCCGGGTCTTGGAATGTATCCAGAATGTCGTGGCCGGCGAGAAGCGGCGCGCTCAATATGACTGAGTCGAATCTCATTGAGGAGCCACACTCGATCCAGCCGACCTTATGAGCACCGAACGGCTAGTAGTGTCTCAGTTTGAATTCGCAGCGGCGAGTTTGCCTCGCCAAGTGGCGGCGTGAAGCCGCCGCCAATTGGAACTGAGACACTATCTATTTTTCGCTTGACAAACCGCGGGCCAAGTGATAGCCTATAGTTGTGGTCATTATGTGGACATATTGTCGTAGGCAAGCGGCCGGAGTCCTAAGGCGCGAGAAAAGTCGTGAAGGTCCCGGCACTTGGGAAAATTCGGGATTGAGAACATATAGAGAAAAATACGATCGAAGCCAATATGTTATTGAAAACAAATATAGCCAAACTGCGAGCGCCGGAACGAAGCTAAGAAGTAACTGAAAACAAAGGTAGTTACACGAGAATCGGGGAAACGAAGCGAAGAAGTGGTTGAAAACAAAGGACATCACTGTTTTCAAAGCTGGAAATTTCGCGCGTTTTGTGCGCAAATCAGACTAATTTCAACTCAAAAGGAGCACAGAACACTGCTTTTTACGGATTCGAAGTCAGGGCTTGTGATCCCCGGCCCGATGCCGGGACGGTGACAAGTAGTCGGCTAGACAGCGTAGGGACTTGTATCGGCGCCCAGCTAATCCCCCGCTGGGTTGCTGCACTTGGTCGAGGGATTAGGTGAATTAGCTGTGGACAGCAGAATTGGGCAGGTTCGTTGCTCCGCTCAGAATGACCACAGACGGCCTCGGAATGACAGCATCGCGTGAATTTCGGACATTGCGGCTGGCCTTGCCCCTTCTCTTGCTTCTGGTGCTGGCGGGCGCTCTTTTCTTCGCCGGCCTGGGAAGCTTGCCTTTGCTGGAGCCGGACGAGGGGCGGAACGCTGAAGTCGCCAGGGAGATGCTTGCCTCCGGCGACTGGATCGTTCCGCATTACGACGGCTTGGCCTACCTGGATAAGCCAGCGGTTTTCTTCGGGATGGTCGCGCTTTCGTTGAAGGTTGGCGGACTGCATGAAGGGGCGGCGCGGGCGCCCTCCGCCGTGATGGGGCTGTGCCTGCTGATTCTTGCCTGGATCCTCGCGCGCAGGATGTTCGACAATTCCGCCGCGTTGCGTGCCGTGGTCGTCATTGCCACTGCGCCGCTGGTCGTCGTCTTTTCTCGATTAGTCATTTTCGATATGACGCTCGCCTTCCTCGTCACCCTCGCCATGGTGTGCTTCTGGTTCGCGGAGGCAACTGAGTTTCAGCATCCCGGTCTGGACATCCTCCTGTTTGCCGCCATGGGGTTGGCGACCATCACCAAGGGTCCGATCGGTTTCCTGCTTCCTCTGCTTTCGATCACTGTTTATGAGGTGGTGCGTGGTGAGTGGCGGGGATTGAATCGCCTGCGTTGGGGCCTCGGATTGGGAGTGTTTCTCGCCACCGTGCTGCCATGGTTTATCTTCGTTTCTATCCGGCATCCGGATTTCCCTGGTTACGCGCTTCTGGAGGAGAGCCTCGCCAGGTTTTCAGGCGGGCTGGCGCATCGCCAGGGTGGATTCCTCTACTATGTTCCGGTGTACCTGGCGGGTTTTTTTCCGTGGAGCATCTTTCTGCTTTGGGCGGGATGGAGTCGGCGTAAGCGCTGGAGGGAACTTCGTGTCCGGTCGTTCTCAGCGAGCTTGTTTCTTCTCACCTGGTCGGCGGTGACTTTTGTCTTGTTTTCGCTTTCGCGCTCACAACTGCCAGGCTATTTCCTTCCAGCCATTGTACCTTTGGGCATTTTGATGGCAAGGGTCTGGGATGATGCTGGTGAGCCAGGGCTGACGCGATCCCCGGATTGGCTGACGGCAGGTTTCGCCACGCTGCTGGGAGCAGGACTTGTTGTTGCGGCTTGCTCACAGTTGACGATGTTTAGCTCCGTCCGTTCCCATCTGGCAAGCAAGCTCCATCCCGATGTCTTCGCCATGTTAAAGCCGTCGGTCCTCTATACGGGACTGATTCTGGCGGTCCTGGCTGTGGTAGGCAGGAACGTGGCTGCCCGGACGCGCGGAAAATGGCTTTCGGCCGCAACTCTGGCGCTTCTGGCGCTGGCCGCGCCGGCGCTTCTGGTGCGCTGGATTGGCCCCATGAAGGCCTATGCGGATCTCAATTCCAGCCGCCGTTTGGCGAGCACGATTCTCTCGAGCCCGGAGAAGGACCTTCCGATTTACGGTTATTACTATTTCCGTACCAGCCTGCCATTTTATCTTCGGCGGCCTGTGGGACTGGTGACTACGGACGCGAACGAGTTGACCAGCAACTACCTGGCGTGGCGAGTGGCCAAGATTCGGCGGGGGTTATCACCGGAGGCATTTCCAATCGCCCTGTCGCGCACCTTCCAGGATCTCGATCCCATCCCGGTTAACCAACGACGCTTGCTGGATATCACCCAGTTCGTAGGCTTGATCCGTTCTTCGCCTCAGCCGCGGCTGGTTTTAGTTCCCAACACGCATGTCAGCCTGTTGGCCAGCGACGTGGGCCGCGTCGAGCCGTTGTGGACGGGCTGGGGGTTTTCGGTGTGGAAAATCCCGGGAGGGCAGTGACGAGTGACGAGTAGGAAAGTCTAGGAACAATTCGACGGTAGACAGGCAAGAACTCGATAAGGACGTCAACGGATGGTAAGCAAGAAGAATCAGATCCAGTCACTTGTTGCTGGCGGTTATTCTGGCTCGTCACTCGTCACTGATTCAACATGTGCGGCATTTGCGGTCTCCTGAATCTGAAACTCGAGCCTGTGGCTGGTCGCGATCGCATCGATCAGATGTCGGCTTGCCTCGAGCATCGCGGCCCCGACAGCCATGGCAAATTCGAGCTGCCTCACGTGGCTCTGGCCATCCGGCGACTCAGCATCATTGACCTCCAGACCGGAGACCAACCGCTGTCGAACGAAACCGGCGACGTCACCCTCGTCTTTAACGGCGAAATCTACAACTTCCGGGAAATCCGCCGGCGCCTGGAACCCCGGCACGCGTTCAAAACCCAGTCGGACGGGGAAGTGATCGTCCATCTCTACGAAGAGCTGGGGCCTGATTTTGTCAGTGAACTGAACGGGATGTTTGCCCTGGCGCTTTGGGACGAAGGCCGGAAGCAGCTTACGCTGGCGCGCGACCGGGCGGGCGAGAAGCCCCTTTTTTATTGGCATCGGGACAGCACTCTGGTTTTTGCTTCGGAAATCAAATCCCTGCTTGCCTATCCCGCGATTGGCCGCGAAATCGACCGCACGGCCCTAGCCCAGTATTTCCTGCACGGCTACTTCCCCTCGCCCCGCAGCGTTTTTGCTGAGATCCGCAAACTGCCGGCAGCCCATCGCATGGTGATTCGGGACGGCAGGGTGCAAATCGACGCCTATTGGCGGCTTCAGGACCATCTTCTGCCGCCGGGCAAGCCCAGAGTCACGGCCAGGCAGGAAGAGCATCTCGTCGACGAACTCTCCCAAAAGCTACACGAGGCTTGCGTTTCGAGGCTGGTCAGCGACGTCCCTCTGGGCGTGTTCCTGAGCGGCGGAATCGATTCTTCCACTCTCGTGGCGATGATGAGCCAGTTGACGCCCGGGAACGTCAACAGCTTCTCGGTGGCGTTTGAAGAGAAGTCATTTAACGAGGAACCTTATGCGGATTTTGTGGCCCGGCATTTTCATACCCAGCACCACGTGACTACGGCTAACGAGCCAAGCCTGCGGGAGGCCTTGAAGACGCTCGCCAACCACCTCGACGAGCCTCTGGCCGATCCGGCCGTCCTCCCAACCTACCTGTTGTCGCGCTTTGCTCGCCAGCACATCAAAGTGGCTTTGAGCGGCGAGGGCAGCGACGAGCTTTTTGGCGGTTACCCAACCTACATCGGAGCCTGGCTGGCAGGCCGTTATCTGCGCCTTCCGCGTTTCCTCCGCCATCATTTCGTGGCGCGGCTCAAACGATTCCTACCGTTGTCCACGGGTGCGGTGCCCCTCGGCTGGTACCTCTTGCAATTCTTCAATTACGTGGAGATGGCGCCGGCGGAACGCCACGCGATCTGGTTCGGAATGACAAGTCCCGAGGGACTGGACCAGCTTTTTGCTCCGGACTGGTGCGGTCCGAAATCTCCCAGCCGGGAAGCCTTGGCGCCGCTCGAGCGCATATTGGACGGAGCGACTTTCGAATGTGACTTGGCGGAAATGCCTTACCTCGATTTCCGGCTCTATCTCGAAGATAATCTGCTGGTGAAGGTTGACCGTGCCAGCATGGCCTGTTCCCTCGAAATGCGGACCCCGTTTCTCGATCATCGCCTGATTGAGTTTGCGGCCGGCCTGCCGGCGGAGCTGAAAGTTCGCGGGTTCGAGCTTAAGTACCTTCTTAAGAAAGCAGCCGTGAATTGGTTGCCGCGCAAAATCGTCTACCGCCTGAAGCGTGGATTCTCCGTGCCGATCAGCCGTTGGATGCGGAGAGAATTGCGTCCCTGGCTGGACGAAGCCCTGGGAGAAGAGAGGTTGAAGCGGCAGGGGCTGTTCAACGCCCCCTATGTCCGCCGGCTGCTCGAAGAACACTGGGGCGAGCGGGCGGACCATAGGAAATTGCTTTGGGCGATTTTCTGTTTTCAACTTTGGTACGATCGGTGGGGCAGCTAGTGGCGTCCACTCATACACAGATCTTGAAGTCGGCCTTGTCCCGAAGCGAGATGCCTGTCGCTGGACGTGGGGGGGA
>Ga0326727_10021662_pt1 | contig 12542 bp, 3 predicted proteins | sample MB2enrmetagenome_FD_207643 | JGI IMG/M metagenome (GOLD analysis project Ga0326727, IMG submission 207643) | Lab enriched peat soil microbial communities from McLean, Ithaca, NY, United States - MB29MY | ecosystem: Environmental > Terrestrial > Soil > Wetlands > Peat | place: USA: New York...
AAGTACCTCCAGAGCATGCCCACGGGAACCCGCGTCGCGTTGCTTGGAATGTTCCAACCCGGCAGCCTTCATGTTCTCCAGGGGATCACTTCAGACCCGGCACTGCTCAGCGCCGCCGTCGACGCGACCCACTACGGTACCCAGTCCATCGCCAGCACGTTCGAATCCTGGTGTGCGCAGCAGGAGTCGCGGAACCGCAGCACCCTTGAATCCTTCACTCAGATCGCCGCCGATCTCGCCGCCATCAAAGGCAGAAAAAACCTCATCTGGTTCACCGTCGGCCTCGCTACCATCACCGATGCCGCACAGCGTCCGTCATGCCTCACCGACTACTCCAAAGATCTGCAAAAAGCCTATGCCCTGCTGGCCGCCGCGCAGATTTCGGTCTTTCCGGTAAGCGTACGTGGAGTCGGGGTCGGAGCCGCCGAGCTCTCCATGGAGTCCCTCGCCGAGGCAACCGGCGGAACAGCCTTCTACAACAATAACGATCTGGTCCCATTTATCTCCAAGGCCATTGCATCCGGCTCCGATTACTACACCCTCACCTACATTCCGCCGGGCACAAAATACGATGGCAGACACCACACCATACATCTTGATGCCGATAAACCCGGCCTGCACCTCACCTACCGCGATAACTACTACGCGGAAGACCCCACGAAGATGGCGCCCACAGTCGGCCTCACCCTCACCACCACCCCACCTGAGGTCCATGCGGGCAATATGCAGGCGGCCATGAGCCGCAGCATGCCCACCTCCGCCGATCTTCTCTTTTACGTTCGCATCGAGTCCAGCAGCGAACCCGCCAAGCCATCCGATCCGCAAATCCTCGGCACGCTCGACCCCAGCTTCAAGGACAAGCCGCTCACCCGTTACGGCTTCCACTACGCCATCCCCGCTCGCAAGATCGCCCTCTCAGCCGGCCCTAACGGCTCCCACAACGGCTCCGTCGAACTGGACCTCGCCGCCTACGACACCGACGGCAAGCTGGTCACCAGCCTCAGCCAGACCGTGACGATGTCGCTGAACGACAAGACAGTCGCCAACAATGAGCCGCTCAATTTTTCCCAGCAGATCGACCTGCCCGCCGGCCAGCTCTTCGTCCGCGTCGGCGTCCTCGACCCCGCCTCCAACAAGGTCGGCACGCTGGAGCTGCCGCTCAAGGTGGAGAAGAAGTAGTCCACGCAAATCGCCGAGAGGCAGACGACAATTGTTATCGACAGTTCATCAGTCGATGACGCGCACTGCGCCGCGCCCCACCAGCTCCTCTACGCGGTCGATGAACAGGCGGTCCGCCGCCACGCTCACATCGCGCGGCTCCAGCACGGCGCGGAACTCGCCCGGCTCTTCCAGGTCCAGCAGCAGCTTGCCCGGCCCCGGCGCGGCCACGAAGATGGCGTGCAGTTTTTCCAGCAGCGCGGCGTCGGGATGGTTCAGCGGAACTCGAATCCGCAGCGACTCCGGCAGCTTCACCACCACGTCCTCCAGCGCCTGAATATTACTGACAGCCAGCTTCGGCGCGGAGTCCTCTTCGCCCCTCAGCACGCCGCGCACCAGCACCGGCACATCGATCTTCAGCCGCTCGGCCAGCTTCTGGTACGCGGTCGAAAATGCGATCAGCTCGATCTTGCCCACGCTGTCTTCCAGCGTGGCCTGCGCGTACATCTCGCCCGAGCGCTTCGACTTCGCCACCTTCAGCCCGCTGATGACCCCGGCAATCTGTATCTCGTTCTGCTGCTCATTCTGGCCGCGCCGGGACGTCTGTGGCTCGGGCTTCATCTCGATTGCGGCGACGGTGTCGATGACGTTGAGGTTGCGCAGCTTTTCGCGGTACTTGTCCAGCGGATGGCCGGAGACGAAGAAGCCGAGCACCTCTTTCTCATATTGCAGGCGCGTGTGTTCGTCCCAGTCCGGCGCGGGCGGCAGCGCTTCAGCCTCGCGCTTTGTGGCGGGCGCGTCGCCGGCGTCGAAGATGCCTCCGAAGAGGCCACTTTGCCCTGCCGCCGCGTCCTTTTGCGACTTCTGCGCGCGTTCGATCGCCTTGTCCAGCGCCGCGGCCACCTGCCCGCGCGGCCCGAAGGCGTCCATCGCGCCGGCCTTGATCAGCGATTCCAGCACCCGCTTGTTCATCAACCGCAGATCCACCTTCTCGCAGAACTCCCACAGGCTGCTGAAGCCCTGCTTGCCTTCTGCGCGTAGCGCCTCGCGCGCGGAGAGAATTGAGACAATCGCGTTGTGCCCGACGTTCTTGATCGCCGCCAGCCCAAATCCAATGGCCTCGCCAGCGTCCGTGCGCACCGGCGTGAAGTTGGCGTCCGACACTTGCACGCTGGGCGGCACCACGGGGATGTTCATCTCGCGGCATTCGGAGATGTACTTCACCACATTCTCCGGCTTCGATGTCTCGCTGGTCAGCAGCGCGGCCATGAACTCCACCGGGTAGTGCGTCTTGAGCCACGCCGTGTGGTACGCCAGCAGCGCGTAGGCGGCGGCGTGCGATTTGTTGAAGCCGTATCCCGCGAACTGGGCCATCAGGTCGAAGATCTTGCCCGCAGTCTCCTTGGGATGATGATTGGCCGCGGCGCCGGTCATGAATCGCGCGCGCTGCTTATGCATCTCCTTCTCGTCTTTCTTGCCCATGGCGCGGCGCAGCAGATCGGCTTCGCCCAGCGAGTATCCGGCGACCACGTTGGCGATCTGCATCACCTGTTCCTGATAGACCATCACGCCGAGGGTCTCGCGCAGGATGGTCTCCATCTCCGGCAGATCGTACTCCACAGCGCGGCGACCCCACTTGCGTTCGATGAAGTCGTCGATCATGGCTATGGGGCCGGGGCGATAGAGCGCGTTCAAGGCCGTCAGGTCTTCAACGCTGTTGGGCTTGTAACGGCGCAGCACGTCGCGCATCCCGCTCGACTCAAACTGAAAGATGCCAGAGGTCAGCGCGCGATGGAAGACCTGCTCATACGTCTTCGCGTCGTCCAGCGCGATGGTGGCCAGGTCTAGCGATACGCCCTTGGTCGTCCGGATCAGCTTAAGTGCGTCGTCGATGATGGTGAGCGCGGTCAGGCCCAAGAAGTCCATCTTCAGCAGGCCCATCTCCTCGATCGACTTCATGTCGTACGCGGTGACGATCGCCTCGTCCTTGGTGCGCGTCACCGGCACAAGCTCGGTCAGCGGCTTGGGCGCAATCACCACCCCCGCCGCATGGACGCCCGCGCCGCGCACCAGTCCCTCCAGCCGCATCGCCGTGTCGATCAGCTCGCGAATCTTGGGGTCGCCCTCATACGCAGCTGCCAGCGGCGGCGAATCCTTCAGCGCGTGATCGATGGTAATCCCAAGCGTCGCAGGAATTAATTTCGCAATGCGATCGACCTCGCCATACGGCATGTCCAGCGCGCGGCCCACGTCCTTGATGGCCGCCTTCGCGGCCATGGTGTTGAAGGTGATGATCTGCGCCACCTGGTCGTCGCCGTACTTGCTCTTGACATAGTCGATCACCTCGCCGCGCCGGTTCATGCAGAAGTCGATGTCGATGTCCGGCATGTTGACGCGCTCCGGGTTCAGGAAGCGCTCGAACAGAAGCTCATGTTGCAGCGGATCGATGTCGGTGATCTCCATGCAGTACGCCACCAGCGATCCGGCAGCCGAGCCGCGGCCTGGGCCGACAGGGATGGATTGTTCGCGCGCGTAGCGAATAAAGTCCCACACAATCATGAAATAGCCGGGATACTTCATCTGCTGGATGCAGGCAATCTCGCGCTCCAGCCGCGCCTGATACTCGGGAATCGTCTTCTTCAGCAGGCCCGTCGCGCGCAGATGTTCGATCGACGTGGCCAGCCGCTTCTCCAGCCCCTTGCGGCACACCTTCTCGAAGTAGCTGTCCAGCGTCTCGCCCTCGGGCACGGGAAACTCCGGGAACGGCGTTTCAATCTTGTTCAACGTCAGGTTGCAGCGTTCGGGAAACTGCATCGTTCCGCTGACCACATGCGGCGCGTGCGCAAACAGCCGCGCCATCTCGTCGGCGCTCTTGATGTAGAACTCGTTCGAGTCGAACTTGAAGCGCTTGGGATCGTTCATCGATCCCGCGGTCTGCACGCACAGCAGCACCTCGTGCGCGCGGCTGTCGTCGGCGGTGATGTAGTGCGAGTCGTTGGTGGCGATCAGCGGAATATCGATGTCTTTTTCCAACCGCAACATCGCCTCGCACACCTGCTTGTCCGGGCCGAGCTGGTGGTCCTGGATCTCCAGAAAAAAATTGCCCCGCCCGAAGAGGTCCTGATACTCGCCGGCGGTCGCCCTGGCCTGCTCGTAGTGGCCCGCCATGATGTGCTCGGCGACCTCGCCCGCCAGGCACGCGGAGAATCCAATCAGCCCCGCCGCGTGCTTCGCCAGATACTCCTTGCTGATGCGCGGTTTGCGATAGAAGCCGTGCAGCGCGGCCTCGCTGGTCAGACGCACCAGGTTGCGATAGCCCTCCTCGTTCTCCGCCAGCACCAGCAGATGGTTGTACTTCAGCTCCGGATCGGGCTTGGCCCGGTGGTCCTCTTCCTTGCAGATGTAGAGTTCGCAGCCCAGGATGGGCTTGATTCCCTTCTCCTTCGCCGCGTTGAAAAAATGCACCGCGCCAAAGATGTTGCCGTGGTCGGTCATGGCCACCGACGTCTGCCCCAGCGCGTGCACATGCTTCACCAGCTTCTCCACGTCGCATGCGCCGTCCAGCAGCGAGTAGTCCGAATGCAGATGAAGATGCGTGAACTCAGCAGCCATGCTCTTAGTTTAAGCCTGCTGCGAGTCGCGTGCCGCTGAGGAAAAGGAGTCCGAAATGCAACGCACCAGGCTGGTCGCCGGCTCAACGTGAGGTCGAAGGAGGCGAGGACTCTGCCTCTGCCTCCAATCGCTACCACTCACGCATTGCAACGTCCCAGGCGCTAACCTACACTGAAGGCTGTTGCCGCAGCCATGGGCGGTTAGCTCAGCTGGTTAGAGCGCCTGCCTTACAAGCAGGAAGTCGGGGGTTCGAGTCCCTCACTGCCCACCATTTCCCTGGTTTCAGAGAATCAACATCATCCCATGAATCGCAGAAATCCCAGTAAGTCCTGGGGTTTTTCTATTACTGGCTGCAATGCAACCGCGTTGCGCTACCCCACCAGGCTTGTTGCCAGTTCGACGTAGAGGTCGATCGCGGCCAGCAGATCCTTCTTGCTAATCCGCTCCTCCGGAGTGTGCGCAACGTGGATCGACCCCGGCCCCAGCAGGAACGGCTCGCCCCACGCCCTCAGCATGGGAATGTCTGTAGCAAACTTGGCGATCATGGTAGGCAGTTTGCCCACGCGTCGCATCCGCACGCATGCAAGGTCGAGCGATGTGCTGACCTCGGCGCGCCCCGCCACCACGCGCGTGATGGCGTCTTTCACCACCTGCGATGGCCCCACGGTGCGCACCAGCAGGTGCGCCTCGGCCTTGTCCGCCACCACGTTGGGCGCGTAGCCGCCGGAGATCAGCCCAATATTCACCGTCGTCGCGCTGGCCTCGCCAAACTCCGGCTCGATGGGCAGCGGCATCGCCAGAACGTCGTGCAGCGCCTCCACCAGCTTGGCAATCGCCGACTCGCCCAGCTCCGGGTAGGCTGAGTGCGCCATTCGCCCGTGCGCGCGCAGCTCCACGCGCAGCGCTCCCTTGGTGGCCAGCGCCAGGTGGTTTCCGGTCGGTTCGCCGTTGATCAGGAAGCGCGAGCCGCGCGGGTTCGCGTTGGCAACCTTCGCGCCGGCCGAGTCGCGCTCCTCTCCGACCACGAAGAGCAGGCCAACCTTCACGCCCGCCTCGCGCAGCCGGTCCGCCGCCGCAACCTGCGCGGCCAGGATTCCTTTGGCATCGCACGCGCCGCGGCCGTACAAATACTCGTCGTCCTCGGTGCATCCCACAAAGGGCGGGACCGTGTCCATGTGTGTCGACAGGACCACGTCGGGCGTGATGCCGGGCTCTGCGGCGTAGATGTTGAATCGTTCCCCCGCACCGCTGCCGCTCGTCCGCGCAAGGTCGGGCTGCTCCACCGCCATGCGCTCCACGGCGTAGCGCCGCGCGGCGAGGAAGTCGGCGAGAAATGCTCCGACTGCACCCTCGTGGTAGGAGATGGATTCGATGTTGACGAGGGAGCGCGTCAGGTCGATTGCGTCGATGGCCATTAGCTACAGGATAACCCGTCAGCCTCCCGCGTTGAATCAGAGCTGTGCCAATTAGACTGGAAATAAGAATGACGACGACAGCCCATGGCCCGCATCATCTCTGCTGTTTTGAAAGGGCGCGGCTTTAGCCGCGCCGCAAGCGTAGCAAACAATCCAGGGCTTTAGCCCCTGAGGGACATCCCCGCTTTACGGAACGCGCAGCGGGCGGAAGCCATCCACCGGGAAGAGGCCGGTGGGATAGCCCTCCGGCGAATGCTGCTTGCGCAGAGCGTAGCGGAAGAAGAAGCCGCCCGTGACGCTGTTGTAGTTGTTGGTGTTGTTGGCGGAGACGAAACCACCCAGGTACCAGTGTTCGCCGACGCGATAGGAGATCTCGGAGTTGACCGCGTAGTTGAAGCCGGTGTTGCCGCTGACCGGATACTCGGCGCAGGTGTGCGCGGCAAGTTGTGCCAGGGTGCATCCCAGGGTGGCTTGCAGATCGGCCTGCATGCCAGCGTCAAGCGGATAGAAGTACTCCCAATCCTGCTGGAAGGTCTGCACGCCGAATGCGCCCGAGGCCAGATAGTGGAGGTTCGACTTGTAGGAGCCGTTGAAGGTGACTGGCACGGCGGCGATGAAGTAGGAGTTGGGGCTGAAGTATCCGCCCTGGCCATAGCTCAAGCCAATCTCGTCGTAGTGGTAGTGCATGGCAAAGAGGGAGGCGCCAAGGCTGAGGCTGCCCACTGCGGGCCAGTTCTTCACGCGCAGGTAGGCGCCCATTGAGCCCTCGAACTTGGAGTTGTCCAGAACGTGGTAGCCGTGCAGGATTCCACCGTCGCCGGAGAGGTAGAAGCCCGAGCCGCCGCTGCCGAAGTCGAGGCGCGCTCCGCCGGTGCTGGAGATAACGCCACCCCAGACGGTGCCCAGGTAGAGCGGAGTGATGGTGCCTGGATCGCGCAGGCCGGCGTAGGAGAGCTGCGTGTCTTTGACCGAGTCGCGGTCTCCGAAGAACGTGAAATGGCCGTTAAAGAGACTCCAGCGGAAGTGGCCCGTGATGTTCTGGACGAGGAAGTTGTACGGGGTGTAGCCGGCGGCGATGCCAAAGTTCCTGCTGGTCAACTGGAGTTCTCCGCCGATGCCGCTGGAGAGCTGCTGGGCCGGCGGATTGGCGCTGTTGGCGGGCAGTGTGCCGAGGTAGGGCACATTGCTGCCCGTGAAGGCTGCCGTGTTGAGCGTGCCGGATTCGAGAAAGACAGGGCGCGCGACCGCCGTGAGCCGCACCGACCGGCCAAGCACGGCGGAGGCTTCGACTGGGGACTCGACATCGGTGAGCCGGTCGAGACCCGGGGTGCCGCTGCGATAGCGCCCGATGCCTGTGCCACCATCCCATCCGCTGTACAGACCTTCGAGCGTGGCCAGTTCGCTCTCGGCCTCCTGCCTCGGGGTCATCGCAATAGGGGCCTGTGCCTCGTAGGTGCCACGCAACGGAGGCACATTGCGCGCCATCAGATCGGCATCGCTGGGCGGGGGCGCCAGCGGATACGGCGGTCCGATGAGCGGGTAAGGCTGCCCGCCAAGTGGCTGGCCGCCGCTCGGATAACCCGTCACTGGAAGATTGGCAGCGGGCGGGGTTGGCGCAGGCGCAGACGGAGGCGTACGGGCTTCGGCGGCCGGAACCGTAGCATGGGCCGGAGCCGGGGCCGGAGCATGGGGCGGAACAGGCGCGCTGCGAACGACGCGGCGAGGAGCATTGGACGGGGCGCCCGGCGAGCGGTTCGGCGCGGCAGCAGGAGCAGGTGCGGGAGCGACGCGCGGCTGGGGATACTGCTGCGACCCTGTGTCGGGGATGTTGCCGGTCTGGCCCAAAGGCGGCCTGGATGGCTGCGTAACCTGCGGGCCGCCCTGGTTCTGCGCCAGCAACTGCCGCTGCACCGTGTACTGCGCGTCCTCCCCGGTGGCTGTGATCGAGTCATCGGGTGGGGGATTGCTCTGCCCGGTCCTGGCCGTGTCGGTGTCGGAGGGATGGCGGCGAATGCTGGCAGCCTGCGCGGCGGCAATGTTGGGATGGGAGGAGGTGGTCTGCACGGCGCGCGCGTTCTGCACGTAGTGCGCGGTGGGCAGGACGTCAGTGACTTCAGCCTGGGGTGGTGCCGGATGCGGCGTGCTGTCGCCAAGCTGGACCGCGACGACGGAGGGAGTGGCGGCGCTGGCGGAGGCGAAGCGTCCCGGCGTCGGAGCTTCGTGCTGGGGCGCGATCTCACTTGCGGGCTGCGCCGCGATTTCGGCTGCGGGCGCAGACTGGCCCAGCGCTCGTGCGACCGCATCGCGCACCCTCAACTCGACCTCTGCCTGGCTGGGCAGATTGAAGCTCCCCTGGTCCACGCGGGACTGTGACGCATTCTCGTTCGGCCTGCCCTTGCCAGTGCTCTCCGGCTGCGCGCCGGGATTGGTCATATAGGGCGGCACAACTCCCGTCGCGCCACCGGTCGGGCCGTAGTACGGACGGCTGTCCGGTGCCGACGGGGCCTGGCCGTATGGCGCCACGTAGCCATTGCCATAGCTGGGCAGATAGGACTGGCCCCGCGCGCCGGGCACGTTGCCGGCTGGAGCCGTGTCGGCGCTCGCAGGAGCCAGCAGGATGGAGAGGTCCTGCGCCTGCTCCGCGCTGGGCAGACGCGAAGCCACGGTGGGCGCGGGCAGTCTGAGCTCCGACGCCAGCTCCGCGCCGGAGTCCATTGGCGGCATCGCCTTCAACGATGCGCGGTAGTAGTCGATGGCCCGCGCTGTGTTTCCGCGCGCCTGTTCCATCCGCGCGCCCAGAATCAGGATACGCGGGTCGTTGGGGTATGCGGCCAGCGCATAGCGCAGCCAGGTCTCGGCAAGCTTGTTGTCGCCCGCGGCCAGCGCGGCTCCCACCGCCGCCTCATAGTCCTCGGCACTGGCCGAAGCCATGTTCTGCGCCTTATAGATAAGCACGGCCTGCTCGGGCTGGCCGGCCCGCGCGTAGCCGTTGGCCAGCGTTTTGAGCACCGCGGGATTGTCTGGGAAGGCGCGCGCCGCGGCGTTCAGAATGGCCAGTGCGCGCCGCGAATTCCCTGCCGCTGCTGTCTGGTTGGCGCGCCGCACCGCCCAGTTGGTCCAGATCGCCTGCACCGTCCGGCTCTGCTCCTGGGTCAGATCGGGCCGGCCGCCCAGGGCCATCAACTGGCGATAGAGGCCCGCGTCGTCTTCGCTGTTGTACAGCAGCCACGCGTTCTGAATGTCGATCTCGGCGGGCGGAGCGGTGTGTTGCGCCGCATAAATTTGCTGCACGCGGTTGAGCAGCACCAGGGCCTGCTGCGATTGGCCGAGCGCCTGGTAGACCGAACCCATGGTCTGCAGGTAGTTCACATTGTTCTCCAGCTGGGTGCGCGCCGCGGCGGGAATCTGTTGCGCCTGCGCGCTCGCCTCCTTGTCGCTGCCCGCCGCGTGCAGCGACGAGACCAGCCCGGCCCACGCATCCGCGCGGTTGGGATCATCGGTCACCAGTTGCTGGTAGATCGGACTGGCCGACTTGGGGTCTCCGCGCTCCATATGCAGGCCCGCAAGCTGCATCTCCATCCCCACGGACGGCTTCTGTCCCGCACTGGCCTGCTCCGCCACGGCCTTCTCCAGCAGTTCCTGCGCCACATCCAGCTTCTTCTCCGCCTGGTTGATCGCTGCCACGGTGGCCTCAAAGCCGGGGTCGCGCATGGCCGCCGCATAGCTCGGCGGAGGCATTCCCTCGATCGTGCCGAGCGCCTCCTGGTCGTGCCCCATGGCATGTTGGACTCGCACCAGTCCCTGCCACGCCGCCGTATGCCCGTGGTCCAGCTCCAGCACCTGGGAGTAGAGCGTAACCGCCTCCTCCAGGTGGTTGGAGACCAGCAGAATGCCCGCCAGTTGGATCTGTATGTCGGCCTTCAATTTCTTTGCATCCGCGGCGAAGGGCAGTTGCAGGGCGGCTTCCAGCGTCTTCTGCGCGTCGCCATCGCGGCCCGCCGCGGAGTAGCTCGTAGCCAGCGCGCGCAGGAAGGCGGGATCGCGCGCCAACTGGGCGTGGACCGTCGCGGGGATGCGCGTGTCGGTGGCCAGCGCCTGCTGCGCATTGCCCGCCGCAACCTGCGCCAGCAAGAGTCCGCGCCAGCCCTCGACCGATGCGGAGTTGGCCTGCACCGCGCGCTCGTAGAGCGGGACCGCCGATCCCGGCTGTTGCGCCTTCGCCAGTGTTCCGCCCAGCGCCGTGAGCACCTCCGGGCTGGTGGGGCGCAGCAGCAGCGCGGCCCGGTACTGCTTCTCCGCCATCGTCAGGTCGTCATCGTTGAGCGCCGCCTGGCCCTCGCCCATCAGGAACCAGAAGCGCGCGGTCTCCAGCGCCTCGGCCAGCCCCTTGTCGTTCAGGTTGCCCTGCCTGGCCTGTTCCAGGAAGCTGATCGCGGCCAGAAAGTTCCCCTGCTGCATGCGGATGTATCCCATGCCCGCCAGCGCGCGCGGATTGTTGGGGTCACTGTCCAGGATCACCTTGAAGAGCACCTCTGCCTGCTCAATGTGCTTGGCGTTGAGTTCCTTGTAGGCCTGGACCTCCATTGCCGACCGTGCGCTGAAGGTCGTCGCGGCTGCATGCGGCGCTCGTGCCGCAGGCTGCGCTTGTCCAGTGGGCTGCGCCTGTGCCGTGATCGGTAATTGTGCAACAGGCTTCGTTGACACTGCGGGCTGCGCCTGTGCGGTGGGCTGCCCCGCACCCACTCCTGCACGCTCGCTCGCTTCCGGCTGGAACTTCACCGCCTCTGCCGTATGCAACGCATCGGCCAGCTGTGGGTCGGGATGCTTCGCCAGATAGGCGCGAATCTCACCGGCAACGGCCGGATTCGAAGAGTCCCACAGAAGCGACTGGCGCAGCGCCTCGTTCGCCTGTGGGTCCGACGGATAGCGCTCCAGATACTTGCGCCCCTCCTCGCGCGTCTTCGCGTTGTAGGTCAGGATGCGTCCCAGCGCAATCTGGTAGCGCGAGTCGTTGGGAACCTTCTTCGCCAGCGCCTGCAACCCCGCGATCGCGTGCGGCCGTCCGTCATCGGTCGCCGATTCCGTCTCGTAGTACGCCAGTGCCCACTCGCCCGCTGGAGGCGCCGTGCCGAAGACCTGCCGGTAGATCGCCATCGCTTCCGCGTACTTCCCTGCCTCGGCCAGCTTGCCCGCCTGCTGCAGTTGCCCCATCTGCTTCTGCTGCGCGTCCTGCTGCGCGCCGGAGCTCTCCACCTGGCCGCTCTTTGAGGCGTTCTGCTGCGCCGCCCGCAGCCGCTCCAGATAGATGTTGGCCAGCGCCGTATTGCCTTCCTGTTTGGCCGCGCGCGCAAGCCCTCCCAGCGCGTCCGCGTTGTTCGGGTCCACTTGCAGCAGTTGCTTCCAGGTCTGCTCCGCCAGGTCCAAGCGGCCACGCGCCTCGTATCCATAGGCCTTGTCCACCAGGGCCTGCGTTGTGGCCGTGGGAGCCTGCGTAGCAGACGGAGGTGCCGGCGTCGCGCGCGGAGGAGCCTGTGTGCCCGATGGAGCTTGCGCTTCCGAAGGAGGGGCCTGCAAAACTGAAGCAGGGATCTGCGCTCCCGCGGGAGAAGCCTGGGTTGGGGGCAGAGCAGGCAGCGTTGCCGGCGGTGAAGACTGCGTACCTGACTGAGAAGCCTGCGCTTCCACCCGGACGGGGGACGCCGCCAGCGCCACGCCGCCAAGTAGAATCGCAGGGGCCCAGAGCCGGATTACACACGTTTTCATCGTCATCGTAGTCTGTGCGCTGCCCGACACCGTCAGGAACCAAGGCCGGCAAGAACCAAGGTTGACACTGCGGCTATGCCTGAAGACTACCGCCTATGCTTCCCTCTTGTACCGTGATTTTGGCCTCCAGACTCACTCATCTGAGGATAACTAGGACACAATTCCATTTTTTCTGCGTTTCCACGCCGCCCGGTCCCCCTGCGCAAGATGCACGAAGGATGGTGCAGCCACTTTTCAGTAAAATGGATGAGAACCGTTCAGAAAAAGGGAGGAGTTTTTGCGAACATTTTCGCAATGCATCTGGCACGGCTCGATTGTCCGCCATGGTTTTCCTTAAGAGAAAAACACGCGAGTGAGGTTCGTCCCGGATCGACCGATTGCGAAAAATGTTTAGTCGCTGCCCTGCAGCCGGGCCCGCGCGCGCCGCCGCACCATCGCCCAGATCAGCGCCGCCATCGGGAAGCAGAAGATCACCACCACCAGGACGATCAGCCAGGGAAACTCCGTCAGGACGATGGTCGCGCGCTCGAGCAACGGGATGTTCCCCACCCGGTAGACGTCGCTTCCGATCCGGTAGGAGGCAAACCGCGCGCC
>Ga0326727_10021663_pt1 | contig 12542 bp, 15 predicted proteins | sample MB2enrmetagenome_FD_207643 | JGI IMG/M metagenome (GOLD analysis project Ga0326727, IMG submission 207643) | Lab enriched peat soil microbial communities from McLean, Ithaca, NY, United States - MB29MY | ecosystem: Environmental > Terrestrial > Soil > Wetlands > Peat | place: USA: New York...
GCCGCCGGTGACCTTGCGGTAGGTCGCGGTGGGACGCAGTTCGCGTTCGGAGCCGTTGTTGTCGGCGCCGACCTCGGGGTGTTCGAGGAAGGTGAACAGATGGCTGCACAGCTTGCCGTATCGCTTTCGCAATCGCCGCCCGTGCGGGTTGGTGGGGGCAAGCGCCATGATGGCGTCGAGTTGGTGTTCCAGCCGCTGGCGATAACTGTGGCGCGTGCTCGCCGCCAGGCGATGCCGCCGCCGGGCCAGCGCGAAGGCGCGCAGCAGCAGCAGCTTCATGCGCAGGGCGAAAATCGTATCACCCGCCTCGATGGCGAACTGGCAATCGCGTAACTGGTGCGCCAGGCAGATCTGCCACTCTTCGGCATGGCCTTGCTGCGCACTGTAGAGGTCCGAGACCCAGATCACCGGCCGGTGGCCGTCCAGCACCTCGTTCACCACGCTGGCGGCACGGCTGTGGCAGATGATGTGGATCACCACCTCGCCGTTCTGGAACACCCAGTTCCAGGCATTCTGGCCGTCAATGCGCACGCCCGTTTCGTCCGAGCAGATCACACGGGCGCGCCGCAGACGCGCAAGGATGGCGCTGACCTCAGCATCGAAGCTGGGGAGCGCGCGCCGGAATGCGGCATCCAGCGCACCCTCGCTGATCGCCAGCCCGAACAGCTCCAGCATCAGGCGTGTCAGCCGCTGGTAACTGATCGCGTGGGTGACGCGCAGATAGATCGCCAGCGCCACGACGTTCAGGCTAAACGGGGTGCCCGGCTCCAAACCCTCGGGCACCGGCGCAAGCGTGGTGTGGCCGCAATGCCGGCAGTGCCCGGCGTAGCGCTCCACCCGCGTGACAATCGGCCTGACCTTCGGCAACTCGACCTTGTCGTAGCGACCGGCCAGCGTCTGCTCGGCTTCGTCCAATGCCGATTGGCAGTGCGCGCAGCACACCGGGCGCGCGATCACCGTCTCGTTCGGGTTTTCCACCAGCGGCCGGCCGCCACCCTTGCGGCCCAGACTGCCCCGGCGCGGGCCCTTCCGCTTCACCTTGTCACCCCGGTTGGGCTTCTTGCCTTGTGATGGCGGCACACTGGAATTGTCCGGCGTCTTCGGCGCCTCGCCGAGCCGCGCCTCCAGCTCCGCCACGCGCGCCGTCAACATTTGGACCTGTGCCACCAGCACCTGATTCTGCGCCCATAGCGCACGGATCAGGGCGTCTTTCTCGTCATGTGACAGGCAACGGAGGTCAGGGAGCTGGGTCACCCCAAGCTTGAATCGCGCCGCCCGTGGTCACGTCAAGCGGACTTCAGCCGGTCAGACACACGCCAATTCGGCCGGGGGATGAGCAGATACCATCCTGAGGCGATCCGAAACTACTTCCTGGCGACGCGGGAGGCGTTTGAATACGCCCGGACGCATCTTGATGAACTGGTGGCCTTTACCGCCAGCCGGGTGAAGTTGCCGAAGGATATTATTCGCGCCACCTACCAGGAACAAATCGCCCAGTGGGATCTGAGTTTCGCCGTAGATCTGGAGGGAACAGCCAATGTGGTCAAAATCCTGAAGCAACTCAAGGAAATAAAGCAGAACGTGACATTCGACCCGGATACATGGCTGGATCTTCGTTTCCTCAATTAGTGCCGGAGCCTGACCTGGCTGCTGTCGCTGTCATAGTGCACGAGCGCCTGACTTGCCATTTGGGCAAGTGTCTTGGCCAGGTCGCCTTCGCGGATACCGCTCACCACCGAGAGCCGGCCCAGGGTTGTCGAACCCCTCTCAAGCGCCTTCAGTATCTCCGCGAACACCACGGCGTTGCTCCACGGCGCTGGTTCGCCCTTCTCCCGCCGCCGCACTGCCTGGACCGGCAACGGGTGGAAGGTATCGCGAACGGACTGCAAATGATCGGCGCCCGGCGGCGTAACGCCTGGGAACGGCGCCGGCCGATCCAGGCTGTTGAGTTGGATCGCGTCGGGTCTGATGCGCAGTGCGGCCCGTTTCAGCGCCGCCAGTTCCGCGGGGCTGTCGTTCTTTCCCGGCACGACGAATATCTCCAGCAGCAGCAGGCCGGGAAAGCCCCGCCGAAAGGATACGATGCCGTCGATCACCGACTGCACCGCCAGTCCAGCGGCCGGTCGGCAGATGTCCTGGAATGCGGCTTCCGTTGCCCCGTCAAGCGACGGAACCACAAGATCGGCACGGGCAAGCTGCGCCTGGACCATCGGGTCGCCGAGCAGCGTGCCGTTGGTCAGGACAGCGACCTTGAATTGCGGATAGTGTTTCTTCAGATGCCCGATAATGACGCCGATCCCGGTATGCAAGGTCGGCTCGCCCGCACCGGAAAATGTCACATAGTCAATTTCCGGCCCGGCAGAAAGGTGGTCATCCAGTTCCGCCAGCACTTCGGAGGTGGGCACCAGTTCGCCACGTTGCAGCGTCTTGTCGGTGGTCCAGCCGCACTCGCAATAGACGCAGTCGAGCGAACACGTCTTGAAGGGCAGGAGGTCGATCCCCAACGATCGCCCGAAGCGCCGGGAATTCACGGGTCCAAAAAGAAATCGGCGCATCGTTGGCCCTTGTTGGTTTTGCATGGCCGGGCGGGCAGGGGCGGTTGTTCCGGCCGCGCAGATGGACGGCGCTGTCCTTCTCCAGCGGCAGATCCGGCGTCGGCGGCAATGGGCTCGTGCTACGTGGTTTGGAAAAACGACGACAGAGGTCAGGATAACGCCGCGTGGGTGCCGGATCAAGCCGCTCACACGCGCGTAGATTCGTGGATAATTCGGATTAACAACGCACGCCGATAGTCATATAAGCACACGCACGCGACGTGAGACTCAAAACGTCCGATTTGAATAAGGAGTATGACCATGCGCCGCCGTCGTCTTGCCGCCCTGGGCAGCCTTGCGCTGGCCGTCGCCTGGCCGGCAGCCGCCCACGCCACCGACGGCTATTTCTCGCTCGGCTACGATGACCAGACCAAGGGAATGGCGGGCGTCGGCGTGTCGTCGGCCGATGGCGTGGAGGCCGCCGCGGCCAATCCGGCGCTGGGCGTCAAGGCCGGCAATTCAATCGGCGGTGGCCTCAGCTTCTTCATTCCGAACCGCGACGTCATCAACTCGCCCGGCAACGAGCCAGGCTACGACATCGCCCCCGGCAAGTTCACCAGCAGCGAGGATCTGTTCCTGATCCCCTATCTCGGCGCCAACTACCAGCTCGACGACAAGTCAGCGCTGAGCCTGCTGCTGTATGCCAACGGCGGACTGAACACCCACTACGAAGTCAGTCCCTTCGCCGGTTTCGGCGGCATCCGCAACCCGTCGACCCCCACCGGCGTCGATCTCGACCAAGTGTTCATCACGCCGAACTACGCCAGGAAGATCGGCTATGGCATCAGCCTGGGCGCCGGGCCGGTGTTTGCGGTGCAGCGTTTCGCAGCCCAGGGGCTGCAGGCGTTTGAAGGCCAGTCGAGCGCCCCTGGGGCGGTGACCAACAACAGCTACAACTACTCCTACGGCATCGGCGCGAAACTCGGCGCCACATGGGACGCCGCCGACTGGCTGACCTTCGGCGCCGCCTATCAAAGCCGCATCTGGGCGACGAGTCTCAACAGATACGAAGGACTGTTCGCGGAACACGGCAATTTCGACATCCCGCCCGAGGTCACGGCGGGCGTCACCTTCCGGCCGCTGCCGACGCTGGATGTCTCGCTGGAGTACCAACACATCTTCTACGGCGAGGTGAAATCGATCGCCAATCAGGGGACACAGGTGTTCCTCGGCTATCCGCTCGGCGTCAGCGAAGGCAGCGGCTTCGGCTGGAAGGACATGAATGTCTTCCGCGTCGGTGTGCAGTGGAAGGCCACCCAGCAACTCGTATTGCGCGCCGGCTACAGCCACGCCAGCGACTTCACCAACGCCCAGAACGCCTTGTTCAACGTCCTCGCGCCGGCGACCGTGAAGGACCATATCGCGCTGGGCATCGGCTACGACATCACCCCGGCCTGGACGGTCGGGGCGGCCTATGTCCATGCCTTCGCCAGTTCGCTCAGCGGCTATAACCTGTTCGATCCAAGCCAGACCATCAAGTTGAACATGGTTCAGGACGAAGCCACCATCGGGGTGCGGTACCGCTTCTGATCGATCTTCACCCGCAGCCCGACCCGAGGAAGCCGCGCATGGACTCGCTGACCGGCCTCGCCGCATCTCCCGCTCTGCACGGCCTGTCCCGGGGCGCGCTGGGCGGCGTGCTGATCGGGCTGGCGGCCGGCCTGCTGATGCTCGTCAACGGCAGCGTGGCCGGCATCAGCGGGCTGTTCGCCGGGTTGCTCGGCGGGCGGTCGGCCGCCTGGAAGGAAGATCTGCTGTTCCTCGCCGGCCTGCCGCTCGGCGTGCTGGCGTTCCAGGCGGTGGGCGGCGAGGTGGATGTCACCCTCACATCCTCGCCCTGGCTGTTGCTGGGTAGCGGGCTGCTGGTCGGCTTTGGCACCAGGCTGGGCGGCGGCTGCACCAGCGGACATGCGGTCTGCGGTCTGGCTCGCCTGTCGCCGCGTTCGCTCGTGGCCACTGCCCTGTTCATGGCCGGCGCGATGGCTACCGTCGCCGCGGGGAAGCTGCTGTGAGCGCCGCCCGACAGGACATTCCGAGGCTGGCGGCAGCCCTGGCTGCCGGCCTGCTGTTTGGTCTCGGGCTGGCGGTATCGGGCATGGTGAACCCGGCCAAGGTGCTCGGCTTTCTCGACATCTTCGGGCACTGGGACCCCAGCCTGGCCGGGGTGATGGCCACCGCCATTCCGGTGACCGCGCTGTTCTACCGTCTGGCCGCCCGGCGGCCGGCCTCGCTGACCGGCCGGAAGCTTCCGCCGCCGCCCGTGCGCCCGATCGACGGGAATCTGGTGGCCGGCGCCCTGCTGTTCGGCGTGGGATGGGGCGCTGTCGGCTTTTGCCCGGGCCCGGCGATCGAGGCGCTTGTGCTCGACGGACGGGCCTGGATCTTTGTCGGCGCCATGGCCGCGGGTATGCTGGGCTACAGGTGGTGGAGCAGCCGTAGCTCCAGCGAGGCTCACGAAGTAGACGCCAAAGTTGATGCGTGAATTCCAGCACGCAGCAGAGCAAAAAGCCGTTCGCACGCCAGAGAAATTAGGGCGTGCCGTCAATTAGGGGTTGGGTAGCGAGGTGAGTCCGGATTGCCACATCCGGAGGTCATTTGTGTTCGGCTGCGTGATGGCGGATTCCGTTGAGATCGGTTCTCGGATTCATAGGCGGTCAGCTTTGTGAGGCTGACCGATGCGACGCTACGGACTGCGGGACGACCAGTGGGACCGGATCAAGGACCTGTTGCCGGGGCGGGAGGGGACGGTTGGAGTGACCGCCGCGGACAACCGCCTGTTCGTCGAGGCGGTGCTCTACCGTTACCGTGCTGGCATTCCCTGGCGTGATCTGCCGGAGCGCTTCGGTGACTGGAACAACACGCATCGCCGTTTCAGTCGTTGGGCCAAGTCCGGTGTATGGGAGAGGGTTTTTCAGCATCTCGCAGCAGATGCGGACAACGAATACGCGTTGATTGACAGCACCATCGTGCGCGCCCATCAGCACAGTGCCGGCGCCAAAAAAAAGCCGAAGAAGACCAGGCGATCGGGCGCTCGCGCGGCGGACTGAGCACCAAGATCCACACGCTGGTCGATGCGCTGGGCAACCCGGTCGCCTTCTTCCTCACCGGTGGCGAGGCGCACGATCTCGTCGGTGCTGACCACCTCCTGCCAGACATGCAGGCCGACGTGCTGATCGGCGACAAGGCGTTCGATGCCGACAAGCGGGTCATCAAACCGCTGGCCGAGGCCGGCAAAGCGACCGTCATTCCCCCCAAAGCCAATCGCCGCGTGCCTCGGGACTACGATCGGGACCTCTACAAGGCGCGCCATCTGATTGAGAATTTCTTCGCCAAACTCAAACAGTTCCGGGCAATCGCCACCCGCTACGACAAAACCGCCCGCAACTTCCTGGCCGCCATCCATCTCGCCGCCAGCGCCATCTGGCTCAATTGACGACACGCCCTAGCACGATCAGCACCGCGACGACGGCCGCCATCACTTCCGGCATGAAACGCTGGTAGCCATAGCGGATGCCGAGATCGCCAAGCCCGCCGCCGCCGACCGCGCCGACCATCGCCGAATAGCCGATCAGGCTGACCACCGTCAGCGTCAGCCCGAGCACGATCGCCGGCCGCGCCTCCGGCAGCAGCACTTTTGCCACGATCTGCAGCGGCGTCGCCCCCATGGCGCGCGACGCCTCGATCAGCCCATGATCCACCTCGCGGATTGCGGTTTCGATGATGCGGGCGATGAACGGTATCGCCGCCACCGTCAGCGGCACCATCGCCGCATTGGTGCCGATCGAGGTGCCCGCAATCAGGCGGGTGAACGGAATGATGGCGACCACCAGGATCAGGATGATGAACGGCGTCGATCGGGTGGCGTTCACCAGCACGCCGAGCGCGCGGTTCAGCGCCACCGCCTCGAACAACTCGCCGCGCCCGGTGGTGGCCAGGAAAACGCCGAGCGGCAGCCCCAGGGCCGTGCCCAGCAGCGCCGTCACCGCAACCATGTACAGCGTCTCGCCGGTCGCATCGGCGATCAGGCCCAACAGCTCAGGTGACATAGCCGAGCACTTCCCCGGACAGGCCATGCGCGCGCGCCACCGCCAGCGTCGCGCCGACCGCGCTGGCGTGCGCCGGCACGGCGAGTAGAAAATTGCCGAATGCAGCGCCGCCGATGCGGTCCACCTGGCCGGATAGAATCTGCACGTCGATACCTGCGCTGCGCGACAGCCGGCTAATGATCGGCGCGGTCGCCTGCGCGCCGGTCAGCACGACCCGCAGCACCGCCCGTCCGCCCTCGATAGGCTGCGACGACAGCGCCTCGGCAAGATCATCAGGCACGCCGCCGCCGGTTACCGCGGAGACGAAACTGCGTGCCGTCGCGGTCTGGGGGCAGGCGAACACATCGTAGACTGCGCCTTCCTCGATGATCCGCCCGCCCTCGATCACCGCAACCCGGCCGGCGATTTCCTTGATCACCTGCATTTCGTGGGTGATCAGCACGATAGTGACGCCGGTGAGCGCATTGACCCGGCGCAGCAGTTCGAGGATGGAGCGCGTCGTCTCCGGGTCGAGCGCCGAGGTCGCCTCGTCGGAGAGCAGCACGCGGGGCTCGGTGGCGAGCGCGCGGGCGATGCCGACGCGCTGTTTCTGCCCGCCCGACAACTCGGCCGGATAGCGGCCGCGCTTGTCCTTCAGTCCCACCAGGTCGAGCAACTGCCCCCCCCGCGCTTCGATAGCCGGCCGCCGCGCGCCGGCCAGTTCCAGGGGAAAGGCGATATTGTCAAACACCGTCCGCGAGGACAGCAGATTGAAGTGCTGGAAGATCATGCCGATGCGCCGCCGCAGCGCCCGCAGGCCGGCGCCGACCTCGGTGCCATCCACCAGCACCCGCCCCGTGCCCGGCTTCTCCAGCCCGTTAATGACGCGCAGAAGGGTGGATTTCCCCGCCCCCGACCGCCCGATCACGCCGTAAATCTCCCCCGGCGCCACCGCCAGCGACACATGGTCGAGCGCGGTGACCTGGGCGTCGCGGCCGCGCGCCGGATAGCATTTTGATACGGCGTCGAAGCGGATCGCCGGTGGCTCCACCGACACGGCGGGCAGAGCCGGCTCGGCGTCGGCGCGGGCCAGGACATTCATGCGGCTGACCTCACCATGTGGGCAGAATGCTGCCCTTGAACCGCTCCTGCACGAAGGCCTTCACCTCCGGCGACCGATACAGCGCGATGTAGCGGCGGATGCGCGGATCGTCGCGGCGGTCTTCACGTGCGGCGAACACCAGCGTCCACTGCGAATCCGCTTGCTCCAGGATCAGCGCCTTGTTCCGATCGAGTCCGGCGAGGAATGCGTAGTTGTTGCTGACGAACGCCGCCGCCACGTCGTCGAGTGCGCGGGCAAGCTGGGCTGCGTCCAGCTCGACGAATTTGAACCCCTTTGGATTCGCCGCGATGTCCAGCACCGTCGCCGAGGCGTCTGCGCCCGGCTTCAGCTTGATCAGCCCAAGCTGCTGGAACAGGAACAGCGCGCGCGCCGCGTTCGAGGGATCGTTGGGAATGGCGAGCTTGGAACCGGCGGGGATGTCGACGGTCTTCGCATATTTGGCCGACCAGATGCCGGCGGGCACCACGATCGACGGATCGAGCGGCACGATCTGATAGCCGCGCGCCTTCACCTGCGCCGCCAGATACGGCCGGTGCTGGAAATTGTTCAGATCGATGTCGCCGGCCTGCAGCGCCGCGTTTGGCTGGGTCTAGTCGGTGAACTCGACCACCTCGACGGCCAGCCCTTCTTTCGCCGCCAGTTTGGCGGCCTCGCGCAAGATGTCGCCATAGGGACCAGCGGAGACGCCCACCTTGAGCGACCGGTCGGCGGCGGCAGCAGCCCGGAAGGACTGGGTGAAAATGGCCACGCCGGCAAGCGCGGCGAGGGTCAGGGAGCGGCGGCGGATCATGGTTGGGAAGCTCCTGGTTTTCGGACCGGTCGTTTGCAACCGGCGGGGCAACGGGCTGGCGAGCGGCCGGCGGCTAACAGGCTGCGGAAAAACCGGGAGAGATTGGCCATTTCCCTGGCTTCTGATGGCTGAGATGGCCTTGGAGAGGGGAATTTGGGGTTTTCCGCTGTCCTGCCCGGCCAAAATTGCGGCGCCGGGCGGGTTTCGGACAGATTCCGGGTGTCGCTACGCCGCGGCACCCAGCAGCCTGGGCATGCGGATCAGGTTGTAGGCCGCCGCCGACAGGGTGAACACCCAGTTGACCCGCGGCGTGCCGCGGTAGCGCGTCTTGCGCTGCCCGCCCACGGTCTTCATCCAGCCGAACACCTCTTCGATCCGCTTGCGAATGCGCTGGCTCGCTTTGTAGCCGGCGTGGCGGGTGGTGCGCCCGTCGATAGCCGAGCGCCGGCGCCTGTTGTTCTGCGTGACATGCGGCGTCGCATCGAGTTCGCGTATCCCGCCGACGAAGCCGGCTGTGTCGTAGGCCTTGTCCGCACCGACCGTGATGCGATGGCCCGCCGGCATCTCCCCGATCATCGCTTCAGCCGCCTCGCGTTCGGCGGTGCCGGTGGCGAGCGTGACACTGGCGTCCACCACCAGGCCGTTGCGGTTCTCCATGACCACGTGGCCCATGTGGCACAGCTTCGCTGCCTGGCCCTGTGCCTTCTTATAGAGTCGGGCATCAGGATCGGTGGTCGAGGCGTGCGTCTCGTTGCTGCGCTTCTCGCCATGGAAGTCGCGCTCGCCGTTGCGACCATCGGCGGGTGGCTCGCCGCTGCCGTCCTTCGGACGGAAGCTCTTCATCGACGCCCAGGCCTCGACCAGCGTGCCATCGACCGAGAAGTGATCGTCCGACAGCAGCGGTTTGACCTCCGGGTCGGCCAGCAGCGCTTGCAGGAAGCCGCGGGCGATGTCGCCTTCCAGCAGCCGGTCACGGTTCTTGGTGAACACCGTTACGTCCCACACCGGCGCGTCCATCGACAGGCCGACGAACCAGCGGAACATCATGTTGTAGGTCAGCTGCTCCATCAGCTGCCGCTCCGAGCGCACCGTGAAGAACGCCTGCAGCAGCAGCGCCCGAAGCAGCTGCTCCGGCGGAATCGAAGGGCGGCCGGTCGCCGAATACAGCTTGGCGAAGGCCGGCGACAGGCGATCCAGGGCGGCGTTCGCCAGCGGGCGGATCACCCGCAGCGGATGATCCTGCGGCACCATCGCCTCCGGGCTCAGGTAGCTGAACATCTGAGCCGACTGCTTGTCCGTCCCGCGCATCCGTCCGCTTCCCCGCGCCCGCTATGGCCTGAGGGAATCCGATCGATGCCGGTTCGACAAGGAGGTTTTTCCGCAGCCTGCTAAGCGTCGACAGCGCGCGTCCATCCGCAACGGCGCCAACACGCAGGGAGAAGACAGCATCGCTCGCTCCAACCGAATCGCCGCCGCGCGGCAGCCGCATGCCCCGGAGGGCGACTGAACCAGCACGGCCATTAACACCGTTATCGTATGTAGAACGTATCAGGATAATCCACGAGATGGCGATGCGCAATGCGATAGTCGCCGCCGGCCTTGTCGGGACCAGGTATCCGGACGTGCCCGCCACAGGGTCGCCCAGACACGGCATGAGCCAGCACTTTATTCCAAAGCACTCTTGCAACAAGTGCTTACATATGGAATATCGCCGCGATGCCGTTAAATGCCGGCGCCTGACTCCGGTGGCTCCGTAACGTCCGGGTGCGATCGCCGGTCGCACCTGACCCGCGTCGGTCCGGTCAAATTCCCCAATCTGTATGACGACAGCAACCTGTACTCCCGGCGCCTGTCCCGCGACGTGACGCTGCCGTTCACGCTGAAGAACAATTACCTGGCGATGACCCTGCACGACCGGATGACCAAGGCCAGGGCCCAGGGGCATCCCATCGTCTTCGTCCAAGGCGGCCAGAGCGTCGATCCCTATTACGCCGCCGGCGCCATTGCGCTGCGCCCCGCCACCACCGGCAGCTGGGCCCGCCGCCAGCGCGAAGGACTGACCCGCAATCAGGACGAACTGGAGAGCGAGGCGGAAAAACAGAAGGCCTACAACGCCATCAGCTTCGAAATCTGCAACTCCGCCGGCTACGAGCACATCCAAGAGGGCAGCGTGCCGGCCGACCTGGTGGCGCCCTATACCGCGCTGCGCTGCTCGGACGTGTCGTATGGCACCGAGGCGCACCGCCATGGGCCGCGCAAGGACGACGTCAAACTGCTGCTGGTGGATTATCCGCTGGACCATCAGCGGGACAAGGAATGGGCGATCACGTATTTCGCCGAGAACCTCCGCCGCCTGACCCGCAACATCGATGCGTTGACCGGCCGCACCACCACCGAGGACGATCTCGCACGCGAGATCAAACTGCACAACCAGGGGCGGCGGCTGGCGATCGAAATCGCCTAGATGTGGTGGTCCGCCATCGATCCGCCCACCAACGGCCAGGACCGGCGCGCCCTGTTGGGGGTGGGTGGCATGGAAGGGCACGGCGATCCGGTGGCCAGCCTTTCCATTCTGCGCGAGGCCAGACGCAGCATCGAAAAGCGGGTCAGGGAAGGCCACAAGACCAAAGGGATTCGCGACAACGCGGCGCGGCTGTTCGTCTGCGGCTCCTGCGTCTCGCCCAACAGTGCCCGCACCGAGGAGGCCGGCGGCATCATCGTCGGCAACGACAACCACTGGAGCGACATCTCCACCATCGTCAATGAATCCGGCGAGCCGTACTACGAACTCGCGAAGGCGGTGCTGTCCTATCCGTACGAGCAGCCGATTGCCGAGCGGGCGCGGTGGACGGTCGAACAGATCCGGAAATCGCGCGCCGGCGGGGTGCTGTTCCTCTACAAATGGGGCTGCAACACGCAGTCGGCGATCCCCGTGCCCTGGTCGATGAAATCAAGGCCCAGTCCGGCGTTCCCACCATGATCATCGAAGACGACATGTGGCGGACCCAGACCGAGCAGCTGCAGAACCGCCTCAACGCGTTCGTCGAGATGGTGTCCGAACAATGACCGGCGGCCGGCCGGCGCGGCTGGGACGGGCGGCGGGCCTGGCGGCCTTCGTTGTTGTGGCGCTCGCATCGCTGGCCTGCCGCGCGGACTCCGGCCCCGGTGCGGCGCCGCTTGTGCCGCTGCGGCTCGCCGTTCTGGGGATCAACGCCGGACCGCAGCAACTTGGCATCGACCACGGGGTCTATGCCCGGCACGGGATCGACCTCCAGGTGCTGCATTTCATTGGCGGCGGGCCCGGGGCAACGGTGGCCGCGGCCAGCGGCCAGGTGGATATGGGGGAATACGGAACCCCGATCCTGATCGGCATCGCCTCGGGGCTGCATATCAAGGTGGTCGGCTCGCCGGCGGTGAAGGCCAATCCGTTCGAGTTGGTTGGCCGCACCGGGATCGGTTCGGTCAGGGATCTGAAAGGCAAGACCGCCACCTCCGGCGTGCTCGGCGGCGGCGACGGCCATCAGGCGATCCTCAAGATCCTGCGCGACAACGGCCTGGGCACCGACGATGTCCAGCTGGTTGGCAGCGGCGGTGCCGATGCGGAACTGGTGCTGCGGTCCGGCCGGGTCGATGCCGTCATCACCAACGAACTGACCCGGCGCAAGGTGGTCGATGAGGGGCGGGGCAGCCTACTGGCGCGGGCGCAGGATTACTTCGGGCACTACCAGCACAACTATGTCTACGCGACCGATCAGTTCATCGCCGCGCATCCCGAAACGGTACGAAACTACTTCCTGGCAACGCGGGAATCACTGGAATATGCCAGGGCGAACCTGGATGAGCTGGTGGATTTCGCCGCAAGTCAGGTGATGGTAAAAAAGCCGCTGATTCGCGCCTATTACGAGTCACAGATTATCCAGTGTGATCTAATACCAACGCTTGGAGGATCTGACTCATTTGTGAGCTTCCCCGACGCGGGCCGGTTCTGATTCAAGATGGCGAACGGAGGA
>Ga0326727_10021664_pt1 | contig 12541 bp, 7 predicted proteins | sample MB2enrmetagenome_FD_207643 | JGI IMG/M metagenome (GOLD analysis project Ga0326727, IMG submission 207643) | Lab enriched peat soil microbial communities from McLean, Ithaca, NY, United States - MB29MY | ecosystem: Environmental > Terrestrial > Soil > Wetlands > Peat | place: USA: New York...
GGTTGTGGTACCAAATCCTCTCCAGTTCTTGATCCTCGAACTCGACGGCGGAGCGCGACCAGAAATCCCTCCAGCCCTTTTCTGTCTCCCGCTCGAGCTGGTTCACGGGGAGTTGCGCCAGGCGCGCCACCTCGCTCCGCGCAAAGGCCACGTTATCGTCGTGGTCACGTGGAGTGAAAAGCGTGAGGTCAAGGCGGAAGGCCTGCTCTTTCTGGCTGCGCAGGAAGACGCGCTCCTGGTTCTCCGCCAGTCCTTCTATCGCCCAGGAGCCTTGCAGGCGGCCGCACAAAGCAAAGTTACGGTCTCTGGCCGTGCGAGCTGGGATGGGGTTCCCAGCCGTGGGCACGGTGGCCGGGAAGTGCTGGTAGCCGGAGAACTCTGCGAACCCCTCGCCCGCTCTGCCCTCGAGCTGCGGCGGCGGCAATTGGGCTTGCGCGTCGAGGTTCGGGCAGTAGGAAACCGACACAAACGGGGCGGGTTCAGCGCTCGAAACTGAGACGTGCCCGGTATCCCAGCTTACGAAGCAGCGCACCGTCACCTTGTGTTGCTGACCACGCAGATCATGATGCTCGAGGTCAAGGGTGAACACGCCGTTCGAGGGATCCAGCGCCTGCCGCAAGATTCGGACCTGGCGCGAATCCCAGTGAATCCACACAATCCCGCAGGGCCAGGGACGCGGCCAAGACTTCGAGTATGAGGAACTCACCTTTGTGGTGTAGTCGCGAAAAAAGTCGATGTTGTATTCCAGACCGAGCATATCAGGCTTGCCCTGGCGCTTGGCTTCTTCGCTGGCGCGCTCCCAAAGCTTTAGCAGTTCATTGAAAGGCAGGACGTATTGATAGTGGTCCTCGCTCACCCGAATGTCCCAGGAATCCTCCTTGCCCAGGTGGAGCCCCAGCGCGTCCGGGCGCACCGTGACGCAAAGCCCAATGTCGCCGTTCCCTAGCAACATCCCCTCGAAGAAATTCGGCGTGGGCAGGTCGCGAACGATCTGATGGCGCTTCGCGATTTTGAATCCGTCAGGGTTGGCGCCGCTAGAAATGGTGTGAGCAGTAGCGGGCAGCATTCCGACAGCGGCAGTAGCCGCGCTCGCTTGCAAAAATCTTCTTCGGTTGGTTTTCACGAGGGACCTCCACATGTATTCCTTCAAGGCGCATATACTAGCACCAAAACCAGCGTTGTAGGGGCAACCCTTGTGGTTGCCCCAAGGGCTGCCCCTACAAGGCGAGCGCGGTTTCGGGCATTGTGCCATGGAGGCGCAGTTTGCCGGAACGGACACTTCGGCGTGATGAAATGGAAAACCCCTCATTGTCCGCTCACATCCAAATAAAAGGATATATAGATTCTTGTTGCCACGGGATTCCTGCAGCGGAACCCTAGCTCGAGTTTGGACTCGGATCACGTGCACCCATCTACAAAACGCTCACGAGGGTAAATCTGGAATGAAACCACTTTTCTTCATTTTTGCTGTCATCGTGCTCACCCCATCAGAGGTTGTCGCGGTCGCCCCACCCCCTTGTCTCGGCGGCGTCTCGGTCAGCACCTTTCGTTTGTTACTCCAACCTGAGGGCAAGGGTCCCGCCTTGCCACTAAACGCCGTAAACATCATCCGGCCGGGCGAGAAGCTGAAATACGAACCTATCCACGTGCCTGCTCCCATCAGGGACAAGGCGCAGATCGCGATTCTGCTCGTGCCTGCCCCTACGCGATCCGGTGAGGAAGCGAACGAGGTGAAGGGCAAAGACAACGGCAATGAGAATGAGAAAGCCAAAGACGAGGGCAAAGACAACAGCAAAGAAAAGCAAAAGGATCTCGTAGTGTTGGAAGCTCGGCCGGCCAAAAGCCCTGCGGAGTGGGTGATTCCGACGCGGGCGTCCATCGTGGGCGTGGTTTTCGGTCCCCGAGGGCTGGATGTGAAAAAGGTGAGTTCCATGGTTGAGAAGAACGAGGAGCTAATCCCGCAACTCGCCGATTACGCACAGCAGACGGCCACTGTCGAAGCGTTGGTTCAAACGCTCTCTCAAGTCGAGCAGTCGCCAACTCCGGGTACTGACCTCAATGCGGCCTTGCGCGGCTTTTCGGTGGCGTATGGCCTGGCAGTTCCCAAGCTCGATACCGCCGCTCCCACGGACCAGCAGGCGGCCCAGTTGCTTCAGGCAGTTCTTCCCTCACTTTCTACCTACGACCCGCTTACCTCGGACCGCTCGGCGGTGGTTGCGCAGTCGATGGGGTTGGCCTCATCTGTGGCAGCCCTTTTCTTCGGTACACCGGTCGGCCTGGCCGCCGGGGGCGCGGCGCTTTTTGAAAATCTCCGCATCATGGTTTTTCCAGACACCGATTTTCATGCGGCATTCACGCAGTCCGTCCCGAGCAACGAACTGGCGCTGTGCAGCAAGGATCAGAAGCTCAAGCCTCGAACCCGGCCGGCATACCTGTGGATGCTGCGGGTTCCGGATGTCGGAGCGCCAGCGGCCTCGCTGCCGGAGACCCGGTGCCTGCCGCTGGGTTGGAAATCTACCATTAAAATTGCGTGTGCGAACCCCAGCCAGCTCAAAAACCTCCCGCGTGTCCGAGACTGGGAATTAGTCTCCTCGGGCCACTCGGCGGAAATTCCCGTAACTGTCAAGCTGGGTGAACCAGATGACGCTCTCGAGTTGGACCTCAGCAAGACCAAACTTCCGGAAGGACAATACCGCCTTGTCGCCAAGTGGGATTGGGACCCGGTGGAAGTGCAGGGCGACATCAACTTGCGTCCCTTCGCGGATTTTTCTCACGCCAAGCTTAGCCCTGATTCCGAAGACCGCTTGGTGGAAGGGACAGGTCTGGTGAGGATTCGACTGACGGGCGCGGATTTTGAGTTTGTCAACAAGGTGACGCTCGTTCCTTCAGGCGGTGCGGCAAGCCTTAGCCCGGCACCTGCCGCTCTAAAGGACGGCGCTGCGTCAGAAGTCTCTGCGGCCCCAACGGACGGCGCTACGCTCAAGACTGGGGGATTCCCCAAGGAACTGTCCTTCACTGTTCCAAAGGCCGAGGGCGCGGGTGAGCAAACGAGCCTGGAAGTGGGAATCGACACCGCCGGCTTGCCCCCCGGCGCCTATCTCCTGAAGCTGACCCAGACCAACGGATCGATCCATGACTTTCGGATTGTGCTCCACCCTCCCAACCCCACCTTGTCCAATCTTCCCTTGCGCGCGAACCTTGGGGAGACGCAGCAGACGTTTGCACTCGAGGGGACCGGATTGGAACGGGTCGAGGGCATTTCCAGCGAGGGTGCAACGTGGGCCCTGGCTCCCGTTGCGTCAGATACGCAGAATGTGCGCGAGCGAAAGGCCACCATCAAGTTATTGCCGAAAGTGAAAAAAGGGGAGACGCTTGACGCCAGCTTGAAGGTCTCGGAACTTCACACTCCTCTGAAGATCTTCGACGTCGTGCAAGTGGTGGGGCCACGGCCGAAAATCACCGGCGCCAGCGAATTCACCTCTCAAACTACGGACGTAGCTCTGCGCCAGGGCGAAATCGCCGCCGGCGGGCCGCTGAGTTTTGCGATCCAAACTGAAAATGCCGGATCGCATCCCACCTTTGACCTGAGCTGCGCCAACCAGGGTGATGTGAAAAAATCCCTCTCGCTCCATCCCGGCGACCGAATCGGAACTGCACAGTTAGACTTCGCCGGTGAAGGCATCCTCTTCTTATCCGTTGATCCGGGATCGGTGGGCCGCTCCGGTTGCCAATTGCAGGCCACGGTAACCGTGGATGAAACCGGCGCGTCCGAACCTTACACGTTGGGCCGGGTCATTCGCCTTCCGCATATTGAGAAATTTGTGCTGACCGACCAGAAGAAAGGCAGTGATCTTTTCCTTGGCAGCCTCACGGGTCAGGAGTTGCAAACCATCGAAAAGACAGGCTGGGACGGCCAGGCTGGATATCCCGTGCAGGGAATCCCCGTCCCCGCTGCGGGTGACCCCCAGGAACAGACCTTGCAAATCGAGCTGCCGTGGCCGCCACCCTCACCGCGCGCTCCTCTTTACGTCTGGTTGCGCGGCGAATCCCAGGGACGCGTAACCGAGGCAAAGTACTAAGCCGGTAGCATTGCTTCAGGGCTCTGCGAGTGGTGGATAAAAGCCTCCGCGTATTTCGAGCCCAGCTCCATGCCACGGCAACGATTCATCTGGTCGTGGACTGCGTAGAATTCCTCCGGTTTCTGGCTGGCGTGCGCGAAGCAGGCCGCGCGCTTGCGGGCTTCTGTTGAGGTGATGTCCACGTAATGGGAGGGCGAGAACTGAGAGGTCTGCATGCCCGTCATGACTTCAAAGTAATAGAGCGCGAATTTCCTCTCCATTCGCAGCCACGCATCATAGACCAGCAGTGATGTAGCCCGGTGGTCTTCATGCGTATCGATCGGCCAGTGGGTGAACACCACGTCCGGCCGTTCACCTTGAAGGACTTTCAAGAACTCATCATAGCGCGCGTAGTTCACTTCCACTTTGCCGTTCACCTGGCCCGCGAACACCGGGCGCGCTTTGAGAATCTCGCAGGCCTTCTGCGCTTCCACGGTGCGTATCAGACCTGCTTCATCGTAAGTCTTGCCTTGAATTCCCCGCTCGCCTCGCGTCAGATAGAGGACCATGACCTCGTGACCAATATCGGAGAAGCGAGCGATGGTGCCGCCGCAGCCGGACTCAGGGTCGTCGGGGTGTGCTCCTGCAACCACCACCCGTAATTGGCTTGGCGCCGCGCCGGCAGTCTTGCCCGTGTGAGCGCCCGCGGCGAGCGCTCCGGCCACATTGGCGGCCTGCCCCAGTAAACTACGCCGTGTTAGAGATGTCATAATCGGTTCCGCTGCCACTCGTCGATAAAAATCTGCAGGTTGCTCCAGGTCTTGGGAGCATCCACGGTGATGTTGTCGACTGGTGAGAGGATGAATCCTTCCGGCCCCAGCGCGGCAAGGGCGAGCCTCACAGCAGCGCGAATTTCTGGTTCTTCGCCCATTTCCACCGTTACCGCTCCCGAGACGCCACCCCATAAACAAAGGCGCCCAGCGGCTTTCTTCTTGATTTGGCCCAGATCGGTGTGGGTGCCCTGAATCGGATCGAGCCCGATCAGAACGTCTATCCCCGCTTCCCGATAATCGTCGAGCAGAGGCATTATTCCACTGGAGCAGATATAACCAAATTGCGCGCCGTCTTCATGCGCCAAGGCGGCGTCGCTCTTAAGATGTGGAAGGATCGCCTCCCCGAAAAACCTGGGTGAGAGGAAATCACAGCCCTCATACCACGCCCGATAGATATAGAGATCCACTTTCCCCGTTAGCACCACGGCCATGCGCTGCTGGTTCCAGGTGTGGATCATTTCCAAAAGCTCGGCAACGAAGGCAGGCTGGTCGTGCTCGAGGATCATGAGGTTCTCAAACCCGCAAAGCCAGTTCGCCATATCCACGCCCACACCCCAACCGCCTGCCAGCAACACTCCCTGCTCGCGCGCGAAAGCGTGGGCGCGTTCGGCCTCGACTTGAAATTGTTTGATATCGTCGGGGTGAGGAGGAGTCAGCAGGCACCGCAGGGCTTCCAGCTCTGTTCCCTCACCGCTGAGCAGAGGCTTGATCGCCCGCGGCGCCTGATAATCATCGACGAAGGGAATGTGGTTGCCGTGTGGCCAGTCATCCGAGAGGCGCACGCTGGTTTGCAACTTGCCTGCCGGCGTCGAGTACACCTTGTGTAAGATCGCATGCTCACCTGGAACATCTTCCCGCCACTCGCGCGTCTCCACAGCGGGATCAAACCGCACGGGCAGCCCCCGCAGGTCCGGATGGTCGGGACGCTGGGGACGCGGCAGGGTGGGGATAAACAGAAACGAGTCCAGGCCCAATGCCCGCTCGGCCTTAACCAATTCATAAAGATTTTCCTGACATCGGCGCCGCAATGCCGTGAAGCTCATAAAGCAACAAGGAACATAATCCGGCGCCTGATGGTGCAACGCGCGCAACATGCGCTCGCGTGAATCGAGTTCTGACATCCGGCATACTCCCAAAGAACTGTAGGGATAGGGCCTGCCCTACCTTTCCAAATTGTCAGCCCAAGACGATCCGCTGAGCGGCTCTGCCGCCCCGCTTTGCGGAAAGCCTCCGGCTTTCCGGACAACGACGCCCCCCTACTCACCTCTCGATAACCTGCTCGCGGTCCGCATCGAAGTAATAAACTTTGCCGTTCCGGTAAGAGCGCACGGAGAGGTCACACGCAACGGAAACCTTATATCCAATATCCACGTTGCAATTCGGCTGCTGCCGCGACCGCACACAATCGAAGAAGTTGTCTGCGTGTTTAAGGTCGCCTTCGTTTCCCACGCCATCCACGCGCACCTGATCGTTGCCATACTTCTTGATGAATTCTTCGTCGAACGGCGATTCCGGAAAGATATCCGCGTAATCGTACTGCCGGGACGGCGGGCCTTCCCATTCGTCGCTAAGATGGATGGTGGCTTTGGTCCCTCGGATCATCATCATGGGTCCGTTCTCGTTGACTTGTGAGGACTGAATGGTCATCGAGAACCTGCTGGGGTAATCGGCGACCGTCAGGAAGGTGTCCGGGACCTCGCGGCCATCGTTATAAACCCACAGTCCGCCCATGCCGGCCACGCGGGTAGGAAAATCGTTGGCCACTCCGACATGGAAGGGCGCCACGATGTGGTAGTGCAGGTCGGTGGCGATGCCGCCGGAATAGTCCCAGTACTTGCGGAAGCGGAAGAACCGGTCCGCATTAAACGGAATTTGAGGAGCGGGCCCGAGCCACTGCTTCCAATCGATATGATTGTCGCCAGCGGCCTCGGGGCCGGCGGCGGGGTCGATTGTCCAAAAATCGCCCCCGTTCCAGTCGCCCTCGGGAGCATTGCGGCTGTAGGTTCCCTGCACGGCAACCACCTGGCCGATCATTCCGGACTGAACGATGTCGTGGATCTTGTGCCAGCGATTCCACGAAAGACCCTGCACGCCCACTTGCACTACACGCTTGAGCTCCTTCGTTTTGTGGGCGAGCGTTTTGCTTTCCTCCGCGGTGTGCGTCATGGGCTTTTCGAGATAGACGTCTTTGCCGCTCTCCATCGCTGCGATGGCGATGGGAGCGTGCCAATGGTCGGGCGTGGCGACGAAGACCGCGTCGATGTCGGAACGCTCGAGCATTTCTTGGTGGTGAACGTACGTCTTTGCCCCTGGGACTTTTTCGAGCGCCATGTTCAGTCGCTTTCGGTAGACATCACAGAGAGCCACCACTTCTATGTCTGCTTTGTTGGCACGGTGCTGAAGCACCAAACTCAAATGGTCTGAGCCGCGTGCGCCCAGGCCGATGAGCGCAACGTTGATGCGATCGTTCGCTCCCAGCACGTGCTGCCAGGCTGGAGCGGCAGCCAGCGCCGCTCCCCCAATAGCGGTCGCCTTCAGGAAGCTTCGGCGGGATGGATAACGGGTAGAATTCATGGTCAAACCTCCGCAAGCACGAAGAACGCTACGATGTCGAACTCTCTGTTGACAGCAGGACCACCGCAATCAATGCACACACGATCCCGACTCCCTGGAGAGCGCTGATGGATTCGTGAAGAATGAAGGGGGCCAGGAAGACCACGACGATGGGATAAAGCGCCGTAAATGGCGCCACGATCGAAGCCTTGCCGCCGCTCTTCAGAGCCCCCAGCAGCGCCCATGCCCCCAAAGCATTGAAGAACCCGCTTAATAACGCCCATGCGAGACTGTGAGCCGAATAGGTGAAGAGTATTCGCCCCGGGTAAAGCCATGGCTCGAGAAAGAAAAAACCTACGGCCAGCCAGACCAGCGCCCATTCGGCAGAGAGATGGTTAGTAGAAAGCTTCTGAAGCAAACCCACGATCCCCCAGGAGACCAGGGTAATCAGGCCAAACCAGAACCAAGGAGGCAAATGCATAGGACCGGATTCTTATAGAGAGAAGATGATAATAGCCGCAACCGCAAATCCCAAGCCAACCACCTGTAGCCAATTCAACCGCTCGCGCAGAACCAGAACCGCAAGCACAACGGTAATGAGGGGGTAAAGGGCCGTGGCGGCGGTAATGACAGATGTGTTTCCGCCGCTCCTATAGGCTGCAAATAGGGTCAGACCGCCGATTCCCGCCAGAATCCCATTGCCAAGGCTGTAAGAGATGCCCTTCACGCTCTTCTCGAACTTGACAGGCTTCAGCACCAGAACCAGAAGCGCCACGGGGATAAACCCGAACGCGAAGATAAACTGCATGGCGCTCGCCGAGATCTCGTTAGACCCCAGCTTCGAACATAGCACCCACGCTCCCCAACAGAGGACACAAAGCGTGGAGTACCAGAACCACTTCGCTTTAAGTCCCTGGAGTACGGGCATCTGCAAGCTCCCCTAGGCGAACGGTCACGTATTCGTGCAATGGCTCAAGCTCGCCCTCGATAATACCCGCCTGGACGAGAGACCGTTCGCATCCATGCTTCTTATAGCGTGTGCGTCCAAGCTGTCAAGCTTTTTCGGGCGTCGGTACTGTCCTAGTTTGAATGTAGCGCCGCCATCTTGGCGGCTCTTTGCCGGCTGGAAGCCGGCGCTACACCCGAAATTAGGACAGCACCCGCGCGTCCTGTAGCACCGGTTCACGGGACGTTGTTATTCTGCGAACATTTCTTCTCCGTGTTCTCTGTGCCTCGAAAGATTGAACGCAGAGAACACGGAGTGTCTCAGTGAGCTCTGTGTTGAGGCTCTAAAGGCACAGAGGACACGGAGAAGTTTGTTTTGGTTGCGGCGACCGACCCGCGCTGTGGCACAAGCCGCCGTGCTCGTGGGGCGCGAGGACAAGCTTCACCGTCGCACACGCGGGAGGACCGTCAACGGAGTCATGCGGTGTGGAATCCGCCGGGGGGAACGGGTGGCGTCTTTTCCTCCGGCACGGGCGGCGTGCACCAGGGCGCTCGGCTTAGTTTTGTCAGGCTTGAACGGTTTCATCCGGGACAGATCACTGCTGACCACCGACGAGTAAGGCAGCGGCAAAGGCTCTGGAAGTGAGCTCAAATCGACCACCGCGATGCCGTCCCCGTTCTGGCCCGTGATGGCCACCAAAACGTTGTCTTTTCCGTCCGAGGCTAAGGCGTCGTAGTTCGCGGAGAGGGCGACGGGCAGGGCAACACGCGTGCGTAACAACCCAATCCGCCCATCGTACACATCAATCGAGTTGGTAAGGGGCGCGAAGAGCAGGTTCCCATCCGGGCTCATTTTCTCTCCGTAAACGTATTCTTGGTTCCAAGTCTCACGCTCATTCAGGGCCACGCCCGATTCAACATTCAGGTTCGTATCCATCAGATACTCTTCTGCCGACATCCACGTCTGATTGCTGGAAAGCGTCAGTTCGTTATCGCCGCCGGAAAAGGGTGGGTTCTCGTATATCGTATCCGTCGCAGTATCGAGCGCGCCGATGATCCCGTCAATGTTGAAGTAGAGCCGCGCGCTGTCGCTGCTCAGCAATATTTTTATATAAGGGTCGCCGATACCACCTCCATCATTGAACTCCGAATAGTCGCTGACGGAACCCGTCGCGGTATTGAGCTTGTGGAGGGAATAAGCACCGGTGCCACCGGTCTCGAAAGTGGCGTAATAAACAATCCCCGAGTCGGTGACGGCCACACCGTTGGGGGCTGTACCGGCGTCGAAGGCCGTGTTGGGCAAGGCGTAAGTGCTGATGGCGGACGGTGAATCGGGATTGAGGACATCGATGACATCGTTTCCGGCATCCGCCACGGCTAGTCTGCTCCCATTCGGCGAAAGCGCCAGGCCGATCAAACGGCCCGCCTTGGGGATGGTCATGGGCGCCAGCCAAGCTTCCTGCGTCTTCGAAAACACCCGAATCTCGGCCTGATCGGTGAAGTAGTACAAGTCGCGTTTGGAATCGTAGATTCCCTGGGCAAGCACTGCGCCTGTAGCAGGATATTGCTGAAGCGCCGGCAGATATTGGATCGCTCCCTTGGCCGTGGTTGATCCTGAGGAGCTCGTCACCGTAACGTCCACCCTCGTCCCCGCAGTTCCGGGCGGAAAAGTAAACTGGATGCACTCGACTGGAAAGGGATAGGCGGAGAGAGGTGGCTGCCCGGAGTAGCTGGTGATCGTGGCGCTCTGGCCGCCCACGGAAACGCTCAATCCGCTGGCCGCCGTCACGTTGCCTGCCGGGCCAAATCCGTAACCCCAGAGAACGCCTGTGCCGCCGCCCTCCGCAGTAGAGGCATTAGGGACTACTTCCAGGATCGTAGGTCCGTAACTGAATCCCTCCGGGAGCATGAGCAGGCCGCCGTCGGTCGTGGTCACTTCGATATCCGCCGGACCCGGAGAACCAGAGGGCGTTGTGGCGCTTGTCCCGGACGAGGTTGCAGAGACTCCCGTCGCCGCTTTCTCACCAAAATAGACATCCCCCAGATTCTTGGAGACCGGAATCTGAATCACGGTTGGCGTTCCTCCCTGGACGGGCCCAGTTCCAGGGTTTACGACATTGGAGAATGCATAAGGGAAAACCTGGGGCTGCGCTGACAACGATACAGCCCCATCCAGAAACGCCACACCTTGGCCGATGGGCGCCACGATAAGCCCGGTGGGATCCACAAACAACGGACCGGGATATTGAGTGGGATCGTCGACGGAAAAACTCGGGAACCACCCCGTTTGTTGATCGGTCCGCCAGTTGTACGCTGAGGCGCCTCCCCACAAGGTATCCAAAACGTAAAGGGTATTGCCATCAAAGCTCAGAACGAACACGTAGGACCCGGAACCCCCCGTAGTCAGCGAAATCTGGCCAGTCTCAAAAAGCCCAGTCCCGTCGTAAACAGTCAACGCGGGTCCGGGTCCGAAATATGATCCGGCGACGGCGCTGCTCCCCGCGATTATTTCCTTCCCATCCGGCGGCACAAGGATGGAAGAGATGAATCCGGACACGGCAGGGACTTGCACAGTGAGGAACTCACCGGTATTCGGATCGAGCATGCAAAGCGTGGCACTGCTGCCCAATAACATCTTGGTCTTATCTGCGGTCAGTGTGAATTGGAAGACCGCCTCGAGAGAATTGCATACCGGGGCGGAGGAGCCGGTGTCGTATTGAGACTGGTAAGAGACGAGCGAATTGTCGGCGGGGTTCCAAACTGCAAAGCTGGAATAACCGTCCACATCAGGTATTCCGCCTTGCCCGCTCAGCAAAGCGAGTTTGCCATCCGCCATCACTCGCACTTCGTAAACGGGATATCCCGCCGGCCCGATCTCTAATGCCGGGATTCGCTTGGTCACCGTCATGGCCACTGGGGCGATCTCGTATAAATCCCCGATCTGCGTGCCCATATAGATCGTTGTATCATCCAGGCTCTCGTCCCCCACCCACGGTTCAGGAACAGCGATCTCTCCAATTTTGACCTCTGAAGTTGCGTCGAAAACATCGATGCGGTTCAGCCATGTGTTGCTGACGAAAAGGCGCTTGGTGCCAGGATCGTAAACGACCCACTGCTGCGGCAAGTAATAGAGGAAGCCTGAGTCCCATTGCGCATCTGTGCGGACATACCGGGTGCGCTGCGGGGGATACGCCGAAGTTTCCGCGGGAGTGACCTCGAGCCCAACCTGACCGGAATGGTCGAGTGAACCGGATGTGGCGGTAACGGTCAGAGTAACCGAGCACATGGCGGCGGTCGGGCCGGCGGAAATCGTAACCGTCTCCTGCCCGCCGGGTGAAAGACTAAATTGGGAGGGCGTTGCCATTACGCCCGCCGGCAAGCCGCTGATGGTGATGCTCGCCTGTGCAGCGAATCCATTCGTCCCGGTCACTCCAATCGTAACCGTGCTCCATGATCCTGTCGCGACAGACACACTCGAGGGCTGCACCGTGAGCGTAAAATCCTGCGGGCCAGTGACAGACAATGTGATCTGACCCGTGTGGCTAAGCGTCCCGGAGGTGCCCGTCACGGAAACGCTCGCGCTGCCGGCGGTGGCCGTGCTGGCGGCGGAGATCGTGACGGTCTCCTGCGCGCCGGCGGCAAGGCTGAATTGGGAAGGCGAGGCCGTTACACCCGCCGGCATCCCGCTCACTGTGATGCTTGCTTGCGAATCGAATCCATTCAGGCCGGTAAGGCTGACAGTGACTGTGTTTGACGCTCCCTCGGCGACTGAGACACTCGAGGGCGACACCGTAAGTGCGAAATCGGGTGGGGGAGAAGTTCCGCCCCCCGGGGGAGAACTCGACCCGCCGCCACAACTTGAAAAGCTCAACGCCGCCAGAAGTAAGCCGGGGACTATGACAAAGAAAAGGGCGAAATTGGAGTACGAAAGCTTTTTCATGTTAGCCTACCGGGCACTGACCGTAACCTGAAATTGCAATGCATGAATAACGGCGGCGCCTGCCTGTGCGGAAGTTCCCGTGACAGTGACCACATAAGCGTCCGCGGGCGTCACTGCCTGGTCCGTTGCAGATCCGCATCCGAGCGCCATGCCCAGGCAGAGCAGGCAAAGGGCGCAGAGCGCAAAGCGCCGGCGGGCGGACTTTGGCGCCA
>Ga0326727_10021665_pt1 | contig 12540 bp, 7 predicted proteins | sample MB2enrmetagenome_FD_207643 | JGI IMG/M metagenome (GOLD analysis project Ga0326727, IMG submission 207643) | Lab enriched peat soil microbial communities from McLean, Ithaca, NY, United States - MB29MY | ecosystem: Environmental > Terrestrial > Soil > Wetlands > Peat | place: USA: New York...
CGCTTTCTTGAAATGGCGGTTCTGGTATCGAAGTGGAGCAAGGACCCCAGCACCAAGGTTGGGGCGGTCATCGCGAAGGGGAAGTTCGTGGTTTCGCTCGGCTTCAACGGCCATCCGGCCGGGGTGGCCGACTCAGCCGAGCGCCTGGAAGTCCGCGAGGTCAAGTACCGCACCATCATCCACGCCGAAATCAACGCCATCCTGTCCGCGGACAAGCCTTTGCAGGGATGCACGCTCTACGTCTGGCCGTTCATGCCCTGCTCGCAGTGCGCCTCCATCATCATCCAGTCCGGCATACGGCGCGTGGTTACCGTGCCAAGCGAGTGCGAACGCTGGGCTGAAAGCTTTCGCTGCACAGAGGAGCTTTTCCACGAAGCCGGCGTGGAGCTGGTGATGCGCTCCGCAGATCCGCAATCCTGATTCAACGGCGGCCCTATTCGACGTTGAGGGTTTTGAGCAGGCTGCGGGGTTCGCGCTGGATCTTCTCCTGCAGGAGGGTGATGGCGTAGATCAGCTGCTCGGGCCGGGGCGGGCATCCAGGCACGTATACGTCGACCGGAATCACCTGGTTGACCCCCTGGACCAGCGCGTAATTATTGAACACGCCGCCCGATGTGGCGCATGCGCCCATGGAGATAACCCATTTGGGCTCCGGCATTTGGTCATAGAGCCGCCGGATGACCGGGGCCATCTTCTGCGAAACGCGGCCGGCGACGATCATGAGGTCGGCCTGGCGTGGGGAGGGGCGGAAGACCTCGGCTCCGAAGCGGGCGATGTCGAACCGCGAGGCGCCCATCGACATCATCTCGATGGCGCAGCAGGCCAAGCCGAAGGTCACGGGCCAAATGGAGCTTTTTCTGATCCAGTTGACCGCGAAGTCGAGCGAGGTGAGAAAGACGCCCTCGGGCTGCTCGAAGCCGTAGCTGGCTTCCTCAAGTTTGGCGCGGTTTTTCGCGCTGCTCTCCAGCGCTCCGAAGAGATAACGATCGCGCTCCAGTGTCGCTGCCATAGATTCACTATAACCCAGGCTGCGATTCGGCGAGTCAGCGAGTCGGCGGGGCAAGGCCCCGGACAATGCAGTTCGCGCCGCCCCTACGGGGCTTTTTTGCCGGACTCAGCGGGCGCTGAATTCAAAAGGCTTAGGGGATGTAACTCCCTTGGGTAGTGAGCATTAGCTCGATGCCCCATGGACAATCATACCCGCTCATGCACCGCTGTGCACATCGCAAAGAGTCGAAAAATGTAACCGCTGTAACCGGACGCTAGTCGATAAAATGCCCACCTGGCACAATACCAATGACTCTGCCGATATTCCTAGAATCATCGGTCCATTTGGATTGTTTCCCGATCTGAAATCGTGAATTATAAAATCATTCTGACTTGAGGATCGCAGAGATGGCAACTGCAACAGCAACCAGCACGCAGGTGTTCACAAGAGAGGAATTGGATGCTCTTCGCGAGGCTCTTAGCAGAGGGCGCAACGGTATTGGAAGCTATGTTTCTCCTCCTGGATGGGAGCGCGAGCGCCAGCCAAGCGATAACTGGGAAAACGACATCTTCCTACTCATTAAGTTCTTGAAGGACCTTTGTGATTTGCTTCAATTCCTTATTGCGAAAAGGATTCCCGATCAGCAACGCAAAGGGTTCGAAATTATCTTCGAGAAGGTCCAGGAAGACGTCGCAAACGCAATTGAGCAGCTACGCGGGATATCTGGCCCTGAGGACGAATTATTTGTCGGTCTCAGCAGGGCTGGTCTCGTCGGCGACTCGCTTCTCGTCAAGCTACGCGAATTCAGCGATCGAATTACGAATGGTCCAATCGCCGCCGTCCTCGAAATGGGCGACATAATACTCGGGAGTCTTGGAACCGTCCTACACCTCGAACCATTAAAAGAGCTGAAAGATATTATCAAGAATCGAAGTCAATTTGGTGCCGATGACGAGATCATCCAGCTTCACCTCAATTCATAAGCGAACTTGCCATCCAGTAATCAGAAGAAACGCCCTGCCCGACACCCTTGCTAACGTTGCCGCTTCACTACTCTTGGCGGCTTACCGGCCACCCTTCCCTTACTCAAGCCCTAGCCAGATTCGGTTGTTTTCCGGGCGAATACTCCTCGAAGGGAAGGACCGGCGACAATCCTCCCGGAACAGGGCTAGACTGATGAAAACCTGACGGAGAGCGCGAATGTTGAATCTCGTAAGAGGTAGATGCGTAGCCCTGGTCTGCCTTGTTTGTCTGGTTTGCGTTGGGCATGCCAAGCCTCAGACGAGCAGACGTGACGAGGCGCTTGTTGCAGCGGAAGATCGGGCGTTGATCCTAATCGCATCGATCGCGGAACAAGCAAATCGACTGGTGATTGTTGAGTTCCGCAGTTCCGGCCAATTTATGCTGCCAGCACCGATCCGGATCGAGACGGTAGAACCAGGGGCAGACGCTGCACATTCGCTCCGGGCGATGCTCGCGCATGACAGGAAATTCCGAGTTGCTACGGACCCAGACGAGGTGATAACAGTCCGCGAGTCGGGAGTTCCGCAGGATGTTCTCGGCATCCGTTTGAAGAGGGTTACGGCAGTGCACGACATGTGGTATCTCCCTGGGGGGTGAATACCCGTTGGGAGTTAACTTCCAGCCAGTCCACGGTCAAAAATGTGACCAGGCCGGTAACCATGTCCGTAAGCCATTGAAAGTTCAGCGCATTTTTAGCCCCTACGGGGCTGCGGGCTTCTTTGGTTGGCGTACCCAGGACTGCGTTCGCTATCGCGAACTTGTCCTGGGCTAACTTCCTGGCCTCCCTCCGGGAGGCGGCGCAGCGGCGCCAACGAACCTCGTGCCCTGATGCAAGACTCCCTAGCCATGTAGATTTTGCGCAAGCTGCAAATCGCGGCAAGCTCGTTCCGCGTCTCAGTGTCAACAAAGTCATAAGGAAGCAATGAAGATTGCGATTGAAGCTTGCGTTCCGGCTGGCTGGCCATGAAAATGTGTTTAAAGCGCACTCGAATTTCGCTGGTTCCATGGGTGGCTCCGGTATCAGGCCTCCCAGGGTCTTCCTGTAGCCATTGGCAGGATCACCCGGCGAACAAGCCAGCGGGACTCGGGCAGCTCAATATCCGGACGTTCCAGGCAATCCTTGAACGTCATCCAAGCCGCGTTAGCGCGGACGCCTTCATCTCGGAGCGAAAAACGATGTCCCGATTGTGTACTTGTCTGCTGCTTTTGCTTACAGCGATCGCAACGCCGCTTCCAATTGTTGCCCAAACTGCTCCCGCGGCTCAAACGGCTCCAGCTTCCGGGCCCGCCACCCAGGCGCAGATTGCCGCCCTTCAGCAGGCGGTTCAAAGCGCGCAGTCGGCGGGCGACAACGCGTGGATGTTGACCTCTTCCGCGCTGGTTCTGCTGATGACCGGACCCGGCCTGGCGCTGTTTTATGGCGGCCTGGTGCGCAAGAAGAACATCCTGGGCACCATGATGCAGAGTTTCGCCATGATGTGCATGGTGACCATCATCTGGGCCATATGCGGCTACTCGCTGGCCTTCGGGCACGGAAACCTGTTTATCGGCGGCTTTGAGCATCTCTTCCTCAAGGGAGTGCCGATCAACGCCGATCCCAATAACTTCTACTCGCCGACCATTCCCGAGCAGACCTACATGATCTACCAGCTCATGTTCGCCATCATCACGCCGGCGCTCATCTGCGGGGCCTTTGCCGAGCGCATGAAGTTCAGCGCGATGGCGGTCTTTCTTTCGCTGTGGTCGATCTTTGTCTACTGCCCGATGGCGCACATGGTGTGGGGCGTGGGCGGCCTGCTCAACGCGAATGGCGGCAGGATTCCGTCGCTCGATTTCGCCGGCGGCACGGTGGTGCACATTACCTCGGGCGTGTCGGCGCTGATCTGCGCGCTCTACCTGGGCAAGCGCCTGGGCTACCCGGCAACCAAGATGTCTCCGCACTCGCTGGTGCTGAGCTTCATCGGCGCGTGCCTCTTGTGGGTGGGCTGGTTCGGATTCAACGCCGGCAGCGCGCTGGGGGCAAGCTCGCTGGCCACCAGCGCTTTTATCAACACCCACTTCGCCACGGCGACGGCGGCGCTGGGCTGGACCATTTTTGAGTGGTTTCACAACGGCAAGCCGACGGCACTGGGCGCAATCTCGGGAGCCGTGGCCGGCCTGGTGGCCATCACGCCGGCATCGGGATTCGTTCAACCCATGTCAGCGCTGGTCATCGGCCTGGCGGCCGGGTTCGTCTGCTCGTTCATGGTGTTCAACGTGAAAAGCATGTTCGGTTACGACGACTCACTCGACGCCTTCGGCGTGCACGGCGCGGGCGGAACGCTGGGGGCGATCCTAACCGGCATATTTGCGGCGTCTGTCATCAACCCGATCTATGGCAAGGGAGTGGCGACGGGCGGCATCGACGGCCACTGGGCGCAAATCCTCAACCAGCTTGCAGCGGTCGGCATCTCATGGGGAGTGTCGATTGTGGGCACGCTGGTTCTGCTGTTTGTGGTGGATAAGGCGATGGGCCTGCGCCTCAGTCCGGAGCAGGAGGCTGCCGGTCTGGATCTGTCGCAGCACGGCGAAGAGGGTTACGATTTCAACTCCTGATGCCGGTTTTTCCGTAGCCGGCCAGGCTCGAAACATTCCATTTCCCATCCGTTTCGCAGTACTATGTCGGGACGGATGGAAACCGGCTGGGGCCCGGCAAGATAAGCGAGTTCCGGGCCGGGAAACGCTAAGGAAACGGCGGACCCAAAACGTACCGGTCGGCCGGTAAATTTGATTGGCGCCGACTGCCAGGCGGCAGCCGACCCTGTTACGCTAGCCAACGAGGCATTTTTCTTATGCTCAAGATCGAAGCTGTTCTCCAGCCCTCAAAGCTGGACGCCGTCAAGGATGCGCTGCTCGAGGCAGGCATTGAGGGAATGACGATTCTCGAGGCCCGCGGCCACGGCCGCCAGAAGGGCCATACCGAGTTCTATCGCGGCCGCGAATACACCGTCGACCTTTTGCCCAAGGTGAAGATCGAGATGGTGATTCACGACGACCTGAAGGAAAAGGCGATCGGGGCCATTGTGGGCGCGGCGCGAACCGGGCGCATCGGCGACGGAAAGATCTTTATCAGCAAGGTCGACGAAGCCATCCGCATCCGCAACGACGAGCGTGGCGAGAACGCGCTGTAGTCCGCTTAGCGAGCAACTTTTTGATCGCGGCCCAAGCACGTCGTGTATTCGGGGAAAGGCAGAGCGAGTGCGTGCTTTTTCATACCCGGGTCGCTGACCACATCGTTTTATGCTCTCCCACGATATCCGCGGGTCGCCGAGGCGACCTGCGGATAGGATGGGGCACGGACGTCGGTACAGATTCGAGCGGCCAAGGGCCTAATGGGGAGGGGCTGGCGCCGCAGCCGCGCCCGGAAGATCGAACGTATACACATGCTGCGTGGCCGTCAGCGCCAGCAGTTGCTTCCTCTCAGGAATGATCCGGGCTGCGAGAACCTGGCTGTCGAGGGTCCAGTGGCCCATTTGACCGCCGGTTGCGACCCTATAGAGGGTCAATTCCTGCGGGCGATTGCGGGCGGCAATCAGCCCGAGACTGCTGTCGCCCGCCAGCACCGCGCCGAAGAGCGAGAAGAGGCGCGCGCCGTCAGTCTCGCGATAGATCGTGGTGTTGTTGCGGACCCCCTCGACCGCGAGCAGGTTTCCGAAGAGCGCCGCAACCAGAATGCTGACGGTTCTCGGCTCGGCCTGCGGAACAAAAATGAGGCGTTCCGTCGCTCCGGTCCTGGCGCCGATGATTTCAACAAACAGGCCGTAATTGTCGCCCTTCTTGGGGGCGTCGGATGTCCGGATCAAGACGTCCTTATGAGCGCGAACCTCCTCTTCCCGCTCCTTGCTCGCCCAGGGCATGATCAGCACAAGCCGGCTGCCGTCCGCAGGCAACAGCCGGGGCAGGCCCTCGGAGAAGTGCCTCGACCAGAGCTTAGCCTTGGTGGCAGCGTCGAATGCGACCAGATCCACATCCTCTGCAATCGCCGCGCCGGTGTGCGGCATCACCTCCGTAATCACATCGCCGAATTGAAAGGCTTTTTCGCCGGCGGCGTAGTTAGACGCTGCCTTGCCGGTCTCGCGATCGATCGTCCCGTCGCCGGCGGGCTTCAACTCCTGATCAACCTGAAACGCTTCGAGCGTTCCACGGCTGTCGAAGGCCGCCGTTCTGAAGGGATGGGTGATCTTGAGCCTGTTGCCGGTGGTCAAGTCCCAAACCGCGCCACGTGCGCGGTCGCTCACAGCCAGGTAGCGGCCATCGGCGCTGAAGGCAGCAGCTTCAAACGATCGGATTGGCGCGGCCGGCAGCGGCGTGGTTTGCAGCGGACCGCCGAGCTTGCCGACGGAGAGCCCTCCGGCTTCTGTCTCCTGCGCCACCGTGTCGCCGGAGAGATCGACTGTCTCGAGTTTGAACTTTTGACCCAGGTTGCCGGTTGCTGGATCAAGCACGCGCGCCGCCGCGCCTTCGAAAGGACCCACAAGAACGTACGGGCCGCGAGTGACTGGCGCCATCCAATCAGTGTCCTGGAGGTTGAACCGGTCCTGGACTTCGCCGCCCGGAAACGAAGCGTAGCACATATCGAAAGGCAGGTCCGGGTCAAAGACGATGCTGTCGTATCGGTAAAGAAGGTGGTTGGAATCGACGAATTCGATGCTGTCAGTAAAGTAATCGCTGTACAGGTACGGGGGCTTCACAGGTTTCCCCGTCTTCAGGTCCAGGGCGAATAGCACTCTCCTGTTTGCACAGAGAAGGTAATGCCCATCCTGACTCCACCGAATGCTGCTGGTCGGCTCTTTGAGCATAGTGCGGGTCAGTGAAATGGGTATTCTGGAGGAAAAATCAATTGGCAGGCCGGCAAAAGGAGGCGTGAAGTTCGTGTCCTGATATACGATCTGGCCGGTGTCCAGATCGGCAACCCTGAGCCAAAGGCCTTTCTCGCCTGGACTGAGACACGCGAAAAAGGTCCCATCGGGCGAAAGGCTGCTTTGCGCACAGCCGTCGTAGTCCACCCAATCCAACAATCCGGCTCTTTGCTGCGAAGCTACGTCCCAGTTCTCTACGCGCAGGCTCGGGTACTCGAAGACCACGCTCTTCGAGTCAGGAGTGAATTGCGCCATCTTTGCGCCGCGCGCATCGATGGAGAAGAGCAGCTGGAGCGGATTTGTGCTGAGCACATGAATCTGCGATTCGTCCTGTGCCAGAACGTGGTTGGCGTCGGGGCTCAGGCGCACATTCAAGAGCGCCGGATTCATGGGCGGCGTGAGCGCGATGGAACGCAACCCCGGCGAAGGCGGCACAGTTGGGTCGATGCGCGAGTCACGGAGGGCCTCTTGAAAGGCTTTGAACCCGGGCCGGTATTGCGGCCTGGTGTTGCGGCACGTGAAGGGAAGATCGCCGTATACCTTATGCGCCTGGCCTGCGCGCACATCGGCGTCGGACTCGAAGTCGAAGAGTTGGGTGAAGGTGTTTTCGGCGAAGTCGTCGTTGCCGCCGATGCGATCGAGGAAAGTAGTGAGGGCCTCGGGAACATAGCCGGCCATGATAAGGGCATAGAGCGCAACGCGATCGGCGGCCAGTTCGTCTTTATCGCGGTCACGCGGTTTTGGCTCTGAAACTTCGGTGAGGGGAACGTTGAGAAGACGTTCCAGCTCGTCCTCGATATCGGCCTGGCCGCCGGCCGAGTGAGTTTTCAACAGCCTTTTGAGGCGCAGGGTAACGAGAGAAGCCGAGTGGTGAATGTAGACGCGGCCGATCTCATGCGCCAGCATGGCTGCAACTTCGTCTTCGCTGCGTGCGTCGAGCAGAAACTTGCGGCTGACGTAGATGTGTCCGCCGGCGAGCGCGAAGGCCGAAAGACCCGCAGATTCGAAGATGTGAAACGAATAGTGGGCCGGTGTTGGCGGCAGGGCCGCAACCAGGCGCTGGCCGATCTGCGTGAGGTAGGCACTGGACGATTCCGGCTGCAGGACCAGGCCAGGCTCAACCATGCCGGCTTCGGCATCGCCCAGCCACTGCTCCTGCTGGGGATTGAAGATGCCGGCGCGCGAAGCGGCGTGAGGAGGAGGCGGAGGTGAACAGGAGCCCGGGGGTACGGCCCATGCTCGGCCGGCCGTCGAGGAAATTGACACGAGGGCAACGGAAACGAGTGCAAAGCCTTTCACGACGTACATGTCCAGGCGCCCCGGGAATGCAACATCATAGCTCACCTCGTTGGTGCGGGGGCTATGTGTTCACTGGTTGGATGGCTGCTGTAACCCAAGAGGATGCCTCAGCTCCACCGCACTTGCGCAGGCTCGTCCGGAGCGGTGATCGGGCGCACGTTTTCGCACCCTGCGAGACACTGAGGGTGTCACTCGCGGCCAATATGTCTTATGCTGTTAACAATTCCTTTCTTGCTTCGGCAGGCCACACGAACAACCCTATGACTCCAGTCGTTTTTGCGGTTGACGATCTACGGGAGCAGTATCTCAGGGAGATGGCGCTTGTACGCCAGACCTGTGAGCGCACCGGAGACGGCACCGCGGCGATCCGGCGGCGATCGGCGGTAGTCGACCGTATCCTGATTGAAATGTGGCGCCGGGCCTTTGTCGACCTGCCCACGCAGAACGTCACTTTGCTGGCATTGGGCGGCTACGGACGCAAGGATCTCTTCCCCTATTCCGACATCGACGTGCTGTTCGCCTTCGCCGACGAGAAGACCGAAGAGCGTTCGCGCGAGGGGGTGAGGGCCATCATCCAGGGGATGTGGGATATAGGTTTGCGGGCCAGCCCGAGTTCGCGGACGGTGAAAGAAGCCGGCCGCTTCGACCCCGACAACCTGGAGTTCACGCTGGCCACTCTCGATCGCCGCTTCCTGGCCGGCCAGTTTCCACTTTACAAGCAGCTCCACGACGTGACGTTTCCGGGCCTGGTGCTGAGCGAGTGGAACAGCATCACCCAGAAGCTGGGCGAGATTGCCCGCAGCCGCCACGCAAAATACGGGAACACCATCTTTCATCTCGAGCCCAACCTCAAGGAGTGTCCGGGCGGCCTGCGCGACTACCACCTGGCCGTCTGGTTCGCCGTTCTCTTTCATCTGAAGGAGACCCGGGAGTGGCCGCGACAGCGGGGCGGCGTCTTCCAGAGCGCGCGCGGCGATGCCGAGGCGGCCTTCGATTTTCTGGCGGCGGCGCGATGTTTTCTGCACTTCCGCCACGGGCGCGACGACAACACGCTCGACTGGCAATCGCAGGATGAGGCGGCGGCGCGATCGATCGGCCTTGAGACGCGCGGAACCGCCGATCCCAGCTACTGGATGCGCACCTATTACCGGCATGCACGGGTCATCTATCGCCGCGCCGCGCTGTTGATGGAACATCTGCCCGCCCCAGTGAGCTTTTACCGGCAGTTCAGACGGCGCAGAACGCCCATTGCGGGAACCGATTTCCTGCTCGACCAGGGCCGCATCGATGTGCAGCCGGGCGCGCAGTTCAACGACACGGCGGCGATTCTGCGCGTCTTTTCGCTGATGGCCACGCACGGCTACGCGCTCTCGCAGGCCGCCGAGGACCGCATCACCGACGCGCTGCCGGTGCTTGCCATTCATATTCCCGAGGGGCCCTACCTGTGGAATGCGCTGCGCGAGGTGATGCTGGGCCCGCACGCCGCCCACGCGCTGCGCACCATGCACGCGCTGGGCGTGCTTGAGATGCTGATCCCCGAGTTCCACGGCATCGACGCCCTGGTGATTCGCGACAGCTATCACCGCTACACCGTCGACGAGCACACCTTTCTCTGCATCGACAACGTGCACGGCCTGCGGCAGCCCACGCACGAGTACGAGCAGCGGCTGGCGCAGTTGCTGCCTGAGATCGACCGGCTCGACCTGTTTCTGCTGGCGCTGCTGCTGCACGATACGGGCAAGGCGCGCCGCGCCGGCGAGCATGCCGGCCAATCGGTGGAGCTGGCCGACAGCTTCCTGGCCCGGCTCGACTTCGACAGCGAAGAGCGCGAATCCATCCTGAAGCTGATCCGGCTGCATCTTGAAATGTCGACGGCCATGCGCCGCGACATCTTCGACCACGAGAATGTGCGCGGCTTTGCCGAGAAAATCGGCAGCCCGCAGTTGTTGAAGATGCTCACCATCATGACCTTCGCCGACATCAAGGCCGTGAATCCCGACGCGCTCACTCCGTGGAAGGCCGAGAATCTGTGGCAGTTTTACATGTCGACGGCGAATTTCATGGACCGCTCGGTAGACGAGAGCCGCTACCACGCCGCCATCGATCCAACGTTGCTTAACCGAATTCGATCGATGGTTCCCCCCAGCCAGTACGACCAGCTCAGACAGTTCCTTGAAGGCCTCCCGCAACGCTACCTGCAAACCCGCCTCCCCGAGCAAATTCGCAATCACTTCCAGATGGCGCTCGACCTCGACAAAGACAATGTGCAGCTTGACCTGAGGCCCAACCGCCAGCTCTACGACCTGACGGTGATTACGCGCGACCGCACGCGGCTGTTTGCCGACGTGGCGGGCACGCTGGCCGCGTGGGGCATGAACATTGTGCGCGCGGGCGCCTTCTCAAACGATGCGGGCGTGATTGTGGACAGCTTCCACTTTACCGACGTCTTTCGCACCATCGAGCTGAACCCGAGCGAGAAGGACCGCTTTCTGGAGAACATGCACGACGTGGTGGCGCAGAAGATCTCAGTGCAGCAACTGCTCCAGGCGCGGCGGCATTTGAACCATCCCGGCAACATCAAGGTCGAGGTGCCCACGCGGCTGGAGTTCGATTCCGAGTCCTCGTCGCACTCCACGCTGTTGCAGGTTGTGGCGCAGGACCTGCCCGGCCTGCTGCGCCAGATTGCGCTTACCCTCAGCTCGCATCAATGCAACATCAAGGTAGCGCTGATCGACACCGAGGGTGAAACCGCCATCGACGTCTTCTACCTCACCAGCCACGGCGAAAAGCTTTCGCTCGAGACGCAGCAGTCGCTCAGCGCCGACCTGACCAAGGCGCTTGAAGCCATGCGCCAGCCCGCGGCGTAGGGCTACGCTGTGCCGGTTTCGTCTTTCCACACCAGGTACTCGTTGAGCAGTACCGCGACCAGCACCGCGGTGGGCACCGCGACCACGCATCCGGGAATTCCGGCAAGATCGAAGCCAAGAAGCAGGGCAATAAACACGGCCAGCGACGGCAGGCCGACGCGGGACTTCATCACGCGCGGGACGAGGTACGAATTCTCGATCTGGACGTACACGGCGAAGAAGATGGCCACGCCCAGCGCACGGCCCCAGGAGTCCAGCGCAGCTACGAGCAATGCGAGCACCACCGAAATTACGACGCCCAGTACGGGAACGATGTTGAGTAAGCCGGTAATGACCCCGAGCGCATAAGCGTAACGCACATCGAGCAGAAGAAAGACGGTGGTGCTGGTGAGGCCAAGGAGGGCCATGAGGCTGGCCTGCCCCAGCAACCATTTGCCCATGCCCACCGCAGCTCGCTGCAGCGCGGCGTCAAGCCGCTGGCGCCGGCTGGGTGGGACAAAATGAAGGCACCAGTGGTACGCCTGATCGCCCTCCAGCATGAAGTACAAGGTGAGCACAAAGCAGGTGATGATATTGGCAATTTTGCCGGCCAGCTCGGAGACAGACACGATGACCTGCGTCGCCGCTTGCGCCGCTAAATCCTTCAGCTGCGAGTACACGACGCTCGTGTTCAGGTTAAGGCGATTGACGTAGGGAATGCTCTTGAGCTTCTCGATCAGATCGGGAACCTGGGTCGGAGTGGAGGTGCCGAAGGCCTGCAAATCGTGAATGACCGGTGGAAAGGTGAGAAAAGCAAAGCCGGTAAGCGCGCCCAGCAGAATGACGGCCAGCACCAGAATGGCAACCGGCCCTTGAAACGGCTGCTTGCCTCTGATGTGGACGCGGCCGGTGCCCTGCACCACCGGCGTAAGCACAACCGCAAACAGAGCCGAGACGTAGAGAATGATGAGGGTGCCGCGCACCAGCCACCCAACGTAGGCCGCTGCGGCCAGCGCGAAGGCAAACAGGATGTCGCTGCGAAAGTCGTGGGTTTTGGCCGGTTCTTGCGTCATGTCGCCGCCTTGGATGAAGCGGAGTTAGCGGGGTTAGCGGAGCTGGAAAGGCGAACCGGTGGAACTTCAAGCCTCGGCGATTCCTTCTTCCGGCAACACTTTAACTCCGCTAACCAAGCTAACACGTGCGAAGCAGGCTAGCTCCGCTGTTCTTACTGATCCCCGCTCAGGATCGAGCCCACAATGCCGCCCAGCAGGCCGCCGCCGATTGCCGCCGGCGCCTGGCGGCTTTCGCCGCGCGGCAGGTACTCGCCGATCTGATGCGCCAGCCGTGAAATGGGCAGCGTCTGCAGCCACACTGTTCCCGGTCCAACCAACTCGGCCAGGAAGATTCCATCGCCGCCGAAGATCATGTTCTTGATGCCGGGCACGGTGGTGATCTGGAAGCTCATCGATGCCTGGAAAGCGCCTAC
>Ga0326727_10021666_pt1 | contig 12540 bp, 9 predicted proteins | sample MB2enrmetagenome_FD_207643 | JGI IMG/M metagenome (GOLD analysis project Ga0326727, IMG submission 207643) | Lab enriched peat soil microbial communities from McLean, Ithaca, NY, United States - MB29MY | ecosystem: Environmental > Terrestrial > Soil > Wetlands > Peat | place: USA: New York...
CGTTGCTGCCGTAGTCTCGCTACTAAAGAGGCTTCGAGCCAATATCATCGGGGTGGTCCTGAATCAAGTGGGCGAGAACACTTCTTCAGAAGGTTACTCATACTATGGGTATTACCGCTATGGCCATTACAGTTACGGGAATAGTGAGAAATCAGAGAAATGATCCGAACCGTGGCTACCTCTTGTGAATCGCCAACTTTTCATCGCTGCCGTTGCTCCGAAATGCCCTTCTTTCGAGTGAAAGAACGTCACGAAGTCATCGCAAACCAGCCTGCTTTATGTTGCCGGTGGAGTGGTGCAGGCCATTCCACTAGAGTCACGATTCTCTCTTTCTGACCCCGCAAGCTATTCGCGATTTCGAGGGGCTTCTACGTGAGGAGGATTCGTTTTCTAGCTTTCATACCAACAATAGGCTTGAATCTTACATTACCGTTTGCGAGTCGCGGTAATCACGGGCACGACATGCAGCCTTATTTCTCATCCTGAGCATTTTGCGAGGAAGCATCCTATGAGGAATTCGCCCAGGCGCTGGCTTTATGCCGTTTGGCTGTTCCTGATCTGTAGCTTCGCGATGCTTCACGCGCTCAACCTGCGCGCCGATTTTCCCCATCCTTCCCCCTGGTTGTTTGATGGGGCCATGTATACCGATGAGGGCTGGTGGGGAAACGCGGCCATTCGCGCACACCTGAGCGGGAACTGGTATCTGCCCGGCGACTACAATCCTGCTCCGGCTGCGCCGATATGGCCCTTTCTGGAGTGGATCTTGTTCTTCTTCACCGGGGTCTCAGTCACGGCAGCGCGCGGACTGGCAGTTGCGTTCTTTTTTGCTAATCTGCTGCTCAGTTACCTATTGTTGCGGGCGAGTGGGCCGCGCTGGGTGGCACTGGTAGCGCTCAGTTTGATGGTCACGAGCCCTTTTCTCTATGCCTTCAGCCGGCTGGCGATTCTGGAGCCGATGCTGATGACATTTACTCTGGCGGCACTAAACCTGGCGGTCAGGCTCCCACGATTGCGGCGGCCGGTTTGGGTCTCAGTTGCCATTGGCCTTCTGTTCACGTTGATGATCCTCACCAAGACCTCAGCCGTTTTTCTGCTGCCGGCCCTGGGATGGGCGATTCTGCTGCCGCTTTGGAAGAACCGCAAACTGGCACTGCGGTGCGCTCTAAGCGCCGCGGCCTCCAGCGCCGTCACTTTTGGACTATGGATGACGCTGGTTGTGAGCTCCGGCATGCTGCGCGAGTTCCGGAACTTCTTCTCAATGAACAGATTCAGCAGGCCGAAGGAGTTTTACTTGCAACTGCACCACCTCCTTGGAGTGTTTCACACAGCATGGATGGCAGACCATATTCTTATTCCATTGGCAGCCTTGGTGTTGTTGGGAGCCACATGGACCTGGCGCAGCGCATGGGGCCGCAAGCTGTTGCTAGACCCGGTCTTTGGAGCGTCTGTGTGGGCCGTCGCCGGCTATGTCCTGTACATGACCTATAATGACAATCACCCTCCGCGCTACTTTGCAGTGGTGGCTGTGTTCTGCTTCCTGGTGGTAGCGCAAGGGGCTGGGGCACTGCTCAGTCAAACGGCCCCGCCTCAAGAGTCCGACACCAAGCAAGACCCAAAGCGGCTGACAGCTTCGGCCATGGTACGCCAACCGTTGACCCAATTATCATGCTGGGCCGTGATCGCCCTGGCGGCCTTGGCAGCGGGCATCAATGGTGCGCGGACCATCAAGTACGCCGCCCACCCGGAGTATACGTTTGTCAATGCGGCCCAGCAGCTCACCCAATTCATTGATGACCACCCCAACGGCAAGAGGCTCCTGGTTTCAATCGGCGGAGACGAGATCTCGTTGCTAACCGGCCTGCCTGCGCTGCGTGCTCCAGAAGCCGAAGGACCGTGGAGTTCGATCCAGGGCTCGCCTTCCAATTTTGTTCATTACCAGCCCGGCTGGTATGCCGTATGGAACATCGTAAATCCCGGCACCCTCGAGATTCTCCATACTCACTTTTCGCTCGAACAGGTTGCCAGCTTTCACGCCTTTGACCTTCCTGATCGCAATTTGCTGGTACTGTTTAAACTCCGCCCGCTGCCTGCCGGCCAAGTGCGCGACCCGGCCACGCAAAATCTGCGCGTTCCCCTCCCCGGCGACGAGATCGACATTCCAATACGGTAGCTGTCCAAGGTATCTTCGACAGCGTGGCGACTCACGCCATTGGCGTCGCAACATGATTTAGGCGGGAAATAGGTGACCTGGTCGATTCAGCCATCAAATGTGAGACGAAAGGCGGGGTCTTTGGGGGAATGTTGATTGATCTGAGCGCCTTTCCTACGCGTAAAAAAGCGGCACGAGCCAGCTATTCAGCAAGCGTCTGGGAGGGCTCTCAGCCCACGGCCAACTCAGCATCATCCTCTCTTGACGGAACCGAATAAGCCATGAAATCAGACGCCATTACCATCTATCTGCCGCACCCCCTTGGAGAGGCCGAACTATGAGTTTTCGCCTTCCGACGAGGTGCGGCCGCAAATGGTCCAACGTTCATATCGCAATCATTGTTTTCCTCGCCGCATTCTCTGTTCGGTTCGGCATCATGTTGGCCACTCGCCCATATGACCATCCCTTGCGCACTGAGATTCACCACTTAGCTTACTCAATCGCCAACGGACAAGGATACGGAAACCCCTATCCGACGCCGACAGGACCCACGGCCCTCTACAGTCCAGGGTGTCCACTGATCCTGGCCGGCATTTACCGCCTCTTTGGAACTGGCAGGTTCGCCGAGGCGGTGACTTATCTGGTTGACATTGCCGCGGCCAGTGTAGTGTTTGCCCTGCTGCCGGTTCTCTCCATCCGGCTGGGATTGCCGCGCCGAGTAGGAGTCGTAGCGGCATTTGCCGGTGCGCTTGTTCCCGTTTACCTTCTGAACGAGTATCGGTCAACCACTGCGGATTTCGGAGCGCTATGCCTGATGGGGCTCACTCTCATGACTGCATGGGTCTGGAGAGGGAAGCAAGAGCTATCATTGCGGCTCGGAGTTCTCTTTGGTGTTGCGTGGGGCTGCGCGCTCCTGATCTCTCCCAATCTCCTGCTAATCGGCCTCCTGTGGCTCGTTGCGGCTGCTCTTCACTATAGAGCTAGAGCCCTCGGTCTTAGCGCCGTTGTGCTGGGAGTTACCCTTGCTGTCTTGTCCCCTTGGGCGATTCGTAATGAAGTTGTCCTGGGTTCCCCGATCTTGTCGCGAAGTAACTTTGGCCTCGAGCTGTGGATTGCGAACAACGATGTCTCGGCTGCCAGCTATGGCGACAATGGTGAATCCCACACGCGATACCAGCCTTTTATTAACCCGCTTGAAGCGGATCAGATTCGACGCCTGGGAGAGGTGACTTACATGCGTCAGAAGATGGACGCGTCGGAAACATGGATTGAGCAGCACCCGCGTCGCTTTGCCATGCTCACCGGGAATCGAATCTTCCGGTTCTGGTTTCCGATCACCTTCAGGCCCGTCCAGACCATAGTTGTCTGGAGTCTGAGTGTCGCCGGAATCGTCGGACTCGCGTATGTCTGGGCACGGCAGCGCTCTGCATTTTGGATACTCGGTTCGATCTGGCTGGCTTACCCACTTGTGTACTATCTGGTCCAACTCGACAACCCATATCGGTATCCTATTTATTGGTCAGTATTGCTTCTCGCCGCGTTCGGCTGCATGTGTTCAATTGATGTGCTTCGCAAACATGCACTGCCGTACGTTCAGCGACTCTTTGCGCGTGTCCGACCCGCCACCGCATCTTAATAGCGGATACATTAGTAGTCGAGATTTCTAAGTACGTTTCGAGTATGACAAAGATGAAACTGGCTCACAAGATGGATGTGGTTCCGACCTTATTCCTTGTTGCAGTGTCAATCGTTTTAGGCCTTCCCATGCTGCTTCATGGATCCTCAATTGACGGACATGACACAACCGAGCATCTGAACTTCATGAAACATTTTTCCGAACAGTTCTGGCGCGGAGACTTATACCCGCGGTGGCTCACCAACATGAACACCGGGTTAGGAAGTCCCAGCTATTTTGTCTTCCCTCCTTTCCCAGCTTACGTTTATGTGATGCTTGACCCGTTGGCGCGAGTGTTCCACTTCAATGCATTCAATGTCGCGGCGTGGCTGCCGCTGTTGAGTTCCGGGATCACCGCGCTTCTATGGTTGCAAACATTTGTTAACAAAACCATAGCAACTCTATGCGCGGCGCTTTACATGCTTATGCCATATCACCTCACGATCGATTTTTACCGCCGCTGCGCTATCTCGGAATGTTGGGCTCTCGTATGGATGCCGCTGCTTCTTTATTTCACCATCGGCGTCATTGCCGGCAAGCGCAGAGACTTGATTGGACTTGCAATAAGTTTTGCACTTATGATTTTCAGCCACCTTATCAGCGTGGCAATGTTCTTTTGGATTCCAATTGTCCTTGCAATGCTCCTTTCCCGGCCAGGGAAGAGAATCCGCTCCGGGATTCGGCTTGTGCTTGCAATGGTGTTAGGGACATGCATTTCATCAGTGTACTTGCTCCCAGCCCTCGCCAATGCGAAATACTTTCCTGCTTCCAGGTTAATGAAAGATGGCGGGTATTATCAATTGGAGGATAAACTTGTCTTTTTCGGCAGCGGACTTCTTCTACATTCAATGCACGTAACATTTCTGCAAGCGGTCTCCTGGACAGTCGTGACCATGGTAATGGTAATCGCGATTTGCGTACCAGTGGCGCTCAAGTGGACTGCGCACGACTCGAAGATCGTTGTATTGTTCTGGATAGCGGTGTGCAGCTTTTCCGTATTCATGACGTCAAGGCTTTCCTGGCAGCTTTGGGACCATATCCATCCGCTCCACGACGCAATTCAATTTCCGTGGCGCTTCAACGGACTGTTATGCATTGGGGCCCTGGCGCTCATCGCGATGTTTTTGGCAAATGTATCACGCGAAGTCCGACCTATCAGAATCGCCTACACGAGCAGCCTTATTTTGGTGATCATTATTTGGCTAGGTGCTTCCTGCAATGTTTATTTGCGTAATAAGGCCGACGTGCCATCTGGGCCACGGAATGAAGAACCGTCAATTAGCGACAACGACGGATGGCTGCTCGCTTGGATAGCTCCGGGCACACAGCAACGGACCTCTCTCATTGCCAGCTCTGGACCAAAGGTGAGGTTTAGAGAAGGCGGTGGCAGCACGCAATTGCTTTCGTGGAACCCCAGGCACATTGAGCTTCAGACGCAAAGCTCCACGGGGGGCTGGATCATGATTAATCAGCTTTATTTCCCAACATGGGAAGCTGAACTAATCGATCAAGGCAAGCGCGCAATGATTCGACCCGCAATGCCTGAGGGCCTAATAGAAGTGCAAGCTCCGCCAGGAAATCAGCGCATTGAGATCGACATTCCCGTAAGTCGCACGGAGTACATGGGACGATGGCTTAGTGTTTTGAGTCTGTTGTACTGCCTGATACTTTGCTTCAGCAAGAAGGCGGAGCGCCCGCTACTTGTTGTACCATGGTCAGCTCAAGCCAGACCGCCCAACTGAGTAGGCGCTTTCGCACCCAGCAAAGGCCGGGTGTCCGAATGGAAGAATCATGGCCGCTGTTCTGGCCGTACCGATGGTTGGTGGAACACGTTCCACCGAAGACTGTTCGATGATGTCGGGCTTCGGTTTCGATCTACACACCTCAGCACCCCAGCGTTGCTCATCGCAGCGGGCGCGAATATTTTGTCCTTGACAATGCCTTTGTCCTTATCGATGGTACAAGAGATCGGGCGGATCAAATCCAGATGAATCGCAACGTTTGGGCCTCAAAGCTCTACTATCGCATGTGCTGCTTAGTTCTGTTTTATGTAGCTGCGGCAGCGGCGTTCAACGGCTACTTCAACAAGCGCCACTTCAACGAGACAGGCACTTTTGGAGCGTACCCGGATCACCGTTTCGAAACAATGTTGGACGGCACAGCTGCCCGTCCCTATGTATACCGGCAAATGCTTCCAATGCTGGCCAACTGGATTGACCTTCACATTCCAGAGCAAACCAAGGACCGGCTCTTCTCGGCAACGGCTCACGACGGAAAGCCGTTTCGAGAGCATCTGTTCAGTACGTCCGTTGCACAAAGCCGGGAGTATTTCCTGCGTTACTTCTTCATCTGGGGCGCAGACTTCCTGTTCGTGTGGATTTCGATTTGCGCTATGTACCTAGTGGGCAAGTCCGCAGGATACTCTCCACCCATTGCTGCTCTTGCAGCAATCATCCTTGCTCTGCTTTTGCCGTTCTTCATGACCGCGGGAGGGTATTTTTACGATTATCCGGAGCTTGCGTTTCTCGCTTTAGCGGTCTGGATGGCTCTCAAATTCGACTGGTGGTGGCTTATCCCCGTGGTAGCGCTTGCCACATGGAACAAGGAATCGTTCCTGCTTTTCATCCCGACCCTCTACCCGCTCTTGCGCCAGCGGAGTTCTCGGATTAAGGCACTGGCAGGGACTGGGACACTGGGGCTGACCTGCGCAGCGGTCTATTATTCACTCCGGCTACGCTTTCGGCACAATCCGGGCGGAACCGTCATTTGGAACGACCAGATTACCTCCCTATTCCACCCGTCAAATCTGCTTACGCACGACACGACTTACGGCATTCCAATCTTGTCGAGTTACAACCCCCTCACGCTGGTCTTGATCGGGTGGACGGTGTGGCGCGGATGGCGATGTCTTCCTCGGCCGATTCAGCGCCACGCTCAGCTTGCCGCGGTCATAAATCTACCTTTGTATCTCCTATTTTGCGTATCCGGAGAATTGCGTGACCTCAGTCTTCTCTACATCGCGCTGCTTCTGCTTCTTGGGGCGAATCTGACCGCCTGGGCCAACGTCCAAACTAAGAATCCAACCTTGACGTCCGAGTAGAACTGGCGTGCTGGGCAACAGGATGTACCACTTCCAAAACGCAATTGAATTCTGAGCGCCGCTCGAAGAGTACGCCGTGGATTCCGGTTAAGATAACACAAGTATTGGTAGGAATACGCAGAACAGTCGAAAATCATATTTGGCAAGCCTGAGTATGCATCGGGAGATAATGAATGAGTGATTGCTGGCACACTCTCAGCAGCGATAGCGCGGAGTTTCCGATCATCGCTTGCGCTCGATGGACTTAGCAGCCCATGATGCAATAGGCCTGATTTCGGCACGACCGTGGGTGTGGTTTGATGGGGCGGTGTCGAAGGAATCGATGAGGAACGCTCCCGAAACCGCGGCCTGGTCCGGAATTGCAGGGAATTGGTCAGATTTTCTCCGCAGACGCAGGTCTGGCCGATCGAAAGCAGCCCACAGGTAGTATGATTCGAGAGCCCTAGTAGCAAAAGCAGCGATTCCGGCTGCGATGTATACGAGTTAAGATTCTACCAAGACAGAGAGGGGTAGTAGCGTGCTCACGAACTTTCTAAGGAACCTATTGACTGCTTATGTAAGGAAGAAACCCAAGGAGGAGCAACACCGACTTAGGGATCGAGTCTTCGCATTTCAAACTGGCCCATTTGGTTGGCTTGCAAATATACCATGCAGGTTTCTTTTTGGCGGTAATCTCAAGATGCTAGCAACTATCTATATGACTGACAAGTGGAATTACCACTGGTATGTGCAGCACTATGAGGAACATCTTAAACAAAACCGCCGGAAACAGATTAACCTGCTCGAAATTGGGATCGGCGGGTATGACAATCCAAGGATGGGGGGAAACTCCTTACGAATGTGGAGTGATTTTCTGCCTAATGGTCGCGTCTTTGGCGTTGACATCTTTGATAAATCGTCTCACGATCGAAAGCGAATAAAGACCTTCCGTGGCAGCCAGGTAGATTCTGCTTTTCTGGATATGGTGGTCCGCGAGATAGGAAGGATCGATGTCATCATTGATGATGGAAGCCACATAAACGAACATATACTGTTCACTTTTCAATATCTGTTTCCCCATTTAGCCGACGGCGGCGTCTATATCGTTGAAGACGCCCATACGTCGTATTGGTCTGAATTTGGTGGTAATGAGGTTGATCGCAACGATCCGACTACTGCCATGGGATACTTTAAATCGCTGGTTGATGGGCTCGACTGGGAGGAGTTCAGAGGTAATTACAATCCAACTTATCTCGATCAGAATATTAAGTCAGTTGCCTTCTACCACAACCTGATCATCGTCAGGAAGGGCGCTAACAGGGAAGGCGGTTGCCCAGCCGATTAAACTCCTAAAGCTCTTCAAAAGCCAGAAGAGGAGTACCTATCTAATGTACTGTCTCATTAATAGGGTTTTTTATGCATCGAGTCTCATCTTATGATGAGGAGACCTTGACATGCGTGTATTTCAGCCTATTGTTCTGAAAGAAGACCTCGGCGGAAGTTGGAGCAGCAGGCGCGTGGACGATCGACAGCGGCTCGAACGGTGATGCGCAGCCGCATTGTTCTATTGGCTGCTGAGGAGCCTTCAGAACAGACAGATCGCTGAAAGTTTGGAGACTTCCCCTCGTATGGCCGCGTTGTGGCGCGAACGGTATCTGGAGCAGTGCGTAGAAGGATTGCTGAAAGATGTGCCCTGGCTTGGACGCACACCGCCGATTTCCTCAGCAGTGACTGCGACCTTGATCGCAAAGACTACGCAGAGCACGCCTGCCAGCGCGACGCACTGGACCGCGCGCACTATGGCGCGGGAGATGAGCATATTGAAGGCTCTCGTGTCCCGCATCACGCGGGCCGACGGCCTGAAACCACATCGTGTCGACAGTGTCAAGGTGAGCAACGACCCGCAGTTTGCAGACTAGCTGAAAGCAATCGTTGGACTCTACCTCAATCCGCCCGAACACGCGCTGGCGTTGTCTGTGAATGAGAAGAGCCAGATTCAAGCTCTGGATCCCACCCAACCTCGACTGCCGATGAAGAAGGGCCGCGGCGCAACGATGACGTATGACTACATGCGAAACGGCACGACAACCTTGTTCGCTGCGATACACTAACATTTCACTGGCACAAAAGATCGGACAGACCAAACCAGGCATCCGGTCGGTTTTGGATGGGGCGGACCCTTGGGTGCCTGACGGATTTTTGTAAGTGTGGCTGGCTTCGATTCGTGGCAACCTTTACGCCGTCAGTACGTTCAACATGCTATCGGAATATGCGCCAAGAGTGGGAATAGGTAAAGATTCAAGAGTAGATCGATTGCATCTGAGGATTAATCAGGATGATCAAGCCATTTGATAAGCCAATTACCGCTGCTCGCCCTGCCCTGCCCTCGCTCGAGGAGTTTACACGTGGACTTGAAGGCATCTGGGAGCGAGCTTGGCTAACAAATAACGGAGAGCTAGCGCAGCGGCTTCGAGATGACCTAATTGCGTTCTGTGGAACTAGGAATCTGTCGCTTTTTGTAAACGGCACACTAGCACTGCAGATTGCACTTCAAGGAATGGGACTCACGGGCGACGTGATCACGACGCCGTACACGTTTGTGGCGACCACCCACTCTCTTTTTTGGAACAAGATACGACCGGTATTTGTAGATATCGAACCGGAATACTATTCACTCGATCCCACTCAGGTAGAGGCCGCAATTACGCCTTGGACGAGCGCTATTCTAGCGGTCCATGTCTACGGCCAGCCCTGCCGCCTGAAGCAACTGGAGCAGATCGCCCGCAAGCACGGTTTGAAACTGCTCTACGATGCCGCACACGCCTTCGGGGTGAAGGTGGAGGGTACTCCCATTGCGCAATTCGGTGACCTGAGCATGTTCAGCTTTCATGCGACCAAAGTCTTCCATTCCATCGAAGGTGGAATGTTGACTTTCCAAGACTCGAAGTACCTGCGGCTGTTTGATTACTTGAAGAACTTCGGCTTTGAGAATGAGACGGAAGTTGTCATGCCCGGCACAAACGCAAAGATGAACGAATTCCAGGCCTTGATGGGGTTGCTTCTGCTTAGTCACATGGACGAAATGATTGAGAAGCGCCGGGCAATCAACGAGCGCTATCGAGAGAGACTCGCATTGGTTCCGGGTATTCGATTGGTTTCGCGGCCCCTCGAAACAGTTCGTTACAACTACGCCTACATGCCAGTGGAAGTGGACGAAGTTGAACTTGGCTTGACTCGCGACCAGCTGTACTTCAAACTGCGTGAGTACAACGTGCTTGCGCGGCGGTACTTCTACCCGCTGGTTCCTGACTTTCCTTGCTATCGCGGCCTGGTGGCTAGCGATAAACTCCCTGTCGCACGCTGCGTCGCTTCTCGCATTTTAACGCTACCAATTTACAGCGATCTTGCCCTGGATGATGTAGATCGTATCTGTGACATCATTGAGCACATCCACTTAGAGGCCGGCAAAGGGCCAGCGACGACCAATCAGGCTCAGCAAACAGACTCGGAACTCGCGCTTCGCGCGGCGCAATCGTGAATATAAGTCAAAACCCTGCCTCAGATCTGAAGGCCAAGTCGATTACTGCCGTTGGATGGAGCGCGATCGACGTCCTCGGGCGCGGGGGACTCAGTTTTGCGCTGACCCTGATTCTTGCCCGCCTGCTATCTCCAGCTGAGTTCGGACTGATTGCCATGCTGTCGATATTTATCGCGCTGGCAAGTTCTATCGTAGAAAGCGGGTTTGGTTCCGCACTGATTCAGCGTAAAGAACTCACGCAAGCAGACAAGTCCTCCGTATTCTATTTCAATGTGGCGATGGGCGCATTAATGGCGTTGGTAGTGTTTGCTGCCGCTCCATGGATTTCGGAATTCTATCGAGAACCAATTCTGCTCCGGATGACTCGCTGGATGGCCCTGAATCTGTTTATTGACTCCTTTGGGGTGGTGCAAGTTGCACTTCTGCAGCGAAACCTGGACTTCCGGACTTTGTTTAAGGTGAATCTTATCGCCATCATCATTTCCGGCTCGGCTGCGGTGTTTATGGCATGGAAAGGATATGGGGTTTGGAGTCTTGTTGCGCAGACGGTGATTTTTACCACTGTTTTTACGGGCCTGATCTGGACCTTCTGCCCTTGGAAGCCCGCTCTGCAATTTCGCATCGAGTCATTGCGTTCGCTGTTCGGCTTTGGCTCCCGATTATTGGCCTCCGGACTGCTCAACACATTCTTCGATCGAATTCAGTTGGCGGTGATAGGCAAAGCGTTCTCCGCAACGCAGTTAGGGTACTACACACGCGCATTCACAGCGCAACAGCTCCCAGTCAGTGTCCTTACAAGTATTGTGAGTCGAGTAACATTCCCGGTGTTCTCACAACTTTCCGGTCAGGTCGATATGCTTCGCAAGGGCGTTCAGAAAGCCCTGGTGAGCCTCATGATCCCAACACTACCCATGATGTTGGGCCTTGCGGTGGTAGCCAAGCCATTTGTTCTCGTGCTGTTCGGATCAAAATGGCTTCCCTGCGTCCCCTATCTTCAGATCCTGAGCATTGCCGGCGCTTTCTGGCCATTGCATCTTATCAATTTGAATGTTGCAACGTCCTTAGGCCGATCGGACCTCTTCCTGCGGCTAGAGATCGTGAAGAAGATTATCATCGCTCTTGGAATTCTGTGCACATTCCGAATCAGCGTCATGGCAATGACGTGGGCTGTCCTGATCGTCTCGCTGCTATGCATTGTCGTGAACACTTACTATACCAAGTCATTGATTGGCTACGGACTTCTGAGCCAGCTTCATGACTTGGCTCCTTATGCGATGATCTCCCTCGCGACAAGTGCTCTTGCGTGGGCAGCCGCCGCGCTTCTCAATCATTTTCCACCGCTTCTCCAGCTGTCCGCGTCTGTATTGGTAGGAGTTGTTACATATCCAGTCATTTGCCACCTGCTTCGACTTGAATCGTACAAGGTCACTTTGGCGGCAATTAGCGGAGCCCTTTTGCCTACCCGGGAAATTAAAGTTTCCCAATGCATTGGGAAATGAGATCGGTGATTGTCCGTGTCAAAGTTTCAACATCAACTTTTGGCCTCCCTCTATCGGAGGTCTCTATTGGAGCGCAGGTGATTCAGTATCAAACAAACGACTCGCAGTGCTGGCCCGATCAGGTGATTGGGGGCGTTTTTGGCTTAGAGACTGGACAACCGCAGGACCAAGTGCCGACTGCGCCGTTCCTTACCCTTCCACATGTTTATTTCCTGAGTGTGAGGTGTGCTTTAAAAGCTATAGCGGAACTGAATAGAGTGTCGCGGGTGTGGTTGCCAAGTTATTTTTGTCCAGTAATGGTCGACCCTTTCCTGGATCTCCAACTTAATATTAGGTTCTACCCAATTACTAAGGAACTCAAGGTTGCCGGAGACAGTTGGGTCCGGGGTCTGGGCCACCAGGATCTTGTAGTTGCTATCCATTACTTCGGATTTGAGCTGGAAGGCTTCCCATGGCGAGAGGTTTGCGCAGCTGGCGCCACTCTAATAGAAGACTCAAGTCAGGCACTGTTCCGTACATCTTCCTGGAATGGCAGCTATGGGATGGTGTACAGCGTAAGGAAATTCCTCGGGTCGCCTGATGGAGCAGTCTTTGTCGGAA
>Ga0326727_10021667_pt1 | contig 12540 bp, 12 predicted proteins | sample MB2enrmetagenome_FD_207643 | JGI IMG/M metagenome (GOLD analysis project Ga0326727, IMG submission 207643) | Lab enriched peat soil microbial communities from McLean, Ithaca, NY, United States - MB29MY | ecosystem: Environmental > Terrestrial > Soil > Wetlands > Peat | place: USA: New York...
TCCAGGAAGGCGCGATGAAAAAAGCGGCGCTGTCCGAAATGAAGGGCTTCTCCGTCGCGGTGTACAACTACAAGATGGACAACGGATCCGCTCCCGCCGACGTGGACGACCTCGTCAAGGGCGGCTATATCCCCAAGGAAATGGCCATGGATCCCTGGCACCACAAATACAAGCTGGAATACAACCCGTCCACCGGCTCTTTCCGCGTCATTTCCGCCGGCGCCGACGGGAAGTTCGAAACGAAGGACGACCTCGTTTACGAATCCAGTTTCTGAGCGCGGCCGGGACATGCTTCCGGGAAAGAGGTCGAAACGGACGGGCGGTTTCACCATGATCGAACTGCTCGTCGCGCTGTCGGTGATCGCCATCGGTGTGGCGACGACGGTCAGTATTTTCTCCAACGCGTCCCAATGGATGTCGGTGGATAGGGATATGCAGCGTGCGGTGCTCAGCATCGACCGCTACCTGTCGGATGTTTATGTGGCCAGCAATATGAAACAAGCGCTTTTTTCGGAGGACGACGTCACCAACCTCTCGGCGCGGAGACAGTTCCCGTTCCTTCTCCCGCCGTGGAAGACCAACGTCGCGGACGGAATTTCCCTGCTCGTGAACCGGAACGTCCGGAACTGGGACCCCCTTTTCTGCGACGTGGGAATCGAGGCGGTGATCAGCTTCCAGGCCACCAACCGGAAAAGCAAGCACTTCTGGGTGGAGACCACTTTTTCCGAGCGCTATCTGGGGAAGCTGAAATGAAGCGGAAATTCGATCGTCCGAAGCATCTCGCCGCTTTTACGCTTCTCGAGATGCTTATCACGCTGACGATTTTCGCCATCACGATGGTGGCGGTTTATAACCTGATGGGAATGAGCGTGCGCATCCTGGACCGCAACTTCGGCGGCGACACACCCGAAACCCAGAGCGCGATTCTCTTCAAGTACCTGGATTTTCTCCTTCGGGATTCCCGGAATATGACGGAAGTCACCAACGGAGTCTACCGGGTGGATACGCAGGACGGACGTCAGGTTATAGTGGAAGCGCTGACCAACGGAATCGTGCTGTCGGAAATCCAGGAAGGGAAGGTCGTCCGCAGGAAGGCCCTTCCGATGCAGAAAGTGGAAAAAATCGATATGGAAAAGGCGGCGTCGGGCGGCCGGGCTTGCTTCCGTATCCAGGTAAAGGCTCATGGATTTGACGCGGGGCGGGTCTTCCTCCTCGGATATGCCAGATAACAGGCGGGATTTATGGCGAAACTCTTCGAACGGATCGACCTGACGACCCTGTTCCAGCGTGCGCTGGAATATCTCGGTTTCCTGCGCGTCATCATCGACGTGGGAAGCGAGGAAATCCGCATTCTGGAAGTCATCCAGTTCCCCGGCTACTTCCGGGTGCTTTCGATGAAGAGCGAGAAGGTCTACGACATCGAGCGTTTCTCCTTCTTCATGGAGCGCTTCCTGGAGAAAAACAAGACGCATCCCCTGGGGCGCGTCACCCTGACGCTTTCCGGAACGTCGGTCATCCCGATTTTCCTGTCCTTTCCGGGCATTCCCCGCGAGAAAATCAAGAGCGCCATCCTCTGGGAAATCGAGAAGAATATTCCGCTTCCCCTGGAGGAATCCTATTTCAGCTACCGCGTGGTTTCCAGCACCGTCGAAAACGGGCAGACCGTCTGGAACGTGCTTGCCGTCATCGCCAAGCGCGACGAGGTGGACCGCTTCGTGGAAACCTTCGAACGGATGGGCATTCTTGTGGAGAATGTGTTCTATCTGCCGATCAACATCATCAGCCTCGTGAAGGGCAATTCGTCGGATAACGCGCTGGGTTACGTCTATCTTTCCAGCAACTTCATCGAACTTTACGTGATGCACCGGGGAAAGATCATCTCCTTCTCGCGCTACATCGGCGATTTCACCAAGGGCATCAACATCACCATCCGCAACCTCAAGGACTACTTCGCCGAGTTCATCAAGAAACGCATCACCTTCCTGGAGCGCATTATCGTGATCGGCAAGACCACCGACGCGCAGGACGAGATCATCTCCTCCCTGTTCGACTCCCTGAACATCGTGACTCTGCCTCTGAGCGACGAAGATCTCCAGACCGGCCTCAAGATGTCCACGATGCGGGACGATTTCTACGATCTCGTCGGATTTTCCTACCGTCCGTCGATCCATCTGGACATTTCCTCGCGGCGCAACCGGGAAAACCACCGGCGCGATCGGCTCATGCGCATACTCGTGACGGGATTCCTCGTACTGGACGTGATTACGGCGGCGATCCTGCCCTTCATCCTTTACCAGAACCGCTCTTACGCAATCCTGACGCTGGCCAGAAAGGGCAAACCCGAAGAAATCCGTGACGCCGGGCTTCGGCAGGAAGTGCTCAAAACGATGGAAACGCTGTCCAACGTGATGCTCGTGGATGCGGCCAAAACCCAGCAGAACGATCTCATCCGCAAGATCAACGATATCCGCAGTTCCGGCATCGAAAGTTCCACGTTGCACAACGTACTCTCCGAACTCGCCGGCATCATTCCCGAGGACGTCTGGGTGAATTCGCTTTCCATCGCGAGCGACGGCGCCGAGATGTCGGGCAGCGCGTTGTCCAGCGAGGGGCTGGAGCGCTTCGTGGAGGACCTCGTGGCCTCGCGCGTCCTGAATTCGGTGGTGCTCCGGCAGGCGGAATACGTGAAGACCGGTTCTGAAAAGAGCCTCAAGTTCACGATCGGATTCGGAGTGAACAAATGAAGATGCATAAAATGACCTTCTCCATCCTCTTCTGTGTGCTTTCGCTCTTCTGGCTCGGGTTCTACGGCTGGAACTTTTATGTTTTCAACCGGACCAACCAGGAGCTTTCCCGGATAGCGGAGATCAAGAAGGAAGTGGACAACCTTCCCTTCTACGACCGTTATATCAAAAACCTCATGCTCGAGTACGAGAACATCCAGAAACAGTCGTTCTCCGGAAAGTCCACCTCCGAGTTCATCGCGAAGCTGCCCAAGATCGCTGAATTCTCCGGCATTACGGGGCTCGTCATCGAGAACGCCGGAGTCAAGAGCGAGAACGATCTCGAGGTGACGGAGCTCCACATTACCTGCCATTCCCAGTTTCCCGATGTGGCGAACTTCATCGACGTGCTGGAGCGCAGTAAAATGCCCATCCACGTCCAGAGTCTCGTCATGAAAAACGGCGAGGGAAACCTGACCACGGCGATGGTGCTGAAGGTATACAAGAAGACGGTAGGGGACTAGTATGGACTTCAAGAACAACAAGGGACTCCTGGTCCTCGTCATCATCGTCAACGTCGTCATCTGGCCGATATTCATCGTGCCGAACTTCCTTCCCTTCGTCGGTTCGCTCCTGGTGAATTTCAAGGGCGTCCAGACCGCTTTCGAGATGAAGAAGAGTACGGTCAGCACGGAAACGCAGGAGAAGGTGGATTTCTACAAGATGCGGGATCCGTTCCAGCCCCCGCGCGAAGCGGCCGCCGCCCAGCCCGTGCGGCACACCCCGAAGAGCGATAACAATACGCCGGTGGTCAACAATATCCCGCAGAACGGACAGGAGCATGTGAAGCGCACCTTCACCTCGCGCTTCAAATTAAAGTCCATCTTCAAGTCCAAGGACCAGAAATACATGGCCACCCTCGAGGAATCGACCGGCTATGACAGCGATAGCGGCGGGGATAACGGGGGCGGCGGCGGCGGCGTTCCTTATTCCTACCGATTCGGCGGACAACCGGAACCCCAGGCCACGAGCGGCAAGACTTACATGGTCTGGGAAGGCGACAGCGTTATGGAAGAAACGGTGGAGAAGATCGCCGAGGATTACCTGATCCTTTCCAAGAACGGTCTTTACTACAAGCTCACGTTCTCCGGCGGCTACGCCGTCCAGAACGCGAACTGATCCATTCCGGAGGAAAGATGAACCTGAGACGAAAGACGATCCAGCCGATGACCCACCTCGATATGACCCCCACCATCGACGTGATTCTGACGCTGCTGACTTTTTTCATGCTGACCTCGGCTTTCATCAAGACGGCCGCGATCAACGTCGACCTTCCTTCTTCCAGCACATCGGATATCCAGCCGGTGCGCGAGGCCGTTGTGACCATCTACCGCACGGGAGAAATGACGCTCAACGATCAGCCCATCACCGTGTCGGATCTCGGCATCCGCGTCAAGGAGCTTTACATTCAGGATAAGGACATCGTTGTTACCATCCGCGGCGACAAGGGCGTTTCCTACGGTCAGCTCATTGAAAGCATGGACATCGTCCGGCTTACCGGGGTCAAGCGGCTGTCTCTGGCTACTACCGTCAAGGAAGAGGGAAATGCAGCAAAGTGAGATGTTCGGCGGCCGGCGCCGCGGCGAGTTCGGCCTGGAGAAAGGCATCGCGATCGCCGTCGGCGTGCATGCCGTGCTCTTCCTCATCCTGAGCATCGTCATCATCGACAAGAACCCCTTCCAGCAGATACAGCAACCCCTGATCGTCAATATCCAGGCGGAAACCGAGACCATCGCCGCCGGGCTTCCGGACAGTATGAGCGAGAAAACCCGCACCGTCTCGCCCCATCTCGCCGATCGCGTCACGCGGCCGGCGGAACATAAGGCCCTGCCGGACAAGACGCTGCCGAGCACACCCGTCCATCAGGCGTCGACTCCCAAGGAAGCTATCCGCGAAAATGTCCGCAAAGAGGCCGCCGCGAACACCTCCGGAGAACTGCGCCAGGAGAAAATCGTGCCCGTCACTCCCTCGGAAGACGCGGTCAAGAAGCTCGACGAGTATCTGGAACAGGAAGCGAAGGATAAGAAGGCCCGGGACGAGATGAATCAAATGAACAACGACATCGATAAAGTCCTGAACGAGGATTCTCAGGGAACAGCCACCCGTCCGGGCAACAACACCGTCATCGGCAAGGGTGACCCTCTCTCCGACGCCGAGTGGAGCGCCTCTCCCCGGAAGACTTTGTACTTTCCGGACATCCAGTCCAAGATTCCCGCCGATTACCGGAAAAAGGGCCTGAGTTTCTCTCTGACGGCGCGTATCTCTTTCGATCCCAACGGACTCGCCATCAAGGCCGACATCGTCAAGAGTTCCGGGGATCCCGCCATCGACAGTGTCTTCAACGAAGAACTCCGCAAGATCCGCATCGAGAGCATCAGCGGAACCCGCGTGGACGAAATCACCAAGACCTTCTCGATTTCGCTGAGATAGGCCGCTCTGTACCGACGGATTGAGAACGGCCATCCTTTCACAGGAAACGGTTCAGAATAATGAATATTGGCAAATGAAGACGGATATATGATACAAAATTTGTGTCAAATTAATATTTTCCCGCTTTCTGATGAATAACTTGATAATCGCTTGGCATCGTGTTAAAATATCCGTCAAGATCTGTAAATACTTTAAAGGGGGGTCAGTATGATCCGTGTTCTGAGTCTGTTTGGAATCCTTGGTCTGGTTTTTGTCGCTTCCTGCGGAAGTCTTGTCAATTCCTCTTCGAGCAAATCCAGTTCTTCCGGTGCCAGTTCCGCTGTCAGCGTTTCTTCCGGCTCTACCGCGAGCATTTCGCCCGCGGTGACCAACTATAACAGCACCGTAGTCATCACGGATGCGCCCAGTACTATGGTTTCAGCCTGCAAAGCGCAGCTGGAATCCGGCTTCCTGGATTCCGCCTACGATATGTGTACGAACGCGCTCGTCAAATATCCCACCGATCCCGATCTCAATATGATGGCCGCACTGACCATCTTCTCCAAGCTGATCGGCGATACCAATATTTCCGGTTTTGCCGCCAGCATCGGACTGACCGGTCTGCCGACTTCGTTCAGCAACGTTCTGACCATCCTGCAGGCCGGCAACGGCAGCATCATCGGTTCGAACCTTCTCTACCTCGGTCAGCCCATTTCCAACATTACCAATGCATCGCAGATCAACACGGAACTTCTCTACGCGAAGAACGTGAGCGATGTTCAGGCTCTGCTGAACGCCGTCATTCTGTCCCGGATTCAGCAGATTCTGGTTTATCTGAATGTCGTCGAATCGACCAACAATTATCTCTTCCTTCTGGATGCCGGAACGATCGCAACCAATTGGGGCGCGAATGCCGATTTCAACGGGATGCCTTCCGTCTGGCCCCTCGGCAACACCGAAGTCTATGCGATGGACGCCACGATGTCGGTTCTGGCCGCGATGATGCAGTCCTTCCTCGCCGTGAACGCGAATGTCGACTGGCACCAGGTGGTTTCGTCGTTGACAAACCCCAGCGCAAATACCTACAATCCCTTTGGCGACCCGAACTACCCCAATTTCATGAATCTCAACAGCGACGGGGCTTCCCGGTACGAGCTGGCCAAGGTCTTGCTGCAGCGCGCAGCCGACCGCGTCATTCGCGGTTACGAATACCTCACCAACCATAACAACGGGATCATTCCCGCCAGTTCGGTCGCCGGTATCGACATCGTCACTCCGGTCCAGACCATCCAGAGTTCTCTGAACGGCAACTATGTCACCTGGGCTATGACGAACGTTTCCACTATGATTACATCCAATGATACCACCAACATCATGGTGCTCAGCGGCGTGAGTCTCGGGAAATTCTACGATAACGCGCCCTCTCCGCGCAGCCTCTTCATCCAGTTGACTTCCTCCGGCGAGCCGGTTCTCTATTCCTATACCAACCTGGCGACCATGGATTACACCAACTATGGAATGGACGATTTCAATGTCGTCACTTCTCCGGTTTCGGGCAGCAATTATGCCGTCCGCTGGAACGACCCTACCTTCGGCGGGCTGATCAACAGTTCGACCTATGTCGGTGAAGGCGGAATAGTGGCGGTACTGCCCCTTTATCTGCCTGTGATTAACGGCTACAACACGAACGGAGATGCATGGCAGAACTTTGTCGGGTCCGTTTCCCCGATGGTGGAACCCTGACGAGTGGAGTTTCAGCCTGAATATTGAAACGGGAAAGAACCATTATACCTGATGTTCGACAACCCCGCGAGGCGACTCGCGGGGTTGCTTTTTTCCGGACGCTTTTCTCTTCGAGAAGGGATGCCGTTTCCGGAGGAAACGAAAGATTCTTTTCCCGTTCCTTGACTTCCGCTTTTTCTGATGCTAGACTGAACTGTTTGGTTCGTATAAGCACCGGTCGGAAATTTCCGTTTTTCATCTTTCAGGAAACAGGAGGGAAAGGATATGAAACTGTTGTCATCCGGAATACTTTTTCTCGGAATTCTCTTTTTTACATCGTGCACATCCATGGTGGTATCCAGCAAAGCGGCTTCCTCAAACGCCGGCGGACAGAGTTCTTCCTCGGCGATCCAGGGCCGCAATCTTTCCATCACGCTGGATAACAACACGCTGGGCAGTATAGATAGCAGTCTCAAGCTCAAGCTGAAGAGTCCTCGCCGCCGTACCATCGACGCGAGCACCAGCTTCGCGCTGATCGGCATCGCCCCCGACGGAACGCTCCGCCGCTCGGCGCTTTCGGGCGGATCCGGCACACTGCAGCTTCCCATCGCCAGCAGTTGGACGCTCTACATCGAGGAAACCTGGTCCGGCGGCGCCAACGTACAGATCCTGACTTACGCGAACGCCCAGATGAAGATCCGGATGGACCTCTCCACCAACGGTACGCTGGACGCCATCAACCTCGGCTCGCCGGCGTTCACTTCGGACGGGCGCCTCGTCAGCGCGGTCAACCCCGCGGACAACATCAGCCGCCTGCATGACGGCAAGCCCGACAGCAGGCGCGACACCAACGCGACGAGTTTCGACAACGACGGCGACGGCGCGATGGACTGCTACGGCACGCTCGATGTCGACGCCTACGGCATTCCCGACGCCTATCAGATGGCGATGGGCCTGAGCAACAAGAACGCTTCGCAGACCAACATTTTCCGGGATTACAATACCAACGCTCTCTACGTGGTCGCCGACCTCGCGGTGGATCCGAATATGACCGCCTTTTACCAGTCCGCGCCCGTCTACACCAACGCCGTGGTGCGTTTCGCGCTGGATACAAATCTAATGTACTACCAGGGAAGCTATCTCTCCGCCTGGTCCAATAAATTGGTGCAGGTGGCTCTCGATCCGACCATGGTTTCAAGCGCTGTGAGCGCTCTTCCCAACGCCGTAGCGGACTGGTCCAACGCCGCCGCCCTCGTCGCCACGGTGCCCGCGTTCACCAACTTTATCGCGGCCACCAATACCTCGGCTCTTTCCAGTTTGCAGTCCCTGAGTAACGCCGTAGCCGGGAACACTTCCTGGGCCAATCTGGCGACCAACGTCGTCATCACCTATGTAGCGGCTCCCGTCACCTACGAAGTCGCTCCTTTTACTGTAATAAGCGCCTGTAAGGCACAGCTTGAATCCGGTTATCTGGATTCCGCCAACGATATGTGCGCAAGCGCTCTCAGCAACTATCCCACCGATCCCGATCTCAATATGATGTACGCCCTGACCCTCTTTTCCAAGGTAATCGGAGATACCAACATCTCCAATTTTGCAGCAAGCGTCGGTTTGACAGGGCTTCCGACTTCCTTCAGCAACGTTTTGACCGTCCTGCAGGCCGGCAACGGTAGCATCATCGGGTCGAATCTTCTCTATCTCGGACAGCCCGTTTCCACCATTACCAATGTGTCGCAACTCAATACGACACTGCTTTACGCGAAGAACGTGAGCGATGTCCAGGCTCTGCTGAACGCCGTCATTTTGTCGCGGATACAGCAGATTCTCGTTTCCCTGAATGTCGTGGAATCCGTCTCCAATTATCTCTTCCTTCTGGATGCAGGGACGATCGCCACCAACTGGGGTGCGAATGCCGATTTCAACGGGATGTCTTCCGTCTGGCCCCTCGGCGATACCGAAGTCTATGCGATGGACGCCACGATGTCGGTTCTGGCCGCGATGATGCAGTCCTTCCTCGCGATCAACGCGAATACCAGTTGGAGCAACGTGGTATTGATGATTTCAAATCCCAGCGCCAATTCCTATAATCCGTTCGCCGATCCGAACTACCCCAATTTTCTGGATCTCAACAGCGATGGTCCCTCACGGTATGCGCAGGCAAAAGCATTACTGCAGCGAGCGGCCGGATGCGTGATCAGCGGTTACGAATACCTGACCAACCATAACAACGGGATCATTCCCGCCAGCTCGGTCGCCGGTATCGACATCGTTACCCCGGTTCAGACCATCCAGAGTTCCTTGAACGGCAACTATGTCTCCTGGGCTATGACGAATGTTTCCACTGAGTCTTTCCCCAATGATACCACCAACATCATGGTGCTCAGCGGCGTGAGCCTCGGTAAATTCTTCGATAAAGCGCCCTCTCCGCGCAGCCTCTTCATCCAGTTGACTTCCTCCGGCGAACCGGTCCTCTATTCCTATACCAACCTGGCGACCATGGATTACACCAACTATGGGATGGCAGATTTCAATGTCGTGACTTCTCCGGTTCAGGGCAGCAATTATGCCGTCCGCTGGAACGACCCTACCTTCGGCGGGCTGATCACCAATTCGACCTATGCCAGTGTCGATGGAATAGATGCAGTACTGCCCCTTTATCTGCCGGTGATCAACAACTACAACACGAGCGGCGACGCCTGGCAGAATCTGATCGGTGCTGTGCCTCAAGATTAACCGGCACGCGGATACGGAATAGGTCCATAATTCCTTGTTAAACACCAACCCCGCGAGGCGACTCGCGGGGTTGCTTTTTTCCCGTTTCCGGGTTAACCTATGGTTATGAAATTCAACGGATTGCGTTTTTTTTTCCTGCTCCCGCTCGTTCTGCTGACGCCGATTTCAGCTTACGGGGAGGAGGATTCTCCGCTTGCCTGGTATTCCGACTCCTGGCTGGTCGACGGCGTGCGCAATATCGCGCCCGTGGTGGACATATCCGCTTCGGGATGGGCCTTCCGGACGGAAGGAAAGCTTTCCGCGTCCGTTTTCCCCGGCTTCCGCGCGGGCATCGAGAATTCCGACACTGTCGTCCGGGCGTCCTACCGGGATATCCGGGACGAAATAGCGGCTTCGGGCGATCTCGGGGCTTCCGATCGGCGGGTCGATATCGGCGGGGACATCGGGGCGTATTCCCTCGACCTGTCGCTCGCTCCGGGCTGTCTGACCGACTCGGTGCGAAGGATCGACTGGAAGTACCGGCAGAACGGCGTTTCGGCGTATTACGGGATGGACGACGAGCGCGCCTCCGGGAATTTTTTCCTGTCCTACAGCAATCTCCTGTCGCTCGGCGGAGCCGTCTCCAACGATCTCGTCACCCACCGCCTGGGCTTCCGGGCCTGGCTGGCGCCCGGTTTCCGCCTGGGCGCGGACGCTCAGGCGTTCGTGTTCGACAGCGGACAACGACCGGGCGGCCTGTCGATCCTGGGCTATCTCCAGGGAATCGCAGCGGGAGGGGAATTCCGCATCGAAACCGAACTTCCAGCCGGGGCGGGTTGGCTGATCCAGTCGGTTTACGGATACACTCCAGGCGGAGGACAGGACCTGCCGTTCCTGTCGGCGCAGGTGATCATGTCCAACCGCAGCAAGTTCCTGAACGCGGTCGCCGCCGATCCGCTGACGGGGTACGGCGTCGCCCTCAGCAACTGTTTCGGCTTGAATCTCGCCTACCGTTTCCTGAGCACCGCGGGACAGTTCGACGCCACCGTCAAGCCGCCGCAGGGCTACAACCTGTTTTCGATCAACGGCAGTCTTTTTCTTCCTCTCGCCCTGCAGGAATTCGACGCTTCCTGGACGTCGCCGAACATCGACGGATTCCGTTTCCGTTTTTCCGGGGGGCTTATCGGGTGTCCCGCGGACGACTGGCAACTCGTCACGAGCGATTCCTTTTTCCTGTTCGGCGGAACCGTCGCGACGAATGTCCCGGGAAATTTTTCCGGGATCCTGCTGTGGAACGCCGGAATCGAGGCTTCCTACCGATTCGGCGACTGCGAGATCGGCTATTCGTTCATGCAGATGATTCCCGAAATTCTCAGCGGAGCGTCCTCATCCGGTCATGAAACAAACAAGGCTTCCTCGAAGACTTCCTCAGCGACAGACGAATTTTACGGGGGAGGGGTACACCGCCTATGGTGCCGTTTCGTTTGCTGGTGATCCCGGCGCTGTTTCTCTGCCTCGCTGCGTCCGGATTTTCCGCTCCGCCCGAACTGCCCGTCTGGACGGTCGATCTCGCTTACGGATTCAGTTCCGGGCTTCCGTATTACTACAGCCAGGAGATCATGACGCTCTACGACAATTCGCTCTTCGAGGGCGAGAAGGACATCCGCTACCTCGACGAATATACGGCATCCCTGAGGCTGGATCTGGGCGGATTTTCCGTCCTCGCGTCGCTGCCCCTGCGCAACGTGGTCGTTTTCGCCGAACTTTACACCCTCCAGGGATTCGAACAGGCCCGGCTTTCGGAAATGGGCCCCGGCGGCGCGACGCTCGCCGCGGAGCAGCGGATCGCGCTTCCGTTCGGTCTGGAAACCGCCGTCCGGGCGGGAGCGGATATCCCCAACACCAACGGCACGAACGGCTACTGGGACGGGCGCAACCCCTGCGACGCCGGACTCGACGAATGGATCCTCCTGCGGCAGGTCTGGGACTTCGCGGGATGGAACCGCCTCGAAGGGGAATGCAAGGTGACGCAGCCGGGGAAACGGCCTTACGATATGGATTACGACAGCCAGAATAATTACCGTTACGGTCTCCGGGAACGCTTCGCCCTGCTGGAGACCTTCCGGGTTCCGCTTCCATGGGATGGCTCCCTGTCCCTCTTCGGGGGGATTTGCCGGGACAACCAACTGCCCATCCTACTGGTCACGAATTCGAGCCCGGTTGCCGACACGGCTTCCTCGGTCTTCCGGCTGGCGGCCGGCGCCGATTTCACGGTTTTCGGGTGTCTGACGGCCGGTTTCTCCGTCTGGAGCGCGGCTTACAGTTATCTCACCAACACCGACCCTGCCTGGGGGTTCTCGGTGCACTCCTCCTTCACGTTCGGCGGAAGCGGAAGCAACATCGTTTCCCGGGATATGGACGCGGGTCTTTTCGGGCCGGACTATTAGGGGCGGGGGAAGTCAGATTGTCTGAAACAGTGTACTAATCGTTGCTCTAATTGAAATACTAACAGAGTAATTCATGGAATGCTTCCCTTTCTGAACGTTTCTGAATCCGAGTATCCACCACGAACGGCACGAAAATGCATCTTTCACCTATTTTCGTGCCCTTTTGTGGATTTCGCGGTTAACCATTTCCGTGATGAATTCAGTAATGAAGTCAGTAATTAAAAAACGTTTGACAAAAATTTTGCAATCCATTAAACTAATTCGTAACTACTCAGCCACCCAAACACTCGCATGAAAAAGTTGCGAGGGACATGAGACCATGCTATGCTGATACATGAAGGAGCTTTTGTCAAATGTTGTGTACGACATTCCCTCTCCTGAATCAAGCCGCCTGATCTTCAGCGACACCATCCTTGAATACCTGACCGTTCAGCACCGCCGCAACCAGCCCATGGCCGCGTAACTTG
>Ga0326727_10021669_pt1 | contig 12539 bp, 13 predicted proteins | sample MB2enrmetagenome_FD_207643 | JGI IMG/M metagenome (GOLD analysis project Ga0326727, IMG submission 207643) | Lab enriched peat soil microbial communities from McLean, Ithaca, NY, United States - MB29MY | ecosystem: Environmental > Terrestrial > Soil > Wetlands > Peat | place: USA: New York...
TCGAGTCATATACGATGCCATCGGAGATGTTAAAGCAGCCATGACGGGTCTGCTTGATCCGACCTTTACTGAAGTTATTTCAGGTAAAGCTGAAGTTCGTCAAGTCTTCAAAGTTCCTAAAGCGGGTGCTGTTGCCGGGTGTATGGTGACAGAAGGCAAGATTATCCGATCTGCCAAAGTTCGTGTTCTTCGCGATGGTATCGTTATTCATGAAGGGGTCATGGAATCCTTGCGGCGCTTTAAAGATGATGTTAAAGAGGTCGCCGAGGGTTATGAATGTGGAATTGGCATCGAAAAATTCAATGATGTTAAAGAAGGCGATATCATTGAAGCGTTTGTCCTGGAAGAGGTCCAACGCACGCTATAGTAAATCAGCCCTGGAGGGATAGTTATGTCAAAACATCGGCCCAATCGGTTGTCCGAAACGCTTAAAGAAGAAATCTCGCAACTTATCCTCGTTGAGTTGAAAGATCCGCGGATCGGATTTGTAACGGTGACGAGTGTGGAGGTTGCGAATGATTTAGCACATGCCAAGGTGTATATCAGTGTTCTGGGTACTGAGGATGAAGTCAAAGCGTCTTTGGATACCCTGAATCATGCAGCAGGGTTCCTAAGAACTGAAATCGGGAAGCGTATACGGCTCCGACACGTCCCAACTATCGTGTTTGTCTATGATCCTTCCATACAGCATGGTGCCCACATTGCCAAGTTGTTGCGTGATGTTGGTGTATCCGAAGATTCAGGTAAGGATGAATCCCATGACTGAAGGCAACCCAGGAGAAGAGATGATAGAAGTCTTAAGAAAAGCGCCAACGGTGGCGCTTTTCTCCCATGTCTCACCGGATGGGGATTGTGTTGGCTCGATGTTGGCAATTGGTCTGGCTTTAGAGAAAATGGGGAAGGAAGTTTCTTTCTATAATCCGGACCCGCTGCCAAGCTATTTGGCGTTTCTGCCGGGCTCGTCCCGGATAAGACGAGGTTTTCCTAATCCTCAACCGAAAGTTTTGATGTTTGTGGACTGTACTGACCTTCAAAGAGTTAACCTTACAATGTCTGAAATCTCTCCAGAGAGTACGGTACTAAACTTAGACCACCACATCTCGAATCAGTTCTTCGGTCATTTTAACTGGGTTGATGCCCGAACTAGTGCCAGCGCTGAAATCGCCGTGACTTTGATTAACCGGTTGGGCGTGGAAATAGATCGAGATCTGGCAACCAATCTCTACACAGCCATTGTGACGGATTCAGGCTGTTTTCAATACACTAATACGACCGCTAAAACGCATCGTTTGACGGCAGAACTATTGGATGTTGGTCTTGATTTGGCACTCATTCACCATAACATTTTCGAACAAAAGCCCCTTGCTCAGATCAGGTTACTTCAATCTGCCCTAAACAGCTTGGAGATCCAGGCAGATGGCCAGTTGGCCGTCATGATTCTAAGCTTAGAGGACTTTCGAAGCTGCGGTGCCGAGCAGGAATTGAGTGAGGGGTTGGTTAATCACGCCCGGAGTATTGCAGGGGTTGAGGTTGCGGTGTTGCTGAAAGAGGTGGGGCCTCAAGAGATTAAAGGGGGTCTTCGTTCTAACCTCTGGCTGAACGTCAATGAGATTGCTGCTCAGTTCGGCGGCGGAGGGCATAAGCGTGCGGCAGGGTGCACCCTCAGACTCCCGCTGGCTGAAGCCAAGCAAACCCTAACGACTGTGATTGAGGAGGCGTTAAGGCTTGGAAGGGATCGTTAACGTCCTTAAACCGCCGGGAATGACATCTTCAGATGTCGTTGTTTGGATGCGAAAAGTACTGAAAACCAAAAAGATCGGACACACCGGAACGCTTGATCCCGGGGTGGCCGGAGTTTTGCCCCTCTGTGTAGGTAAAGGAACACGGCTGGCAGAATACATAACCGAGCAAGGGAAAGCCTATCTCGCAGAGGTCACTTTTGGTATTATGACAGATACTCAGGATGCCTTCGGGAAAGAGATCCAAGTTACTTCGACAGATTTGAGACAAAGTGATATAGAACGGGTTTTGCCCAGCTTCAGAGGTGAAATAGCCCAGATTCCCCCCATGTACTCAGCGGTCCGTAAAGAAGGAAAACATCTTTATGAATATGCTCGGCAAGGAATAGCCGTTGAGAGAACGCCACGGGAGGTATCTATTTATAAATTAGAACTGGAAAAATGGTATGAAGGGGAGTTTCCCCGGGCAATTTTATATATTGAGTGTTCCAAAGGAACCTATATAAGAACACTTAGTCATGACCTTGGGCAATCACTAGGTTGCGGGGCGTATATGTCTAATTTATTGCGAGTTCGTTCCGGTCCGTTTAATATTCAGGAGAGCTGGACACTGGAAGAGATCGAAGCGGCGGCAGCCGAGTCGAACTATCTCTTTTTACTTCCGTTGACAGCCGGAATTGATCTTCCGCAGGTGTTTTTAACAGCCCTTCGCGCGAAGGCTTTTCGACATGGTTTGCCAACCAAGCGCGAACTAGTTAAGAATTTTCCTCTTGAAGGCGATTCTCAGTTCGTAGATCGTGGCTCGTGCTTCGAAATGACATCCAGCGTTCGAACCTTGAACCTCGAACCTCAAACATCGAGTAAGTCCTATGTTCAAGTTATCGAAGCTGGAGAATTAATCGGAATTGGGGTCTGGCGCGAGGATAGCCTTTTTCCGCATAAAGTTTTTGGATGATTTAGGAGGGTCAGATCCGTGCAAGTTCGAACAAGTCTGCCTATAGACAAAGAGACCTGTGTTTTAGCATTAGGTAATTTCGATGGAGTACACCTGGGACATCATCGCTTGCTTGAGCATGGATTAGAACAAGCTGTACGTTTAGGTGTGGGACTTAGCGTCTTGATTTTTAAGCCGCATCCTTTAAAAGTGTTGTTTCCTGAACGAAATATAAAACTCTTGTCGACAACTCAAGAGCGGTTGCTATGTTTGGAAGAGATCGGAGTTCAAACCGTTTACCTGATACCCTTTACCCGAGAGATGGCTAACACCTCCCCGGAACAGTTCGTTGAGAAGATCCTTCTCCCTCTTGGGGTGGTTCACGTCGTGGTTGGTTTCAACTATTCATTTGGTGCCCAAGGCAAAGGTACCCCCGAATTGCTGCAGTTCTTGGGGGGGAAGCATGGATTTGGAGTAAGTGTACTCCAAGCCCAGACGATTGGTGGTCGCGTAATATCTTCGAGCAGTATTCGTAAAGCCTTACTTCATGGGGATATCCAATTAGCAAGCATCCTGCTTGGGCGTTCACCTTGCCTTACCGGGATCGTCGTACATGGGGAAGAGCGCGGGCGTCAGCTTGGTTATCCGACGGCTAACCTTCTTTATTCAGAAGACGTTATAATTCCCAAGCGAGGGGTGTATGCAGTTTGGGCTTATTTAGACGAAAAACGGGTCGCCGGCATGATGAATATCGGGACAAAACCAACCTTTCATGATAAGTATAGTACAACAGTCGAGGTTCATTTCTTCGATTTTGACGGGGATCTCTATGGGCAGGAGATTACGGTTTACATTGAAGAACATTTGCGTGATGAATGCAAATTTAATGGAGTGAATGAACTATTGATCCAGTTAAGGAAAGATAAGCTTCAAGCGGAAGGCGTTTTACGAGAAACCTGTTTATAACGCTATAGCCGAACAACTTTACAAAAACCTTTTGACCATGTATACTATTTTAGAAACTGATAGGACCCATTGACTCGGATTGGCGAAGTCTCCAACGTCGACCTGGGCAGTTGGGAATTATAAAAAAATGGAGGAATTTTTCATGATGACGTCCGAAAGAAAACAAGAAATTATCCTAAAGCATGCCCGACAAGAAGGGGATACCGGTTCACCGGAAGTGCAAATTGCGCTGCTCACTGAACGGATTACGTATTTGACAGAACACTTTAAAACGCATAAGAAAGACCACCATTCCCGGCGAGGACTCTTAAAAATGGTCGGCTCAAGACGTGCGTTGTTAACGTATCTGAAAAATGTTGATTTTGACCGTTATCGGAATATTGTTGCTGCACTTGGCCTGCGGAAATAATATACCCAAAAGGTAACGGAAGAAGCGGATCAGATTGATCCGCTTCTTTATTTACTCAGGGCAGACACGGGGACGGTTCTCCTGTCTGACTAAAATTTAAGGTCTAACAAGATTATTCTTTATAGTAGAGTTTTTTTATGCAAATTGCAGGAAATAATAATACTATGTCGAAGAGGAAACAAGTTGAATTGAAGGATTGAATAGTTAGAAGTTATAAGGAGGTTCCATTGTGAAACAGGAAATACTTGAAAAGTCACTCTCGGTCGGTGGGAGAATCATGACTTTCCAAACAGGGAAAATTGGTAAACAAGCAGGAGGTTCGATTTTTCTCCGCTATGGGGATACCGTGGTTTCTGCCTTTGTTACCTGCAGTCCTGCTCCCCGGGAGGGAATTGATTTCTTTCCCTTGACCGTTGAGTTTGAAGAACGTATGTATGCTGCCGGCAAAATTCCAGGCGGATTTATTAAACGGGAAGGAAGAGCCAGTGAAAAGGCAACCTTATCGGCTCGGTTGATTGACCGCCCAATTCGCCCTTTGTTTCCGGAAGGGTTTCGTAATGATGTCCAAGTGGTTGCGGCCATTATGTCTGTCGATCAAGACTGTGCAACGGATATCACAGCTATCAATGCAGCATCCGCAGCCTTAACCATATCAAATATTCCCTTTGAAGGTCCCGTTGCCGCTGTGACTGTGGGATTTATTGAAGACGAATTCATCATTAATCCTACCATCGAACAAGCAGCGAAAAGTCGGTTGCTTCTGACGGTTGCAGGGACAGAAGAGGCTGTCATGATGGTAGAGGCCAGTGCGCAAGAAGTGCCTGAGGATCAAATCTTAGAGGCAATTATGTTTGGGCATTCTGAGATTAAAAAAATTGCCAAATTTATAGCAGATTATCGTCAGGAAGCTTTTGAAATGAAACTGGCTAAAGAAAAACTTGAAGTAAAGCCTGCCAAAATTCAAGCTCACATTGTGGAAGCCGTTAAAGCCTATGCCTATAACAAATTAGATGCCGCTGTTCGCGTGGAGGAGAAGAAAGCGCGGGAAGCTGCAATTGATGAAGTTAAGGCTGAGGCCTTGAGTTATTTTGAAGCAGAGTTTCCAGATGATTCCCAAGCAATCAGGGCAATGCTGGAAGATCTTGTGCACCAGATTGTCCGTAAATTGATCACGCACGAGCAGATTCGTCCAGATGGTCGGGCAGTCGATGAAGTTCGCCCAATCAGTGTCGAAGTAGGCATTTTACCGCGTACCCATGGAACAGGCCTCTTTACCCGGGGGCAGACTCAGGTGCTGACAGTGGCGACGCTGGGTGCCGCAGGGGATGAACAAATCTTAGATGGTTTAGGCCTGGAAAGGTCCAAACGTTATATTCATCACTATAATTTTCCACCCTACAGTGTTGGGGAAACTCGCCCGATGCGTGGGCCCGGACGAAGGGAAATCGGTCATGGTGCTTTAGCGGAAAGAGCTTTGCTTCCTGTTTTGCCGGATGAAAATGAGTTTCCTTATACGATCCGTTTGGTTTCCGAAGTTTTGGAGTCTAACGGTTCAAGCTCAATGGCCTCAGTCTGCGGAAGCACCCTCTCCCTGATGGATGCCGGTGTTCCTATTACAGCTCCGGTCGCCGGTATTGCCATGGGTCTAATTAAAGAAGGGGATCAAATCGCAATTCTTACCGATATTCAGGGTTTAGAAGACCACTTTGGGGATATGGATTTCAAAGTGGCTGGAACCAGCAAAGGGGTAACCGCTTTGCAGATGGATATCAAAATTATGGGTGTGTCCCGAGAAATTCTATCCAAGGCCTTAAGCCAAGCTAAAGCCGGACGGCTTTTCATCTTAGATAAGATGTTGGTCGTGATGGACAAACCCCGCCCCCAACTTTCCTCCTATGCGCCAAGAATTATTACGGCTTCGATTCATCCAGATAAAATTCGCGATGTGATAGGACCGGGCGGAAAAACGATCAAAAAGATCATTGATGAAACGGGAGTTAAAATCGACATCGAGGATGATGGGCGTGTTTTCATCTCTTCCATGAATGGTGATGGCGGTGATCAAGCCTTAAAGATTATTAAGTCCTTAACTCAGGACGTGGAAGTCGGTAAAATCTATAATGGCAAAGTCACGCGGGTTATGGATTTTGGCGCTTTTGTGGAAGTTATCCCCGGCGTTTTGGGACTTTCCGGCAAAGAAGGACTTGTTCATATTTCTCAGTTAGCTCATGAACGCGTCGAAAGAGTAGAAGACATCGTTAAAGTCGGAGATGAGATCCTGGTTAAAGCGACAGCGATTGACAAACAGGGTCGCTTAAATCTATCCCGTAAAGAGGCCATGCCTAACGTGCGTAAGGAAAGTCCGGCTGCCAATTAGATTTGATTGATTCAGAATTCTTATAATATCTAAATGATGATTAGTCTGAGAGGTCCTCTCTTCGCATAAATGTTAAAGAAGGGGGGAACACGGATGTTCATTAACTTAAGAATCTCGCGGCGAGTACTCTCGTTAGGCGGGATTTTCCTTCTGTTGCTCACAGGTATGGCTGCGGAAAATTGGATTATGGCCTGCCAAGCCTCGGTCTCGAAGCCAATTGAGCAAATCAAGACGGATCAAAAAGTTATGGCTTTAACGATTAACGTGGATTGGGGTGAAGAATATATCCCGGCAATCTTGGACACTTTGGATAAGGCCAAGGCTCATGTTACCTTTTTTGTCACCGGACGTTGGGCTAAAACACATCCGGAATTGCTGAAAATAATGGCAAGTCGAGGCCACCAAATTGAAAATCACGGCTATTCTCACCCGCATCCGGATCAGCTTTCGATAGGGGCCAACCAAGAAGAAATTAAAAAGACGGAAAGTATTATTGAGGGAATAATTGGGCGAAAAACGCATTTTTATGCACCACCCTATGGCGAAAAAGGTGTTTCAGGACTGCGGGCGGCTGATGAATTAGGTTATCAAACGATTCTGTGGACCTTGGATACCGTGGATTGGCGGCCAGACAGTTCGCCGGAGATTATCGCCCAACGTATTCTTAATCCGGTTACCAGGTTTGGGATTAAACCGAATAAATCCGGGGCAATTATATTGATGCATCCCAAAGAGAATACCGTCAAAGCCTTACCTGTTATTCTCCAGCAATTGGATCGAGAGGGATTTGTTTTTCTAACCCTTGATGAACTAATAAGCTTGGACCGGTTCGGAGATACTACCTCATAACGTATCAGAAGTTGAGGTGGTTAGATGGTCAGGCAAAAGCGGATGTGTTCTTGGTGCTGCGTCTTTCTTTGTGTTATAAGCATTAGCGTTTTAGCGGTGAACCCTGTGTATGGTACCTTAGCCAAACAGCCAGCCGCAGGTAACCAGTTAAAGAAACCTGTCCAACCTGCTGAGGTGTCAGAGGTGCCTTCCGGTGTCAGTGCTGACGCTGCTGTGTTGATGGATGTGGCAACAGGTGATGTTCTGTTTGGTAAACAGGCGAATAAGTGTCGTCCGCCGGCAAGCACAACCAAAATCATGACGGCTATTTTAGGTCTCGAGTTAGGGCGGTCTGATGAAGTTGTAACGGTCAGTCAGAAAGCGGCAGCAGTTGGCGAAGCAACCTTGGATCTTGATCCGGCAGAAAAGATTAATCTCTATGAACTTATTACCGGGGCGTTAGTCCGCTCGGGAAATGATGCGTGTGTTGCGATTGCCGAGCATATCGCCGGAAGTGAAGAACAGTTTGTTCAGTTGATGAATCGGAAAGCGTTGGCTTTGGGAGCACAAAATACTCATTTTGAGAATACCAACGGCTTGCCGCAACAGGGACATTATTCTACGGCCTACGATCTCGCTCTAATTGCTCGCCATGGTTTGCAAATTCCCCAATTTGTCTCGATTATCCGTCAAAAAGAAACGAAAATTCATTTCCTAGAGCCTGATGTGTTCATGGACTTACGGAACACAAATAAATTACTCTGGAATTATCCCTATGCAGACGGGGTCAAAACAGGGACGACGACCGCAGCGGGGAAATGCCTGGTTGCCTCGGCGACGAAGAATGGCCGTCAACTATTGGTTGTTGTGCTTGATGCACCGGATCGGTTTGGGGATGCGAAGAAACTATTAGAGTGGGGTTTTGAAAAAACGGAGACGGTTCGACTGATTAAGGCCGGACAGGCCATCGCCGAATTTCCAAGTTCCAAAGAGTCAGTTCAAGTGTTTAGTAAAGATCCGGTAGATATTAGTATTTCTAAAGTTGAACGCAAGAAAATTCAAACCCGGGTCGTGTGGGAGAAAACTGTGAATCTGCCGGTCCGAGCAGGAGAACGGTTAGGCCATTTAGAAGTCTGGTTGGGGAAACGAAAATTTACCAGCGTCCCATTGCTAAGTGAAAATGAAGTCACAGGAGATCGTTCGATAAGACACCGATTTCCTTTTAGGATATGGAAGTAAGAGGGAGTGAATTTATTGTATCAAAAAACGGTATTAGCTAACGGAGTGAGAATTATTACGGAAGAAATTGAACATGTGCGTTCAGCTGCCTTGGGGATCTGGGTGGGAGCAGGGTCTCGGGATGAACGGGAAGGATATGAAGGAATCTCGCATTTTATGGAGCACATGTTTTTCAAAGGAACAGAGCAACGCAATGCGCGTGCTTTGGCAGAGTCGCTCGAAGCCGTTGGCGGACAGCTGAATGCCTTTACAACAAAAGAATATACTTGTTATTATGCTAAAATTTTGGATGAGGACCTTGATCTGGCGATTGATGTTTTAAGTGACATGTTTTTCTGCTCGCTCTTCGATGAAAAGGAAATCGAGAAGGAAAAGAACGTGGTGATTGAAGAGATAAAGATGTATGAGGATTCACCAGACGAATTGATCCATGATATTTTTTCCGAGTATGTGTGGAATGATCATCCTTTAGGAAAACCAATTCTCGGAACAGAAGAGAGCATTAGATCCTTAAGTCGAGCTAAAATCATGACCTTCCTTTCTGAACATTATGCTCCGGATAATGTAGTGATTGCTGTGGCGGGCAAAATTAAACATGATGATGTTGTGGCGAAACTAACGAACCAATTTGGTACTTTTAAGAGGGGCGGACGTCGAGTGCTTGAAGGAACGCCCATCGGTCAGACGGTTGAACGTTATCAGAAGAAAGATACGGAACAGATGCATATCCTCCTGGGAGTTCCCGGCCTGGGACAAGATGATGAAGAAATCTATGCGATGCACATTTTTAATAATATTTTAGGCGGAGGTTTAAGCTCTCGGTTGTTTCAGGAGATACGAGAACAACGTGGATTGGCTTATTCGGTATATTCTTATCACTCCACTTATGTGGATACCGGGTTATTTGCGGTCTATGCCGGTACAAGTCCGAATAATACCAAAGAAGTCGTCGAGTGTATTCTCCAAGAGCTAAAGGATATAACGGAAAAGGGGATTACTGCGGAAGAATTAGAAAGAACAAAAGCACAAATTAAAGGTGGCCTTTATCTTGGACTGGAATCAGTAAGCAGTCGGATGAGTCGTTTAGGCAAGACAGAACTTACTTATAATCGTGTTCTTTTGCCGGAGGAAGTGGTCGAGAAACTGGAAAAGGTAACCTTGGCTGATGTTTTACGTGTAGTTAGGCGCCTTTGGCAAAAGGATAAAATCAGCATAATGACTTTAGGCCCCTCCGGACATGAAGTTGTATTATCCGATATATTGAAGCAAATCAGTTGGGAAGATTAGCGATAAGCGAGGCTCGATGTTCGAGGCAGGAGGTTCGAAGTCCAAACTTCGAGGTTCGAGAGATTCAAAGTCCAAAGTTCGAACCTCGTGCAGCGCGCCTCGTGCCTCGCATATAAGGGAGAGGTTGGCGTGTCGGATTCTATCATAGTGAAAATCAAAAAGATGACTAACGCTTCAGTTGTCCTTCCTTCTTATGCTACGGCAGGTTCGGCCGGAGTGGATCTTTGCGCTGAGCTGATCGAGCCTTTGACCGTCAATCCCGGCGAGAATGTCAAAATTCCTACCGGTCTGGCTATCGAACTCCCGAGTCAACAGGTAGTTGCTCTCGTCTTTGCGCGAAGTGGTCTGGCTAGTCGACATGGGATGGGGTTGACAAATGGCGTGGGGGTGATCGATTCTGATTACCGTGGGGAAATCCAAGTATTAATGTCTAATTCAGGACCTCGACCCGTGATTATTAATTCCGGAGATCGAATAGCTCAAATGGTTTTCCTGCCTGTTTTCCAGGCCTTATTTCAAGAGGTCGAAGAACTTCAGGCTACTGATCGAGGGAGCGGTGGATTCGGTTCAACGGGGATTTGAGTTGGGGCACGCTGGATCGTGTCCTTATCCAGGCCCCTATCTCTAATCAGAAGAATTAAAACTTAATTCTTCTGATTTTTTGTTCTAGGAAAGTTTGTCTGTTCATACAATCCCCATGAGGGGGAGTGGTGTATGCAAGCCCTTTGGGTTATGCTTCTGATCGGTGGTATTGTCCTGTCGGTTAGAGAACGCAAGTATTTGTTGATGTGGCGGTCACAGCCTGCGTCAAATCAATTGGCCACGGCTCTAAGTCAATTGGTTGGCACAGCCGGGGGAATTTACCTTTCCCTGGAACTCTTATTCTCTTTTTTGAAAATACCTGAAAATTGGTGGGGTGAATCCGTATTTTTTGTTGAGCCACTCGCTGCCATTTCCTTATTGCTGGCTATTTTACAGCCTTATGGCCTGAAAGCTTGGCTAAGATTGCGCAAATAGGGGGGATAAGATGCTCTTAAGTGATCTCGCCGGTAAAGAAATTATTAATCTCTATGATGGAGCAAAACTGGGTTTGATTGGTGATGCGGATCTTGATATTTCCTTAAACGGGTCTGTTGAAGCAATTATTCTGACTTCCCGCGGAGGGATTTCGGGCTTTTGGAGTTCAAGAGGAGATCGAGACCGGGAACAATTGGTAATACCTTGGCAAACTATCAAAAAAGTAGGTTCTGAGGTTATTATTATTGATTTGCATAATAAAGCCGAGAGAAGCCGCTAAATTTAATTTGACAGAGGACAGGATACCCCATAAAATGAAATGAAAAGCTGTAACCCCGCCTTGCGTTTTGCTACGGGGTTTTTGACTTATCATCGCAGGAGGGGTTAGCGTTGAAAAAAATTCGAGTTTTTGTCGCTGGAGCGAGTGGGAAAATGGGTCAAGAAGTGATCCGTACGCTTCTTAAACAGGATGATCTCCTTTTGGTGGGAGCTTCAGATATACGGCATCAAGGGATGGACGTTGGGTTTGTGGTGGGCGTCCCCCGAGTTGGCGTAGATATCACGGGTGCAATCGATACCGAAATTTTGCGGGAGCTACGCGCCGATGTATTGGTGGATTTCACAAATCCTCAATCCGTTTTTAAAAACTCAAAGACCGCGATTATGGCCGGAGTTGTTCCGGTTATTGGAACGACAGGTTTGGATGAAGCTGAAATAGAAGAAATTAGGGCTCTAGTAACTAAAGAACAGGTGGGTGCCTTTTTAGCTCCAAATTTTGCCATAGGAGCAATTCTAATGATGCGCTTTGCCAGAGAAACTGCGAAATATTTTCCCAATGTGGACATTATTGAGTTACACCATGACCAGAAATTGGACGCTCCATCAGGGACTGCTTTAAAAACTGCAGAAGTTATCCTGGAAGTCCGTGAACCGATGGTTCAAGGACATCCGAATGAGTATGAGAAAATCCCAGGGGCCCGCGGAGCGGATGTTGGAGGGATCCATATTCACTCTATACGGTTGCCCGGTCTGATTGCCCACCAAGAAGTCTTATTTGGTGGTTTAGGACAATCTTTAACAATCCGGCATGACGCCTTTACGAGAGAAACTTATATGCCCGGGGTTATGTTGGGTATCCGCAAGGCTTCTGAATTGACTGAACTCGTCATCGGACTCGAGAATTTCCTCGATTAGGCAACTAATCAGACGTCACCTCAGCCCCCGTTCCCTCATATAATGGATTGTAGTCAATGGGACATTGTCTCAAAGGGGGCATAAAGATGAGTGCGGGTCTGAAAGGAATTAGTTTGGCCGTGGTCGGAGGGGATGATCGGGAAATTTATTTAATTCCCGAACTTCAAAAACAAGGAGCTTACATAGTTGGGGTTGGCTTCGAAAATGCATCTCCCATTTCGGGAATGACGCTTGCGCCATCACTTCAAGACGCAATTGGCCAAGTGGATATGTTGCTTTTTCCGATGTTCGGCACGGATGACCGTGGGGTAGTCAAAGCCAAATATTCTGCATCACCGATCGTTTTAAACAAAGAAGTACTTCAAGCTATTCCGGCTCGTGTTCCGCTGTTAATTGGCTGGGCGCGGCCAGCTTTGAAGTCAGCAGCAGAGAATATGGGTATCCAATTGGTAGAAACCATAACCCTCAATGAAATTACGATCCTTAATTCCATACCTTCGGCAGAGGGAGCTATTCAAATGGCGATGGAGGCCACAACCATCACGATTC